>Ga0007791_10000297_pt1 | contig 15198 bp, 10 predicted proteins | sample CryBogmetaGMA05M_FD_60368 | JGI IMG/M metagenome (GOLD analysis project Ga0007791, IMG submission 60368) | Freshwater microbial communities from Crystal Bog, Wisconsin, USA - MA0.5M | ecosystem: Environmental > Aquatic > Freshwater > Lake | place: Crystal Bog, Wisconsin, USA | collected 2009-07-06 | reverse complement strand
CGGAACTCGTCCACCGTCGCGAGCACCCCGGTGCCGCGGAGTTTGCGCTTCCGCTTGGACGTGAGGCGGACCTGGAGGTGGCTCGTGCCGGCACGGCGATGCTTCACCTTGCCCGTGGCGGTGATGCGGAAACGCTTCTTCACGCCCTTGTGGGTCTTCTGCTTCGGCATGGTCGGACTCCTTCGACGGTGGACGGGATGGGGACGGGTGTGCTCAGGGTCGGGAACGGTCGCCGCTACCGCGGCGCGAGCGTGCAGACGAGGCGGCGGCCCATCTGCTGGGGAGGCGCCTCGACCTTGCTCACCGGATCGAGTTGTTCGACGATCGTCCTCATCACGCGTTGGCCTTCGTCGATGTGGGCCAACTCGCGGCCGCGAAACACGACCGAGACCACGACCTTGTCCTTGTGGAGAAGGAAGTTCTTGGCCTGGTTCACCTTGAACTCGATGTCGTGATCGCCGGTCTTGGGGCGGAGGCGGATCTCCTTGATCTTGGCGTGGTGGACGTGTGTCTTGTGGTGCTTCTTCTTCTGCTGGTACTTGAACTTGCCGAAATCCATGATCCGGCAAACGGGCGGCTTCTCGTTGGGAGCCACCTCCACCAGATCGAGCCCCGACTCACGCGCGAGACCGAGCGCCTCGTCGGTGGGGATGATGCCGAGCTGCCCGCCGTCGGCGGAGATCACGCGGATCGGAGAGATCCGAATCTGCTCGTTGATGCGATGCTGCTTCTCGATGGCTCACGCCTCCGGCCGCGGGACCAGGGACCCCGGCCGGGCTGAAGTCGTGTTCCACGCACCGCGGGCCGGCGGTCTCCTCGTCAAAATGTCGCCGCGGCGGCCGCCGTCGTGAGGGCGAAGGGGCACTGTCGCAGCCTCGAGAGTGTCGCCGTCGGGAGGGGCAGCGTCAAGGCATCCGGGATTCCCGCGGGAGCCGGGCCTCGCGGTCGTCCGCGGTCGTCGCGGATTCGCCCGCCCCGAGGGCCCCCGCCGGCAGTCCCACTCCATCGACGAGCTCGCGATCGGCGCGGGCAAACCGCTTCTCCATGGAGGCTTCGAGCATGCACGTGACGGCCAGTCGCTCGCCGTCGCCCGCGACGAGGACGCAGTGGATCCACCGGAAGGGCAGCCCGTCGGCGCGACCCGCCGTCACCACCCGCACGATCCTGACGCCGTCGCTCCGCACCGCCTCCGAGGCGTGCTCGATCCGGCCGAACTGACCGGCCAGCGACCGCTCGATGTCGCGTTCGACCTCCACGATCGTCGGCGCGGACCCGGCCGTGCCGCGGGGCAGGGGAATGATCGCGCACTGGGCGACGAGCGCGCCGGAATCGACGAGCCGCATGACGAGCCCGTCGGGTCCGTCCTCGATCGCCCGCCAGCGGTCGTCGTGCACGAGGTCGTAGCGGCCGGCCTCATCGCGATGCCAGACGAGCCCGGGGCGGCCAGTCCCCTGGCGGCGGTGCGGATGCTTTGAAGGGGTCGGAGGCGCCGGCTCTGCGGACGACTCCCCGTCCGGCGCCGTGCGGGCGATCGAGAGGCGGGCCTCGACGTCGAAGCCGGGCGCGACATGACTCGCCTCGCGCCGCTCACGGAGCGTGACGCCCAGGCCCACAACCCGGCCGGTGACCTTCACCGCGTCGGCCGTCGTGGCAGCGGACGCCGCGGCCGAGAACGATCCCTCGATCGTGACATGGGCGGGCACGCCGTCGACCGCGCCATCGACGATGCCGGAGATGGTCACGGTCGCCACGCCATCGGCAACCGACTCGAGCCGCGCGGTCATGCCGCCCGACTCGACGGTGTCGATCGCGAGCAGGCCGGCGACGACGTCCCCCGCGATCTCCCACGAGCCTTCGACGGCCACCGCGTCGGCCGGACGCAGCGCGTCGACGAGCAACACGTCAAACGGTGTCTCGAGAAGGTCCCGCTCCTCCCGCGTCAGAAACCCGCCCTCGAGAAAGGGTGCGGGAGTGGTTCCACGGAGCACGACCTTGACGCTGCGGGCGTCGGCGGCCACGGACGTCCGGCGCGGTTCCCCGTCGACGCGGAGCTCCGCCGTCGCGTCGATGTACCGGCGGACGACCGTCGGCTCGGCGGTGCCGGCTGCGGGCGTCTCGATGAAGTCGAAGCGGGCGTCGAGGTCGATGGGCCGTCGAATCGGCGGGGCGTCGCGACCGGCCGGGGCAAACAACTCCCCCTGCACGTCGAGTTTCACGCGTACCCGGCTCGGCGGGATCGCGACCGGTTCCGCCGTGGGTTCCGGCACATCGGACGCAGGGGCGTCGTCAACCGCCGACTCACCGCTTTCGCCGACCGGGACGGCGTCGGCTGTGTCGTCGAAGGCCGGCAGGGCATCGGTCGCGGCGTCAGTCGCCGGGTCGCTTGCCGCCTCATCGGCGATCGTCGGTCGACCACACGCCACGCCCAGGAGCGACAGCCCGACACACGCCCGAGCCACCCACGACAATCCGCTGCTCATGACCCCCTCCTGGCCCCGCGAAAACGACCACGCTTCCCGAAACACCTCCCTCGTTTTCGGCGGTTCCGCGCGGCCGGCACCCACTTTCCGCCGCCCGCGACGCGGCGTCGCCGCACCCTTCCCATCCACCCGCCCGAGATCCGGTCGCTGCCCGCGGACACCAAGTGTCCATCGACTGAAACCGCCTATTTTCAAACAACTTCCCAATCGTCAGGGTCGCTTTCTGCGACGAGAGAACCGCGCCCCTGAAAACTGCAAGTGATGGATGAGCAGGGACTTACGGCCCGCGGGCGGCGTTCCAGTTGCACTGGACAGTTGAGAAATCCTCAAGAAAACCATTTGTCTGCGAACCGGTTCGGCGGCCCGTCCGTATAACTCTCACGTCCGAGGGGACGGGGCTCGGGAGCGAAGGATCGCTTCCGCAAACGCGTGGGGTGGCTGGGGCTTGGCAACAACTGCTGGCACGGTAGCCGGCCGGAGGACAATCATGCGTTCCACTGCTTCGGGCGATTTCCTGCGGGTGTTCATGGACGGTGGCGACGGCACGGTGGCGACGCCGCCCGACGGCGGCCTGTCGGTGCTCGACGTCGCGGCCGAGGGCAGCGTGCCCGCCGGCGAGGAGGTGCTCTCGATCGAGGACCTCGCCCGCCGTTTCAACGTGTCGACCAAGACGATCTCGCGGTGGCGCGATCACGGGCTGGTTGCCCGCCGCTACACCGTCGGCGGCAGGCGGCGCGTCGGTTTTCTCACGGGCGCCGTGGAGCGGTTCATCCGCGACAATCCGGTGCGGGTCGAGCGCGGCAGCCGGTTCAGCCAACTGTCGCCCGAGGAGCACGAGAAGATCGTGGCGTGGGCGCGGCGGCTCGCCGCGGCCGGCGCGTGTCCGGCCGACGCGCACCGGCGGATCGCCCAGCGGCTCGATCGCAGCGTCGAGACGATCCGTTACACGCTCAAGCGGCACGACCAGGAGCATCCCGAGTCGGCCGTGTTCCCCGCGGCCGACGGGCACCTCCGCCCGGAAAGCCGGTTGCGTATCTATCAGCATCATCTCGCCGGTGAGTCGGTCGATACCATCGCCCGCCGCTACCACCGCTCGAAGGCCAGCATCTATCGTGTGATCCTGTCGCAGCGGGCGGCGCACATGATGGAACTTCCGCTCGATTTCATGCCCAATGCACTCTTCTCGCGCCGCAGCGCGGAGAAGGTCGTCGACCAGCCGTACCCGGGCCTGACCGACGCGGTGAAGCGGGTCCGCTGCCCCAGCGGCCTGCCCGCCTACCTCGCGAGCTTGTACGAGGTGCCGCTGCTCACCCGGGAGCAGGAGGTCTGGCTCTTCCGCAGGTTCAACTACCTCAAGTACAAGGCGTCGGGGCTTCGCGAGCACCTCGACGTCGAGCGGCCGAGCGCCCGGCTCATGGATCAGATCGAGCGGCTCTACGACGAGGTCGTGGAGATCAAGAATCGGATCGTCCGCGCCAATCTCCGGTTGGTCGTGTCGATCGCCAAGCGGCGGGTGACGCCGGCCGACGGGTTCTTCGACCTGGTGAGCGACGGCAACATGTCGCTGATCCGGGCCGTGGAGAAGTTCGACTACTCCCGCGGCAACAAGTTCAGCACGTATGCCTCGTGGGCGATCATGAAGAACTACGCCCGCACGATTCCCGACGAGCACAAGCGTCGTGACCGCTTCCGCGCGGCCGACATGGAGCTGCTCCAGACGGCCGCCGACAGCCGTGAGGACGAGTACCAGCAGCGGATGGCGGCGAACGACCGCCTGCAGCAGGTGGGCAAGTTCCTCGACCGGCTCGACACCCGGGAGCAGACGATCATCATCCGCCGCTACGGCCTCGACCACGAGCACGAGCCACAGACCCTCAAGGAGGTCGGCTCGGCCCTGGGGGTGACCAAGGAGCGGGTGCGGCAGATCGAGGCCAAGGCGCTCGAGAAGCTCCGCGACGCGGCCGCCGCCGAGGCGATGCTCCCCGAGTTGGAGTAGGCGGCGGGCCTTCGTGGCGGACGGACGGGCGTGGGGGTATTCTTGGCGTCATGACGCCTTCTCGCATCCGTTCCGCCACGGCGGCCCTTCTCTGGCTGGCCTCGGCTGCCGGCTCCGCGACCGCCACGGAGCCGCGGCCGTTCGACGGCTGGCAGAGCCTGCGGGTGATCCCCCTCGAGGGCCGCGCCGAGCGGCTCATCGTGGCCGACCTCGGCGCCGACGGCCGTGACGACGCGATCATCGTGAATCCACGGCAGGCGCGGCTCGACCTCTATCGCTGGCTCCCCGCGGCCGAGCGGACCCGCGAGGACCGCAAGGATCCGGATCGGCCCAACGAACTGCCGCTGGCGGCCGAGTGGGCGCACGGCGAGGTCGCGATCGACGAGATGCCGGTGGATGCCGTCGCCCACGATCTCGACGGCGACAAGCGGCCGGAGTTGCTCGTCCTCACGACTCCGTCGAACCGCGTGTCGATCTATTCCCAGGCCGCCGACAAGGCGGCCGACGCGAAGGGTGCGTGGAGGAAGACCGGCGACTGGGACCTCCTGGCCGGAACGCCGACGGGGAAATCGGGCTGCCTGCTCGTCCGTGACCTGCCCGGCGGCCGACACGAGCTCCTCGTCGGCTGCGAGCAGGGCATTCAACAGCTGCCACTCGTCCGGGGCAGCCGCGCCGTGTGGCTCGCGCCTCGCGAGAGCCGCGGCCGGCTCGACTGGCACCTCGCCGATCTCGACGGCGACGGCGACCGGGATCTCGTCGAGTGGTCGAGCGTGGCGCGGCAGGTGGTTCGCTGGTATCCCTGCGCGACGGATGGCAGCCTCCTGCCGGCCCAGACGATCCACGACCAGAACGTCGATGCGATGGAGACCGGCTCGCCGGCGGCGGGTCCGGCCGACGTCTACCTGCTCGGGGGCAGCGATCGCGGCGTGCTCCGCCGCTACCAGCTCGCCAGGGGCGAGGTGACCGACGTGGGCCGGCAGGATGCCCTCCCGATGGCGGCCGCGGCCCGCCGCGGCTGGTGCGGCATGCTGATCGGGGATGGGGCCCCGCGAACACCGGCGATCGTGGCCGTCGACGCGGCCCAGCCGCGGCTGCGGGTCCACCGGCTGGGCGATTCGGGCTGGCTCGCCGAGGAATCATTCCCATCCATCGGCGGCGTCAAGGCGCTGGTGGCGCCCGCCGCCAGCGAGGGAACGCTCCTCCTCTGGGCCAAGGATGCGGCCGACCTGCACCGCAGCCGCTGGGAGAACGGCCGCCTCGCCTATCCACAGCCCTGGGAGCAGGAAGGGAAGGACCGCAAGATCCTCGCGCTCGACACGGTCGGATCGACGGTCTGGTGGGCACAGCGGGTCGGGTCGGACCTCGATCTCTTCGTGTGGCCGGCCGACAAGGCGGAGCCGGTGAAGACGCGGTACACGGGGCTGGGGCCGAAGGTCGAGCAGGTGGTCTGGCTCGGCGGTGACACGATCGTCGTGCAGGACGCCTACGCGACCGCGGGCCGGCTCGTCACGCTCGCCGACGGCAAGCCGGTGGTCGCCACCCCGGCCCTCCTCGCCAAGATGGACCCGGCGGAGTATCTCGCGGTCGAGGTCGACGGGAAGTTCCGCAAGGCACGGCTCACCGACGGCGTGCTGCAGTGGCTCGGCGACGACCTGCACCCCGTCGACCAGGTCATGCTCACCGAAGGGCAAAAGATCGGCTCCTACCTGCCGATCGCATCCGGGGCCGGAAAGCCCGCCGAAGCCTGGGCGCTCGAGACGGGCGGTGCCTTCCTTCATCGCCTTCGGGCCGACGACGCGGGGGTGATGCGGGTCGTGGAGAGCGTGAAGCCGCCAACGGGCACGGCCCTGCGGTGGGATCCCGTCCTCGGGCTGATGCTCGTCGACCAGGAGCGGGTCGTGCGGCTCTCCCGCGGCGAGCCCTGGCAGCTGAAGCTCGTCGAGAGCATCGACGGCCGCGTCGGCCGTCGCAGCGGGGTGAGCGAGTCGACGATCCACCGCATCCTGGTCACCGACCTCGACGGCGACGCGAACGACGACGTGGCCCTGTGCGACGACCGCAAGCACCAGCTGACCGCGATGCTCCGCCGCCCGGAGGCCCTCCAGCGGTCGGTGACCTGGAAGGTGTTCGAAGACCGGAAGTACCCGTATGACGGCGGCGACTCCAAGGACCTCGTGTCCGAGCCGCGGCGGATCGCGGGGCTCGACGCCGATGGCGACGGTGCGCGGGATCTGGTCATGGTGAGCCAGGATCGCCTGGTGATCTACCTTGGAAACGACGAGGCCGCGGAATGACGCTCCGAACGTCGGCATGGATGCTGCTGGTGGCGGCGGTCGCGTGCCCCGCGACGGCCGCGGAGATCGTGACCGTCACGCTCGTCGGTGGCGGCCGAGTGACCGCGCCGCTCCTGCGCCGCAACGACGACGGCGTCGTGCTCGACCTCGGCTTCGAGGCGCTGCAGATTCCCGCCAAGCGGGTGCTCGACGTCCGCTCCGAGGCCGACTCGACCGCGACCGTGGCCGAGAGCGAGCACGACATCTTTCGCACCGGCAGGCTCGAGGCCCGTGAAGTGCCCGAACTCGTGAAGCGATTCGGCGAGTCGGTCGTGATGGTGCGCAATCCCGGCGGCCTCGGCACCGGCTTCCTGATCAGCCGCGACGGCCACCTCGTGACCAACTACCACGTCGTCGAAAACAACACCCGGCTCCAGGTCACGCTCTTCCGCAAGACCGCCAAGGGGTTCGAGAAGGCCGAGTTCCGCAAGGTGAAGATCGTGGCGCTCCAGCCACTCCGCGACCTTGCCATCCTCCAACTCGACCCCGAGGAGACGAAGGGCCTGCTCCCCGAGCCCGTCGTGATCAACGACCGCGACGACCTGCGCGTGGGCGACATGGTGTTCGCGATCGGCAATCCGCTGGGCATGGAGCGGAGCGTGACGCAAGGGATCGTGAGCAGCACCACGCGCACGATCGACCAGATGCGGCTCATCCAGACCGACGCGGCCATCAATCCCGGCAACAGCGGCGGCCCGATCTTCAACGCCCGCGGCGAGGTCGTGGCCGTGGCCTGTGCCGGCGCCGCCGTGTTCGACGGCCTCGCGTTCGGGATTCCCGCGAACGAGCTGATCGACTTTCTCGATCACCGCGACACCTATCCCTACGACGAGTCGCAGCCGCAGAACGGCGTCACCTACCTGCCGCCTCCCTTCCGACCGGGGGCTCCGGCGGAGGGTGTGAACGCACCGGCGCCCGGCCGCTGAGCGGCGGCCCGGGCCCGTCCCTGCACGTGAAAGGATTCGCCATGAGGCCGTTCGTCGGTGCGTCGTCCCCCGCCGTCGTGCTCGCCGCCGTCGTGCTCGCCATGGCACCGGTGGCGGCCGCCGACCTGCGGCCGAGTTGGGAGTGCCTGCCCGACGACACGGCCGCCATGATTCGGCTGCCGCAGCCGACCGAGTTCCTCGAGACGCTGCGGAACCGCACGAAGTTCGGTGCCGTGGCTCTTTCCGAACCGCGGACGCAGGGGCTGTGGAACGCGGTCCTCGACCAGGTCCGCAGGGAGGGAGGCGAGCAGGAGCTCACCGAACTCGGGGAGCGGATGGCGAAGTACGGGCTCGAGCCGGGGGATCTCGCCGCCGCCTTCCGGGGCGACCTCGGCTCGGGAGTCGTGGTCCGCAAACGGGGCGGGGGCCTCGCGCCTCTCGTGCTGCACCTGGCCTGGCTCGAGCCGGGCGAGGAGACGGCGGATCGGTACATCGCCGCGATGAAGCGGCGTGTCGAGGAGAGGAACACCGCCGGGGAGATCGACGCACCCCGGCGGATCGACGTCGAGATGGCCGGCCACGATGTGCTCTGGATGATCGAGCCGATCGTGCGGATCGACCTCCCGGACCTCGACCCTGAAAAGTTCGCCGCCGACGAACTCAAGGAGCACATCAATCGCCGGCTCGCGGCGGCTCGCCAGCAGGGCGGCGACGCCACGTTCGTGAAGACCGGGCAGACCCACGCGTTCATGGCCAGGCTCGGCGGTCGTCTCCTCGTCGGGCACACGATCCCGATGGACCTCGCCGCCGGCGGCAAGGACGATGCCGACCGCGACTTCGACGCCGAGAGCGGCACCGAGGATGCCCGGGCGATCTTCGAGCGGTTTCTCGCAGCCCACGCCGACGGCGGCGACGCGCCGCTCGCCGCCGTGCTCGCCACGCCGGGCATGGCCGCCGCCCTCCCGGGTGGCATCGTGCTGGCCGACGTGGTCGTCGATCCCCGCGTCCTGATCCGGGCCACGGCCGACGACGGCATACTGAGGCAACTCGAGCAGGTCGGCGTGGCCGATGTCGGCCCGTTCGCGTGGCGGCAGTCGCTCGACGGCGACCGCTTCCACAGCGGAATGTTTCTCGCGCTCCCCGCGCCCCGCAGGAACCTCATGCGGATCCTCGACCAGGAATGCGACCCGGCGGAAGTGCCCTCGTTCGTCACCCGGGAGGCGATCGACTTCACGCAGATCTCGCTCGACCTCGGCAAGGTCTACGAAACGGTCCGCGAGTTCGTGGTCGGCCAGGGAGGTCCCGAGACCGCCAACATGGTCACCGCCGTGGAGATGCAGTCCCAGGGATGGCTGGGCGTCGAAATTCCCAGGCTGCTGTCGTCGCTCGGCAGCCGGCATTGGATCGTGACCTATCCGCCGCAGGTGGCCGAGGCCCTCGCGGAGGCCCGCCGGAACCGGGCCGATGGGGGTGCGACTCAGGCCCGCGAGGCGGCCGACCGCGTCGCCATCGTCTGGCAGATCGATGACGAGGCGGCCTTCACCAAGCTCCTCCAGCGGCTCGCCGGGCTGGCGGGGGGCGAGATGCAGGAGGAGCAGGGCTTCCGGGGCGTGCGCATCCCCGACGGCGCGGCGATCTACATGGGTCAGGACCACCTCGTCGTCGCCATCGGGAGGGACTCGCTCGAGAAGACGCTGACGGCCATCCGCCATCCGCCGGCGGGCGACGCGTCGCTGCGGGAGAGCGACGTGATCCGCCGGGCCGCGGAACTCCTGCCCCTCGATCCCGCCCGGATGTTCGGCGTCAGCGACAGTTCGGTGGCCGGTGGCACGCTGGGCATGCTCCGCGACATGGCCGCGGCGCTCGAGCCCGACGACGTCGGCAGGGAGTATCGCGACCTCCTCTCGGCCGCGCAGAAACTGCTCCCCTCCGACGCCGAGATGGCGGGGATGTTCGGCGTGGGCGCGACGGTGCTCGAGATCGACGACGCCGGTGTGTCGCTGCGGTCGGCCTGGGAAATGCCCGCGGCGCCGTGAGCGAGCGCGGCGGGCGCGTTCCACCGCCTGCTACCGTCCGGGCACGGGCTCCGTGAGCGAGGCCGGGACGACGCCCTGGCCGGAGGCGGGGCCACCGGCAGCCTGGCGGCTCCCCGCCCGCGGTTTGCCGAGGTCCGCCGCCTCGGTTTTCGAAAGCGTCGTCGCCGGCATCTCCTCCCCGGCGATCGCCTCCCCACGGGCCTTGCCGCGCGGCGACTGGCTCGTGCCGGCGAAGAAGTTGTCGATCGAAGCCGCCTCGCGCAGGTGTGTGAAGTGCCGGGCCATCTCGATCCGCTGCTTCTTCTCGAAGATGTCGTCGTAGAGTTCCTTGCGGACCTCCTCGAACGACACCTTGGCGGCCGGCGTGAAGCCCTCGCAGAAGACGACCATGAACCGGTCGGCGACCTGTACGACGCCCGACAGTTCTCCGGGCTGGAGTGCGAACGCCTCCCGCTCGAGCGTCGGCTGCCCGCCCCACCGCTGGATCGGCGGCACCTCGCCCCGCAGGGACCTCGTGGTCGGATCGACCGAGTAGGTCTCCGCGAGGTTTCCGATGTTCTCCGGCGTCGGATTGCGGCGGGCGAGCTGCCACACTTCCTGGGCCCGCCGCTGGTTGTCGAGCACGATGATCCGGCAGCGCGCCCGGGGACCGAACGTGGCGGCGAAGGCCTTGTCGAGATCCTCCTGCGACACCGGCACGCTCCCCACGAGTTTCTTGAGGGCCACGGTCGGCCAGACCACGTCCTCGAGGTAGTGTCGGAGGGGAACCTTCTCATCGCGGGTCACGCGTTCGAGCCAGGCCGCGGTGTCGGCCGTGCCGTCGGCCTTGTGGAAGCCCATCTGGGCGGCGGCCCGGGCGATCTCACCGTCGACGTCGGCCTGCACCACCGTCTGCTGGTTCTTGACGAGCGCCCGCTCGATGAGCGTGCGGGTGACGAGCACCTCGAGGACATCGCGGCCGTAGCGGTCGAGGCACACCCGCCGCACGTCGGCCGTGGGGATCGCCACGCCGTTGACGACGGCGGCCACGCCGGGCTGGACGGCCGACTTCGCCGGATCGTTGAGGACGTTCTCCACCCGCGCCGACTCCTGGAGGCGGCGGAACACGTCGGTCGACGCCTGGCGGCTCTTCCGCTCGCGGAGCTCCTCAGCGAGATGCGGCCGCACCTCCTCGAGCTTCGCGCCGGCCGGCGGGAGGTGACCCTCGCACTTGATCACGATGAACTGGTCGGCCACCTGCACGACGTCGGAGATCTTCCCCGGCTCGAGCGCGAATGCGGCGCGGTCGAACTGCGGGTCGCCCGAGTGCAGGCGGATCGGCTGCACCCAGCCATTGGCGCTGGCGCTGCCCACGTCGACGGAGTGCTGGCGGGCCAACGCCCCGAACTCGTCCGGGGCGGCGAGGGCCTTCCCCCGCACCTGGTCGGCGTCCGTGCGCGTCCGTGAGACGATGATCCGCGCCTTCACGGCGGGGCCGAACTGCTTCTCGAAGGCCTCCTGCAGCTCCTCGGCGGAGGGCTCGATGGCTCCCCGCGCCAGGCGGCGGAGAGCGATCATCGGCCAGACGATGTCGTCGGCGTACTGCTTCGGCGTGATGCCCCGCTCCTGCTGGATCATCTCGATCCACTTGTCGCGGGGCACGCTGAAGCGGCGGGCCATCGCGTCGACCTCGGCGGAGACGTCCTCGACCGACACGCTCACGCCCTGCTGCTGGCAGGCCTGCTCGATGATGCGCCGGTTGACGAGTGATTCGAGGACCGCGGCCCCGTGCCGCACGAGGCATTCCTCGGCGAGCCGGTCCATCGTGACCTCGGTGCCGTCGACCACGGCGGCAGGCTTGGCGCCGGGAGCGGGGTTCGGCTGCTTGGGGGGCGTCGCATCGGCCTCGAGACTGCCGGTCAGGAGCCGCCACGCGAGGCCCACGGCCACGATCAGCACGGCCGCACCGACCTCGCGCACCCAGCCACGATCCATCCACGCAAAACGCATGATGCCCTCCTTGGCGGGTCGCGCGGGACCGCGATCGCGGCGGCCGACGTCCCGCCGGCCGCCCGCGCGACACGACGTGAGATAGGCAATCCGGCGATTTCGATCAAGGCGAAGCGGCAGCCGGTGAGGACGCCGCCGGTGGACGGCGGTGGGGGCGTCGCTTAGGCTGCCCGCATCCTTCGCCCCGTCCACAGGCTTCCCACATGTCGCAGGTCTCCCCGTCCTCCACCGCGGCCGATCCCCAGCACCCGGAGTGCCTCTCGATCCTCGGGCTCCTCCCCCCGGTGACACTCGAGGACGTGAAGCAGGCCTACATGGTCAAGGCGATGCAGGCCCATCCCGACCGGGGCGGCGACCCGCAGCAGTTCATCCGCCTGCAGAAGGCGTTCGACGACGCGACGGAGTTCGTGAAGTTCAAGGCGAGCAAGCTCGAGTGGCTGGCGTCGAAGATCGAGGCCTACGCCCAGCAGCAGGAGGTGGCCGCCGAGACGATCGAGCGGGGCGGCAGCATCGAGATGGAGGAAACCAACTGGCTGGCGCGGTCGTTCGGCGAGGATTTCGGCCACGTGGCCGACAAACTCGTCGCGGTGCGGCTGCCGAACGGCCGGGCCGACGACGTCTTCGCGATCCTGCTCGGTTTCCGCGTCGACTCGCTCAAGGACCTCGCGGTGCTCGACCTGGCGGGCGGACCGCTCACCGACGAGGGGCTGCTGCAACTGAAGGATCTCAAGAACCTGCGGCACCTCGACCTCCGTGGCACGCACGTCGGGAAACTCGCCGCCGAGGTGCCCGGCTGGTTCGAGCACCTCGAGTTCCTCGGCCTCCCGAAGGGGGCCCTCGGCCTCTTCGCGCGGATGACGATGCCCCGGCGAGTGAAGCTCGCCATCGACGACTGAGCCGCGGGGCCGGGCTCGCGGCCGGCCTATTCCGGGAACAGCCGCGTCGAAAGGTAGCGTTCACCCAGGTCGGGTAGCACCACCACGACGAGCTTGCCGGCGGCCTCCGCACGGCGGGCGACCTGCAGGGCGCCCCAGGCGGCGGCGCCGCAGCTGATGCCGCACATCAGCCCTTCGCGCTTGGCGAGCTGCCGGGCGGTCTCCATCGCGTCCTCGTCATCGACCTTCACAACCTCGTCGATGATGTCGAGGTTGAGGATGTCGGGGATGAAGCCCGCGCCGATGCCCTGGATCGTGTGCCGCCCCGGCTTGATCGGCTGGCCCGCGAGCTTCTGCGAGATCACCGGGCTGTTGAGGGGCTCGACAGCCACCACCTTGATGTCGGGCTTCCGCGCCTTGAGCGCCTCGCCCACGCCGGTGATCGTGCCGCCGGTGCCCACGCCACAGACCACGACATCGACCTGGCCCTCGGTGTCCTGCCAGATCTCCTCGGCGGTCGTCCGCCGGTGCACCTCGGGATTGGCCGGGTTCTTGAACTGCTGCGGCATGAAGAACTGGCTGCTCGAATGACTGATCTCGTCGGCGTGCCGGACCGCACCGGGCATTCCCTCCGCCGCCGGCGTGAGGACGAGCTCCGCGCCGAGCGCCTTGAGCATCCGCCGGCGCTCGATGCTCATGCTCTCCGGCATCGTCACCCGGAGCTTGTAGCCGCGGGCCGCACACACATACGCCAGGCCGATGCCTGTGTTGCCGCTGGTGGGCTCGATGATGATGGTGTCGGGGCCGATGCGGCCGTCCCGCTCCGCCGCGTCGACCATCGCGCACGCGATGCGGTCCTTCACGCTCCACAGCGGGTTCATGTTCTCGATCTTGCCGGCGACGGTCGCCACGCAGCCCTCCGTGACCCGCCTCAGGCGGACGAGAGGCGTGCGGCCGATGCACTGCGTGATGTCGTCCCGGATGCCCGCTGGCAACTGCGTGGTGACCATGATCCCCTCTCGTAGGCGCGTGCGGGCCACCGGTCCGCCGCCACGACCCGCACGATCGGCATTATCGGCCATCGGCCCGGAAATCTGGAATCCCGGCCCGGGGCGGTACCGCCGGGCCCTACGGCAGCCGCTTCACGCGGATGTTGCGGAAGTGCACCTCGCTGTCCGGGTCGTGGGCCTGCAAGGCGAACGTGCCCGCCGACAGCTTCCGACCGTCCGTGATCTCGGCGGTCTTCTCGACGTGGTCGACGATCGTCTTGCCGTCGACCTTGATGACGATCCTGGCGCCGTCGACGATCACCTCCTCGGTGAACCAGACGTCGTCCTTGGCGGGGGCCTCGAAGTTCTTGACGACGAGGTAGAGGCTCCCCGTGCGGACGGGGTCGCCCTGGGAGTTGTTGACCTGCGCCTCGTGACCGGTGCTCGGCCAGCCCCCGTCCTGGTAGTGCGTGTGGAAGTAGATGCCCGAGTTGGAACCGGGCTTCGTGAGCACCTCCGCCTTGAAGTGGAAGTTCTTCCACTCGGCCGGGGCAGCCGGGTCGCTCCCGACGTAGAAGAGGTGGCTGCGGGGGCCGTGGCAGACGACTGCGCCGTCCACGACCGACCAGCTTCCGCTATTCTCACTGGCCTTCCATCCGGCCAGGCTCCGGCCGTCGAACAAGCTCTCGAAACCCTCCTCGACGGCGACGTCCGCCGCGATGGCCGCCGCGGCGAGCAGCCAGAGCCCTCCCGCCACCGCCCACATCGCCCCCCGAACCCTGCTGATCATCCGCTCGTAGTTCATGGACGTTGCTCCCGTGTCATCCTCGACGAAGGTTCCCTCGATCGCCCTGCCGATCCACCGTGCAGAGCATATGGCCGCGGCCCCGCCGGAGCCACCCTCCCCGGAGGCCCGCCGGGCCCCGGAGGCCGTCCGGACGCAACTCGACGCGGCGGGGCTGAACCATCGCGCGATCCTGCTGGAAATCGACACCGACGTGTCGCTCGCCGGAGTTCCCGCGCGGGAATGGCTCGTGGTGACGGACGACCATCTCGTCGTCTGCGATGGGCGGGACGGGCTGCGTTCGGTGGACTGGCGGGACGTCGAGCTCGTCCGCACCACATCCGGCGTCGGCGGTGGGCTGCTGCAGGTCCGCACGACGGCCGGCTGGTTCGACCTGCTGCGGCACTCCAACGCGCTGGCCGCACGGTTCCACAAGGTCGCCCGGACGCTGGAGGAGGCGCGGGAGCGGCTCGCGGCCGGCCTCCCCGGCGAGCCACTCGCGCTGGAAGGACCGCTCGATCCATCCCGCTGCGGCGCGTGCGGCCTCCGTCTCGAGACCGGCCACGACACCTGCCCGCGGTGCCTGCACAAGGGCCGCATCGTCGGCCGCGTCGCCGGGCTCCTCGCCCCCTACTCGCGGGGCGCGCTCATGCTCTGCCTGCTGACGGCCGTGGGGGTCGTCGCCGAACTGGCGCCCCCGAAGCTCCAGCAGTACATGGTCGACGACATCCTCTCGGCCCGGGTCGGCGCGGGGGCCGGCCCGGCCGACTTCCGGACGGCGCTGCTCGTC
>Ga0007791_10000296_pt1 | contig 15200 bp, 10 predicted proteins | sample CryBogmetaGMA05M_FD_60368 | JGI IMG/M metagenome (GOLD analysis project Ga0007791, IMG submission 60368) | Freshwater microbial communities from Crystal Bog, Wisconsin, USA - MA0.5M | ecosystem: Environmental > Aquatic > Freshwater > Lake | place: Crystal Bog, Wisconsin, USA | collected 2009-07-06 | reverse complement strand
GACTCCATCGCAGCCTCCAGATCGACCGCCACGAAGAGAGGGTCGGCAGCGAGACGGGCTGCGAGGTCGTTCGGCCTCCCCTCGCGGATTGCCGCCGTCGTCGCGTGGCTGTGAACGCGGAAGGCCTCGTGGAGTTCCTGACGGTCGCCACCGGCCTTCGTCCCCGCCATGAGGATCCGTTCCGCGGCAAGAAAGGGGAGGTAGTTCTCCAGATTGCGGCGGATCGCGCCGGGGATGACGACGAGCCCGCGGGCGATGTTCGCGTAGAGGACGAGCTGCGCGTCGGTGGCGAGGAAGGCCTGCGGGAGGACGAGGCGGCGCGGCGCGGAGTCGTCGAGGGTCCGCTCGAACCACTGCGTGGCCGCGGTCTGCCCGGCCGTCGCGGCCAGCCCCATCACGAACCGGCCGAGGCCGCACATCCGCTCGGCCCGCATCGGATTGCGCTTGTAGGGCATCGCCGAGGAGCCGACCTGATCCTGCTCAAAGGGCTCCTCGAGCTCTCCCGAGGCGGCCGCGAGCCTGAGATCGTTGCCGGCCTTGTGAGTCGATTCGGCGATGCCGGCGAGGCCCGCCACGATCTGCGAGTCGATCTTCCGGGTGTAGGTCTGGCCGGTGACATCGTAGGAGGCGTTGAAGCCGAGCTTCCGCGACACCACCTCGTCGAGGGCGCGGACTCGGGCATGATCGCCGTCGAAGAGCTCGAGAAAGCTCGCCTGGGTGCCGGTCGTTCCCTTTGCCCCGCGGGCGCGGAGAAGCTGGCGACGGTGGACGATCTCCTCGAGATCGATGAGCAGGTCGTGGATCCACAGGCAGATGCGCTTGCCGATCGTCGTCGGCTGTGCCGGCTGGAGGTGGGTGAGCCCGAGACAGACGATGTCCTTGGTCTCGGCCGCCTTGGCCGAAAGCGCCTCGATCACCCCGGCGATCCGGGCGGCGATCAGATCGAGCGAATCGCGCATCAGCATCAAGTCGGTGTTGTCGGTGACGAAGGCGCTGGTCGCGCCGAGGTGGAGGATCGGCCGGGCGAGCGGCGCGGCATCGCCGTAGGTGTGGAGGTGGGCGAAGACGTCATGCCGCATCTGCTTCTCGTAGGCCGCCGCCTTGACGAAGTCGATCGGCTCGAGGTTGGCCCGCAGTTGCGACAGTTGGGCCGGCGTGATCGACAGCCCGAGTTCGGCCTCGGCCTCGGCCAGCGCCAGCCACACCTGCCGCCAGGTGCGGTAGCGGTTGCGGTCACTCCACAGCCTGGCCATCTCGGCGGAGGCGTAGCGGGACGCCAACGGATTTTCCCACACGTCCCGGCGCCCGTCCTGCTGTGCATCCACGTTCACGTCGGCGTTCTCCTGGTCCCGTTGCCTGTGTTGCCTGTCCTGTTGCCTGCCCCTGGGCCCGATCCACTCGTCGCTGCCGCCGGGCTCCCCGGCCTGCCCGCCGGGGCATCGCTCCCTGGCGCCTGTCGGGCCATCATGCAGATCAACCGCTCCAGGGCCAGCCTCGCTCGCAGGCCGCGGGAAGCATCCCCCTTGAGCGAACGGTCGAGGTCGGCCAGCCGCTGCGGAAGCTGGCGGGCCCGTCGGCCACCGAGTTGCTGGAGCGATTCGCGGGCTTGGGCCAGCGCCTTGGGCCACGCCGCCACGCCGGCCGACTTGAGCGCTTCATCGAAGCTGCCGGGGCGCCCCGCGCCAGCGGGGAGGCCGAGGAGCCGGGCGGCAGCGGCGAGGCGGCGGAGGCTCGTCGCCGCCTGGGCAAATAGGGCGATCGGGTTCTCGCCGTTGGCGAGGAGATCGGCGAGGGCGGAGAGCGCCTCCGGGGCATTCCCCGCCGCCGCGGCATCGACCATCCCCCAAGCCGAACGTTCCTGCGCGCTTCCGACCATGTCGTCGATCGCCTCCGGGGGGATCGCCTTCCCCCCTTTGCCCTGGGCTCCGGCGAGCCGTTGCACCGCCTGATCGATCTGACCGAGTTCGTTATTGAGGCGCTCGAGGAGGCGCTGCGCGGTGGCGGCCTCGAGCACGCAGCCATGCCGGGCGCGGGCCCAGTGCCGCACCCAGACCGCGAGATCGATCTTCGACGGCACGGCCAGGTCGATGACCGCATTCTGGGCGGCGAGCGCCTTCGCCAACCGCGTCGTGGCGGGGAAGGTCTTCACGTCGAGGATCACCAGCCCCCGATGGCCGCGGGGGGCGGCGCCGAGGGTCTCGAGCGTCGCCCGGCATTTGGTCACGAACGGATCGGCCGAGCGGACGACCGCCACCCGCGTCGCTCCGGCAAACATCGGCACCGTCGCCGCTTCATCGAAGATGTCGCGCGGATCCTCGATCGAGTCCCCGTCGAACTCCCGCCACGCCCACGACCGGTCGGCCTCGTCAGGCACCAGGTGCCCGCGGATCAGCCTGAGGAGCTCGCCGGCCAGGAAGGGCTCGTCGCCGACCAGCGCGATCACCGCCGACGGCGGTGGCGACCAGTCATCGGGGGCGCGAAGGATTTCCAGAGCGGAGCGGGATTCGGCCACGGGGGGGCGCCTCGGAGGACGCCGGACCGGGGAGAGACCTACGGCCCCGGAAGCGGCAGCCGTGCAGTCTAACGGCCCGTGGAAAAAGTCATCCCCGCCCTTTTTCCACCCCGCCCAAGCCCGTTGCCTGCTACGGCACCACCTTCACGCCGCCAAGCTTGCCGACAACCCGCGGCATCGCCACGGTGACCGGCTCCGGCGTCGTGCCGCGGCCGATGTTCCCCGCGGCGTCACTCGCCTCGATCCGGATGAAGACCCGGGCCGGCGTTCCCCGCTCGGGCTGCCAGCGGTATTCGCCCTGCGCTTCCAATCCTTCGGCGATCGTCCCCCACGGGCCGTCCGCACTCGGCGACTGGATCAGCCGAACGCTCTTGGGAACGAGGATCTGATCCCGGGCGGCCCAGCGGATGAGCACGCCCCCCGGCTCGGTATCTTTCACGCGAGTCGCCTCGAGGATCTCGACCTGCGGGGGCTCGTCGTCGATGCCGATCCACCCTTCCGGCATCTCGCCCGAGCGTGGCCCGCCCCCGGCGTCGGGGAGATCGGGGACGATCTCGAGCCGAAATCCGTAGAGGCCAGCGGCGGGAAGGGTGACGTCGATCGGACTCTGGCCGTCGTCATCGACGGCGCTCCGTTGCCAGGTAACACCGCCGTCGCTCGTGCTCCACAGTTCCACGCGCACCGGGATGGTGTCGGGGCGGTCGGATTGCATCTCGTATTCCCAGGTGAATCTCCGGGAGCGGACGATCTGCAGGGGGCGGCCACGGTATTCGGTGGGGAGCGCTCGCGCTACCGTCCCCGGTGCCGCAGCCTCGATCGCCGGGGTCGCGGGGGCAAGCGGCGGAGGCGCCGTGGCTCCCGCCTCCGGCCGGCCACCGGCATTCGACAGGCCCGCCCGACTGCCTGTCCCGACAGGGCGGGCAAGAACGCTCCGGCTCTGGCCTGCCTCCGCGGGAGGAGCGGCGCCGGCAGCCGGCCCTTCGCTGGCCCATCGGCCCGACGTATCGGCCGCCCATCCCCCGGGGGGCACGGTCGCCACGTCGGTGGCGGCTCCGGGCTGAGGCTCCTGCCGACTCTCCAGTTGGTTCGCCGTGGGCGGGGCAGGGGGAGACGCTGAAACCACCGCGGAGGATGACTGCCCTGGCAACGCCGGGACACCGATCTCGGCGGCGAGCGTTCCCTGATCGACACCGGGGTCGGCAGCCTCCATCGTGAACTGCTTCACGGTCCGATGCCCGCCGGCATCGCTGATCGAGATCCGCACCGTGAGGGCCTCGACCTTCTCGCCGGCCCACCAGATCTCCTCGCCGAGCAGGTGGGCGGGAGACTCCCGGGAGAGGATCGCCTCGGCGGCGATCTTCTTCCAGGTCGGCTCCGCTTTCGTCTGATATTCCACCACCATTTTGGGAAGGTCGAGCGTGTCGTCGGCGGCCGCATAGCGACAGACAATCTCGCCATCGTTGCCACGCCAGACGCGGGCCGTGACACGCGGCGCGGCGGCATCGACGAGGACGCGCATGTCGGGCCCCTCGCCCCCGCGCTGTCTCCCCTTGCCATCGATGGCCCGGAGTCGAAACCAATACTCCCCGTCGGCCGCAGCCCTGTAGACGATCGACCCAGCCTCCGGCCCAGCCTCGCCGGCCTGCTCCCAGGTCGCCCCGAGATCCTTCGACGCCTGAAGGAGGACCCGCGCCGCGGCGTGGTCGGCCTGCTGGGACGGCGCCACCTTGAAAGGGATCGCGAAGGACGTGTTCGTCGTCCGGACCAGATCGGGAAGCCTCGGAGCCGGGGGAAGCTCCTCCCCCCAGGCGCGGCCCAACAGCCCCAGCAGACAGACCGCCATCAACCCCGCAAGCCGCCAGCGCTGAATGACTCCACGCCCGCTCCCGGCAATGCATTGGCGAAAGTGTCTGGTGGTCGGTCGCATGCCGCTGAATCGTCAAGGCCGCGACGGCATGTCCCGATTTTCGGGAATGACGGGAAAAGTCCCCCTAGATTCACATCCGTCCCGCTTGCAGTGCCACAGATGGGGCAACCGGCAGGGTCTGGGAGAAGGAGCGGTTTTCGTGCTGGACCGGGTGATCCGCCCACTGCCATAATCCGCGCGGCCCCCGAGCCATCGTCGAGGGCTTTTTTCGGGCCTTTCCCACACTTCCTACATTCCCCCGCTCCCGTGTTCTCCCCCCAAACCTCGCTCCGTGACCTCGCCGGCCTGGCGGCGATCCTCCTCGGAGGACTTCTCGCCCTCATCGTCGCCCTCCGGGCCCTCCAGTCGTGGGTCAGGCGGGCGCAGCAGGATCAACCGGAGTCCGGTCGTGGCGATTGGGAAAACGCGCTGGCCGGCTACAAAAATCTCCGCGATCAGGGTGTTTTGAGCGAAGAGGAATACCGAAAAATAAGAACGCTCGTCGAACCGCACATGCAGAAGTCGGATTCCGGAGGCACACCGCCGCCGGCCAAACCGCTTCCGCGGACGGGGAACGGCGACTGACGCTGAGCTGTCCGCGACCGATTCACGCCCAACTGCAGTCCGAAAGGGAATCACCGACATGCCATCAGGGAAGGACGTCAACAACCTCGGTCGCCGTGGGGCGGGTGGAACGACGAAGAAGAACGCGTTCTGCTCATTCTGCCGCAAGAGCTACCGAGACGTCGGCCCGTTGGTGGAGGGCCCCGGGGATGTGTACATCTGCGGCGAGTGCATCGAACTCTGCCAATCGATCCTCGATCAGGAGAAGAAGCGCCGCGGCACGAGCAAGCAGCTCTTCACCTCGATCCCGTCGCCGCGTGAGATCGTCGGCCATCTCGACGAGTACGTCATCGGGCAGGAGCACGCCAAGCGGGTGCTCGCGGTCGCCGTCCACAGCCACTACAAGCGTCTGACGCTCGGCAGCGAGAGCTCAGACGTCGAGGTCGAGAAGTCGAACATCCTCCTCCTCGGCCCCACCGGCTGCGGCAAGACGCTCCTTGCCCGGACCCTCGCCAGGGTCCTCAACGTGCCGTTCGCGATCGGTGACGCGACCACGCTGACCGAGGCCGGCTACGTCGGCGAAGACGTCGAAAACCTCCTCCTCAAGCTCCTCAATGCTGCCGACTTCGACATCGAGGCCGCCCAGCGCGGGGTGCTCTACATCGACGAGATCGACAAGATCGGCAAGACGAGCCAAAACGTCTCGATCACCCGTGACGTCTCCGGAGAAGGGGTGCAGCAGGCGCTCCTCAAGATGCTCGAAGGGACCGTCGCCAACGTGCCGCCACAGGGTGGCCGCAAGCACCCCGAGCAGCAGTACATCCAAATCGACACCTCGAACATCCTCTTCATCTGCGGCGGCACGTTCGTGGGGATCGACAAGATCATCGCCAAGCGCCTCGGCAAGCGGACGATCGGCTTCGGTCAACCGTCCGGGCACAAGGGAGAGGCAACCCTCGCGGAACTCCTCCCGCAGGTCGATTCCGACGACATTCTCGAGTTCGGGCTGATCCCCGAGCTCGTCGGCCGGCTCCCGGTGATTTCTTCGCTCAGGCCACTCGACGAACCGTCGCTCGTGAAGGTGCTCAAAGAGCCCAAGAACGCGCTGGTGAAGCAGTATCAAAAGCTCTTCGGGATGGAGAACTGCCAGCTCGAGTTCACCGACAAAGCCCTCTCCTCGATCGCCCGCCGGGCGATGCGGAAGGAAACCGGCGCCCGTGGTCTGCGATCGATCATCGAGGACGTGATGCTCGACGTGATGTTCGATCTCCCGGAGCACTCCGGCAGCTCGTACGTAATCACGGAGCGGAACGTCGACGACAAAGAGCCGGTCCTCCCGGCCCGGGACACGCCTCGCCACAAGTCGGCCTGACGCGATTGCGGCTCGGTCGACAGGTGAAACGACTGCTTTCGCAGGCGCACTTCTTCGCTCTGCAGCGAGGGGTCGCCCGTGCTTCGAGAGCCGGCCTCGCCGGTGAGCGCAGCCCGGAGGGCGAAAGCGACAGCGGCGCGGAGAGAGCGGAGGGCATGGATGCCCGGAGCGAACGTCCGGCGACGGGGCACGGGCGACTCCGAAGCCACGTTTGGCTTGCTCAGGAAGAGGCCCCGGCAAGCCGGATGAGCGCCGCGATGCCGCGGTCGAGCGTCCGGTCGCTGACGGTGTAGGCGATGCGAAAGTGGGTGTCGGCGGCGCCAAACACGCTCCCAGGCACCACGATCAGCTTCTCCTGCTCAGCGGCGATCTCGGCAAACCGCTTCCCCGATCCGCCGGGCGCCTCGGGGTAGAGGTAAAACGCTCCGCCGGGCTTCACGAGAGCATAGTGGCCGGCGATGCCCGCCATGAGCTTGTCGCGCTTCCGCTTGCACTCGGAGAGGGGAACATCCATCGGGGCGTCGATCGCGGCGATCGCCCCCCACTGGCCGATCTGCGGGGCACAGACGAACGTGTACTGCTGCAGCATCGTGCAGGCATCGATGATCTCGGCAGGCCCGTGGACCCACCCCACCCGCCAACCGGTCATCGCATGCGACTTCGAGAAGCCGTCGATGACGATGACCTGGTCGCTGTGCGCGGCCGGCGAATGGAAGGGCTCGTCGTAGCAGTAGGAGCGGTAGAGTTCGTCGCTGATGAGGGTCACGCCCGCCTGCTCGGCGAGCCGGGCAAGGTCGCGGACGGTATCGAGTGGGGCGACGAAGCCGGTCGGATTCGACGGCGTGTTGAGAAGGATCGCCTTGGTCCGCGGCGTGATCGCCGCCGCCACCCGTTCGACATCGATGGAAAACGACGGCGACGTGTCGACGATCACGCACGTGCCGCCGAGGAACTCGACGAGCGGCCGATACATCACGAAGGCCGGCTCGAAGAGGATCACCTCGTCGCCCGGATCGATCAGGGCCATGAGCACGAGGACCAGGGCGCCGCTCGAGCCGCTCGTGACACAGAGCTTCCGCCCGGGCTGCCCCAGCTCGTCGCGAACGGCTCCCTCGAGCCGTTCGCGGAGCTGCGGGATGCCCTGCGTCTGCGTGTAGCCGCTCTTGCCGGCATCGATGGCGGCCTTGGCCGCCTCGCACGCCGCCACCGGCATGGCGAAGTCGGGCTGGCCGATCGCCAGATTGATCGGGTCGTCGAGCCGCGCGGCAAGATCGAACGCCTTGCGAATCCCGGAGGAATCGAAGGCGCTGGCCCGCCGCGAGACGATCGAGCGCCGCACGGATGCCGGGGTGTTCACTTGGCGTCCTTGAAGAGCTTGGCGAGTTCTTCACCGAGCTTCTCGCCGCGGACATCCATCGACACGACCTTGCCGTCCCGGCCGACGAGGATCACGGTGGGAATGCCGGTGATGCCGTAGTACGCGGCGAGCGGATGCTGCCACCCCTGACCCTCGGGCTGCTCGAAGAGGATCGTCCAGGGGATCTCCTTCTCCTTGAGGAACGCCTCGAGGGCATCACGGTCCGTGTCGAGACTGATCCCGACGACCTCGAACCCCTTGTCGTGGTACTTCTCGTAGGCCGCCAAAACGTTTGGCATCTCGGCAATGCACGGGCCGCACCACGTGGCCCAGAAGTCGACGAGCACGACCTTCCCATCGAGCGTCTTTTGGTCGAACGCTTGGCCATCGAGGTTCGTGCCGCGGATCTCCATCTCGTTGCCGACCAGGCCGAGACGGCGAAGCATGCCGGCCATGCCCTCTCCCATCGCCTTGATCTGCGGATTGCTGCTCTTCACGAACGCCCCACCGAAAGCGGCGTAGGCCTTGCCGGCCGCTTCGCTTCCCTCCGGCATGTGCTCCAAAGCGCCGGCAAACTGCATCGCAAACTGCGCGATCGCCCCGTCATCTGGGTCTTTCTCGAGCAGCGAGGTGACTCGGCTGACCACGGATTCCACCCCGGCGAGGTCCTGGTTTTTGAGGATCTTTTGGGCATCGCTGACGAGGACGATCTGCGCGGCCTCGGCGGCAAGTTCGGGATCCCCGCCACCGACGAGCGTCTCGGCGAATTCACCGAGGGTGGCTTCGGCATCGTTATCGCCAAGACGGGCAAGGAGGGTCAGGCTCTGGAGCTTCATCCGCGACGCCCGCGCTCGGGACTCGTCTTTCGGCCCCGTCTGATCGAGGATCTTGTCGGCCACGGTGACCGAGGTCTTGGCCACCTTTCCCAGAAACGCCTCGGCCTGCTGGCGGCTGGTCGGCTTGAAGTTCGTCTTGTGGAGCTTGTCGATGAAGGCGAGCAACTCCTCGGGAGTTCCGTCCGGAACCTCACCGATCTCGGGGATGCCGTTGGCTTCCCCCTTCTTGGCTGCGGCCGGATCGGCGATGTCGTCGACCACCACCTGGGCCGAGAGGCTCCCTCCGGTCGCCAGGATGATCCCCGCGGCGCAGAGGAGCGCCTGACCGGAGCGACGGGAACGGGCCATCAGGAAAAACATGGAGACCTCGAGGGGATTCGCTCCCGAGGGGAGCAGGTGTTGATTGGCCGTGCAGACGACCCGTCGATGGTAGCGGGCTCGGGCGGCACGGGGCAATCCGACCGGCACCGCGGATTTCCGTAGGCGGCGGCCAGACGGACGGCCGCGGGGCCCAAACCGCGAACGGCGGATCGGTTTTCGCCTCGCAGAGCGGGGAAAAACCCTCCCCGCCGACGGCCGCAGCGACGTCGAAGCCGACGCCGAAAAAAGCGGGCGGCCCGGCAGCCCCTCGCCGGCGATCAGCCAATCAGTGGACGATCGTGCGGAACCGCACGAAGCCACCCTGGCCGGGAGCAAGCGTCCCTTTGAAGGTCCAGGAGAGGAGCGTGGCGCCGTCATCCCCCTTCGAGGTGGAGATCTCCGCCGGGAGATTCGACACCGGGCTGCCTTCGATCACGGCCAACCGGCCGGGGACGGCATCGACGAGCGTGATGTCGGTGAGAGGACGGTCGCCGGAGTTGAGGAGGAAGATCGTGAAGTCGAGTTCCTCGCCGGGGCGGGCAGTGTCGCTGCCGGCCCGCTTGGAGAGGGTGAGCTCGCAGCGGCCCGGAGACTCCAGGCGAAGCGTGGCCACGCCATGGTCGACGGCGAGCACGTCGGCGGCCTCACCATTGACGGTCACCTGGGCCCCCGAGACACACATCCAGGCCAGCGGGACGTCGATCTTCCGGGCCAGCCGCGGAGCCTGGACGTTGTGCACCTTTTCGGCGGGGAGGTCGAGCGCGACGGCGACTGGGCCGTCGACCCCTTCCTTGAGCACCGGCGGCTGCACCTTGTCGACGGCCAGCACGGGAATCCGGTCTTCGATGGCGATGCCAGGCTGGGCGAGCCGGGCGGCGACGATCTGGGTCTGCTGGGTCTTGTCGCGCACCGACTGGCCGACCGCGCCCGACGCGGCGATGGTGTCGAGAGCGACGCCGCGCGGACCGGTGGGGACGGCGTCCTCGAACGGACGGATCACCCGACGGACCGACGAGAACCGTGGCGCGTAGACGCAGGTGCAATTGGAGGCGACGACGCAGCTTTCCGCTTCCAGGCAGGCCTCGTCCTCAGGCGCGGGGCCGGGCCCGTCGGCGCGGTAGCGGGCGACCGTGTCGCCGGAGGTGAGGTTGCCCAGGCGTGTCCGGCCGCGGGGCACGGCCGGCTTGCCGTGATCGCCACCGTCACAGACAAGGCACGGCCCGATGACCGGGATGGCAATCGTGGGAACGATTGGGGCGCCGCAGCCGGCCTGGCATTCCCCCCCCTGGCAGCCACCGGAGGCATGGGCTCCGAGAATCCGACAAGCGTGAAGCCGACAGCGCGGTGAACCGCAGCCCCCCTCACGAATGCCGTGGCCGGCGTTCTGTTGACAGCCCGGCCCCTGGCAGGTGCCGCCACCGATCGCGGTGGCATCGGCTGACAGCGGCGTTGCCCCACCGGCTTTGCCGAGACGGGGCAGGGGAGGGGAGGGGAGTTCGAGTCCGGTTGAGTGCACCTCGCCATCCTGGATCGTCGGCGCGACGCGGGGCAGTTCGGAGGGAGCCGCGGCAGCGGCACGATCCTCAGCCTGGGGCACGGCCGCAGATTCCTCTGCGTCGGAAGGCTGCGCGACGGCGGCTGTGGAGATGACGGCAGGCAGTGGCGTGACGACGGCAACCGGCGCCGTGAGCGACATCGAGCGGCACGAAGCCAGCAGGACGGCGCCGGCGGCGACGGCCAGCCAGCGGACGGTCTGGCCGGGACGGTGAGCACGTGGTTGGGATGACCTCATGGCACCACTCCCGGGGCGGGCAGCCTATTGCCCAGAACGATCTCAGCGACCGGGGCCCCGAGCGTGGCGGCGATCTCGCGGGGATCGTCGCAGGGGCGAACGTCGAAGGAGTTGGCCGCGGAGATGTCGGCGACGTCCGGGTCGCAGGCCATGTAGACGATCCGCTCGACGTGGGCGCCGTCGAGAGCTTGGACGAAGTCGTTTTCGTCGATCACCAGCTCGACCGGGAAGCGATGATCCATGCCCGGCGGCGTGGCGAGTCGGGCGAAGATGCGGATCGTCGGATAGACCTCGAGCCCCTCGTACCCCGGCACCCCTCCGAGACGCACCCGGTAGGTGCTCCCGACGAGGAGCGACGTCCGGAACGGCGCTGCTGCAGGGGGCGACCAGCCGGCGAAGGTCTCGACGGAAACCGTCATCCCCTTCGGCCCCTGGATCGAGACAGGCTGGAGAGCCGCAACCAGAGAGGCCTCCGGAAAGGGACCGGCCTGCGGGTGTCCTTGGGCGCCAATCGCTCCCGGCAAGAGTCGGCTGGCGAATGAATCCACCGGCTCCTCCGGCCCCGCGTCGCCGCCCTGCAGCGGCAATGCGATTCCGGCGAAGCAGGCGGTCGCCAGCAGCCCTCGGACAACCCGCAGCACGGTCCCTGACCGGACAGCCCCCCGGGGCAACGCCCCGAAAGGATTCCACCGCGTCGTCGATCCGGCCGTGCATCCGGTGGAGCGGTGGGTGTTCATGGCATCAACACGAAGGGGGGAAAGAGCAGACGGTTCGATCGGCACCGAAATCCGAGCCTGGCATCGACGACTCCCGGGAGCATCTGTCCCGGCGACCTTCCCTGGACCGGTCAGGTGACCGGTCCAGGGGGTGGTCGTCGTGATTCAGGGGATGAAGTCTTCCGGGGCCGGCGGGCACTCACCGGCGGCGGTGTCGGGATCGGGGCCGCCGTTGCCGACGAACCGGAGACGATCCTCGTCCGGCTGACGGAGCCGGATGTTCGGCACGTCCGACCGTTCCGCGATGTAGGCCCGGTGGGCCGGCTTGGGGTAGCTCAAGCCCGGATTCTGCTGGACATGGAGCTTGAGCTCGCTGGTCGGCCCCGGGATGTGGTGCTTGGTGTGGTTGGTGATCGAGTGCTTCCGCAGACCGGCAGGCACCCCCAGCGGGATGTGGGCCGGGCCGGGGAGGCCGATCGGCGTGCCGGTGATCGGATAGCCGTAGGTCGGTGCCGTCATCCCGGCCAGGAACGCCGGCGGCAGCTGCGAGGGATCCCCGCCACAGGGCATTCCCAGCGGCATCGGATTGGCCGCCGAGGCTCCCGGCATGCCGGCTCCACCATCACCGGCCAGAGCCCCAGCCCCCCTCCCGGGAGACTGCAGATCCTTGTTGCCGATGCGGATGATCGCGAGGATCGAACCGCGGCGATCGGCCTCGACGACCGGATCGCACCCGGGATCGAGACGCGTGCTGACGAGCGTTTCCACGCCGGCGACCGCCAGTTCCTGGTACTCCGGGTCGGGAAGATAGACGACCTTCGTCACGAAGTTGCCACTCGTGACCTGATCGAGATCCTCGTCGGTGAGCTGGAACGGGATCGCGTTGTGGGCGAGGAACGCATCCGTCCGCGGAGTGACGGGAGCGACTTCGAGCGTCGGATAGAGCTCGAGCCCTTCCTGACCGGGGATGTCGGTGAGCTTGAGGCGGTAGATCGCCCCCTGGGCGAAGTCGTAGCGACCGGGCGTCACCAGTGGTTCGGAGTCGAAGCCGCCGAACTGGCTGACATCCCAGTGGACCTGCATCCCATCGGGCCCGATGAAGCCGATCTGGGAAGCGGGGAGGTTCATCCCGTAGCCGGGCCCTCCCATCCCACCGGCATCGACGCCGTTGGCGGCAAGCATTTCCTCATAGCCGACCGGGGAGATCACCCCGGGGCCAGGCCCCTCCACGCCAGGGCCGGGATGCTGGAGCATCGCCGCCGGCGGGAGCACGTTTGTGTGCGGCGTGGCAACCGGACGGATCTGGGCCAGTCCGGTGAACGGGGAGTTCGCCGGGATGTGGCAGCCGGTCAGCGAGGCTGCCAGCGACAAGCCGACAAAACCCTGCAGATGTCGTTTCACCATCGGATCACCTCCTCTAGCCTGCGGACGATTGGCCGCATGTCCCGGTCGGTCGGGGAAGCCCCTGTGCGGATCGCTGCTGGTCGTGTCTGAACGTCCTGCCACGGCGGGAATCCGCCGTGGGCAGGCCGGGGGGGCTTCCGTACACTCGCGCCTTTGCGACATCCGTTACCGGACCGCTGGCAGAAGTCACCACCCGCCCCAATGGATTCGACTTCCGGGGGCGGATTCTTTGGCAAAACCCTCAAAGTCGTGACGACCCCACCGACCGACACCCGCCGCAGATTCCCCGGATTCCGCCGCCGCGCGCCGGCGTGGATGGCGATCCCAGGAAGCCTGGTAATGTGCGTCGTTTCGGGGGTTTCGGTAACCGGTCAGCCGCCGGCGGGCAGCGTCTACCAGCGTTCGACTCCGGCCCCGGCCGAGCCGGTCTCGGAGTTGGCCCCGGACTCCCCGGCGACCGCTGCCTCCCCACTCCCGATTCCTCTTCCATCCTCCGCGTCGGCCACCCCCGAATCGGCGGCCGAACAGGCCGGACGGGCGGAGCGGGTGGTCGCCGCCGCCCTCGCCGGGCTTTCCCGGGCGCCTTCGGTCTCAGCCCGCGTCCGGCACCTCGTCCGGGTCGACGACAAGGTGCTCAAGGGGAGCGGGCGCTACGTCCAGTCGGGGGTTGGTGAGGATCAACGCTACCGGTACGAATACCGGCTCAGCGCCACCGACGAGGAGTTCGAGATTCTCGACGTCTGCGACGGGTTGTTCGCCTGGAACTTCCGCCGCATCGGCCAGAATCCACCCCAGGTGGAGCGGATCGACGTCCGCCGCATTCGTGAGCGGCTCGAGACCCTCGGCATTTCCCACCGTCAGGATCAATCGGCCTACCTCGGCGGCGTCCAGCGGCACCTCGGCCTGCTCCGCCAGTACTTCCGGTTCGCGTCGATCACATCGGCGGTGATCGACGACGTTCCGGTGTGGCTCATCGAGGGGACCTGGGATCGCGATACGCTCGCCTGGATCGTCAAGGAGAAGGCGGAGGCGATCAAGAGCGAGGCGGGGGTCGCGCCGAACGAACTCCCCGACGGCATGCCGTACAGCGTTCGGCTCTCGATCAGCAAACGAGAGCTCTTCCCCTGCCGAATCGAGTGGCTCGCGGTGCCGGGGAAGCGTCCAACCCCGCCGGCAGCGCTTCAAGTCGTTGCCATGATGGAGTTGTACGACGTCCGCATCGGCGATCCGGTCGACGTGTCGGCGTTCGTCTACAAGCCGGCCACCGAGGGGCTGACCGACATCACCGACGCCTACCTGCCGCAGGTCCAGCCGCTGCGGCAATGACGGCCGGTCAGCCGGCGCCGCTCCATCCCGCCGCGACGAGCCGGACAGCGGCATCGATCGCCGCTTCCATGCTCGTCGAATCGGCGTCGCCGCGGCCGACGATGTCAAACGCCGTCCCGTGGGCGACGCTCGTCCGCACCAGCGGCAGACCGAGCGTGATGTTCACCGCCCGGTGCATGCCGAGAAGCTTGACCGGGATGTGCCCCTGATCGTGGTACTGCGCCACGATCCCGTCGAAGCCCCCGCGGGCGGCGCGGAGAAAGAGCGTGTCGGCGGGGAAGGGGCCTGCGGCCTCGATCCCGGCAGCGCGCAGCGCGGCGACAGCCGGGGCGATGATCCGCGTCTCCTCATCGCCGAACAGCCCTCCCTCGCCCCCATGAGGATTGAGCGCTGCCACCCCGATCCTCGGACGCCGTCCGAGCAGCGCCACGAGGAGGGAAGCCAATCGTTCCCCTGCGGCGACGATCCCCGGGGTGGAGAGCCGCTCGATCGCCGTGGCGAGCGACTCGTGGAGCGTGACATGGACAACCCCGAGCGGACCGTGCACCAAGCCATCCGTGGTCGGCGGGAGCCAGAGCATCATCGAGGCGGCAGCGTCGGGGAGCCCGCAGGCCCGCGCCAGCCATTCGGTGTGCCCGGGGACGTCGTGGCCCGCGGCGTGGAGCGCTTCCTTGTGGAGCGGCCCGGTGACGAGGGCTCCGCGGCGGCCGGCGCCGTGCACGAGCCGAAAGGCCGTCTCCAGTGCCCCCACGGCCGCCCGACCACCGGCCGCGGAAATCCGGCCACGGGGAACGGCCTCTTCGGTGTTCTCCGGCTCGACGACGAGCACCGTCTCGGCGGTCGAGGGACGTGGGTCATCCGCCGCCACCCGCTCCACCGCCAGCCGCGGCAGCGACGGCACGGCTTGCAGCAGGTCGCGGAGAAGCTCGGCCCGAGCCACGACGCGGAGCCTGGCCCGGGCATGGGCCGTGGTCTTGCTCCACGCGCCGAGCACGACCTCGGGGCCGATCCCCGCCGGATCACCGCACGTCAGGCAGACGAGCCCAGGGCAGGGG
>Ga0007791_10000295_pt1 | contig 15205 bp, 14 predicted proteins | sample CryBogmetaGMA05M_FD_60368 | JGI IMG/M metagenome (GOLD analysis project Ga0007791, IMG submission 60368) | Freshwater microbial communities from Crystal Bog, Wisconsin, USA - MA0.5M | ecosystem: Environmental > Aquatic > Freshwater > Lake | place: Crystal Bog, Wisconsin, USA | collected 2009-07-06 | reverse complement strand
AAAGCCGCTGCCCAGTACCAGACCCTGATCAACCGCCCGCTGAAAGGCATCACCGACCGGCACCACGCCGGTAAAGCCGCTGTTGCTGGCCGCCTTGTTGTAGAAGGCGTTATGCAGATCGGTGGTCATGCCGGAGAGCGCGCTGTAATAGAGCGTGGCCTGACCACCTGCCGCACTGGTATCCACAATCGGCGCACCGTTCGCGGTGGTCTTGTCGGGCGTGGTGATCTTGTGCGCCTCGACCATGTCGGGCCTGGCCCAGGACTGCTCGAGATAGACCTGGGTTTTCGCACTGGCATAGGGATTGGCCGCAATCACGCGGGAGGTATTGCAACTGGCCGACGACAAGCCGGTGGCCGTGCAATTTGCCAGACTGCCGAACAACTGGGTCTCGGTGTAGGTCTGGGCGGCGCCGTTATGAATGAAGCGCTCGAACTTGTCGGCATAGGCATTGAAAGTGACCAGATTGGCGTTCTTTCCCATGCCCGGGGGCAAGGCGGCATCGCTTTGCTCCTGCAGGACGACCTTGTCCCAGGTCTGGGTTGCCACGTTTTCACGCAGCTTCCAGTCGCTGTTGGCGGTATTGAGGAATTGCCCGCGCAGCGATGCGGCATTGCGGGTCGACATTGCCACGTCGTAGTTCAGACCGGCCTCATCGGTCATCTTCTTGAAGATGCCGGCCACACCACCCCAGGGATGCGGCTCAAAGGCGCCCTGCCCGGGGGTCCCGGCCGGGTAGCTGTTGGTGCCAGCGGGGTTGGTGGCATTGAAGCCCGCTGTCAGGTCGCGGACATTCGCGCTGTTGTAGCTCAACACCGGATCGACCCGGCCAAAGGTGTAGCTGTTGCCGACGAAGAGCACCGAGGTCGGTCCGGCGTGGGCTGAGCCGCAGGCAAGTGCAAGAAACGGCACAGCCATCAGGGCAAAACGGTTCATGAGGTCTCCGGCAGAAAGTCGCTTGTTTTTCGAGCTTGTTTTTCGAGCTTGCTTTTCGGGCCAGGCGCACCGGTCGGAGCAAGTCGACCTCGAAAAACGTGACAAAAATCACATCAATCGACTATAGCAGCGCCGCCGACTCAAGGCATGGCACGCCGCAGCACCGCCTCCACCGCCCAGGCTGCGGCAGCCAGTCCCATCGCAGCCGTTACCATGACGGTCGAGCCATAGCCCGAGCAGGCCAGCGGCGCGCCCGGCACACTGCCGGCTTGAGCGTCGCCTTCGACACGGACCTCGCGGCCCGGCGCCCCAGGCGGTGAGGGCGACCAGATCGCCTCGACACCAAACAGTCGGGCCTTTTCACGGGTAAAACCGTGTTCGCGTCGCAGGCGCGCACGCACCGATGACACCAGCGGATCGCCGCGAACTTCGGTGAGGTCGGCGCGTCGAAGCGCGAGCGGATCGACTCGTCCGCCGGCCGCGCCGCACACGATGATCGGCTGGGAGCGCGCTGCGCACAGCGCGATGACCGCCGCCTTGGCGCGCGGCGCATCGATCGCGTCGATGACGACATCAGCATCGGATGAGACCATCGCCTGCGCATTCTCGACGGTCACGAAATCGTCGATCAGATCGACGCGGATATCCGGCGAAATATCGGCGATTCGCGCGGCCATCACCGCGATTTTCGAGGCACCCACAGTCGAGCCCAGGGCATGCACCTGGCGGTTGACATTCGACTCGGCGACATGGTCCATATCGATCAGCGTCAGACGCCCCACGCCGCTGCGGGCCAGCGCCTCGGCTGCCCAGGAGCCCACCCCGCCGATACCGATGACAAGGACATGGGCGGCGCGAATCCGCCCGGCCGCCGCATCGCCATAGAGGCGAGCCACGCCGCCGAAGCGGCGATCGGCCTCGCCGGTTGCGTCAGACAAGTGTCAGGGCAGCAGGATGGTCGATCCGGTGGTCTTGCGACCTTCGAGATCACGGTGCGCCTGGACCACATCGGCAAGCTTGTAGCGCTGATCGATCTCGATGCTGACCTTGCCCGACGACACCATCTTCATCAGGTCACCGGCAATCTCGAGCAGGTTCTCGCGCTTTTCGGTATGCGGGGCCAGCGACGGCCGCGTGATGTAGAGCGTGCCCTTGAGCGCGGTCAGCGGCAGCGGCGGCACCGGACCCGAGGCATTGCCAAAGCTCACCATCAGGCCGAAGGGCTGCAGGCAATCGAGCGAGGCTGCGAAGGTGTCCTTGCCCACCGAGTCGTAGACCACCGGCACCATCGCACCCCTGGTGATCTCGCGCACCCGCTCGACAATATTTTCCTGCTTGTAGAGGATCACATGGTCGGCGCCGTACTTGCGTGCCAGCGCGGCCTTCTCGGGCGAGCCCACGGTACCGATCACGGTCACGCCAAGTGCCTTGGCCCACTGCATCGCAATCAGGCCGACACCGCCTGCGGCGGCATGAAACAGGATGGTCTGGCCTTTCTGGAGCTTGTAGGTGCGACGAAACAGGTATTGCACGGTCATGCCCTTGAGCATCATGGCCGCGCCGGTCTCGTAGCTGATCTTGCCGGGCAGCTTGACCAGCCGGTTGGCCGGCATATTGCGGGCTTCGGCATAGGAGCCGGCGGCACCGCCGGCATAGGCCACGCGGTCACCGACCTTCACGTCGGTCACACCGGCACCGACCGCCACCACATCGCCCGCGCCTTCCTGACCCAGACCGGAGGGCAGCGCCATCGGATAAAGGCCGCTGCGAAAGTAACAGTCGATGAAGTTGAGGCCGATCGCCTGATGGCGAACTTGCGCCTCGCCGGGGCCGGGTGCACCGACCTCGACGTCGACATACTCCATGACGTCGGGACCGCCGTTCTTCTGGATTCGGATGGCTTTTGACATGACAACTCCAATGCGAGGTGGGGTGAGAGGAATCAGTAGGTACCGGGATAGGCGCCGCCATCGAGCAGCACATTCTGGCCGGTGAAATAGGACGCCTGTTCGCTGCACAGGTAGGCACACATCTGGCCGAATTCGAGCGCATTGCCAAAGCGTTTGGCCGGAATGAGCTGGCGGCGCTGCGCGGCGATCTCGTCAGCCGACTTGCCGAGATTTTTTGCGGTGGCCGCGGTGGTATTGCGCAGCCGGTCGGTATCGAACTGGCCGGGCAGCAGGTTGTTGATGGTCACGTTGTGCTCGACGGTCTTGCGGGCCAGTCCGGCGACAAAGCCGGTCAGGCCGCTGCGTGCGCCGTTGGACAGGCCGAGGATCTCGATCGGGGCCTTCACCGAACTCGAGGTGATGTTGACGATGCGCCCGAAACCCCGGGCAATCATCGGGTCGACAGTCGCCTTGATCAGTTCGATCGGGGTGAGCATGTTGGCGTCGAGTGCCGCAATCCAGTGCTCGCGCGTCCAGTTGCGAAAGTCACCCGGCGGCGGTCCGCCGGCATTGTTGACCAGGATATCGACCTGCGGGCAAGCAGCCAGTGCGGCAAGGCGCCCGGCCTCGGTCGTGATGTCGCAGGCCACCGTCCTGACCTCGACACCGGTCTCGGCCGCAATCGCAGCCCCCGCTGCGGTAAGGGCCTCGGCGGTGCGGGCATTGATCACCAGATTGACGCCCTCGCGCGCCAGCGCCAGCGCGCAGCCGTAGCCCAAGCCCTTGCTCGCGCCGCAGACCAGCGCCCATTTGCCAGCAATGCCCAAATCCATGAAACGCCTCCGGTGTTGGTCAGTTCAGCGCGGTCGCGCTGTCAGGACGAAGATGCCGGCAATCACGATGGCGGTACCGATCAGCTGCACCGGATCGACCGCTTCGCCGAGAAACATCGCACCCATGCCGATGGTAGCAGCCGGTCCGATCATGCCGAGTTGCGAGGCCACCGGCGTGCCGATCCGCTCGACACCCATCATCGTGAGAAACACCGGCATGACCGTGCAGAGCACCGCATTCATCATCGACAGCTGATAAACCGCTGGGGGTTGCGAAAAAAGTTCCGCAGGCGACAGGATCAGTGCCTGAGCGATACAGGCAATGCAGGAGACGATCATCGCCCAGGCCATCAGCCGGATCGCGCCCAGCCGCCTGACCATCTCGCCACACGACACCAGATAGATCGAGTACGCCACCGTGCTGCCGAAGATCAGCGCGCTGCCCAGCGGCACATCGGCTCCGCTGGCCGAGAGGTCGTGCCAGAACACCAGGACGACGCCGCAGTAGGCAATCGACATGGCCAGCCATTGACGTCGGCTGATCGGGCGACGCAAGGCGAGTGCCGAGATCAGCAGGACCAGGGTCGGATTCAGGTACAGGATCACCCGCTCGAGTCCGACGCTGACATATTGCAGACCGAGAAAATCGAGATAGCTGGCAAGGTAATACCCGAGCAGGCCCAGGCCGATCACCCGCCAGACATCATTGGCCTGCCAGGGCGATTGCTCAGCCGGCGTGCGATAACCGACCCATGCCGCAGCGATCAGGAAAAACGGCAGCGAAAAAACCATCCGCAAGGCAATCAGGGTCTGGGCATCGACCCCATGCCGGTAGATGAGCTTGGCAACGATGCCCTTGCCGGCAAACAGCACTGCGCCGGTTGCGGCCAGCGCGACCCCGGCCAGCCAGGTGGCCCGTGCCGACAGGTCTGCTGCTGACGCAGCCCGCAGGTCGGTCATCGGCACACCGTTGCGAGATCAGCGCCGACGTGACCCTCCGCCCAGCAGCGTGCCAAGCACGCCGCGCAGCAGTTCGCGCCCGGCAGCCGAGCCGATCGAGCGCGCCGCGCTCTTGGCCATCGCCTCGACGATCGAATCCTTGCGCCCGGTCGACTTCGACAGGTCATTGAGCGAGCCGCGCAGCGATTCGGTCCAGTTGCTCTCATCCGGCACCGGGGCGGTGGTCGCCGGCCCGCCGCGACCGGCGGCCGTGCCGCCAGCGCCAGCCCGGCCCGCGCTCGATGCAGCGCCTGCGTTTCGCGCGGTCAGCAATTCATAGGCCGATTCGCGATCCTCGACCGTGTCGTAAACCCCCGCCACCACCGACGAGGCGATCAAGGCCTTGCGCTCGGTGGCATCGATCGGACCGATGCGCGAGCCGGGTGACACGACGAAGCCCCGCTCGACCATCGAGGGCCGGCCCTTCTCATCGAGCATCGACACCAGCGCCTCGCCCACGCCCAGCTCGGAAATCGCGGTCTCGACATTGAAGGCCGGATTGGCGCGCATGGTCTGCGCAGCCGCCTTGACCGCCTTCTGATCGCGCGGCGTAAAGGCACGCAGCGCATGCTGCACACGATTGCCGAGCTGCCCGAGCACCGAATCAGGAATGTCGAGCGGATTCTGGGTGACGAAGTAGACGCCGACACCTTTGGAGCGAACCAGCCTGACCACCTGCTCGACTTTTTCGAGGAGCGGCCGCGGCGCCTCGGCAAACAGCAGATGCGCCTCGTCGAAAAAGAACACCAGCTTGGGCTTGTCGCGATCGCCGACCTCGGGCAGTTTTTCGAAGAGATCGGACAGCAGCCACAGCAAAAAGGCGGCATACAGCCGGGGCGCGTTCAGCAGCCGATCGGCCGCCAGGATGTTGACGATGCCCCGTCCCTGCGCGTCGGTCTGCATCAGATCATCAAAATTGAGCATCGGCTCGCCGAAGAAGCGATCGGCGCCCTGCTGCGCGAGGGTGACCAGCCCGCGCTGGATCGCACCGACCGAGGCCGCCGAGATGTTGCCGTACTCGGTGGTGAACTGCTTGGCGTTGTCACCCACATGCTGCAGCATCGCGCGCAGATCCTTGGCATCGAGCAGCAGCAGGCCGCGATCATCGGCAATCTTGAAGACCAGGTTGAGCACGCCCTCCTGGGTCTCGTTGAGGCTGAGCATGCGTGACAGCAGCATCGGCCCCATGTCGGAGACGGTCGCCCGCAGCGGATGACCCGACTCGCCATAGACATCCCACAGCGTCACCGGGCTGGCCGCAAAGCTCGGCTCGGGCAGCCCGTGCGCAGCAATATGCTTGGTGAGCCGCTCGGTCGGCAGGCCTTTTTGCGAAATGCCGACCAGGTCGCCCTTGACGTCGGCCATGAAGACCGGCACCCCGATCGACGAGAAGCGCTCGGCCATGACCTGCAGGGTCACCGTCTTGCCGGTCCCGGTCGCCCCGGTGATCAGGCCGTGACGATTGGCCAGGGCTGGCAGAAGGCACAGATCGGTGTCGGCGGTGCGGGCAATCAATAAGGGATCGGGCATGGCGGCTCTGATGGGGGGGAGGTCGACGAAACCGGCGATGGTAAGATCCGGACGCTTGTCGCTCACGCATTGCAACATGATTGCCGCAGCAGCGGCAAGCCGCCTGCGCCAATCGCGCAGCCCGATGTCGGCATCGGGCGCGCAGCGCAAGACAGCCATCAGCATGAGGTCTCAATCGTTATGGCCGGTCATTCCAAATGGGCCAACATCCAGCACCGCAAGAACCGCCAGGACGAAAAGCGGGGCAAGCTCTTCACGCGCCTGATCAAGGAGATCACCGTGGCAGCGCGCATGGGCGGGGGCGACATCTCGGCCAATCCGCGGCTGCGCCTGGCGATCGACAAGGCGTCCGACGCCAATATGGCCAAGGACACCTTGCAGCGCGCGATCCAGAAAGGCATCGGCGAGCTCGACGGTGTGAATTACGAAGAGATCCGCTATGAGGGCTATGGCATCGCCGGTGCGTCGGTCATCGTTGACACCCTGACCGACAACCGCGTTCGAACGGTTGCCGAGGTTCGTCATGCGTTTTCGAAATACGGCGGCAATCTGGGCACCGATGGCTCGGTGGCCTTCATGTTCCGGCATTGCGGGCAGTTCCTGTTTGCCCCCGGCACCTCCGAAGACAAGGTGATGGAAGTCGCGATCGAGGCCGGCGCCGATGATGTCGCGACCGACGACGAAGGCGGCATCGAAGTGCTGTGCGAGCCGCCGGTCTATGCGCAGGTCAAATCTGCGCTCGAGCAGGCCGGCCTGAAGGCCGAGGTCGCCGAGATCACCATGAAGCCGATGAACGAGATCGCGCTCGAGGGCGACGATGCCGCCCGGATGCAAAAGCTGCTCGATGCCATCGAAAATCTTGATGATGTCCAGCAGGTCTACACCAGCGCCGTGATCAACGAATGAAGATCCTGGTCGTCGGTTCTGGAGGGCGCGAACACGCGATTGCCTGGCGGATCGCGCAATCGGGCAGGGTGCAGACGGTGTTCGTGGCCCCCGGCAATGGCGGCACCGCCCGCGAGCGCGGGCTGCAGAATTTTCCGGTCACCGATATCGAAGTGCTGGCGGCCTTTGCCGAGCGCGAATCGATCGCCTTTACGGTGGTCGGCCCCGAAACCCCGCTGTCCGATGGCATCGTCGACCTGTTTCGCAGCCGCGGGCTCAAGATCTTCGGACCCACGCAGGCTGCGGCCCAGCTCGAATCGTCGAAGGATTTCGCCAAGGCCTTCATGACGCGTCATGGCATCCCGACCGCGCAATACCGCACCTTCACCGACGCGCCAGCCGCTCACGAGTATGTGAACCAGCGCGGCGCACCGATCGTCGTGAAGGCCGACGGACTGGCGGCAGGCAAGGGCGTGGTCGTCGCGAAGACCCTCGATGAAGCGCATGCCGCCATCGACATGATGCTGCTCGACAATCGCATGGGTGCCGCCGGCGCACGGGTCGTGATCGAAGATTTTCTGGCGGGCGAAGAAGCCAGCTTCATCGTGATGTGTGATGGCCGCAATGTGCTGGCACTGGCCTCGAGCCAGGATCACAAGCGACTGGGCGATGGCGATACCGGCCCGAACACCGGCGGTATGGGCGCTTATTCACCCGCACCGGTGGTGACCCCCGAAGTCCATGCCCGCGTGCTGCGCGAAATCATCATGCCGACGGTGCAGGGCATGGCCGCAGAGGGCATCACCTACACCGGGTTTCTGTATGCCGGGCTGATGATCGACCCGCAGGGCAATGTCAAGGCGCTCGAATTCAACTGCCGCATGGGCGATCCCGAAACCCAGCCGATCATGGCGCGGGTCAAGAGCGACCTCACCGAAGTCTTCGAGCATGCAATCGCCGGCACCCTCGACCAGGTCGAGATCGACTGGGACCGACGCACCGCGCTCGGTGTCGTGCTGGCCGCCCACGGCTATCCCGATGCGCCGCGTAAAGGCGATGTCATCGAGGGGCTGAGTGTGCGAACCGCACCGACCGACGACTGCCTGGTTTTTCATGCCGGCACGCAACTCGACGATGGTGTGATCACCACTTCCGGCGGGCGCGTGCTGTGCGTCACCGCCATGGGCGACTCGGTCAAGGTCGCACAGTCGCGGGCTTACGCCATGATCGACACCATCCGGTTCGACGGCATGCAATACCGGCACGACATCGGTCACCGTGCGCTTGCGCGCCGGCGCCCGTCAAAGAAAGCCTGAGCTGCACGCCAGGATTCAGGAGGCCTCATGAATCATCCGACACCGTCATCGGCCGACTCGGTCGATACCGCCGCCGTGCGTCTTTATCTGCAAGGGCTGCAGCGACAGATCGTCGCCGGCCTCGAATCGGTCGACGGCGGCAGCTTCGCAACCGACGCCTGGGAGCGCGCCGAAGGCGGTGGCGGGATCAGCCGTGTCATCGAAGACAGCCATGTCTTCGAGCGCGCCGGCGTGCTGTTTTCGCATGTCACCGGCAATCATCTGCCCCCGACAGCGTCGGCGACCCGCCCCGGCATGGCCGGGCGATCCTTCGAGGCGATGGGCGTATCGCTGGTGCTGCATCCGCGCAATCCGCATGTCCCGACGGTGCATTTGAATGTGCGCTGCTTCATTGCCGCGCCGCGTGCCGGTGCGGCGCCCGACAGCCCCGATAGCCTGCCGGTCTGGTGGTTCGGTGGCGGCATGGACCTCACGCCCTACTACGGCGTCGACGAAGACGCGGTCCATTTCCATGCCACCTGCAAATCGGCACTCGCGCCTTTCGGCGCCGAATTCCACCCCCGTTTCAAGAAGGCCTGCGACCAGTACTTCTTTCTGAAGCATCGGGGCGAGGCGCGCGGCATCGGCGGCATCTTCTTTGACGACTTCTCGGAACTCGGCTTCGATCAGTCATTCGCCTTGACCCGCAGCGTGGGCGACGCCTTTCTCGAGGCCTATCTGCCGATCGTGCGACGCAATGTCGATCGGCCTTACACCGAGCGCGAGCGCGATTTCCAGGCCTATCGCCGCGGACGTTATGTCGAGTTCAATCTGGTCTTCGACCGCGGCACGCTCTTCGGGCTTCAGTCGGGCGGGCGCACCGAGTCGATCCTGGTCTCAATGCCACCGATCGTGACATGGCGTTACAGCTGGCAGCCCGAGGCCGGGTCGCCCGAAGCCCGGCTCTATGAGCACTTTTTGCCGGTACGCGAATGGGTCTGAGCCATCATGAGCTCCGATAGGCGCAGGCGTATCGGCATTCTGGGCGGCACCTTCGATCCTCCCCATGTCGGCCATCTCGCGCTGGCTCGGTCGGCCCGCATTGCCCTGCAGCTCGATGAAGTCCGTCTGATGCCCACCGGCCATTCATGGCAAAAGGGCGCGACCGGCGTCAGTGCGCAGCAGCGGCTCGACATGGTCCGGCTCGCGCTGCGCGATGTCAGTCCCGATGAAGGACTCACGGTCGATGACCGCGAAGTCGTGAGGGGCGGCCAGACCTATACCATCGATACTCTGGCGGCATTGCGCAACGAACTCGGCCCCGATGTCATGCTGGTGCTGATTGTGGGCAGCGATCAGCTGCGCAACCTGGCCACCTGGCGACACTGGCAAGGGCTCTTCGATCTGGCCCATATTGCGGCGACCCAGCGCGAGCTGATCGCCCTGGATGATCTGCCCGCGCAGGTCGAGGCCGAGGTCGCCAGGCGCGGGCGTGATGCCCTGCCCGATGCGCCGGCCGGCAGCATCGTCTTTTTCAGAATGCCCGCGGTGGCCGTGTCGGCCACCGGACTTCGTGCCCAACTGGCTGCAGGCGAGCGCCCCGATGCGCTGTCTCCCCCTGCGGTTCTGGACTATATTCACTCGCACCGCCTCTATCGACGGTCGCCACGGAACTGACAATGGATCTCACCAAACAGCAACGCCTGGTCGTCGACGCACTCGAGGATGTCAAAGCGCATGACATCAAGGTCTTCGACACCACCAAGCTCACCGGCCTCTTTGACCGGGTGATCATCGTGAGCGCCACCTCCAACCGGCAGAGCCGGGCACTTGCCGCGAGCGTTCGGGACAAGGTCAAGGACCACGGCGGCCATGTGATTTCGGTCGAAGGCGAAGACACCGGCGAGTGGGTGCTGGTCGATCTCGGCGACATCGTCGTCCACATCATGCAACCCGCGGTCAGGGCCTACTACAACCTCGAAGAACTCTGGGGGGGCAAGCCGGTGCGGGTCAAACTCGCCGCGGCGAGCATTGCCCGCGCCAGCACCTGATTGCCGCATCCGGCCTCGCCTCGCGGCTCGGTTCACACCCTGACATGTTGCTGCGGGTGATCGCTGTCGGCACACGGATGCCGGCCTGGGTCGATCAGGCGGTCGACGATTTTTCACGCCGCATGCCCCCCGAATTGCGCATCGACTGGAAACCGGTCAAGGCCGAGCCACGCGCCGCCGGCGGCAATGCGACGCAATGGAAAAGCCGGGAGGCCCAGCGCATCCAGGACGCCCTGCCCTCGGGTGCGCGGATGGTGCTGCTCGATGAGCGCGGTGCCGATCTCGACAGCGCCCGACTGGCCGCAAGGCTGTCCGCCTGGCAGCGCGAGGGCCAAGCGGTGGCCATCGTGATTGGTGGCCCGGACGGCGTTGACGACGCGATTCGGTCGCAGGCCGCCGAGACACTGCGCCTGTCGTCGCTGACGCTGCCGCATGCGCTCGTCCGGGTGCTGTTGGCCGAGCAGCTCTATCGGGCCTGGTCGATCAATGCCGGCCATCCCTATCACCGCGAATGAGACCGGCCCGATGACCTGCGTCGACCCCCGCGCGGATGCTTCGCCGACAGCACGAACGCCCGGCTTCGTCTGGCTTGCCTCTCAAAGCCCTCGCCGCCAGGAGCTGCTGCGCCAGATCGGCGTGCGCTTCGAACTGCTCGCACCGGGCCCGGACGAAGACGCCGAATCCCTTGAAGCGTTTCGGGTCGGCGAATCGCCAACGCAATATGTCGAGCGGGTGGTGCTGGCCAAAGCCGCCGCTGCAAGCGAGCGGCTGCTTCGTCGCCACGGCGCACCGGCATCCGGGCCTGCGGCGCCGATCCTGGTGGCCGACACGACGGTAGCCATCGGCGGCAGGATGCTCGGCAAGCCGGCCGACGATGCGCAGGCGCGCGCCATGCTCGAGGCGCTGTCGGGTCGCAGCCATCGGGTGCTGACCGCGGTGGCGGTGGTGCGGGGCGGGCGGCTCGAACACACCATCAGCGTGTCGCGGGTGCGCTTCGAGCGCCTGGCGCCTGCGGTTATCGAGGCCTATGTCGCCAGCCAGGAGCCCTTCGGCAAGGCCGGCGGCTATGGCATTCAAGGAATGGCGGCCGCCTTCATCCGGCGAATCGAGGGCAGCTACTCCGGGATCATGGGGCTGCCGCTGCACGAAACCGCCAAACTGCTCAAACGGGCCGGGCTGGCCAGCGGCGTCGACCCTCGCTGACGCGGCGCCATGCGAACCGGATGCGCTGCGGCGCGATTCGGCCGGTGTTTACGCTTCTATTCCGTCCTTTAGACCACGCCCCGCAAAGATACATTTTCGACACAACCGTGTCCAAGAGGTATCTATGGCGCAACACTCCGGAAAATCCACCCGATCGACTGCCTCGGCGCGCGTCGTCAGGACGGCCGTTTGGGCCCTGTGCTGCGCATTGACCGCCCTCGGCGCGGCGCCATCCGGTGCGCAAGAGGCCAGCCCGGCGGTCAAGGCCGCCTTTCGCCGACCCGATGTCATCCCCTTTCCGAAAGACAACCCCTACACCCCGGAAAAGGCCACCTTGGGCAAGATGCTCTTTTTCGATACCCGTCTGTCGCGCGATCGGAATCTGAGTTGCGCGAGTTGCCACAATCCGTCCTTCGGCTGGGAAGTGCCGTTTGCGAAAGCGATTGGCGCAGGCGGCAAACCACTGGGTCGCCATGCGCCGACGGCCATCAATCAGGCCTGGAGCAAGCAGATGTTCTGGGACGGCCGTGCGGCAAGCCTCGAAGCGCAGGCCAAAGGACCGATCGAGACGCCGGCCGAGATGGATCTGCCGATGTCCAAGGCGGTCGAGCGCTTGAAGACGGTCGATGGCTATCGCAAGGCTTTCGAGAAAGCCTTTCCGAGTGAAGGCCTGACCGAGTCGACCATCCTGAAAGCCATCGCCACCTACGAACGCACAATCGTCACCGGCGACACACCCTTCGACCGCTGGCTCCGGGGCGATGCCAAAGCGCTCAGCGCCAGTGCTGCCAAGGGCTTCGCTCTCTTCAATGGCAAGGGCAACTGCGCCAACTGCCACACCGGCTGGAATTTCACCGATGACAAATTCCATGACATCGGTCTGGTCACCCCCGACCCGGGGCGCATGGGCGTGACCAAGGCGGCGTCCGACCAGCATGCCTTCAAGACGTCCAGCCTTCGGGAGATCGCCGCTCGTGCGCCCTATATGCACCACGGCGAAGTGACCACGCTCGAAGCTGTCATTGCCCACTACATCAGCGGTGGACAGAAACGACCCAGCCTGTCGCCATTGATGAAGCCTGTCGATCTGAGCAACAGCGAGATCAAAGACCTGATTGCCTTCCTGCAAAGTCTGTCGAGCCCGCAGACCACGCTGGCCATGCCCAATCTGCCATCGCATTGAACCAGGGACCTGCAGATGAATCTCGTCAAGAAAAGCCTCTATCTGTGCATCGGCAGCCTGCTGCTGATGCTCGCGCTGCAAGGCGCCCAATCCCTGTGGCAGATCTCGCGAATTGCCGGCAGCACCGCCGCCGTGGTGCAGAGCACGCGACTGTCTTCCGAGGCGCGACAACTCTGGACCACCTTTCTCGAAACCGAGGAAGCCTTCAGGAAAGTCACCGTATTCACTGACGCAGCCGGTGGCGACACGCTGCGAGCCGCCTATGTCGCTGCAGCATCGAGCCTGCGCAGCAAGGCGACCTCGCTGAGCGACGCCGCGCCCGACGATTTGAAGTCGGGCACGACGGACGTCAGCACCGCCATCACACGCTGGCTCGAGATGGCCGACCAACACGCCGGAACCGCTGAAATCACCGAGCTGCCGTCGTTTCATCTGCTCGATGCGTCGCATCACACTGTGAACACTGCCATCGGTTCACTGGTCGCGCTCAGTACGCAGGCCTCCACCGAAGCGCTTGCCGCCAGCAAGCGCATGACGCTGTCGGCCACGCTCTGGACCCTGGCCGATATGCTGCTGGCAGTCGCGCTCGGCCTGGCGCTCGGCTGGCGTGCCTTGAACAGCCTGCATCGCCAGCTCGGTGCCGATGCCAGCGAGGTTGCAAGGGTGGCAGGCGCGATGGCCTCGGGCGACCTGACGGTCTCGATCCAGAACCAGAAACTGCCCCCGGGCAGCGTCATGGAGGCAATGGTCCGACTCAAGGAGGGGCTTCTGGAGACCGTCACGCGGGTGAGGGCAATCAGCGGCAATCTGGCTGCCGGCACCGACGAAATCGCCACCGGCAACAGTGACCTCAGCCGGCGCACCGAGAGCCAGGCCGCTGCACTCGAGCGGACCGCAGCAACCATGGAGGAGCTCGGCGTCATCGTCAAACAGAACGCACAGAACAGCTCGCAGGCAAGCGATCTGGCCAACCATGCCAGCGACGTGGCGAGCCAGGGTGGTCAGGTGGTCGACTCGGCCGTCCAGACCATGCACAGCATCAATGAAAGCTCGCGAAAAATTGCCGAGATCATCAGCGTGATCGACGGCATCGCTTTCCAGACCAATATCCTCGCGCTCAACGCTGCGGTCGAGGCTGCCCGCGCGGGCGACGAAGGTCGGGGCTTCGCGGTCGTCGCGGCCGAGGTCAGGAGTCTGGCCAAGCGTTCGGCCGATGCCGCGCATCAGATCAGCACGCTGATCAACACCAGCGTCGAGCGGATCGAAAGCGGCAGCATCCTGATTGACCAGGCGGGCAAAACCATGACCGACGTCGTCGGTGCGATCGCCAAAGTGACCGAGGTCATGTCCGACATCAGAACCGCCAGCGCCGAGCAAAGTCAGGGCGTGTCACAAGTCGGTGGCGCGGTCGCCGACCTCGATCGCGCCACGCAGCAAAATGCCGCGCTGGCCGAGCAAAGCGCGGCTGCCGCTGACAGCCTGCGGCTGCAAGGTCGCGAGCTGGTCGAAGCCATGGCGTTTTTCAGGGTGGGCTGAGCCGCCCAGACATCGGCACGACTGCGCAGGGCGCCTGATCGCCCCGCAGGGCGCAACGTTCCGGCGCTGAAGCTCAGAGCCATCGCGGAGGTATGATCGGGCGCCCGTCATCGTCTGATTGCAAAGCGATGCGCGCCCCGCTCGACGATGCTTCCGGACGACTGCCAGCCATGACCGAAGAGATCCTCGTCAACGTCACCCCTTTCGAAGTTCGCGTCGCGCTGGTTCAGCAGGGCGCGGTCCAGGAGTTTCATCTCGAGCGCGAGGTCACCCGCGGGCTGGCCGGCAACATCTACCTCGGCAAGGTGTCGCGCGTGCTGCCGGGCATGCAGTCGGCGTTCATTGACATCGGTCTCGATCGGGCGGCCTTCCTGCATGTGGCCGATCTCTGGCAGTCGCGCGGCGGCGGCCAGCCGGCGCCGATCGAAAAAACCCTTTATGAAGGCCAATCACTGCTGGTGCAGGTGATCAAGGACCCGATCGGCACCAAGGGCGCACGCCTGTCGAGCCAGGTCAGCATCGCCGGACGAATGCTGGTCTACCTGCCGCAGGATCCGCACATCGGCGTGTCGCAGCGGATTGCCAGCGAAAGCGAGCGCACTGTGCTGCGCGAGCGCATCCGGCAACTGATGCCGCCCGACGAGAAGGGCGGGTTCATTGTCAGGACCATGGCCGAAGAAGCCGATGACACCGCACTTGCCGCCGACATCGCTTATCTGGGCACGCGCTGGCGGCAGATCCTTGAGGCGAGCAAATCAAGACCCGCCCCGACGCTGCTGTATCAGGAACTTGGCCTGCGCGAGCGGGTGCTGCGCGATATCGCCAGCGATCAGACCACCTCGATCGTGGTCGATTCGCCCTCGGC
>Ga0007791_10000290_pt1 | contig 15292 bp, 14 predicted proteins | sample CryBogmetaGMA05M_FD_60368 | JGI IMG/M metagenome (GOLD analysis project Ga0007791, IMG submission 60368) | Freshwater microbial communities from Crystal Bog, Wisconsin, USA - MA0.5M | ecosystem: Environmental > Aquatic > Freshwater > Lake | place: Crystal Bog, Wisconsin, USA | collected 2009-07-06 | reverse complement strand
CTTTAGGCCAATGTCGCGCAAATCTGCAGGAGTAGGGTTTTGGTTCGTATTCATGGCTTTGGGAGCTAAAATCAATGTCTTAATGATACGGCCAGCCATGCAAAATTGTCTTGAACTTTTTAGTCGCTTTTTGAATTCCCGCTTTAGGGGGGCTTGTGCTGCCGCGCGTCTTGGGTTGGCCTTTTTTGCTATGGCCACTTTATTGGGACTTTCTGGTTGTACTTCCGCCGTTGATAACACCCAGCGGGCTTGGATGAACACAGTATTTAGACCTTATGTGCCCGATATTGTGCAGGGTAACTTTATTTCCAGCGAGCAATACTCGAAGTTGCAATTGGGCATGAGCCGCGAGCAGGTACGTCAAATTTTAGGAACGCCTTTATTAGCAAGTTATTTCCATGCTAATCGCTGGGATTACATCTTTGAATTCAAGCGTCAAAATCAAACTATTGGTAAAGAGCGGCGTGTCACAATCTTTTTTGATGGCGATAAAGTAGTGAAGTTTGAGGGCGATGCCTTACCTACCGATATTGAGTTGGTTGCGGAGATTGATAATTACGCCAAAACTAAACGCTCATTCTGGGATATTGTTACTGGGTCTAATAAGCCGCCAGTAACGCCTCCATTGCAGCAGCCCGAGTTACTAGTTCCAAGCCCAACAGATAACTTAGCCAAGGGCGCCGCCATACCAGCAGCGCCTGCTGCAAGCAAGAGTTCGTTTTGGGATTACTTTAGTTTTTCAAAAAAGCAACCAGATACACAAGCTGTGCCAGCATCAGAAACTTTGGGACCAGGTGCCATGAATGTTCCGCAAGCAACGGAGACTAAATAGTAAAAATGACTTTTGTATTAATAAGCAACGAAGGTTGTGTCTAATTTTAATTTGAAGTGATAAACAAATGATGAAGATTGCAATCGCTGGAGCAACTGGTCGCATGGGTAAGATGTTAATTGAGACCGTGCTCAACAATCCTGACGCCCAATTAGTTGGCGCCCTTGAGCATACCTCTTGCCCACAGTTGGGCCAGGATGCTGGTGCATTCTTAGGTCAAAAAACAGGCGTAACCATATCGGCTGATGTGGCTCACGTTTTAGCAAGTGCTGAGTATTTAATTGACTTCACTAGACCTGAAGGCACGATGGCGCATTTAGCTGTTGCAGAAAAAACGGCTACTAAAATGATTATTGGTACAACAGGTTTGAATGCCGAGCAAATTTCTAGTTTAAAAAAAGCCTCTGCGAAGTTAGCAATTGTCTTTGCACCTAATATGAGTGTTGGTGTTAATGCCACATTTAAATTGCTTGAGATTGCAGCCAAGATGCTTAATCAAGGCTATGACATCGAAATTATCGAAGCTCATCATCGTCACAAGGTAGATGCACCCTCAGGTACTGCGCTCAAGATGGGTGAGGTGATTTCTGAGGCCTTGGGTAAAAAGTTAGGCGACCTTGCTGTATATGCACGCGAGGGCCATACTGGTGAACGCAAAGAGGGCTCAATCGGATTTGCAACGATTCGAGGTGGCGATATTGTCGGTGATCACACGGTCCTGTTTGCAGGTGATGGTGAGCGTATTGAAATTAGCCACAAGTCTTCTAGTCGCCAATCTTATGCGCAGGGTTCATTACGAGCCGCACGCTTCTTGCAAGCACAATCTTCCGGCTTGTATGACATGCAAGACGTTTTAGGTTTGCGTAAATAAGAGTCAGTATTTAGTAAACAGCTAACCCATAAAAATAGAAGAAAAGAGTTGTCTTGAATGAGTAAGGATTATGACTACCGCAGGATTGAAGCGGCAGCGCAAGCTGATTGGGAAAGCGCGCAAGTCTATCAAGTTTCTGAGAATGCTGTAGATCTCTCGGGCAAGAAAAAACCAAAGTACTACGCTTGCTCTATGTTGCCCTACCCATCGGGTAAGTTACATATGGGGCATGTGCGTAACTACACTATTAATGATGTGATGGCTCGTCAGCTTCGCATGCAGGGCTATAACGTTTTAATGCCAATGGGTTGGGATGCCTTTGGGATGCCTGCTGAAAATGCAGCGATTCAGAATAAAGTGCCCCCAGCAAAATGGACTTACGACAACATTGCTTATATGAAAAAGCAAATGGTCGCGATGGGTCTTGCTATCGACTGGTCACGTGAAGTGGCTACCTGTAGCCCAGATTACTATCGCTGGAACCAATGGCTATTTTTAAAGATGCTCGAAAAAGGGATTGCCTATCGCAAAACCCAAGTAGTCAACTGGGATCCAATCGATCAAACAGTTCTGGCTAATGAGCAAGTAATCGATGGCCGTGGTTGGCGCTCTGGTGCACTCGTTGAGAAACGTGAAATTCCAGGTTACTACTTCAATATCACTGCTTACGCAGAGCAACTTCTTTCTGGTTTAGATGGTTTGGGCTGGCCTGAGCGCGTCAAAACCATGCAGCAAAATTGGATTGGTAAAAGTCGTGGCGTACGTTTTGCCTTTAAGCATGAAATCGCTGATGAACAGGGCAAGTTTATTCAAGATGGCCTTTTGTATGTTTTCACAACTCGAGCCGATACTATTATGGGCGTCACATTTTGTGCTGTGGCTGCGGAACATCCTTTGGCAGCTAAGGCCGCCGCAAATAATCCAGCATTGGCCGCTTTTATTGAGAAATGTAAAACGGGCAGTGTGATTGAGGCTGACCTAGCTACTCAAGAAAAAGAGGGGATGTTTACGGGCCTTTACGTTACGCATCCCTTAACGCATGAGCCAGTACCTGTTTGGGTTGGTAATTATGTTTTGATGTCGTATGGCGATGGTGCAGTGATGGGTGTACCTGCCCATGATGAGCGTGATTTTGCTTTTGCACTTAAATATGACTTGCCAATTAAGCAAGTGATTGCACTCAAGAGTGAGTCACCAATCTTTAATGCCAGTCGCTGGGAAGATTGGTATGCCCAAAAAGAAGGTGTAGTTTGTTTGAATAGTGATCAATATGATGGCCTTTCGCATGAAGAGGCTGTAGGCGCAGTTGCAAAAGATTTAGAAAAGCTAGGTATTGGTGAAATCAAGACTACCTATCGTTTGCGTGATTGGGGAATTTCGCGTCAGCGTTATTGGGGTACCCCGATTCCAATTATTCATTGCGGTGATGATGGAAATCCCGGTTGTGGCACTGTGCCCGTTCCTGAATCTGATTTACCAGTGGTATTGCCAGAGGATTGTGTTCCAGATGGTAGCGGTAACCCATTAAATAAACATGCTGATTTTCTCAATGTGAAGTGTCCTAAGTGTGGCAAGTCTGCGCGTCGCGAGACTGACACTATGGATACCTTCGTAGATTCTTCTTGGTACTTTATGCGTTATACCGGCCCCAATGCTAAAACCATGGTAGATGGGCGCAATGAGTATTGGATGCCGATGGATCAATATATTGGCGGTATTGAGCATGCGATTTTGCATTTACTTTATGCCCGCTTTTGGACGAAGGTCATGCGCGATCTCAATCTGATTACTTTTGATGAGCCATTCCAGAATTTGTTAACTCAAGGTATGGTACTTAATGAAACCTATTATTCTGAGGACACCTCCGGTAAAAAAACTTGGCTTAATCCTCTAGATGTTGAATTAGATCTCGACGAAAAAGGTCGCCCTAAAGGCGCCAAGTTAAAAGGTGATTCATCAAACACCCCTGTAATTATTGGCGGTGTTGAGAAGATGGCCAAGAGCAAGAACAATGGGGTAGATCCTCAAGCCTTGATCGATCAGTATGGTGCCGATACTGCCCGTTTATTTGTGATGTTTGCAGCGCCACCAGAACAGCAGTTGGAATGGTCTGGTGCTGGTGTCGATGGGGCTTCACGTTTCTTACGCCGTGTTTGGATGTACTCGAGTAGTCAGGCTAGCGCTATTCATGATGCACAAGATTCTGTACCTAAAAATTTGAGTGATGCTGATCAAGAGTTGCGCCGTGAAGTGCACTCGATTTTGAAGCAGGCTAATTTTGATTATCAACGCCGTCAATACAATACCGTAGTTTCGGCAGCAATGAAGATGCTCAATGTCCTTGAGCCAATTAAGCTAGGTCAAGATACTACGATTAGTCCTTCAGTACTGCGTGAGTGTTTGGGTATTTTGTTGCGTATTCTTTATCCTGTAGTTCCTCATTTAACTCATGTGCTTTGGAAAGATATGGGTTATGCAAAGACCTTGGGCCCACTTTTAGATGCGCCTTGGCCTGCAGTTGATGAAGCAGCATTAGTGCAAACCGAGATCACTCTGATGCTTCAAGTAAATGGCAAATTGCGTGGCGATATTCGGGTTCCAGCAGATGCTAGTAAAGAGCAGATCGAGGCTTTGGCATTGCAAAGTGAGCCTGCAGCTAGGATTCTTAATGGCGGCGCACCAAAGAAAGTGATTGTTGTTCCAGGTCGCCTAGTGAATATTGTGGCGTAACAAGAAAGCAAATAGATGAGCGTAAATCATATTCGACGTACATTGCTGGGCGCATTTGCCATAACACCATTAAGCGGATTAATCGCCTGTGGTTATCGTATGCGTGGCATGGTAGATGTACCTTTTAAAGTGATTGCGATTACAGGTAGCCTATCTCCCCCATTACGCAACGATCTGCAGACTGCAATTTTGACAGGTACAGATGCAAAAGTCGCAATCAATCCTAAAGATGCTGATTTAATTTTAGATATTAGTAATGAAATTAACGGTCGAGAAATTTTGGCTTACAGTTCTAACGGTCAAGTTTCTGCTTATCGCTTGACTATTCGAGTGACCTTTAGAGCTTATGATGTTGCTGGTGGAGATATCATTCCCGAGAGTGATATTTATATGACTAGAGATATGGACTTCTCAAACACCACTGTTTTAGCAACTGATGTACAGCAGCAGCAATTTTTAACTTTGATGCGTAAAGACTTGGCGGTGCAGATCCTGCGCCGTATTTCTGCTGCAGCTAAAAATCCACAAGCAAGATCTTTCTAAGAGTAGATAGAGAACTGGCATGATCAAAGTCGATGCCTTACAAGCGCATCTCAAGTCACTAAGCTCTAGTGGGGTCATGTTGCCACTCTATGTTTTCAGTGGTGACGAACCTTTATTGATGATGGAGGCAATGGATCAGTTGCGTTCAACTGCCAAAAAATTAGGCTTTACTGATCGTGAAGTTATGGTGCAAGAGCGTGGATTTGACTGGAGTACTTTAATGAACGCTGGCCAAACGATGTCTTTGTTTGGTGATAAACGTTGGGTCGAGTTACGCATACCCACTGGTAAGCCTGGTCGAGATGGGGCAGACGCCTTAAAACAGTTTGCCGCACAAATAACCTCCCAGCAAGACGCTACAAGTGGACCTGATACCGTAGTTTGTATTGTGCTACCAAGATTAGATGGAAAAACCAAAACATCGGCTTGGTTTAGTGCTTTAGATGATGCCGGTATGGCTATTCAGGTGGATACCTTAGATCGTAGTCATTTGCCTCAATGGATTGCAGGCCGACTGAAGAAGCAAGCCCAGGAAGTTGAGGCTGGACCTCTGGGTCAGCGCGCCTTAGAGTTTATCGCCGATCAGGTTGAAGGCAACCTGATTGCTGCCCATCAAGAAATATTGAAATTGGGCTTGTTATACCCTGCTGGTAAATTGACTGAAGAGCAAATTCGTTCTTCTATATTAAAGGTGGCACGCTATAACGTTTTTGAATTAACTGAAGCGATGCTTGCAGGCGATTTACCAAGGCTAAATCGCATGTTAGATGGCCTAAAAGGCGAGGGTGAGCCTTTGGTATTAATTTTATGGAGCGTAACAGAAGAGCTTCGGCTACTATCTAAATTAAAGGCTGCAAGTGATGCTGGTGAATCTGTTCAGCAGTTGATGAGGAATAATCGGATTTGGGGTAATAAAGAGCGCTTATACCCAGCCGCCATTAGAAGGGTGCAAGCTTTAAAGCTGCGCAGAGCAATGCAGGTTGCCGCAGGCTTAGATCGACAGTCCAAGGGTTTGCATGCAGCAGAATTACCAGCAGATCCATGGGATGGTTTACGTTTAGTTGGAAATTTACTACGTTAATGGTTTAAAGAGTTAGGAAAATGAGCACGGCGATGAGTATCAATATTCAAGAGATGATGCAAGATATTGGCAAGCGAGCACGTAGTGCATCGCGTGCAATGGCCCGTGCATCTTCTGAGCAAAAAAATCAAGCACTTTTGCATATCGCTAAGCTTGTCCGTCAAAAAGCAAGTGAGATTCTTAAAGTAAATCAGATCGATGTAGAGCGTGCAAAAGTAAATGGTCAAGATACTGCTTTTATAGATCGTTTAACTATGACATCTAAGACAATTGAAACTATGGCCTTAGGCCTTGAGCAAATTGTTTCCCTGGATGATCCCATTGGAAAGGTTACAACTTTTCAGAAGCAAGCTTCTGGTATTGAGATTGGCCAAATGCGTGTGCCACTCGGTGTGATTGGCATCATCTATGAGTCACGCCCAAATGTGACAATTGATGCGGCAGCGCTTTGCTTAAAATCAGGCAACGCTGTGATCTTACGCGGTGGTTCTGAGGCCATTGATTCCAATACTATCTTGGCACAAATCATTCAAGAGGGCTTGGCCGCAGCTAGCTTACCTAAAGATGCTGTGCAAGTTGTTACAACTACAGACCGAAGTGCTGTTGGCGAAATGATCACTATGACTCAATATATTGATGTCATTGTTCCACGGGGTGGTAAGAGCTTGATTGCTCGCCTAATGTCTGAAGCACGCGTGCCAATGATTAAGCATTTAGATGGTATCTGCCATACCTATATTGATTCTGACGCTGATATTGCGATGGCGATCAAGGTCTGTGATAACGCTAAAACCCAACGTTATGCCCCATGCAATGCAATGGAAACTCTTTTAGTAAACCAGGATGTTGCGCAAAAAGTTTTACCAACGCTTTGTAGGATTTACCAGGATAAAGGTGTGGAATTGCGGGTTGATAGTCTGACTCGTAAAATGCTTGAGTCAAATGGTTTTAAAGATTTGGTCGATGCTACAGAAGAGGATTGGCACACAGAATATTTAGCGCCGATTTTGTCCATTAAGACAGTGGCAGATATCGACGAAGCCATGAATCATATTGAGCGCTATGGCAGTAAGCATACTGATGCAATTATTACTAATAACAAAGCACTTGCAGATCGTTTCTTGCGTGAAGTAGATAGTGCAAGTGTGATGGTGAATACTAGTACTCGCTTTGCAGATGGCTTTGAATATGGCTTGGGTGCAGAGATTGGTATTTCTAATGACAAGTTACATGCCCGAGGCCCAGTTGGCTTGGATGGCTTAACCTCACTTAAATATATTGTCATGGGCCATGGCGAGATTCGTAGCTAAAAAATATGAATAACTCTTACCTCTGGGTTAAAACTTTCCATATCGTCTTGATTACTTCATGGTTTGCAGGTTTGTTTTATTTGCCGCGTATCTTTGTGAATTTGGCCGATGAAAAAAATCCGGATGCTTATACGCGTCTCTTAGGAATGGCTGACCGCCTCTATCGCTTTATGACCATTTTGGCTGTTCCAGCTATATTGCTTGGGATGACGCTCTGGCTCTACTTTGGTATTGGCGCAGGTGATGTCTGGATGCACGCAAAGTTATTTTTTGTTCTCCTACTCATTGCTTACCATCATATTTGCTATAGCTTGCTCAAGAAGTTTCGAGCTGGTTTGAACACGAAGTCAGGTATTTGGTATCGCTGGTTTAATGAGGTGCCGGTAATTCTGCTGGTAGTCATTGTTGCACTAGTGCTTTTTAAGCCCTGAGTTCTGCTTAAGACTACGATCCCTGTATTTTTGATTACCCTTTTTAGACTGTTAGTCCCATGAGATTTTTTGTTGTTTGTCCAGGCGGTTTAGAAGTGCCGCTTGCTCAGGAGCTCGCAGAGATTGCAGGGCGCCCTGACTCTAAAGCTTTGGGGACTTGGGTGATTGATCCAACCCCGACTAGTCCAACTGGTGGAATTGGTCTTGCAGCACCAATTTCTGCAGCAATGGCTTTGAATTTACATTCCAGAATTGCTAGCCGTGTTTTATTGCAGATGGCTCAAGCCCCCTATAGGCAAGAGGAAGATCTTTATAAATTGGCCAGCGGCTTAGCTTGGGAGGATTGGTTCACCTCTCAGCAAACATTACGTGTTGATGTAACAGCACATCGATCTCCCTTGAAGAGTTTGAACTTTGCTACGTTGAAAATTAAAGATGCCATTGTGGATCGCTTGCGTGATGTCACTGGCGATCGCCCTAGCATTGATACGGCGTTCCCAGATGTGCGTGTGCAGGCACATTTAACTGCAACTCAAATTACGATCTATTTAGATACATCTGGTGAAGCGCTCTTTAAGCGTGGTTGGCGGGATGAAAAAGGTGATGCACCTCTTAAAGAAAATCTTGCCGCAGGTATTTTGTCGATTACGGCCTGGAAGCCAGGTCAATCCTTATTTGATCCGATGTGCGGTAGTGGCACCTTTTTGATTGAGGCTGCTCAAAAAGCCCTTGCCATTCCGCCGGGAGCGATTCGGGCAGGAATGTATGGCGATGATGCTAAACCCAGTAGATTGGCCTATCGCGCTCTAGTCACCTCTGCAAATGGTTTTGGTTTTCAGAGGCTCAAGCCATTTAATGAGGCTACAGAGCAAAAGCGTTGGGCTAATTTAAAAGAAGCTGCACTTGCAAACATGTTAGAAAAGCGTAAGCAATATCCGGATGTAGATTCATTAAGAATTAGTGGTGGCGATATTAATGAAAAATTAGTTTCTATGTTTAGAGGTAATTGGCAGAGGGCACAATTGCCAGATCAACCACTTGTGCGCCAAGTTGATGCTCTGGCAAGTAAACCTCCAGCAAACACTAAAGAAGGCGTGATGTTATTGAATCCACCTTATGGCGAACGTCTTGTCATTAAAGGCGGCAGGGGAGGAAGTCAAGATCGTGATACTCGAGACGAACGTGATGCTGACTATGATGCTGAGCCAGAAAATCGTTTTGAGATGAACTTAGAAACCGGCCGTCAGAGTGCTAAGCGCTCTAGTCGGGAGTCTTTAAAAAAACTGCAAGCCCAGGAGGAGCAAGACCCCAAGTTTGTGGAGTTCTTGCGTCAGTTCGGTCAGCATCTTAAAGATGTTTTTGGTGGGTGGAATGTTTTTGTATTGACCGCTGATATGGCTTTGCCGGGACAATTACGTATCAAGGAGTCTAAGCGCACTCCATTATTTAATGGCCCACTGGAGTGCCGTTTATTTAAATTTGAGATGCATGCTAAACGTCTTACTTCAAGTGATGACTAGGTGTTTTAGAATAAAGTTATTTGCGAATAAATAGAGCGGAGATTTGGTCAATGGAATTTAAAACGTATATGTGCCTCATCTGTGGCTGGGTCTACGATGAAGCTACTGGCTTACCTGATGAGGGTATTGCTCCAGGTACTCTTTGGAAAGATGTGCCGATGAATTGGACTTGCCCAGAATGCGGCGCTCGTAAAGATGATTTTGAAATGATGGCAATTTAATTAGGAATTGACTGTGGCAAAAGTAGATCAAAACGAAGTTTTATTTGAGCGTGCACAAAAGACAATACCTGGAGGTGTGAATTCTCCGGTGCGGGCTTTTCGTCAGGTAGGCGGTATACCCCGCTTTGTTACTAAAGCTAAAGGTCCTTACTTTTGGGATGCAGAGAACAAGCGTTATATCGATTTGATTATGTCTTGGGGCCCTATGATTGTTGGCCATGCAAACCCAGAGGTAGTAGAGGCAGTTCAAAAAGCAGCGGAAACGAGCTTTAGTTACGGCGCTCCAACTGAAGGCGAGATCGAGCTTGCAGAGCGCATCTGCGCTCTCATGCCTAGCGTTGAGCAAGTTCGGATGGTTTCGAGTGGCACCGAGGCTACAATGAGCGCCTTACGCCTTGCTCGTGGGTATACCGGTCGAGATCTCATTATTAAGTTTGAAGGATGCTATCACGGCCATGCAGATAGTCTTTTGGTGAAGGCGGGCTCTGGCTTGTTGACTTTCGCTGACTCGACTCAAAATGCGCCATCTTCTGGCGGTGTTCCGCAAGACTTGGTCAAACATACATTGGTGTTGCCATATAACGATGTTGCTACCATTGAAGCGGTGTTTAAAAATCAGGGTGATCAGGTTGCAGCTGTAATCATAGAGCCCATTGCGGGCAATATGAATTTAATCCAGCCCTCAAAACAATTTTTAGCGACCATTCGTAATCTCACTAGCAAGTACGGTAGCGTTTTAATTTATGACGAAGTGATGACTGGCTTTAGGGTTGCTTTAGGTGGTGCCCAGTCTCTGCAAGGCATTACTCCTGACCTTACTTGTTTGGGTAAAGTCATGGGTGGTGGTATGCCTATGGCAGCTTTTGGTGGAAAAAAAGAAATCATGTCTAAGCTAGCTCCTCTAGGTAGCGTCTATCAAGCGGGTACCTTATCGGGTAATCCAGTGGCTGTGGCGGCAGGCCTTAAGACTTTAGAGATTATTTCTCGAGAAGGCTTCTATGAGTGCCTTACTGGCCAAACTGAAAAATTAATGGCTGGCTTAAAGCAGGCTGCTGATAAAGCAAATATTCCATTTGCAGTCGATAGTGCCGGCGGTATGTTTGGTTTTTACTTTGCCAGCCAGATTCCGACTTCTTATGAAGCAGTTACTAAATCAGACATCGAAGCATTCAAGAAATTCTTCCATCTTATGCTTGATGAAGGCGTATATCTTGCGCCATCGGCTTATGAGGCTGGGTTCACCTCAATTGCGCATGACAATGATGTCGTCAATGCCATTATTGCTGCTGCGCAGAGTTCGTTTAAAAAGCTTTAGAGTAGGCAATGGTCACATTCGGAGTGGATGATCGTAGCCATCGACTTGAATTATCTTAAGACCTTTTGCATCTTGATTAGAGTCGGCAATTTCTAGGGCAGTTAATTTGCCGCCCCATACACAGCCAGTATCTAGGCCAATGACATTGTTATGTCTTAGTAGGCCCAATGTAGACCAATGGCCAAAGTAAATTAGGGTATCGGCAGTTTTACGCTTAGGCGTCTTAAACCAAGGAATGTAGCCCTTAGGACCACTTTCCAATCCCTCTTTGCTTTCAAATTCCATCTGCCCGCTGGGTGTGCAAAAACGCATGCGGGTAAGCGTGTTGGTGATGAGGCGCAAGCGCTCATAGCCCTTCAATGAATTACTCCACTTATTTGGAGTATTACCGTACATATTGGCTAAAAATTCTTTATAGGATTTACTGCGTAGAGCTTTCTCAACTTCTTGTGCGCACTCAATAGTTTGCTGTAGATCCCACTGGGGAAGTACGCCAGCATGCACCGTTAGCACCTTGCCATTACTCAGTGCCATCGGCCGCTTACGGATCCAATCGATGAGTTCTTTGCGGTCAGGCGCTTTCAGGATCGCATCAACCGTATCCAAGCCTTTAGTCTTGCGTAGCCCAGCATCAATAGCCAAAAGATGAAGGTCGTGATTGCCTAAAATGCACTCAGCGCGCCCAGACTCTTGAAGAGATTTGAGCTGTCTTAAGGCGCCAAGAGAATCAGGGCCGCGGTTTACCAAGTCTCCTAAAAATATCAGGTTTGATTTCTTAGGAAGCTTCTTTAGTAGGGCCTTGAGTGAAGGGGCGCATCCTTGAACGTCGCCCACAGCATAGATTTTGCTCATACCCTATCTTAGCGGAAAAGGAATTCTAATCACTTATGGGCTGATTTTTTTGACTACGCTATAACGCATCAAAGTTTTTTTACGGGCTTCATCGTGGTCAACAATAGGCATAGGATAGTCTCTGCCTAGCACTACACCGGCAGCCTCAAGTTCAATATGGCCAGCCTGCCACGGAGCATGAATCGATTTTTTTGAGAGTTTTTCAAGTTGCGGCAGATAGCGCCGGATGAATTTACCCTCAGAGTCGAATTTTTCAGATTGAGTAATCGGATTAAAGATCCGAAAATAGGGCTGAGCATCGCATCCTGATGAAGAGGCCCATTGCCAACCACCATTATTCGATGAAAGTTCAAAGTCATTGAGGTGCTCAGCAAAATAAGCTTCGCCCCAGCGCCAGTCAATACCAAGATCTTTAGTGAGAAAGCTAGCCACTACCATGCGCAAGCGATTGTGCATATAGCCGCTTTGATTAAGTTGATGCATTGCTGCATCAACAAGCGGGTAACCCGTTTTACCTTCGCACCATGCAGCAAATAGTTTCTTAGCATTAGCGCCACTTTCCCAAACAATATTGTCATAGTCGGGCTTAAAGGAGGCGCCTTTAGCGAGCCTTGGATGGTTAGCCAAAATCATGAAATAAAAATCTCGCCAAATCAGTTCGCTTAGCCAAATCGTGGCACCCATACTGCCAGCAAGCATACGACGATGCGCTTCGCGTACCAAACCTCTAATGGAGAGCATGCCAAAGCGTAAATGCATTGATAGGTAACTAACCCCTTTGATGGCTGGAAAGTCCCTACCGATTTGGTATTGATCAATACGAGAAAGAAAGTCTTCCAGGAATGCTTGCCCACCTTCAGAGCCTGGAGGTAAATAGGATTCAATGCCGGTAGCGCAAAACCCCATCGACTCTAGTGAGGGGAATGGGGCATCTAATTTTTTAGGAATCGCGGCAAATTGGCCAGGCTTAGGCTTGCATTCATAGGCGGCCAAATCTTTTTCCTGCAACGTTTTGAGCCAATTATTTTTATACGGCGTAAAGATAGAAAAGACAGTGTTGGAGTTAGTTAGAATCTCTTTCCTCTCAAAAATCACTTGGTCTTTAAAGTCTTGAAACTGAATGCCGAGTTTCTCTAAAAGGGTCTTAACGGAGTGATCTCTGGCAATGGCAGATGGCTCATAGTCATGATTGGTAAATACGGTATCCACGCCAAGTTCTTTGGCAATCTGCGGGATGCATTCAACAGGTTGACCAAAGCGAACAATCAGGCCTCCGCCCAAAGTGCGTAGCTCATCATCTATTTGTTTTAGTCCTTGCCAAATAAAGTCAACGCGGCGCTCATGCTTTAAGCCTTTGGCATCTAACTCCCCCTGAATCAGAGGCTTCAGAATGTTGGTATCAAAAATGAAGGCTAGCCAAACCTGTTTTGCCTCTTTGAGGGCGTGGGAAAGCGCTGCATTGTCATAAAGACGAAGATCGCGACGGAGCCAAACTAGAGCTTTTTGCATAGCCCCTATATTAGGGCTAATTTGATTGGGCTGCTGAAAGGGGTAATAGCTAAGCAGGTTAAGATCGATAGTAATCATGGATACGATCTTTTTCATTCTCTCGAAGGTAGTGCAGTTTTGCATTGAGCCCCTAAACTGGGCAATTATTTTCATTTTCTTTGGCTTGCTCTTTTTAAGCTTAAGAAAATCTCATCTTTGCAAACAGTTTTTAGTCTTTGCACTCCTTGATTTGCTCATTGTTGGATGGTTACCAACATCTGAAGTCTTTCTAAGACCGCTTGAAAATGCGATTTCGAAGATAGAGATAAGTAAATTATCCGAAGGTGAAATTAGTGGGATCATTATTTTGGGTGGGGCAATCGAGGGAGGAGAGATTGCAGTAGATCGTGGTGAGATCTCTATTTACTCATCTGCAGAGAGGATTACTAAGGCTTTTGAGCTCATTAGAAAGTATCCAGATTTGCCTTTTATCTTTAGTGGATTTTCTGGACGAATTACGCCAAGAGGCATATCTGAGGCGGATGCATTTAAACAGCTCATTCAGGAGCAGGGTTTAGCAGGTAGATCTGGCTATTACGAGAATCTATCCCGCAATACTTATGAAAACGTAATTTTTATGAAGCCTATCATTGCGGAGATTGAAAAAGGTAAGCCCGCGAAACCATGGCTTTTAATCACTTCAGCAAGTCACATGTATCGATCGGCAAAGATTTTTCAAAAGCAGGGTCTCACTATCATTCCTGTGCCGGTGGATTATCAAACATCCAATAGCCTTCAGTGGACTGCATTTGATTTGGTAGATGGGGCTCAAAACTGGAATAAGCTGGCCCATGAAACAATCGGCCTTTTTGTCTACTGGATTACTGGAAAAATCTAGATATTCTGTAAAATAGATCCATATGACTTCGGCCAAAAAAGCACCCCCTGCTTCAGATCCAGCGTCTGTGCCAGAGTCTTTGATTTCTTTTTCAGCCACCCATTTAGCAAATCAATTTCTAGTTGCTATGCCTGGTATGGTGGACCCTAACTTTTCACGATCTGTTATCTATCTCTTTGAACATACTGAAAGAGGCGCAATGGGCTTGGTTGTGAATAGACCAACTGAGCTAGATCTCGCAACTTTATTTGACAAGATTGAGCTGAAATTAGAAATTGCTCCCTTATTAGAGCAGCCCGTATATTTTGGTGGTCCAGTTCAGGTAGAGCGCGGTTTTGTTTTGCATGAATCTCACCCTAGTCCATCCTATAGCTCCTCATTGATCATCCCTGGGGGCCTCACAATGACAACCTCTAAAGACGTTTTAGAGGCCCTGGCGATTGGCAATGGCCCGCGCAAGTTTTTGATGACTTTGGGTTATGCCGGTTGGGGCGCTGGTCAGCTTGAAGAGGAGATCACCTTAAATGGCTGGATGAATGTGCCGCTTTCTCGCCAAGAGATGGTCGACATTATTTTTGATACCCCTTCAAGTCAACGCTATGAAAAAGCGATAAGTCATTTAGGATTTGATCCATCGCATTTATCTGGAGAGGCAGGGCATGCCTAAGCCAATCCAGAAACCGATGACGATACTCGCTTTTGATTATGGAACCCGTCGGGTCGGTGTGGCGGTAGGCAATACCGAGGCAAAGGTAAGTCAGGCACTAAAAACCATTGCCGCTGCGAGTACAGAGATTTTGTTCCAGGAACTTGAAAAGCTTATAAAGGAGTGGCAGCCAGATCAGGTCGTAGTAGGGTTGCCAACCCATCCTGATGGCTCTGAGCATGAAATGACCGCTAAAGCGAAGCGTTTTGGTAATCAGGTACATGGGCGCTTCAATTTACCTGTCAGCTGGGTAGATGAGCGCTACACATCGGTAGTTTTGGAGGGTGATCCCCAGATGCACGACAATCTAGATGCGCATTCTGCAGCGCTTATTTTGGAGCAGTACTTTATAGAGCATCAATCAGTACCAGGACCAAAGAATGAACGCTGAATCCTTATACAAAAAATTATTAGAAAATCTGCGCGCTAGGTTGCGATCTGGACCTTTTGAGCTTGCTGGTTTAGCAATAGGTGGTGCATGGATCGCCGAGCGT
>Ga0007791_10000289_pt1 | contig 15296 bp, 15 predicted proteins | sample CryBogmetaGMA05M_FD_60368 | JGI IMG/M metagenome (GOLD analysis project Ga0007791, IMG submission 60368) | Freshwater microbial communities from Crystal Bog, Wisconsin, USA - MA0.5M | ecosystem: Environmental > Aquatic > Freshwater > Lake | place: Crystal Bog, Wisconsin, USA | collected 2009-07-06 | reverse complement strand
GATCCCGTCGGCACAGATGCGTCGCGGTGACGTGATCTTCTACGGTCCGGGCGGTAGCCAACACGTAACGCTCTACCTCGGCAACGGTCAGATGATCGAGGCGCCCTATACCGGGTCGACGGTGAAGATCTCACCGGTACGAACCAGTGGTATGACGCCGTTCGTCGTCCGCTACGTTGAATGGTGATGGAGTAAATCCCTTGTCTGGCAACAATTCCCGATTGATACGTGCGATCGTCGTGTTCATGGCAGCGCTCGCCTTGACACTCGGTATGGCCGCTCCGGCGGCCGCCGAGGAATCCTGGGATCCGACTCTGCCCAAAATGCTCAGCGCCGGGGCGCCCGGTGATCCCGTCGCGGTCGCCCAGGCATCACTGGCGTTCACTCAGCAGGCCGCGCAGACGACGATGGATCTCGGCCGAAAATTCCTTGCCGGCCTCGGTATCGGTGGCGGTGGCGCAACAGCGCTGCCGGGTAGCCGGGTCAGTGGGCCACAGGCCATTGAGTACGTCATTCGGCGCGGATCCTCCCAGCGCGGGGTGCCCTACTCGTGGGGCGGCGGAGCGATCAACGGGCCGAGCACCGGAGTGGACCAGGATTCCGGCAAGGTCGGCTACGACTGCTCCGGGTTCACCCGGTACGCCTTTGCCGGCGTGGGGGTCCAGATTCCCAAGTTCTCCGGCGACCAGTACAACGCCGGCCGCCATATTCCGCCGTCCCAGGCCAAGCGCGGAGATTTGATCTTCTACGGACCCGAAGGCTCCCAGCACGTGACGCTCTATCTGGGCAACGGGCAGATGATGGAGGCCTCGTCGGCGGCCGGCCAGGTGACCATCAGTCCGGTCCGTACCGCGGGTATGACGCCGTACCTGACCCGCATCATCGAGACCTGAGTCGGCCAGGGGTCCGACTCGCCCGTCGACGGCCCGCGTCGACGGATCCCGAAACGCCTGGAATAGTTGTGGACGGGGCATGATGCTGCCCGGACAAATGTGGGTACGCGGTCTTGTCGAACAGCGTCTTGTTAACCAGCGCCGACGTGCCAATAACAGCTGTGGAGGAAATGCATGACGTCACCAGGTGGCTCGCCCGCCGGTACCGCAGGCTCGAGTCCTACAGGTTATGGCGCCCCGAGCGGATCCGCTGCGTCATCGCAGTCCGGCGGTAGCGCTCTGACCAGCGAGGTCCAGACCCTGGAACGGGCGATCTTCGAGGTCAAGAGGATCATCGTCGGCCAGGACCAGCTCGTCGAGCGCATCCTGGTGGGCCTGCTGGCCAAGGGTCACGTGCTGCTCGAGGGCGTCCCCGGCGTCGCCAAGACGCTGGCCGTGGAGACCTTCGCCAAGGTGGTGGGCGGAACCTTCGCGCGCATCCAGTTCACCCCGGACCTGGTGCCCACCGACATCATCGGTACCCGCATCTATCGTCAGGGCCGCGAGGAATTCGATATCGAGTTCGGTCCGGTGATGTGCAACTTCCTGCTCGCCGACGAGATCAACCGGGCGCCGGCGAAGGTGCAGTCCGCCCTGCTCGAGGTGATGGCCGAGCGCAAGATCTCGATCGGCGGCCGCGACTACCCGCTGCCCAAGCCGTTCCTGGTGATGGCCACCCAGAACCCCATTGAGAACGAGGGCGTCTACCCGCTGCCCGAGGCTCAGCGCGACCGCTTCCTGTTCAAGATCAACGTTGACTACCCCTCGCCGGAGGAAGAGCGCGAGATCATCTACCGGATGGGCGTCAACCCACCCGAGCCCAAGCAGATCCTCGACACCGGTGATCTGCAACGCCTCCAGGACGTAGCAGCCAATAACTTCGTGCACCACGCTCTGGTCGACTACGTGGTCCGGGTGGTGACGGCCACCCGGCGTCCAGAGCAGTTCGGCATGCCGGATGTGAAGTCATGGATTGCCTTCGGCGCCTCCCCGCGCGCATCGCTGGGCATTATTGCTGCCTCTCGCGCCCTGGCTCTGGTACGTGGGCGCGATTACGTCGTTCCACAGGACGTCATCGAGGTGATTCCCGACGTGCTGCGGCACCGGTTAGTGCTCACCTATGACGCGCTGGCTGATGACGTCAAGGCCGAGACGGTGATCAACCGGATCCTACAGACTGTCGGACTGCCCCAGGTGAATGCTGTTCCGCAGCAAGGGCCTTCGGCGCCTCCGCCAGCGCCTGCCGTGGCAGGTGCCGGCGGTCGGTGAGCGAGTCCACTCCCGCCGTTGACGCGGCTGGTCAGCCGCAGGTGATCCACCCGCCCTCATTCCAGCGCGGTGAGATCGGCGATGCCAAGCTGTCTGCAGCGCTGCGCACGCTGGAGCTCACGGTCAAACGAAAGCTCGACGGTGTGCTGCAGGGCAACCACCTCGGCCTGATCCCAGGGCCCGGTTCGGAACCGGGTGAGTCGCGGCTTTACCAGCCCGGTGATGACGTCCGGCGGATGGACTGGTCGGTGACGGCCCGCACCACGCATCCGCACGTGCGGCAGATGATTGCTGACCGGGAGTTGGAAACCTGGATTGTGGTGGACATGTCAGCCAGCCTTGACTTCGGCACCACGGGGTGCGAGAAACGTGACCTCGCTGTCGCGGCCGCTGCAGCGATCACTTATCTCAACAGTGGCGGTGGCAACCGGATCGGGGCGGTGATCGCCAACGGTGAGAATGTCATTCGGGTTCCGGCCCGGTCGGGCCGTCAGCATGAGCAGACTCTGTTGCGGGCCATCGCAACCTCACCGCGTGCGCCGCTGGGCGTACGCGGTGATCTGTCTTTCGCCATCGATGCGTTGCGGCGACCGGAACGGCGTCGCGGTATGGCGATCATCATCAGCGATTTCCTTGGACCGATTACTTGGATGCGGCCGCTGCGGGCCATCGCCGCCCGGCATGAGGTACTGGGCATCGAAGTGCTTGATCCTCGCGATGTGGAATTGCCTGACGTCGGCGACGTGATCCTGCAGGACACCGAATCCGGTGTCACCCGCGAGTTCACTATCGACGCTCAGTTACGCGATGACTTCGCACGCGCCGCGACTGCGCATCGCGCCGAGGTGGCGCGAACTCTCCGCCGGTGCGGAGCCCCATTGATGACGTTGCGTACCGATCGGGACTGGATCGCCGACATCGTGCGTTTCGTCGCCTCGCGGCGTCGTGGCGCACTGGCGGGCAGCCAATGAGGCGCAATGGGGACCGCGAATGACATTGCCACTGCTCGGGCCGATGTCGCTGACCGGCTTCGCCCACCCCTGGTTTTTTCTGTTCCTGATCTTCGTCGCGGGCTTGGTTGCGCTCTACGTCATCACGCAATTCGCCCGGCAGAAGCGGATTCTGCGGTTCGCGAATATGGAGCTGCTGGAGAGCGTCGCTCCCAAACGGCCCAACCGCTGGCGTCACCTGTCGGCCATCCTGCTGATCTGCTCTCTGGTATTGCTGACCATTGCGATGGCAGGTCCGCAGAACGATGTGCGTATCCCGCGTAACCGCGCTGTGGTCATGCTCGTCATCGACGTGTCGCAATCGATGCGTGCCACCGATATCGAGCCGAGTCGTCTGGCAGCAGCGCAGGAGGCCGCGAAGCAGTTCGCCGACCAACTCACCGCCGGTATCAACCTGGGTCTTATCGCCTATGCCGGCACCGCGACGGTGCTGGTGTCGCCGACCACCAATCGCGAAGCCACCAAGATCGCCATCGACAAGCTCCAGCTGGCCGATCGCACCGCCACCGGCGAGGCGATCTTCACCGCACTGCAGGCCATCGCCACCGTCGGCGCGGTCATCGGTGGCGGCCAAGATGGTCCACCGCCGGCCCGCATCGTGCTGATGTCCGACGGTAAGGAGACGGTGCCGTCCAACCCGGACAATCCGAAGGGGGCGTTCACCGCCGCACGGACCGCCAAGGACCAGGGTGTGCCGATCTCGACGGTGACATTCGGAACCCCGTACGGCTATGTCGAGATCAATGATCAGCGCCAGCCGGTACCGGTTGATGACGAGACGCTGAAGAAGATCGCCGAGCTGTCCGACGGCAGCGCCTATAACGCGTCGAGCCTGGAGCAGCTCAAAGAGGTGTTCACTCAGTTGCAGGACCAGATCGGCTACGAGACGGTGAAGGGCGATGCGAGTGTCGGCTGGCTCCGGTTGGGCTCACTGCTGTTGGCGCTGTCCGCACTGGCAGCGCTGCTGTTCAACCGCCGACTCCCCGGCTGATTTCGTTCGTTGTCCCCGCGAGCCTGCTTGCGGGCCAGGACCGGTGAGGCACTAAGTTGACGGGCATGGCTGACACCGTGAAACCCGCGTTCGTCTCCCGATCGGTGCTCGTCACCGGTGGTAACCGCGGGATCGGGTTGGCGATCGCACAACGGCTGGCCGCGGACGGGCACAAGGTGGCGGTGACCCACCGCGGTTCCGGCGCACCTGAGGGTCTATTCGGCGTCGTGTGTGATGTCACCGACACCGACGCCGTCGATCGGGCATTCTCTGAGGTCGAGGAGCACCAGGGTCCGGTCGAGGTCCTGGTGTCCAATGCCGGGATTGCCGCTGACGCGTTCCTCATGCGGATGACGGTGGAGAAGTTCGAGACCGTCATCGACGCGAACCTCACCGGCGCCTTCCGGATGGCCCAGCGCGCATCGCGCAGCATGCAGCGCAAGCGGTTCGGCCGGATGATCTTCATCGGTTCGGTCTCCGGCACATGGGGCATCGGCAATCAGGCCAACTACGCCGCATCCAAAGCGGGTCTGATCGGCATGGCCCGGTCGATCGCCCGGGAACTATCAAAGGCCGGGGTGACGGCTAATGTCGTCGCACCGGGCTATATCGACACCGAGATGACTCGGTCGCTCGATGAGCGGATCCAGCAGGGCGCGCTGGAGTTCATCCCGGCCAAGCGGGTCGGCACCGCCGAGGAGGTTGCCGGCGTGGTGAGCTTCCTGGCGTCGGAGGACGCGAGCTACATCTCCGGTGCGGTGATCCCGGTCGACGGCGGCATGGGTATGGGCCACTGAATCTGATCTCGGCGCCGCCTACGCGCCGCACAACATCTGATCTCGGCGCCGCCTGCACGCCGCGCAGCGGCCACTAGAAAGGACTGATATGGCAGGGCTTCTCGAGGGCAAGCGCATCCTCATTACGGGGATCATCACCGACTCGTCTATCGCGTTCCATATTGCGCGAGTCGCGCAAGAAGCGGGTGCGGAAATCGTCTGCACCGGCTTCGACCGGATGAATCTGATCAAGCGGATCATCGACCGTTTGCCGACTCCGGCCCCCCTGCTGGAACTCGACGTGCAGAACGACGAGCACCTGGCGAGCCTCGCCGACCGGGTGACCGAGGTGATCGGGACCGGCAACAAACTCGACGGGGTGGTGCACTCCATCGGCTTCATGCCGCAGACCGGGATGGGTATCAACCCGTTCTTCGACGCTCCGTACGACGACGTTGCCAAGGGTATTCACATCTCGGCGTACTCGTACGCCTCGCTGGCCAAAGCCACCCTGCCGATCATGAACCCCGGTGGTGGCATCGTCGGGATGGACTTCGATCCCACTCGCGCCATGCCGGCCTACAACTGGATGACGGTGGCCAAGAGTGCCCTGGAATCGGTCAACCGGTTCGTGGCCCGAGAGGCCGGCGCATACGGCGTGCGCTCCAATCTGGTTGCGGCAGGGCCTATTCGGACGCTGGCCATGAGCGCGATCGTCGGCGGCGCACTGGGTGACGAAGCCGGGGATCAGATCAAACTGCTGGAGGAGGGCTGGGATCAGCGCTCTCCGCTTGGCTGGAACATGAAAGATCCCACGCCGGTCGCGAAGACCGTGTGCGCACTGCTCTCCGATTGGCTTCCCGCGACCACCGGCACGATCATCTACGCCGACGGCGGCGCCAGCACCCAACTGCTGTGACGCAATCGTTCGACGCCCTGCTGCTGCTGTCCTTCGGCGGGCCGGAGGGTCCCGAGCAGGTGATGCCGTTCCTGGAGAACGTCACCCGGGGCCGGGGGATACCACCGGAGCGTCTGGTGTCCGTCGCCGAGCACTACCTGCACTTCGGTGGGGTATCGCCGATCAATGGGATCAATCGTGCTTTGATCGCACAGATCCAAACCGAACTCGCCGGTCGCGGCGAAGACCTGCCGGTGTACTTCGGCAATCGGAACTGGCACCCGTTCATCGAGGAGACCGTCGCGTCGATGGCGGCCGATGGAATCACCCGCGCAGCGGTGTTCAGTACCTCGGCATGGGGCGGCTACTCCGGATGCACCCAGTACCAGGAGGACATCGCCCGTGCCCGCGATGTCGTCGGTACCGGCGCGCCGGAACTGATCAAACTCCGTCAGTATTTCGACCATCCCCTGTTGATCGCCATGTTCGCCGACGCGATCACCGAGGCCGCCGCGACCCTGCCTGCGGATCTGCGCGAACAGGCGCGACTGGTGTTCACCGCGCACTCCATCCCGTTGCGTGCGGCCGATCGCTGCGGGCCAGACCTCTACCCGCGTCAGGTCGCCTACTCATCGAGTCTGGTGGCGGCTGCGGCCGGCTATCCCGACTACGACCAGGTGTGGCAGTCCCGGTCGGGTCCACCTTCGGTGCCGTGGCTCGAACCCGATGTGGCCGATCACTTTTCGGCACTGGCCGAGGCCGGAACAAAAGCGGTCATCGTCTGTCCGATCGGATTTGTCGCCGACCACATCGAGGTGATCTGGGATCTTGACAGTGAACTCGCCGAGCAGGCCGAGCGACTAGGCATCGCTCTTGCCAGAGCGACGACGCCCAATGCCCAACCCCGATTCGCCCGGCTCGCCCTGGATTTGCTCGATGAGAAGCGTGACGGACATGAGCCGGCGAGAGTCATTGGTGCACAGTCAGTTCCGGGCTATGGATCGAGCGTGAATGGACGCTTCTGCACCGCAGACTGTGAGGCGAGTGCCCGCGCGGTGGCTGCTAGTTCCAGGCCGACTGCAGGATCGCGGTGACCGCTGCGGTCCGCGCAGCGCGGACGACTGCCGACAGTGGACGCATCGCTGCGTCGGCGAGTTGTTCGGCTGATGCGCTCTGCGTGGCGATCGGGGTTGGCCCGGCGCTGACGGCAATGATGGCGTCGACGTGGGCAGCGGTGGATAACACCCGCAGTGCGCGGTCGGGGGCATGGTCGGGGATGCGGTGGAGGCTACCGGCCTGCAACAACTCTTCGACCAAGGTGCGCGGATCCTCATAGCCAGGGATCGGTTGAAGGCTGCCCAGGGCTTCGGCGGCTGATCGCACGGCCGACCGCAATGCATATTCGGCATCCCCGAGTTCAAGGTGATCCGGTGCCGGATCGCCCGGTAACGAGTACACCGACCACGACAGCACGGTGATCTCCGGAATGTCCGACTCGTCTTCTTGACTGCACTCGAACGCAGGTACCAGTCCGATCGCTTCTCCCTCGGGCGCCCTCACCACGATCGCCTCGCCGACTTCCAGCGCGTCCCGCTGAAACTGGGTGCCGGCAGGCAGACCCCGAACATCGCCGGGCACGGGCAATACGAGGTCGATCGCCGGTCGAGCCGGCCAACTCATGTCCATCCGGCGACCGGTGGCGGTGCGCACGGTCTGCAGCAGTGACATGGCCCCGGCGGCGTCCACATCCGGCCACGGCAGACCAGTTCGTCCAGCCGCGACTGCGTCGTACGCGGTGACCGAATGTATTGGTGCCCAGGCACTTAGCGCGTCAAGGACATCGTCGGGTGCGGCCTGGCCGGCAAGCCAGGCGTTGGCCCACACCGATAGCGACACACTCGGGCACCACATGATGGTCGTGAGTGTAGTTGCTCCGCTCCCTGTCGGTCGGCACCTGGCGCGCCGTCGACGCGCGCGTATCGTGGCGGTATGCCCGGGGCACTGATCTGGCTGATCGTCGGTCTCGGACTTGCCGGTGCCGAGGCCCTGACCGGCGACCTCTCTCTGCTTATGCTCTCCGGCGGCGCACTCGCGGCGGCCGGTTCAAGTTGGTTGCTTCCTCTGCCGGTGTGGGTGGATGGAGCGGTCTTTCTGGTGGTCTCAGTGCTACTGCTCGTGTTGGTGCGTCCGGTGCTGCGACGCCGACTGACCACCGGCGGAGGCCTGCTCGAACCGGTTAGGGCACTCGAGGGTAAGCCCGCAGTGGTGCTCGAACCGGTCAGCCGTCATCGAGGTCAGATCAAACTCGACGGTGAGGTCTGGACGGCGCGGCCGTATCACGACGACGATGTGTATCAGCCCGGCGAACAGGTGACGGTCATGCATATCGACGGCGCCACCGCGGTGGTCTGGCAAAACCCGTGATTCCCGGATAAAAGGAGCCGAAATGGACGGTGCTATCACCGGTCTGGTGGTGTTGGCGGTGCTGGTGATTTTCGCCGTCATCGTGGTCGCCAAGTCAGTGGCCCTGATCCCGCAGGCCGAGGCCGCGGTCATCGAGCGACTGGGCCGCTACAGCAAGACGGTGTCGGGACAACTCACCCTGCTGATCCCGTTCATCGACCGGATCCGGGCCCGGGTGGACCTGCGTGAGCGCGTCGTCTCCTTCCCACCCCAACCGGTGATCACCGAGGACAATCTCACGGTCAACATCGACACGGTGGTCTACTTCCAGGTCACCAGTCCTCAGGCGGCGGTTTATCAGATCAGCAACTACATCGTTGGTGTGGAGCAATTGACGACCACCACACTGCGCAACGTCGTCGGTGGAATGACCCTGGAGCAGACCCTGACCAGCCGGGACAAGATCAACGCGCAACTGCGGGGGGTTCTCGACGAGGCCACCGGCCGCTGGGGCCTGCGGGTGGCCCGGGTGGAGTTGCGCAGCATCGATCCGCCGCCGTCGATCCAGGATTCGATGGAGAAGCAGATGCGGGCAGACCGGGAGAAGCGTGCGGTGATTCTGACCGCGGAGGGCACCCGTGAGGCGTCGATCAAACAGGCCGAAGGTCAGAAGCAGGCCCAGATCCTGGCCGCCGAGGGCGCCAAACAGGCCGCCATTCTCGCCGCTGAGGCCGAACGGCAGTCCCGAATCCTGCGTGCCCAGGGCGAACGTGCCGCGCAATATCTCCAGGCCCAAGGCGAGGCCAAGGCCATCGAGAAGACTTTCGCGGCGATCAGGGCGGGCCGGCCCACACCGGAAATGCTGGCCTATCAGTACCTGCAGACACTGCCACTGATGGCCCAGGGTGAGGCAAACAAGGTGTGGCTCATTCCCAGCGACTTCGGCTCCGCACTGGAGGGTTTCACCAAGTTGCTGGGGGCGCCGGGTTCCGACGGGGTGTTCCGGTACCAGCCGTCGGCCGAGACGGATACGCCCGCGCCTGTTGACGACTCCGAGGAGGTGGCCGACTGGTTCAACACCCGGACCGACCCGGATATCGCTGAAGCGGTCGCGAAAGCGGAGGCCGAGGCTCGCTTATCGGCGTATTCCGTCCAGCCGCTACCGGCGCCGGAAGCTATCGAGCCGCTACCGGCTCCGGAAGCTATCGAGCCGCTACCGGCTCGGGAAGCTATCGAGCCGCCACCCGGCGGATGACGTCCAACCGGCGATCAGAAGAAGCCGGGGAAGCCGTAGAACCCGTTCTCGTCACCCATGATGCCGAGATCGTTCGGTGTGGCGGTGATCTGCGAATTCCCGGGGCTCGCGCAATCGGTGGTCTGGCCGCCGATGGCCGAGCTGCCGCCCATGGTCTCGCAAGTAGGCATGAGGGGATTGCTGGGGCTGCCGCCGCCATCCTCATCGGCGCCGGCGACCGGTGCGGCGATGAGCGTGGCCGCGACGCCGAGGCCACCGGCAGAGAGAACCAGGAACTGTCGTATCCGTTGCATCAGGGCGTGTCCTTACGTCGGTGGGCGCGAGTCTACCCGGTTTCGAGTCGCCCCCGCGAGTGGAGGTCTGGACTGGTCTGACTTAAGCTGTCCCAAACAGCGTCCCAGGGAGTCTCATGACATTCGCAAATCGTTCCGTTCGCGCCACCGCGCTGTTCGTCGGCACCGGTGGTGCGCTGCTTGGTCTGGCGGCGCCGGCGGTCGCGTCCCCCCCGCCCGGCTGCACCCTCGCCGATGTCACCAACGTGGCCTCCGGGGTGGATGCGGGAATCACGGCGTACCTCTTCTCCCGTCCCGACGTCAATGACTTCCTCACCGGCCTGCAGGGCCAGGGCAAGGACACGGTCAAGTTGCAGGTCGCGGACTACTTCCAGGCCAATCCCCAGGTGAAGGCCGAACTCGACGCCATCCGCGCGCCTGCGGTAGACCTTCGGAACCGGTGTGGCATCCCGGCTGCCGCGGTCATCCTCGGGGTGCTGTAGATCTGTCTCGATCTTCCGACGCGCGGCGTTCGCGTCGATACCGGCGTCTTTCGTAGATCAGTCCGCTGATTCCGATACCTCCGGTGCATAGTGAGACGAGCGCCAGCAGTGGGTTGATGTTGCCCGTCATCGCATCGCCGAGAACCACCACGGCTGCGGTACCGGGCAGCAGACCGACCATGGTCGCCAGCAGATAGGGCAGGACGCGGACGGCAGAAGCCCCCGCCGCATAGTTTAGGACCGAGAACGGCACAGCCGGAATCAACCGTAGTGACAGCACCGCCGGCCATCCACGTGAACGCAACCGCTCGTCGAGTGCCTCGACGCCTGGATGTCTAAGCAACGAATGGAGCTGCCAACCCAGGGCGCGGACTCCGATCATCGCTATCAGCGCGCTGAGCGTGCTCGCCGTCACCGCGATGGCGATGCCGAGCACCGGACCGAACAATAAACCGGCTGCAAGGGTGAACGCTGTCCGGGGAAAGGGCAGCACTGTGATGACGATATGTGCGCCCAGGAAGGCCAGCGGAAACCAGGGGCCCACCGAGGTGGCCCAGTCCCGCATCTGGACCGCGGTGGGCAGTGGCGCCAGCAGAGCGATCGCGACCAGCGCTGCCGCTGTGATCGCGGAGACGATGATCTGGGTGCGGCTCATCTGCCGGGCGGTGACGATCAACGCCGAACTCACCCTGCGCAGGGTGCTCAGGCGCGGCGAGTTCACGTCTGCCAAGGTTACGGGTGGCGGATACGAGGTAGAACCGCGACGGTCGTCACACGTCGACGCCGCGAGGACACCAATCATTTAGCCTGAGACGAGGCGGCGCAGGCTGCCACACGATATTTGGGAGCCGCCGGTGTCCGTCGAACTGCAGGAGGCACGCGCCCGGTGGCGCAGTGCGCTCGCCGATGTGCTGGCCAAGAGCAGCCGGCGGGATCCTGCAGACCTGACCGGCGAACCGGAGCGACTGCTGGATTCGCCGACCTATGAGGGCTTCGATATCCATGCGCTGTACACCGCACTCGACGAGCTCCCAGAGCCGCCCCTGCCCGGCCACTGGCCGTTCATTCGCGGCGGAGACAGCCACCGCGACGTGCTGTCCGGGTGGAAGGTAGCGGAGCTTTTTCCGGCAGCGAACCTCACAGCCTCACCGGCCGAGGGCAATGCCGCCGTGCTCGCCGCACTCGTTGACGGAGTCAGCGCCCTGGTGCTGCGGATCGGCGACGGTGGGGTGGCGCCCGGGGACCTCGCCCGCTGGTTGGAGGGCGTGTACCTGGAGTTGGCACCAGTACTCCTCGATGCCGGCACCGACTTCTCCGCTGCCGCCGACGCGATGCTGGCTCTCGTGGCCGGAGCCGGCGTCAGCAGGACTCTGTCGATAGACCTCGGAGCCGACCCACTCACCACCGCGCTGAGTTCTCGCCCTGCCCCGACTGTTGCGGAGGTACTCGCGGTGGCTGCATCCGTGGCCGGCAAGTCAGGAGTACGGACGATCACCGTCGACGGTCCAGCGTTCCACGATTGCGGGTCCAACGCCGCCTGGGAATTGGCCGGTGTGATCGGGGCGGCGACCGACTATCTGCGACTTCAGACCGGTGCCGGGGTTGAGGTGGCCCAAGCATTGCATCAGATCAGTTTTCGACTGGTCGCCGACGACGATCAGTTCATGGCGATCGCGAAATTCCGCGCAGCACGACAACTGTGGGGCAGGTTGGCCGATGTTTTGGGCTGCCCGGATGACGGAGCGGTACCACTGCATGCCGTCACATCGCGGGCAATGATGACCCAGCGCGAACCGTGGGTGAACATGCTGCGCACAACGGTTGCCGCGTTCGGGGCGGGTGTCGGTGGAGCCGACACGGTGCAGGTGTTGCCCTTCGATGGGGCCATTCCCGGGGGCCTACCCGGTGTCAGCGCTGACTTCGCCAGAAGGATAGCCCGAAACTCCCAACTACTTTTGCTTGAGGAGTCTCATCTCGGCCGTGTGCTCGATCCTGCCGGCGGCTCGTGGTACGTCGAGCAGCTCACCGAAACCCTGGCCGCGCAAGCGTGGTCACACTTCCAGGAGATCGAGTCCCGTGGCGGTTTCGTGAAGGCCCTCGACCACATCGCCGAGCAGATTGAGCGGGTTCGGGTTCGTCGTGCCGACGACGTCGCACACCGCCGGACCGCCATCACCGGCGTGAGTGAATTCCCCGACCTTGCCGAGCCCGTTCTGCCGCACGCCGGTTCAACTTCGGCAGCGCTGCGCTACGCCGCGGCGTTCGAAGCACTGCGGAACCGCTCGGACGCTTACCTGGAGCGCACCGGCTACCGGCCGCGGGCCCTTTTGCTCCCGCTCGGACCGCTGGCTGAGCACAACACCAGGACATCATTCGCGTCGAATCTGCTGGCCTCCGGTGGGATCGAGGCCGTTAACCCGGGCACCGTCGAGGTTGCCGCAATCGCCGATATCGTGCGTGATGCCGGCACGCCTGTCGCGGTGATCTGTGGAACCGATGCCCGATATGGCACCGAAGTGGCGGCTATTGTCACCGCAGCCCGTGCGGCCGGAGTCGAGCGAATTTATCTCGCCGGGCCGGAGAAAGCGGCGGCTGACGTGCCCGCTGACATGCGACCCGATGACTACCTGACGGCGAAAATTGATGCGGTGGAAGCGCTTTCAATTCTGCTGAATGGATTGGGAGCATGACCGAGATGATTTCCCCCGATATCGCCGTCAGCATGGACGTCATACCAAGCTTTGCTGATGTGCCGCTGCGCAGCGGTCGTACAGTGTCGGCGCCGTCGCCATCGGCCGCCGACGAGTATGTTGCGGCCGCGGCTGCATTCCACGGGTACGCCGCCGAGCAGCTTGACTGGCATACCGCGGAAACCATCGTGGTCAAGCCGGTCTACACCGGAGCAGACCGGGATGCCGTCGTGGCCCAGGGCTACCCGCTGGACAGTTTCCCCGGTGAGCCCCCCTTCATCCGTGGCCCGTATCCCACGATGTATGTGAACCAGCCGTGGACCATCCGCCAGTACGCAGGGTTTTCCACAGCGGCCGATTCCAACGCCTTCTACCGCCGCAACCTCGCCGCCGGACAGAAAGGGCTGTCGGTGGCGTTCGATCTCGCCACCCACCGCGGTTACGACTCCGATCATCCGCGGGTACAGGGCGACGTCGGTATGGCCGGGGTGGCGATCGACTCGATTCTGGATATGCGGGAGCTCTTCGCGGGTATCGACCTGGGGGGAGTGTCGGTCTCGATGACCATGAACGGGGCGGTGCTCCCGATCCTGGCGCTATACGTGGTGGCTGCCGAGGAACAGGGAGTGGGGCCGGAGAGGCTTGCCGGGACCATTCAGAACGACATTCTCAAAGAATTCATGGTCCGCAACACCTACATCTACCCGCCAAAGCCGTCGATGCGAATCATCTCGGATATTTTTGCCTACACCAGCGCCAAGATGCCGAAGTTCAACTCGATCTCAATCTCCGGGTATCACATTCAAGAGGCCGGTGCGACAGCGGATCTCGAGCTCGCCTACACGCTTGCGGACGGGGTGGACTATCTCCAAGCTGGTGTCGATGCCGGCTTGGACGTCGACAAGTTCGCGCCCCGGCTGTCATTCTTCTGGGGTATCGGGATGAACTTTTTTATGGAGGTCGCCAAGCTGCGTGCCGGTCGTCTGCTGTGGAGCGAACTGGTCGCAGGATTCGGCACCAAGAACTCCAAATCGCTTTCGCTGCGCGCACATTCGCAGACCTCGGGATGGTCACTGACCGCGCAGGATCCGTTCAACAACGTCGCCCGTACCTGTATCGAAGCGATGGCCGCAACACAGGGGCACACGCAGTCGCTGCACACGAACGCGCTCGACGAAGCGCTGGCATTGCCCACCGATTTTTCGGCGCGAATCGCACGCAACACGCAACTGCTCCTACAGCAGGAGTCCGGTACCACGCGACCGATCGACCCATGGGCGGGTTCCTACTACGTGGAATGGCTGACGCATGAATTGGCGCAGCGCGCCCGCGCCCATATCGCCGAGGTGGCTGAGCGCGGGGGAATGGCGCAAGCCATCAGCGACGGCATCCCGAAACTGCGCATCGAGGAAGCTGCCGCGCGAACTCAGGCACGGATCGACTCCGGACAGCAGCCGGTGATCGGCGTGAACAAGTATCAGGTCGACGAGGACCCGAATATCGAAGTCCTCAAGGTGGAGAACAGCCGGGTCCGAACCGAACAGCTCGCCAAACTCGCGCAACTACGTGCCGACCGTGACGATGTGGCGGTGCAGGCGGCCCTGGCCGAACTCACGCGGGCCGCTGCGACGACCGGCGGGGGTCCGAACAACAACCTGCTCGCGCTGGCCATCGATGCAGCGAGGGCGAAGGCCACGGTAGGAGAGATCTCCGATGCCTTGGAAAAGGTGTACGGCCGCCATCAGGCCGAAATCCGCACTATCTCAGGGGTTTACCGCGACGAGGTGGGCCGCGCGGGAGCGAACACGGGAGGCAGTATCACCGGACTAACCGAGGCCACCCGATTGGTGGCGAAGTTCGCCGAGGCCGATGGTCGCCGGCCTCGCATACTCGTCGCGAAAATGGGCCAGGACGGCCATGACCGGGGTCAGAAGGTCATCGCAACGGCGTTCGCCGATATTGGGTTCGATGTTGACGTCGGCTCCTTGTTCTCCACGCCCGACGAAGTTGCGCGCCAGGCCGCCGATAACGACGTCCACGTCGTGGGCGTGTCATCTCTGGCCGCCGGTCACCTCACCCTGGTGCCCGCACTGCGGGATGCGCTGGCCGAGGTCGGACGGCCGGACATCATGATCGTGGTGGGCGGTGTGATCCCGCCGGGTGACTTCGACGAGTTGTACGCGGCGGGCGCCACCGCGATCTACCCGCCCGGCACGGTGATCGCCGACGCCGCAGTGAGCTTGTTGCACAAGCTCGCTGAGCGTCTCGGTTACGAACTGAGCTGATGGAGGCCGACA
>Ga0007791_10000287_pt1 | contig 15315 bp, 16 predicted proteins | sample CryBogmetaGMA05M_FD_60368 | JGI IMG/M metagenome (GOLD analysis project Ga0007791, IMG submission 60368) | Freshwater microbial communities from Crystal Bog, Wisconsin, USA - MA0.5M | ecosystem: Environmental > Aquatic > Freshwater > Lake | place: Crystal Bog, Wisconsin, USA | collected 2009-07-06 | reverse complement strand
ATCGACGATGCGCCACAGCCAGCCGGTGCCTTCACGACACGGCGTGCACTGACCGCACGACTCTTCGTAATAGAAGTAGGACAAGCGAAGCAGCGACTTCACCGCACAGCGCGTCTCGTTCATGACGATCACCGCGCCCGAGCCGAGCATCGACCCGGCCTTGGCGATCGAGTCATAGTCCATGTCGGTCGCCATCATGATTTCGGCAGGCAGCACCGGCATCGACGAGCCGCCCGGAATGACCATCTTGAGCTTGTGACCGCCACGCATGCCACCGGCGAGTTCGAGCAGTTTGGCAAAGGGCGTACCAAGCGGAATCTCGTAGTTGCCCGGGCGTTCGACATCGCCCGAGACCGAAAAGATCTTGGTGCCGCCGTTGTTGGGTTTGCCGACCTCCAGAAACTTCGGGCCGCCATTGCGAATGATCCAGGGCACCGCCGCAAAGGTCTCGGTGTTGTTGATCGTGGTCGGCTTGCCGTACAGGCCGAAGCTCGCCGGGAAAGGCGGCTTGAAACGCGGCTGACCCTTCTTGCCTTCGAGCGACTCGAGCAGCGCGGTCTCTTCACCGCAGATGTAAGCGCCGTAACCATGGAAGGCGTGCAACTGGAACGAGAAGGTCGACCCCATGATCGACTCACCGAGATAGCCAGCCGCCCTGGCCTCTTCGAGCGCTTCTTCAAAGCGCGCGTAGGCATCCCAGATTTCGCCGTGGATATAGTTGTAGCCGACCGAGATGCCCATCGCAAAAGCCGCAATCGCCATGCCTTCAATCACGATATGCGGGTTGTAGCGAAGGATGTCGCGGTCTTTGAAGGTACCGGGCTCGCCCTCATCGGAATTGCAGACGAGGTATTTTTGACCCGGGAACTGGCGAGGCATGAAGCTCCACTTCAGGCCCGTGGGGAAGCCCGCACCGCCGCGACCACGCAAGCCCGATGCCTTGACCTCGGCGATCACCTGCTCCGGCGTCAGACCTTCAGTGAGGATGCGACGCAAGGCCTGGTAGCCATCGCGCGCCTCGTAGGCCTTGATCGACCAGTCGCCGGCAGCCCTCAGACCGGCATAGATCTGCGGCGTGATGTGACGATCATGGAAGCAGGTCTCCTGAACTCTGACATCGGTCAGCGCTTCGCGAAAATCGTCGGCTCCCACGTTCTGTTCCTTGGCTTCAGGTGTTCTTGAGTTCATCGACCAGCGCGTCAAGCTTTTGCACGCTCATGAAACTGCACATCCGCTTGTTATTGACAAGCAGCACCGGCGCATCGCCGCAGGCACCCAGGCATTCGGTCTGGACCAGCGTGATCCGACCGTCGGGCGTGGTTTCGCCAAAACCGATCCCAAGTTTGGCTTTCAGATAGGAGGCCGCCTTCTCGCCATCACGCAAGGCGCAGGGCAGGCAGGTGCAGATGCCCACCTTGAAAGTACCCGGCTGGGTGGTGGCATACATGTTGTAGAAGGAGGCCACCTCCCAGACAGCGATCGGGGTCATGGCCAGCACGCGGGCCACATCGTCAATGACTGCCTGCGAGACCCAACCGATTTCATCCTGGGCGATGGCCAATGCGGCCATCACCGCGGACTGCTTCTGATCCGCAGGAAATTTCGCCACCTCGCGCTCGATCCGGAGGTAAGCGGCCGCAGACAGGAGCGGCGAATTGGGGGCTTGCACGGCGTCCGCCGAAGTGGGCTGGCTACTCATCGATCGATCTCCCCGAAGACGATGTCCTGGGACCCGATCAGCGTCACGACGTCGGCAATCATGTGACCGCGAACCATTTCGTCGAGCGCCTGCAGATGCGGGAAACCGGGCGCCCGAATCTTGAGCCGGTAGGGCTTGTTGGCGCCGTCGGAGACGAGATAGATGCCGAACTCACCCTTCGGATGCTCGACGGCGCTGTAGGCCTCGCCTTCGGGTACATGCATGCCTTCAGTGAACAGCTTGAAGTGGTGAATCAGCTCTTCCATGTTTGACTTCATGTCGAGTCGCGACGGCGGAGCGATCTTGTGATCATCAACAATCACAGGCCCGGGATTGTTTCGCAGCCACTCGACGCACTGGCGGATGATCCGGTTGCTCTGGCGCATCTCTTCGATTCGAACCAGGTAACGGTCATAGCTGTCGCCGTTGCGACCAACCGGAATATCGAAGTCGAGCTTGTCGTAGACCTCGTAGGGCTGCTTTCGGCGCAGATCCCATTCAACGCCCGAGCCTCGCAGCATCGGACCGGTAAAGCCCAGCGCTTTTGCGCGCTCCGGCGACACGACGCCAATGCCGACCAGCCGCTGCTTCCAGATCCGGTTGTCGGTCAGCAGGGTTTCGTAATCATCGACATAGCCGGGAAAACGATCGGTAAATGCCTGAATGAAATCCAGCAGCGAACCTTGGCGATCGACATTGAGTTCGCGCACACCGCTGGCATTGCGAACCTTGCTGGCCACGTACTGCGGCATCCGGTCGGGAAGATCGCGATAGACGCCGCCAGGCCGATAGTAGGCCGCATGCATGCGCGCACCCGAGACCGCCTCATAGCAGTCCATCAGGTCTTCGCGCTCGCGAAACGCGTACAGAAACACCGTCATGGCGCCCACATCGAGCGCATGCGCACCGAGCCACATCAGGTGGTTGAGGATGCGGGTGATCTCGTCGAACATGACGCGGATGTATTGCGCCCGCACCGGCACCTGCACGCCAGTGAGCTTCTCGATGGCCAACACGTAGCTGTGCTCGTTGCACATCATCGAGACATAGTCGAGCCTGTCCATGTAGGGCAGGTTTTGAAGATAGGTCCGGGTCTCGGCCAGTTTCTCGGTCGCCCGATGCAGCAGCCCGATGTGCGGGTCGGCGCGCTGAACCACCTCGCCGTCGAGCTCGAGCACCAGCCGCAGCACACCGTGCGCCGCCGGATGCTGAGGGCCAAAATTGAGGGTGTAGTTCTTGATCTCTGCCATGGTTCGAGACACTCGGGCTTAACGCCCGACGCCGTAGCCCTCCTCGCGAATCACACGGGGCACGATCTCTCGCGGCTCGATGGTCACGGGCTGATAGATCACCCGCTTTTGCTCGGGGTCGTAACGCATCTCGACATACCCTGACACCGGGAAATCCTTGCGGAAAGGATGTCCGACGAAACCGTAATCGGTCAGGATGCGACGCAGGTCGGGGTGGCCTTCAAACACAAGACCGAACAGATCGAAGGCCTCGCGCTCGAACCAGCCGGCAGCCGGCCACACACCGGTGACCGAGGCCAGCATCGGAAAATCATCGTCGTCGCAAAACACGCGAAGGCGCAGTCGGTGGTTGTGCTGGACCGACAAGAGGTGAAGCACCGCGGCAAAGCGCAGCCCATCCCGACTGCCATCGCCATAATCGCGATAGTCGAGTCCACAAAGATCGATCAGCGTGTCGAAACGCAAGCTCGCATCGTCACGCAGGACGACGCAGACATCAGCATATCGGGCGGCCTTCACGACCAGCGTCAGTTCGCCAAGCCGATCTGTCAGCCCGATCACATCCTGCCCAAGCACCCGCTCGAGGTCAGCCTTCAGGGATTCGATCGTCGCCATCGGTGTGTCTTCAGCGGGCAATCGTGCTGGTCTGACGGATCTTGTTCTGCAATTGCAGAATGCCGTAGAGCAGCGCTTCAGCGGTCGGCGGACAGCCGGGGACGTAGATGTCGACCGGAACGATCCGGTCACAACCACGAACGACCGAATATGAATAGTGGTAGTAGCCGCCGCCGTTGGCGCACGATCCCATCGAGATCACCCAACGCGGCTCGGCCATCTGGTCGTAGACCTTTCTCAGCGCAGGCGCCATCTTGTTGCACAGGGTTCCGGCAACAATCATCACATCGGACTGACGAGGGCTCGGCCGAAACATCACGCCGAAGCGATCAAGATCGTAGCGGGCAGCGCCGGCGTGCATCATCTCGACCGCACAACACGCCAAGCCGAAGGTCATCGGCCACATCGACCCTGTGCGAGTCCAGTTAATCAATTTGTCGAGGTTCGTGGTGACGAAGCCCTCGCTAAGAATCCCTTCGACGCTCATCGCATGCTCACGTGCACCCCTGAAGGCGCCAGTTATGAACCCTCAAGCCAGCGGGCAAAGGGTAAAACGCTTGATTGAACCTGACCCACATTGACTCGAACAATCACCAGCAGAGACGCTGGCCGACTTTTTCACCGACCGTCGAGTGAGCAGCTGTTCGCCTACTCCCAGTCGAGCGCGCCCTTCATCCACTCGTAAACAAAACCGACCACCAGAATCGTCAGGAAAACCATCATCGCCATGAACCCGAAGAAACCGATCGAGTTGAGGGACACGGCCCACGGAAACAGAAAGGCAATCTCAAGATCGAACAGAATGAACAGAATGGCGACGAGATAATACCGAACGTCGAATTTCATTCTCGCGTCTTCGAAGGCCTCGAAGCCACACTCATAGGGAGAATTTTTTTCGGCATCCGGCCTGGACGGGCCGAGAATCTTGCCGATAGTCATCGGTGCAAAACCGATCACGGTGCCAACAAGCATGAACAGCAGAACCGGCAGGTATTGCTCTAGATTCACGAGATTTCCTGAGACAAACAGACCTTATTCGTTTGGTGCCGACGGCGAGACTCGAACTCGCACAGCTTTCGCCACTACCCCCTCAAGATAGCGTGTCTACCAATTTCACCACGTCGGCTCAGCCTGAAGATTCTACCGCGTTCTACTTGGGAATATCGGCTGCGCCCCCAGATTTTTGCGTCGCATCAGATCCGGGCACGGCAGGAGACGCAGCAGGCGCATCGGTCTTACCCCCCTCGGCCGGCACGGTCGCGGGCGGCGCAACATTGACCGGCACCGTCACCTTGTCCATGACGCTGCCCGATTCGCGCGCAGTGGTTCGCGTGTTGGCAATGAAGGCCAAAGCGAGCGTCGAAACAAAAAACACCGTCGCCAGTGCCGCAGTCAATCGACTCAGAAAATTCGCCGAACCGGTCGCACCGAAAAGACTGCCTGAAGAACCGGAGCCAAAGGCGGCGCCCATATCAGCGCCTTTGCCGTGCTGGAGCAGCACCAGAATGATGACTCCGATCGCGCTCAGGACCTGAATCACAACCGCAATAGTAGAAATGATCGACATCACAACACCTCTTATCGAATCGACCGTCGCGCCGCTGCGCGGCAGATCGAAAGAAAATCTGCGGCCACCAACGATGCCCCGCCAATCAGGCCACCATCGACATCCGGCTGGCCGAACAATGCTTGCGCGTTGGAAGGCTTGACCGAGCCGCCATAAAGAATTCGGGCACCCGCAGCGCCCGGCACCTTGCCCGCAGCAAGACGCGAACGAATGAATGCATGAACCTGCTGAGCCTGCTCGGGCGAAGCCGTCAGGCCAGTGCCGATGGCCCACACCGGTTCGTAGGCAATCACGAAGCGCTCGTTCGTCGAGGTCAGCGCCCCACACAGCGCATCAATCTGAGCGGCAAGCACCGACTCGGTCATCGAGGCCTCGCGTTCAGCCAGTGATTCTCCCACACAGACCACCGGCAACAGCCCGTCTTTGCTTGCCAACTCAACTTTCGACGCGAGCTGCGCATTGGTCTCGGCAAACAATGCGCGCCGTTCGGAATGACCGATCAGTACCCATGTGCAGCCCAGGTCACGCAGCATCGTCGACGAGACTTCGCCGGTGTAGGCACCATTGCCGAAGTGCGCCACATTTTGAGCGCCCCAACCGATTCGACTGCCGACCAGCCTTGCAGCCGCCAAGCCGATATACGGATAGGGCGGGCACACTCCGACATCAACGCCAGCCAGCGATTCGACAGGCTCGTGTTCGCCTTGCAACAGATCAGCCAGCAACTGCTCGGCAGTCGCAACATCACCATTCATCTTCCAGTTGCCAAGCACCAAAGGCTTTCGCCAGGCTTTGTCGGGATTCGCCGGTGCCGTCATCGAGTTGCCGTCATTGAGGAGGAAAACCGTGCAGGTTAACCCGCGAGTTTATCGTCTCAGCGCGGAGATGGTCAATTCGACGATGCGCGCTCCGCCGAATTGACGGCCTTTCGCGAGACCCAGAGCCGCCATAACCACAGCACATAACCTGACGCGGCATAGACGAGAAACAGCGAGAAAAGCACGATCGGGGGATCGTAGGAGACCAGCACAAAAAACAGCACGATCAGCGGAACCGCCACATAAGGCACGCTGCGCTTGAGGTTGATGTCCTTGAAACTGTAAAAAGGCGCGTTCGAAAACATCGTGAGACCGGCATAAAGCGTCAGTGTCCAGGCGAACCAGCGAAGGTCGGCCCCGGTTGCATCGATCCAGCGTGTTTCGCGCAGATCGGTCGCGATCCAGACGAAGCCAGCCACCAGCGCCGCAGCCGCAGGACTCGGCATGCCCTGAAAGAAGCGCTTGTCGACGACGGTAATGTTTGTATTGAACCTGGCGAGTCGAAGCGCTGCGCCCGCCACATAGACAAAGGCCGCCAGCCAGCCGAGTTTGCCCATGCCTCGCAAAGACCACTCATAGACCACCAATGCGGGCGCCGCGCCAAAGGACACCATGTCGGCCATCGAGTCGTACTGCTCGCCAAAGGCACTCTGGGTATTGGTGAGGCGTGCGACGCGGCCATCAAGCCCATCAAGCACCATTGCCACGAACAGCGCGACGGCGGCCACCTCGAAGCGGCCATTCATCGCCTGAACAATCGCAAAAAAGCCGGCAAAGAGATTGCCGGTTGTAAAGGCGTTGGGCAGCAGGTAAACGCCCTTGGAGCGCGGCCGCAGCGAAGGCGTCTCGGTGTCAGGGTCCGACGGAACCACGACCGACGAGGCTCGGGCCGGCCGCAGCGGGCGAAAGCCTTTGAATTTGCGACGGCGCGGTTCAGTCATGATCAGGAAAGGGTAACACTTCGACCCTTATTGCAGACGTCACAGGTCACCGTGCGAACGAAGGCGCCAAGCAACCGGCGCCAGCCCGATTAACACTCATCGGGCGGCGCAAATCGCAGGCAGCTCGCCTTCGAAGACTCAATTCTTCGAACGGTCTACCAGCTTGTTCGCCTTGATCCAGGGCATCATCGCTCGCAGCTGCTCTCCGACCTGCTCAATCGGATGCTCCGACGTCAGACGGCGACGCGACAGCAGGGTCGGCGCACCCGCGCGATTCTCAAGAATAAAGCGCTTGGCATATTCACCAGTCTGGATGTCATTGAGCACATCCTTCATCGCCGCCTTGGTTTGCGCGGTGATCATTCTCGGGCCGACTTCGTATTCGCCGAACTCGGCATTGTTCGAAATCGAGTAATTCATGTTCGCGATGCCACCCTCATAAATGAGGTCGACAATCAGCTTGAGCTCGTGGAGGCATTCAAAGTAAGCCATCTCAGGCGCGTAGCCGGCTTCGACGAGCGTCTCGAAACCTGCCTTGATCAGCTCGACCGTTCCACCGCACAGGACCGTCTGCTCACCGAACAGGTCGGTCTCGGTTTCTTCCCGGAAGTTGGTTTCGATGATGCCCGCGCGACCACCGCCGATTGCACAGGCATAGGACAGTGCATTGTCGCGCGCCGCGCCACTGCGATCCTGATGAATCGCGACCAGCATCGGAACGCCGCCGCCCTGAGCATAAGTGGATCGAACGGTGTGACCGGGCGCCTTGGGCGCGACCATCACCACGTCCAGGTCATCGCGAGGCACAACCTGACCGTAATGCACATTGAAGCCGTGCGCGAAGGCGAGCGTTGCGCCCTTCTTGATGTTCGGCTCGATGTCGCTCTTGTAGGTGGCAGCGATGTGTTCATCAGGCATCAGCATCATGACGAAATCGGCGCCTTTGACGGCCGCAGCGATCTCTTCGGCCTTCAGACCGGCCTTCTTGACCTTGTCCCAGGAGGGGCCGCCCTTGCGAACGCCCACCACCACCTTGATGCCGGAATCGTTCAGGTTCTGGGCATGCGCATGACCCTGCGAACCGTAGCCGATGATGGCGACCTTCTTGCCCTTGATCAGCTTGATGTCGCAGTCTTTGTCGTAGAACACCTTCATTGGATTTCCTTTCAGGCTTTGAGAACGCGCTCACCGCGAGCGATCCCGGAGGCGCCGGTACGAACCGTCTCCATGATCATGCTCGCATCGAGCGCATCGATGAATGCATCGAGTTTGGTGCCGTCTCCGGTCAACTCGATCGTGTAACTCTTGTCGGTGACGTCGATGATGCGACCGCGGAAGATATCCGCCATTCGCTTCACCTCTTCGCGCTCCTTACCGACCGCGCGAACCTTGATGAGCATCAGTTCTCTTTCGATGTAAGGCGATTCGATCAGATCGAAGACCTTGACCACATCGATCAGGCGGTTGAGATGCTTGGTGATCTGCTCGATCACATCGTCAGAACCGCTGGTGACGATGGTCATGCGAGACATCGAGCGATCCTCGGTCGGCGCGACCGTCAGCGTTTCGATGTTGTACCCGCGCGCAGAAAACAGACCCACGACCCGGGACAGTGCGCCCGGTTCGTTTTCGAGCAAGACAGAAATGATATGTCTCATGGGGCGTCCCTCACAGGTCTTCCGAGCCGAGAATCATCTCGGTCAAACCCTTGCCGCCCTGCACCATCGGCCAGACATTTTCGGTCTGGTCGGTGATCACATCCAGGAACACCAGCCGATCCTTGTACTTGCCGAATGCGTCGCGCAGTGCGGGCTCGACATCACCCGGCTTGTCGACGCGGATGCCGATGTGGCCGTATGCCTCGGCGAGGCGCACGAAGTCGGGCAGCGCCTCCATGTAGGACTCGGAATAACGGCTGCCGTATTCGATTTCCTGCCACTGGCGCACCATGCCCAGGTAGCGATTATTGAGGCTGACCACCTTCACCGGCATGTGATATTGCTTGCAGGTCGACATCTCCTGGATGCACATCTGGATTGAGCCTTCACCGGTCACGCACGCCACCTGCGAACCCGGATTGGCGAGCGCCACACCCATCGCATAAGGCAAACCCACGCCCATGGTGCCGAGACCGCCAGAATTGATCCAGCGACGCGGTTTGTCGAAACGGTAGAACTGGGCGGCCCACATCTGATGCTGACCGACGTCAGACGTCACGAAAGCATCGCCACCGGTCACCTCCCAGAGCTTTTCGATGACGAACTGCGGCTTGATGACATCGGTGGCGTTGCGGTCGTACTTCAGGCAATCCTTCTTGCGCCACTCTGCAATCTGCGTCCACCAGGCGGCCACGCCTTTGTGGACCCGGGCTCCGGTATCGATGGCGGCAGTCAGCTGGGCGAGCATCTCGGTCAGGCACTCGCGCACATCGCCGACGATCGGCACATCAACCTTCACCCGCTTCGAGATCGACGAAGGATCGATATCAATGTGAATGATCTTGCGCGGGTTCTGCGCGAAGTGCTTGGGATTGCCGATCACGCGGTCGTCGAAACGCGCGCCGACCGCCAGCAGCACGTCGCAATGCTGCATGGCCATATTGGCCTCGTATGTCCCGTGCATGCCAGGCATGCCGACAAAGCGATCGCTGCTGGCGCGATAGCCACCGAGGCCCATCAGCGTGTTGGTGCAGGGAAACCCGAGCTCATCGACAAGCTTGTTCAACTCAGGGGCGGCGTTGGCCAGAATCACACCGCCACCGGTATAGATCATCGGGCGCTCAGCACCGAGCAGCAACTGCAGCGCCTTTCGAATCTGACCCTGATGGCCCTTGACCACCGGGTTGTATGAGCGCATCGGGACGGCTTTCGGATACTCAAAGCGGCACTTGTCGCGGGTGACATCCTTGGGAATGTCGACCAGTACCGGACCGGGACGGCCGGTGGAGGCGATGACGAAGGCCTTGCGGATCGTCGTTGCCAGGTCCTTGACGTCTTTGACCAGGAAGTTGTGCTTGACACAGGGCCGCGTGATGCCGACGGTGTCGCACTCCTGGAAAGCGTCTTCGCCAATGGCGTGGGTCGGCACCTGCCCCGTCAGGACCACCATCGGAATCGAATCCATGTAAGCGGTCGCGATGCCGGTCACCGCATTGGTCACACCCGGACCGCTGGTCACCAGGCAAACGCCGACCTTTTCGGTCGAGCGCGCGTATGCATCGGCAGCGTGGACTGCGGCCTGCTCGTGGCGGACGAGAATATGCTGGACGGTGTCCTGCTGAAAAATGGCATCGTAGATGTACAGGACGGCACCACCGGGGTAGCCAAAGAGGTGTTGAACCCCTTCTTCCTGCAAACAGCGCACGACAATTTCTGCGCCAGTAAGTTCCATGACCTGTATTCCTTTCAAGATCCAGGGAGCCCGCCCGCCGGCGCCAGCGCGATCGGTTGATCGCATCGACGCAGGCCTCGAAACGGGACCTGTGAGGTTGAACGGACGCCTAAGCTCCCTCTCGTGAAGGGGGCAACCGGCATGCGCTGAAGATTTCGAGCCGGAGGATGGGCCGGCAAGGACACGATTGGACGCTCAGGCGTTACGGGACTGCAACGCTAATGTCGCTTGGGTATCAAAAAAGTGTAATTCGAAATCATTCGCCGGTCAAGGCGAGGCGGGCCGGCAGACAAGCGAAAATCGCGCAGTCATGGCTTCTGCTAGCATCGGCAGCCACACCGTCGAAGCACATTCAAAAGGTCAAGCGCGAGGATGGCCTCACGGCAAGAACTTTCAGAATTTCTGAAGTCGATCGAGCGCCGCGCCTTCAAGCAAGCCGTCTACGCCGTACGCGATAATGAAACAGCACTGGATGTCGTCCAGGACGCCATGTTCAAGCTCGCGGAAAAGTATGCTGACAAGCCCTTGGCTGAACTGCCTTTGCTGTTCCAGCGCATCCTGCAGAACACCATTCACGATCACTTCCGGCGACAGAAAGTTCGAAACCTCTGGACGACGCTGCTGTCTGCGCTGCACCCGTCAGATGACTTGGGCGATGCCGATCGGGATGTGCTCGAGTCGATGGAAGTCGAAGGCGACACGCGACAGGGTGAGAGCGCGGCGCAACTCGTTGAGCGGGAACAGATTCTTCGGATGATCGACGACGAAGTGCAGAAACTTCCCACGCGTCAACGAGAAGCCTTTGTCATGCGTTACTGGCAGGATCTGGATGTCGCGGAAACCGCGATTGCGATGGGTTGTTCCGAGGGCAGCGTCAAGACTCACTGTTCCCGTGCAACACATACCCTGGCGACGGCCTTGAGAGCCAAGGGAATCACGTTATGAATAACGAACAACTGACCGCGCATCAAATCAGGCTGGCTCTCGATGAGTCAGCCGATCATTTGCCGTTTCGCATTACACAACGACTGGAGCAGTCGCGGATGGCAGCGGTGGCACGCGCCATGCCTGCCCAGACCGAACTGTCGGTGAACCGGGCATCGTCAATGTCGCTAGCGCTTCATGGCGATCACCGCCCGTCAGTGTATTTTCGACTTCTGTCGACGCTGGCGCCAATCTTGCTGGTTGTTGCAGGCCTCTACGGAATCGACGCCTGGAACGACGCCGAGGAAGCCGCCGAAACCGCAGACATCGATGCAGAGTTGCTGCTTGCCGACGACGATGTGCCGGTCTCGGCTTATGCCGACAAGGGCTTTGGCGTTTTCCTGAAGAACTCCAGACAGTGAGTGGGCGTGCTGTGATGACGCGATGGTTGAAATTGTCATCGGTGGCGCTTTTGAGCGCCATGCTTGCATTGAGCGCGAATGCCCAGACAGCGTCCGCGCCGGAAGCCCCCTCCTCGCCTGCTGAGTCGGCGAGCAGCACAGCGCCAGCCGAAGACTCCGCCAACCCGTCGACCGCGCCAGCAAGCTCAGCCGAAGCGCCCCCAGCTTCGCCACCCAGATCCGAACCGCTCAAACTCGACCCGCCGCGTGCGTCGGCCATACCCCTGGCGCAACCGCTCTGGGCTGATCTGACCAGCGCACAGCGTCAGGTACTGGATCCTTTCGCGTCGCAATGGAACGGCCTTCCCGCGACCGAGAAGCGGGCATGGGCGGATATCGCGCGCCGTTTTCCGAAGATGAGCGCCGACGAGCAGGCCCGGGTGCAAAGACGAATCACTGAGTGGGCGGAGCTCAGCCCGGCACAGCGCCAGGTTGCGCGTGCGAATTACCGCCTCGCCCAGCAGGCCGGTCGAGAACATGTTGCTGCTCAGTGGGAAACCTATCAAGGCCTGACGAGCGACCAGAAGTCGGTGCTGGGCAACGCCGGCAGTACCAGTAACACCGCGGCACGCTTTGCCGGCTCGTCCACCGGACTGGCCAAAGAAGCCGCACAGCCCCTGCCTCGGCGTCCGGTATTGATCGGCACCGACAACTCACCCGCTGCGACGTCGGGCGTTGTGCCGACCGTCGGAAAAAACCCCCGTCCCTGAACCTTGGAAGCCAGCCGTCCGAATGCCGACTTGCCAGTTGGCGCAATGGCTGTCGCCGGTCTTTGGCGTCGCTTCATGGGCGCTGTTTATGAAGCCGTCATCCTGTTCGGCGTCGTGATCTTTTTCGGTTACGGCTATTCAGCGCTGCTGCAGTACCACGGTGAGGCAGGCGCGGCCCGCTGGTTTTTTCAGGGCTTCTTGTTCGCTGTGATTTCAGCCTATTTCATCGGGTTCTGGAGCGAAGGCCGTCGCAGCCTGCCGATGAAAACCGTCGCGATCAGGCTGGTCGATGAGCAGGGTCAGCCACTGACAATCCAGAAAGCCGCGATTCGATGCGGGCTCGTCTGGATACTCGTTCTCGCTCCGGCAGCGCTGGCCTATGCGTTCAGTCCGCTCTGGCTGTTGCTGTGGGCGTTGTCTTTCGCTTGGGCGGCGGTTTCACCGCGACGCCTGACCCTGCTTGACCAGTTATCAGGAACACGCCTGGTCATCGACAGCCAGGCTGCTCCTTGAACGACGGCTGCGTCGCTGATCTGGTGACGATCAGGTCCTGACGCAGTCAACGAAATAGCTGCTCACGCCATTCTTCGTTTCGACCGCCAGCCCATGGACATCGGTTGAAAAACCCGGGAAGCGTTCATTGAAGGTCCGAACGAATTTCAGATACTCGACGATCGTGCGATTGAATCGCTCGCCCGGTATCAGCAGCGGGATGCCAGGCGGATAGGGCGTGACCAGCATCGTGGTGATCCGGCCTTCGAGTTCATCGATCTGAACGCGGTCAACCTTGCGGTGAGCAAGGCATTCGAAGGCGTCTGACGGCTTCATCGCCGGCTCCATGACCGACAAATACATGTCCATCGTGACTCTGGCGACGTCGTGGCGCCGATACTCCTCGTGAATCTGTTGTGCGAGGTCGCGCAGACCGACGCGCTCATAAGCCGGAAACTTGGCCACGAAATCGGGCATGACCCGCCAAAGCGGCTGGTTGCTGTCGTAGTCGGCCTTGAACTGCTGCAACTCGGTCACCAGCGTGTTCCAGCGGCCTTTGGTAATGCCGATCGTGAACATCACGAAAAAGGAATAGAGCCCGGTCTTTTCGACCACCACCCCGTGCTCGGAGAGGTATTTGGTCACCAGCGAGGCCGGGATCCCCCAGGACGAAAAGCCGCCGTCCATGCCCAAGCCTGGGGTGATCAGGGTCGCCTTGATCGGGTCGAGCATATTGAAGCCAGTCTCGACACCGTCAAAGCCGTGCCAGGCATCGGTGGGCTTGAGTATCCAGTCTTCGCGCCGACCGGCGCCGACGTGTTCGAAAGACTTGGGGCCCCAGACTCTGAACCACCAGGAGTCGCCGAACTCGTCATCAACCTTTCGCATCGCGCGTCGGAAGTCGAGTGCTTCGGAGATCGACTCTTCGACCAGCGCACGGCCCCCGGGCTGCTCCATCATCGCGGCCGCAACATCGCAGGACGCGATGATCGCGTATTGCGGCGAGGTCGAGGTGTGCATCAGGTAGGACTCGTTGAAGCGATAGGTGTCGAGCTTGTGATCGAGCGGCTCCTGGACCAGGATCTGCGAGGCCTGCGATAGGCCCGCCAGCAGCTTGTGCGTCGACTGGGTCGAAAACACCATCGTCGACTTGGAGCGCGGACGGTTTTCGCCGATTGCATGCATCTCGTGGTACAGCGGATGAAAGGTGGCGTGAGGCAGCCAGGCTTCGTCAAAGTGAAGGTTTTCGACAAAGTCGCCAAGCGACTCCTTGATGGTCTCGACGTTGTAGAGCACGCCGTCATAGGTCGACTGGGTGATCGTCATGACCTGCGGACGAGCGGATTTGTCCTTCACCAGCGGATTGGCCGCGATTTTCTGGCGGATGCTGTCGGGGCTGAATTCGTGCTTCGGTATCGGCCCGATAATGCCAAGCTGATTACGGGTCGGCTGCAGAAAGATCGGCACGGTGCCGGTCATCATGATCGCGTGCAGCACGCTCTTGTGGCAGTTGCGATCGACCAGCACGATGTCATCGGTGGCCACCGCGGAGTGCCAGACGATCTTGTTCGACGTCGAGGTGCCGTTGGTCACGAAGAACAGATGATCCGCGTTGAAAATGCGGGCCGCATTGCGCTCGCTTGCCGCAACCGGCCCGGTGTGATCGAGCAGTTGGCCGAGCTCATCGACCGCGTTGCAGACATCGGCGCGAAGCATGTTTTCACCGAAAAACTGGTGAAACATCTGACCGACCGGACTCTTGAGGAAGGCCACGCCACCGGAGTGACCCGGGCAGTGCCAAGAATAGGAGCCGTCGTTGGCGTAATGGACCAGTGCCTTGAAGAACGGCGGCGCGAGCGAACCCATGTACTTGTTCGCTTCGCGAATGATGTAGCGCGCGACGAACTCGGGTGTGTCCTCGAACATGTGGATGAATCCGTGGAGTTCCTTGAGGATCTCGTTCGGAATGTGCTGCGAGGTACGGGTTTCGCCGAAAAGGAAGATCGGAATATCAGCGTTGCGATTGCGCGTCTCGCGAATGAACCGGCGCAGATCCTCGATCGCCTTGCTCTCGGGACCTTCCTCGTTGATTTCTTCATCGTCGATCGAGACGATGAAGGCCGAGGCACGCGCAGCCTGATTGGCGACCATGCTCACATCGACGTAGGTGAAGCCGCCAACGACTTCCATGTCCTGATCTTCGATCGCCTTGGCCAGTGCTCGAATACCCAGACCGCTGGCAGACTCGGACTTCCAGTCCTCATCGATGATGATCACAGGGAAACGGAACTTCATTGCAGGCTCTCCGAGGCGCGCGCCAAGCACACTTGCTCAACGACAATCGGGCGGAAGTAAAACACACTTCCGGGTGCCCGCGTCACCCCCGAGCCAGTAGAATCAGCAGCTTGTGGCGCAGGAGAACACGCTGGCGCCCGGGTCTGCCACGAC
>Ga0007791_10000286_pt1 | contig 15340 bp, 13 predicted proteins | sample CryBogmetaGMA05M_FD_60368 | JGI IMG/M metagenome (GOLD analysis project Ga0007791, IMG submission 60368) | Freshwater microbial communities from Crystal Bog, Wisconsin, USA - MA0.5M | ecosystem: Environmental > Aquatic > Freshwater > Lake | place: Crystal Bog, Wisconsin, USA | collected 2009-07-06 | reverse complement strand
TTCCTCATGGGTGGGCCCGAGCAGGTAGTCGTTATCGCGGCGGTCCTTGAGCCGGAACACGCCGTCGCCGTATTCGGTCCAGCGGTTGGTGGTCTCATAGGGCGCGCGCGGCAGCAGCGCCGGGAAGAGGATCTCCTGACCGCCGATCGCGTTCATCTCCTCACGCACGATGTTCTCGATCTTGCGCAGCACCCGCAGTCCCAGCGGCAGCCAGCTGTACAGGCCGGGACCGATCGGGCGGACGTAGCCGGCCCGGATCAGCAGTTTGTGGCTCGGCACTTCGGCGTCGGCCGGGTCGTCACGCAGGGTTCGCAGGAACAGTTCGGACATACGGGTGATCACAGCGGGCAAGCTTAGGCCACCGGCCCGGACGCCCTGACCCTCCGACGCGGCGAGGGTGACTAGATCTCGCCGGCCTCGACCGCTTCGCGGGTGTGCTGGGCAGCGGCGATCTGGCGGGCGGAGAACCCGATGAAGAAGGCGCTGATGCCGACGAGGATCGCCACCGCGGCGATCCACAGCAGCGAATAGGTGTATCCGGCGTCGAGTGCGTCGAGTTGGGCTGAGGTCATATCGGCCACCGGTCCGGTGGTGCCACCGAGATAGAGGGTGCGCGAGACCTGCACGGCCTGGATCACCACCAGGACCACCGGGCCGCCGAGGTTCTGCACCATCAGGGTGACCGCGCTGACCGGACCGATCTCCCGGGGACCGACCTCGGCGACCGCACACAGCGGCAGGATCACCGAGATGACACCGATGCCGAAGCCGCCGATCAGGATCGGCAGCAGCAGATCGGGGAAGTACGGGATGGTGCGCGTCAGCGTGGACCCGAAGAGCATGGCGCCCAGCACCAGGATCCCGCCGCCGATGATGAGCCAGCGCGGGGCGATATGCGGGGCCAGCCGCGCCGTGATCACGTTGCCCAACCCGAGTGCCAATGCGAACGGGATGAACCCGATGCCGGCGTGCAACGCCGAGTACCCGAGCACGTCCTGAACGTAGAGCCCGATCATCACGGTCAGGCTCAGCATCACTCCGCCGGCCAGGAACAGCGAGACGAACGTCATCACCCGGTTGCGGTCGTTGAACATCGTTAGCGGCACCAGTGGGTTGTCAGCCCTGCGCTCGACCAACAAAAATGCGACGCCCAACAGCACCGCCGCCACGCCGGCGCCGATCACCCAGGGGTCGACCCAACCGCGTGGCGGGCCCTGGGTGAAGACCAGCACTGCCGCCGTACATCCCAGCGTGGCCACCAGTGCGCCGGTGATATCGAGTTTGAGTCGTTCATGGCGGGTCTCTTCCAACCGGGTCAGCCCGATCCAGATGATCAGCACGCCGATCGGGAAGTTGATCAGGAAGGCCAGTCGCCAGGAGATCACGGTGAGCGCCCCGCCCAACACCAGTCCCAACACCGAGCCGAGACCCTGCATGGCCGCCGACATCGCCATCGCGCGATTGCGGGCCTGCCCGGCGGCATAGGTGGTGGCGATCAGCGCCAGGCCGGTCGGCGCGGCCACCGCGGCGCCCATACCCTGCACCGCCCGGGCCGCGATCAACAACGTGCCATCGGTGGCCAGCCCGCACGCCATCGAGGCGATGGTGAACACTCCGACACCGGAGATGAACGCCCGCTTATGCCCGATCGCGTCGCCGACCCGTCCACCAAGCAGCAGCAGGCCGCCGAAGGTCAGCACATAGGCGGTGATGACCCAGCTCTTACCGGCATCGGAGAGGTCTAGTTCGGCCTGCATGCGGGGCAGTGCGACGATCACGATGGTGCCGTCGAGCGTGGACATCAGCTGCATGCCGGTGATCGCGAGGATCGCGACCCCCAGCACACTGGAGGCAAGGGGTCTGGCAGGCGGATCGGGAACGCTGACGCCAACCATGGCTGCCTACCCTACCCAGACCGCCCCTGCTCGGTCCCCGAAGCCAGGCGTGCGAAGCTTAGATTTCTCCGGAGTCGATCGCTTCCTTGACTTCCTGGGCATGGGCGACCTGCTTCGCGGAATACCCGATGAACAAGGCCACCGCGCCGACCAATACCGCCACCGCCGCGACCCACAGCAGGCCGTAGGTGTAGCCCTGGTCCAGGGCGTGCAACTGCTCGGGGTTCATCCGCTTGACCGGGCCGGTGGTACCGCCAAGATATAGCGTGCGTGAGGTGATCACGGCCTGGATGACGGCCAGCACGACGGGGCCGCCCAGGTTCTGCAGCATCAGGGCGATCGCCGAGACCGGCCCGATCTGGTCGAAGCCGACACCGGCGATGGCCGATACCGTCAGCGGAACGACGATCGTGCCGATGCCGAAGCCACCGACCACGATCGGGATCACTAGATTCGGGAAGTAGTCGATGCCGGCGTTGAGCGTGGAGCCGTAGACCATCGCGCCGAGCACCAGTACGCCACCGGCGATGACCAACACCCGTGGTGGGAAGAATGACACCAGCTGCGAGGATGCGCCCAGGCCGACGCCAAGGGCGATCACGAACGGGATGAAGCCGATCCCGGCCCGCAGCGCGCTGTAGCCCATGATGTCCTGTACGTACAGACCGATCAGGACGGTCAGCGTGAACATCACGCCGCCGGCCAGGAAGATCGCGGCAAAGGTGGCCAACCGGTTGCGGTCACGGAACAACCGGAATGGCACGACCGGGTTGACGGCGGTCCGCTCGACCAGGAAGAAGGCCGCGAAGGCCACGGCGGCCGCGACGCCCGACATCAGGGTCAGTGGCGCCAACCAGCCGTTCTCCGGACCCTGGGTGAAGCCGAACACCGCAGCGGTACAGCCGACCGTGGCCAGCAGTGCGCCGGCGGCGTCCAGTTTCATCCGCTCGCGGTGGGTCTCGCGCAGGTTGTTGTAGGCCAGATAGATCATCAATATGCCGATCGGCACGTTGACCAGGAAGGCCAACCGCCAGGACAGCTCGGTCAGCGCGCCACCGACGACCAGACCCAGCACCGAGCCGATTCCAGTCATCGCCGCGAACACCGCGGTGGCGGCGTTACGGGCCGGACCCTTGGGGAAGGTAGTGGCCACCAGCGCCAGACCCGTGGGTGCGGCGATTGCAGCTCCCACACCCTGTAGGAGCCGAGCAACCACCAAAGTTGTTTGGTCCCAAGCGATTCCACACAGAATTGAGGCGATGGTGAACATTGCGACGCCGACGATGAAGGTGCGCTTGCGCCCAACGGTGTCGCCGAGTCGCCCGCCCAGCAGCATCAGGCCACCGAAGGTCAGGACGTAAGCGGTGATCACCCAGCTGCGGCCGGCGTCGGACAGTCCCAGCTCGTCCTGGATCCTGGGTAGCGCCACAATGGCGACGGTCGAGTCCATGGTGGCCAGCAATTGCATGCCGCCGATTGCGGCGACCGCGGAGATGAAGCGCCGAGACGGCAGCCAGCCCGGCATAGTGGACGCCGTGCGTGCCAGCGCCCCACGCTCATCCGCCGCATCCAGGCGCGCCGGACCCGTGCGCGTGGCGTTCCGATGACCGTCGGCGCGGCGCAAGCTCGCGCGGTCAGCATCGTTGAGGGCGGTCATAGCGAGCTACCCTACAGTAATATTAAGAGAACTTTAAAGTCTCAAATCCTGCGACCGGGCCGATCACGATGATCGCGGGGGGTCGAATCCCCTGTTCGCGGATTTTTTCCGCTACGTCGGCCAGCGTCGCCCGCAGCACTCGTTCAGCCGCGGTGGTGCCGTGCTGGACCACCAGAACCGGTGTTTGTGCTGGTCGGCCGCCCTGACGAAGGGCATCGGCGAATAACTCGATGCGCTCGACGGCCATCAGCAGAACCAAGGTCCCGGTCAACTGGGCCAGCGCATTCCAATTGACTAACGATTCGGGGTCCTGCGGTGATAAATGGCCGCTGACCACGACGAATTCGTGATTCACCGCCCGGTGGGTGAGCGGCACACCGGCCATGGCGGGCACCGCGATTGCGCTGGTCACGCCCGGTACCACTGTGACCGGGATCCCAGCGGCGGCACACGCGAGAACTTCCTCATAGCCGCGCCCGAAAACGAACGGATCGCCGCCCTTGAGTCGCACCACGAACTTCCCCGCCCGGGCCCGTTCGATAAGAACGTCGTTGATGGATTCCTGCGCCATGGCGCGGCCGTAGGGGATTTTGGCGGCATCGATCACCTCGACGTGCGGTGCCAGTTCGGCGAGCAATTCGGGCGGTGCCAACCGATCCGCCACCACGACATCGGCGTAGGCCAGCAGGCGGCGGCCGCGCACCGTGATCAGTTCCGGATCGCCCGGTCCCCCGCCAACCAGAGCCACTCCGCCGGGCACCACGTCCGAGGCTGTGGTGGCGATGATGTCCGGTGCGATGCGACCCTGCGCGAACACCTCCCGGATGGCCGATCGCACGGCTGCCGATCGGCGGTGCTCACCGCCAGCCAGCACCCCCACCGTCAATCCCTCGTAGTCGAAGGAAGCCGGGGTGACTGCGGTACCGTCGCGTCCGGCGTCGGCGCGGACGCAGAAGATGCGCCGGCTCTCGGCCTCGGCCACCACCGCGGCATTGACGTCGGGGTCATCGGTGGCGGCGATGGCGTACCAGGCGCCGTCGAGGTCGCCGTCGCGATAGTCCCGCAGGGTCAGGGTGATCCCGGGCTGTTGTTCGGCCAGCGCCTCGACTGCCGGGGTGGCCGCCCGGGCGATCACGTGGACGTCGGCGCCGTGCGAGATGAGAACAGGCACCCGGCGCTGCGCCACCGTGCCTCCGCCGATCATCACGACCTTCTTGCCAACCAGGCGAAGGCCGACGAGGTAGGCGTTCTCGGTCACCGGGCGAGCCTAATGAACAGCCGCGCGCTCGACGAACCGCCGGACCGCTTCCGGCTGGGCCGCCGGGTGGGTGTGCAGATAAGAGGCGTGTACGCCGGCGTGGACCGCGCCGTCGCCGGCCGGTTGGTCCCCGGCGCGGCGCATCAGCCAGGCCGGTTGCACCGGCCCGGAGAAGCGCACTGTGGTCCGATGAAATTCGTGGCCGGTCACCCGCTGGCCCTCGCTGTAGAGCGCGGAATCCCCGGCGGCGACGGCATCGCGGTAGCCCAGGGTCAGCTTGGGGGTGAAAGTCGCCGAGCCCGCCAGTACCCCGCACATGGGATACCCGTCGAGATCGGACATCAGATAGGTCAACCCGCCGCACTCGGCATGTACCGGCCCCCAGGTGGCCAGGTCCCGAATCTGTGTGCGCAGTGCGGTATTGGCTGACAGTTCCTCGGGGTACTGCTCAGGGAATCCGCCCGGCAGCACCAGTGCCGCGGTGCGCTCGGGGAGGCTTTCGGTGAGTGGATCGAAAGACACCACGTCGGCGCCGGCGACCCGAAGGAGTTCGTCGTACTCGGCGTATCCGAAGGTGAACGCTTTGCCCGCCGCCACGGCCACCACCGGTCGGCCGACAACTGCCTCCCCCACCGACTGCTCGGGTGACCACGGTGTTCCGGGTGCCGCGGAGTCCGCCAGTGCGACGACCGCGGCCAGATCGACGTGTCGGGCCACCAGATCGGTCATCGCCGCCACCGCCGCGAGTGCCTCGTCACCGTGTTCGGTGGCGGTCACCAGACCAAGATGACGCGACGGCACCGTGAGGTCGTCACGGCGCGGCACCGCGCCGAGCACCGGGACCCCGACGGTGTCGCAGGCCTGGCGCAGCACCTGTTCATGGCGGGCCGAGCCCACCCGGTTGAGAATCACCCCGCCAATGCGCACCCCATGCAGAAACGTCGAAAAGCCATGCAGCACAGCGGCAATCGTTTGGCTCTGCCCGCGCACATCAACAACCAGCAGTACCGGGGCACCCAGCATTTGGGCCACCTGCCCGGTTGAGCCGCGGGCCGGTGAACTGAACTGATCGTCGATGCGGCCGTCGAACAGACCCATTACGCCTTCGATCACGGCGATATCGGCGTCGGCCGACCCGTGCCGGTACAGCGGACCGATCAGATCCTCACCCACCAGAACTGGATCGAGGTTACGGCCCGGTCTGCCCGCGGCCAGAGCGTGATAACCCGGGTCGATGAAGTCCGGCCCGACTTTGAACGGTGCAACCAGGTGACCCGCGCGCCGCAGCGCCCCGATCAAACCCGTTGCGATGGTGGTCTTTCCACTACCTGAAGACGGAGCGCCGATGATGACGGCCGGTGTGCTCGCCATTCTCACCACTCCAGACCACGCTGGCCCTTGCGTCCGGCATCCATGGGGTGGGCAATCTTGGTCATCTCGGTCACCAGATCGGCCACCTCAAGCAGGCGTGGCGGGGCGTCGCGTCCCGTGATCACGACATGCTGGCGGCCCGGCCGGGCCAGCAGTGTGTCCACCACGTCCTCGACGTCGACCCATCCCCACGTGAGTGGGTAGGTGAACTCGTCGAGCACGTAGAAGTCATGGCGTTGCCCGGCAAGCCTGCGGGCGATCTCGGCCCAGCCGTCGGCGGCGGCGGTGGCGTGATCGTTTTCGGAACCGGCCTTACTCAGTTCGGCCGATAGGCGCGCCGGGCGCGCCCAGGACCAGCCTGCGCCCATTTTGTGCCATTCCACGGCCCCACCGATTCCCTCCTCGGCGTGCAGTCGTCCGAGTCGGTCAAAGACCGTCTCCTCCCCGACCTTCCACTTGGCGCTCTTGACGAACTGGAAGACCCCGATGTCCATACCGGCATTCCAGGCCCGCAAGGCCATACCGAAGGCGGCCGTCGACTTTCCTTTGCCGACGCCGGTATGCACCGCGAGCACCGCGGCGTTGCGGCGCTGCCGGGTGGTCAGTCCATCGTCGGGGACGGTCAGGGGCTGGCCCTGCGGCATGGTTCACCCCTCCCTGGTCCCGGCCTCAGGCCGCCCGGCGCACGGCCTGCGCCAGGTAGTCCGCGCGTAACTGCTCGAGCCGTAACACCGGTGCACGGAGTTGGCTGGCGAGTTCGGTCGCCAGACCCAACCGGATATAGGACGTTTCACAATCCACCACCACCGCAGCAGCGCCCTCGGCGGCAAGGCGTCCAGCCGCAATGCGGCTGCGCCCCAACGGATCCGGACCTCCGGTGGCCCGGCCGTCAGTGAGCACCACCACCAGTGGCCGTCGGGTACGGTCGCGGGCTCGTTCGCGCAGCACCACATCCCGGGCGGTCAGTAAACCCTGCGCCAGGGGGGTGGTGCCGCCGGTGTCGAGTCGAGTCAGCCGCCGGGAGGCGGTATGGGCCGAGGCCGTCGGCGGTAGCACCACACGGGCACCTTCGGCACGAAAAGTGATGACGGCGATCTTGTCGCGACGCTGATACGCATCACGCAACAGAGACAGTGCCGCCCCGGTGACCGCGGCCATCCGGTCGCGCGCGGCCATCGACCCGGAGGCATCGACGACGAAGATCACCAGGTTGCCCTCCCGGCCGATGCGGGCGGCACGGCGAATGTCCTCAACCTCAGGTCGCAGTGGGCCGGCGACGGCGCGGCGGTTCGCGGTGGCAAGCAGGGTCGCGAACAGGTGCACACCATGGCCCCGTTCCGGTGTCAGGCTGGCACCGACGGCGGCACCGGAGGAGTTGCGGGCTGGTGAGCGCCGGCCGGCGTGACCATCTCCGATACCGGGAACTGTTAGTGCGCGGGTGCGGAATGCCGGGGCAGGTGGTGCCGAAGTCCGGGTCGTTGATGACGAGTTCGGTTGGCGGGCAGGAGTTTCCGCTGGCCCATCAGCCGAGCGGCCGCCACCGGGCGGATCGGGATCAGGGTCGGGATCAGGGTCGGGCTCTGGGCCGGAGTCGGCGGTGGCCGAAAGCGCCTCGTCAAGATCGTCCGGGTTGATGCCGGCATCGTCGAACGGGTCTCGTCGGCGGCGGTGTGGCAGTGCGAGTTCAGCGGCCACCCGGATGTCGGATTCGTCGACGACGATTTTCCCCGGCGCTTCGCTCGCCCCGGTCTCGACCCCGCGCCACGCCGCATGTGCCACCGCTGTGCGGGCCAGCACCAGATCGGCGCGCATTCCGTCCACATCGAAGGCCGCACACAGTGCCGCGATCCGGTTTAGTTCGCGGTCGCCGAGTTCGACATCGTCCACCCGCGCGCGGGCTGCGGCGATCCGGGCGGCAAGTTCGCTGTCCTGCGTGCAGTACCGGGCAGCGAAGCCGACCGGGTCCGCGTCGTAATCCAATCGTCGCCGGATGACCGCACTGCGAACCGGCACCTCACGGGAGGCGTGCACGTCCACGGCAAGGCCGAACCGGTCGAGGAGTTGCGGGCGCAGTTCGCCCTCTTCGGGATTCATGGTGCCGACCAGAACGAACCGCGACTCATGGGAGTGCGACACCCCGTCGCGTTCAATATGCACCCGGCCCATGGCGGCGGCGTCGAGCAGGACGTCGACGAGATGGTCCGGCAGCAGGTTGACCTCGTCGACGTAGAGCACACCACCGTGCGCACGGGACAGCAGACCCGGCGAGAAGGCGTGCTCGCCATCGCGCAGGACCTTCTGCAGATCCAGCGATCCGACGACACGGTCCTCGGTCGCACCGATCGGCAACTCCACGAGTGTCGCCCCCGGATCGGCCTGGGTGAGCACTGCGGCCAGGGCTCGCACCGCGGTCGATTTCGCGGTGCCCTTTTCGCCACGAATGAGCACCCCGCCGATTTCCGGGCGCACCGCACACAGCAGCAGGGCCAGTCGCAGCCGATCGTGTCCGACGATCGCGCTGAACGGGTAACCCGGCGGGTTCACGAGCGCCCTGCCCGGACCATCGGGACGTGCGGGATGCCGTCTTCCAGAAACTCATCGCCGTCCACAACGAAACCGTGCCGCGCGTACATCTCGATCAGGTAGGTCTGGGCGTTGATCTCACACCGATGCTCGCCGATATCGGCCAACGCGGCCTGCATCAGCCGGGCCGTGTGCCCGTGGCCGCGCGCGGATTGTTTGGTGCAGACCCGGCCGATGCGGAAAAGCTTGCCGCCGTTCGGGTTTTCCTCCATCAGCCGTAGCGTCGAGATGACCTCACCGTCCGGCTTCTGCAGCCAGAAGTGCCGGGTCTGGGACTGCAGGTCGTGGCCGTCAAGCTCTGGGTAGGGACAGGCCTGCTCGACGACGAACACCTCGACGCGCAGCCTCAGCAGCTCGTAGAGGGTTGCCACGTCCAGATCCTTACCCCAGCGGCGGTGAAGCGCGACCGTCACACGACTCCCGCACCGTGTCGGCCGTCGGCCCGACTGGTGAGGCCGAGCACCTCGGTGCCGTGCGCCCACACCTGCTCGAATAGCCGCGGCTCATCGGAGAGCTTGACCCCCAGCGAGGGCACCATCTCCTTCAGCTTGGGCTGCCAGGACTGATAGCGGGTCGGGAAGCAGCGCGCCATCACATCGAGCATCGCCGGCACCGCCGTGGAAGCACCCGGGGAGGCTCCGAGCAGTCCGGCGATCGAGCCGTCGGCCGAGGCCAACACCGCGGTGCCGAACTCCAGCACACCCAACTTCTTGGCATCGCGGCGGATCACCTGCACGCGTTGGCCGGCGATATCGAGTTCCCAATCTTTGCTCTCCGCAGATGGAGCGAACTGTCGCAGGGTGTCGACCCGAGCCGCCGGGGACTGCAGCAGCTCGCCGATCAAGTACTTCAGCAGCGGCAGTTCGGTGAGTCCGACACCGATCATGGACGCCAAGTTGTCGGGCTTCACCGACAGTGGAAGATCGGTGAACTTGCCGGCCTTGAGGAACTTCGGCGACCAGCCGGCAAACGGCCCGAACAACAGCCAGTCCTTACCGTTGATCACCCGGGTGTCCAAGTGCGGCATGGACATCGGCGGTGCGCCCAGCGGCGGCAGGCCGTACACCTTGGCGTGATGCCGGCCAGTCAGTTCGGGGTTGTTGGTGCGCAGCCACTCACCGCTGACCGGAAATCCGCCGAAGCCCTTGGCCTCCTTGATCCCCGATTTCTGCAACAGCGGCAGTGCGCCACCACCTGCTCCGATGAATACGAATTTGCTATGCAGCGTGATTTTCTCGCCGGTGCGCCGATTGGTGACCTTCACCGTCCAGCTGCCGTCGGACTCACGATGCAGGTCTCGCACCTCATGACCGAAGAGGGTGTTCATCCCACGCGTGGTGCCGTAGCCGAACAACTGCTTGGACAGCGATCCGAAGTCGACGTCGGTGCCGTCCTCGGTCCAGTTCAGCCCGACCGGATCGGAGAAGTCGCGCCCGGCCGCCATCAACGGCAGGCGCCGGGCGAACTCGTCGACACCGTCGACGAATTCCATTGATGCGAACAGCGGGTTGCGTACCAGGGTGTCGCGGCGCCGCCGCAGATAGTCGACGCCCTCGGCGCCCTGGACGAAGCTGACGTGCGGGATGGGGTTGAGGAAGCTACGGACGTCGGTCAGGATGCCGTGCTCGTGAGCGTAGGCCCAGAACTGACGGGTCACCTGGAACTGCTCGTTGACGTTGATCGCCTTGGCGATCTCGATGGTGCCGTCAGGATTCTCCGGGGTGTAGTTCAGCTCGCACAGTGCCGAGTGTCCGGTGCCGGCGTTGTTCCACGGATCGCTGCTCTCGGCGGCGGCCGCGTCGAGACGCTCCACCAGGGTGATCGACCAGTCCGGCTCGACCAGGCGCAGCAGTGCGCCCAGGGTCGCGCTCATGATTCCCGCACCGACCAGGACGACGTCGGTCTTGTTGTTGTTGTCAGGCACGCGCATAGGTTATCCCGACCGGCGCATCCCCACCCGGCGCGTCCGGATATCAGTGCACACGTCAGCACTAATCCCGCGGTTAAGGTTGGCCTGTGACGGCAGCGCAGGCCGGATGGGCTGACGACGTCCTTACCGGGTATGTCCAAAACACCCTCGCCCTAGGCGCCGACCCCGACGGCGAAGGCGAGCTATTTGCCACCCTCGTCCGCAATGCCGACCCGGCCCCGTCGTCTTTGGTGGTGCTGGCGGTCCATGGCTACACCGACTACTTCTTCAATACCGAACTGGCAGATCATTTCAGCGACCGGGGCTGGCGGTTCTACGGCCTGGATCTCCAGCGCTGCGGCCGCTCCTGGCGAGAGGGCCAGACCCCGCACTTCACCCCCGATCTGGCCCGCTATGACCGCGAGTTGGAGTGGTCGGCGGCGATCATAGCCGCGGAGAATCCGGCCGCCAGGATTCTGGTGTACGGCCACTCGACCGGTGGCCTGGTGGTGTCGCTCTGGCTGGACCGGGTGCGAGAGCGCGGCGACACCGTGGCACTGGGCATCGCGGGTCTGGTTCTCAACAGCCCGTTCCTGGATCTCAATGGACCGGCGATCCTTCGTGCCAAGGCGACCTCGACGGCCTTCGGGGCGATGGCGCGGGTTCGCAAGACCAGGGTTGTCCGCGGGTCCGGCACCGGCGGCTACGGCCTGACACTGCATCGGGAGTACCACGGCGAGTTCGACTACAACCTGGCGTGGAAGCCCCTCGGCGGATTTCCGGTCACGGTCGGATGGATCCATGCGATCCGGCGGGGGCAGGCGAGGTTGCATCGCGGTCTGGATGTCGGGGCGCCCAATCTCGTTCTGCGCTCCGACCACAGCGTCGCCGAGACGGCCGAAACCGAGGTGCTGCAACGCGGTGACGCGGTGCTCGACGTCGCGCATATCGCGCGCTGGGCGGGGTGTCTGGGCGACCGCACCACCAGCGTGCCGGTCAAAGACGCCAAGCACGACGTGTTTCTGTCCCTGGCCGAACCGCGCGCGGCGGCCTACGCCGAACTCGACCGCTGGCTGGAGCAAATCTGAGGCTCAGCCCTCCGGCTGGACCGCCCAGCGCTCCTCGATGCGGCCGAAGCGCCAGACCAGCAGTGCCGCAACCCATGTCAGCACAAACAGGCCAACGATCACGAAGCCGATGACGTTGAAGTCCAGTCCGCCGACCCAGCCCCAGAACCCCCCGGTCCACCCGAACTGTTCGGCCAGCAGCCCAAGCAGTTCGGCGGTTCCGATGACCAGCGCGACGGCGATCGACAGCCCGGTCACGGTGATGTTGTAGTAGACCTTGCGCACCGGCTGGGAGAACGCCCAGCCATAGGCAAAGTTCATGAACGATCCGTCGATGGTGTCCAGCAGGCTCATACCGGCGGCGAAGATCACCGGCAGGCACAGGATCGCGTACCACGGCAGGCCCGAGGCGGCGGTGGTGCCGGCCAGGACCAGCAGTGCGATCTCGGTGGCGGTGTCGAAGCCCAATCCGAACACCATCCCGAGCGGGTACATCTTCCAGGACTTGTCGATCGACCTGGTGAACCGTCCGAGGAAACGGTTGAGAAAACCGCGGTTGTTGAGGTGATGCTCTAGCGCCGCCTCGTCATACTCGCCACGGCGGATGGCTCCGAACACCTTCACGATGCCGACCAGGATCGCGGTGTTGATGATGGCGATCAGATAAAGGAATACCCCCGACACGCTGGTGCCGATAACACCGGCGTAATGGTGTAGGGCCGACGAGTCGTCGCGCACCGGACCGATCACGGCCTTGACACCCAGCGAGATCAGCAGCGCCAGGACGAACACCACCGTCGAGTGGCCTAGTGAGAAGAACAGTCCGACGCCCAGTGGGCGCTGCCCGTCCTCCATCAACGTGCGGGTGGTGTTGTCGATCGCGGCGATGTGGTCGGCATCGAAGGCGTGCCGGAGTCCGAGGGCATAGGCGGTCAGGCCGACGCCGATTCCCAGCACCTTGTCACCGCTGCCGAAATGCTGGGGCGCGACCAGGAACACCAGGGTGCCCCACCCGATGATGTGCAGCGCGGTGACCAAGGCGAACATGGCGCCCAATCGCGCCCACTCGCGGTGCGTGAGCAGGCCTCGGAGCCGCTGAAAGCGATCAGCCACTGCGATCGACTCGATTGCCGCCACGGTATGCGACGTTACCAATCCGGCTGCTATCTGCGAGCGATTCGCAGGAATCTCCCGCGAATCTGTTGCATCAATTAGCCACTGCTTTTCCTCCCTGAAGCATTGACGTGCGACAGCGCGATAGTGCAAAGTCGCAGCAGATCCAGGGGGTCACAGAAAGGTTTTTCACCCATGACGAGAACGTCTCCGCTGCTTGCCGCCACCGGCGTGACCGCCCTGATTCTGAGCGTGACGCTCGCAGGCTGTGGGTCCGGGACCAAAACCGAGATGAGCAGTTCAGCCAGTGCCACGTCGGAGGCGTCGTCGGCCTCGGCGTCCGCGACGAGCACAGCCGCCGAATCCACCGACACCGAGCACTACGCCGACGTCACGCTGCCCGAGTTGCCCGGATGGTCTGACAATCCCGATGTGAAATGGGAGGAGGGCAACAATCTTTATCACGTGGCGGCAATTCAATACGGGGAGACCGGCGCCAACATCCAGGTTCTCATTGCCAGGTCGGATAAGCCGGGCGATGACCCGACCGCTGCCGCGCAGTCATTTGCCGCTGATCCACTCGCCGAGGGCTGTGTCAAAAGCGCTGAGCCCGACCCGACAAGTATGAGCGGCTTCAATGGTTTCCTGAACGCCTTCAAATGCAGTGATGGAACGGCGCTATTCCAGGAGGCCTTCGGAATTCACGAGACCGCCGCCGCGCCGGCTTCCATAGTGGCGCTCATCGGCGCCAGCAGCATCGACCAAGTCAATATCCTGACCGAAGCCTTGGACCTCATCACGAGCAAGGGAACCATCACGCCCTGACCCGGCAGTAGCCTGGAGCGGTGCCAGCCGATCCACCGGAACCGGACTCCGCCACTGCGGAGCGCATCGGCGAACTGTTGCGCTCCCGCGGTCTGCGCCGGATGCCGTCGCGGATCGCGGTGCTGGCGGCGCTGGAACCGGTCGACGGCCACCTCTCAGTCGCGGATATCCATCAGCGCATCCTGGCAACCGCACCCGAGGGCGCCCAGCGGCCTGACCTCGCCACGGTCTACCGCACCGTCACCACACTGGTGGACAAGGGCGTGCTTCACGCGTTAGCCGTCGAGGGTGGAGTCAGCACCTACGGGCTGACCGAGAAACCACACCATCACGCGGTATGCACCGGGTGCGGAACGATGATCGAGGTTCCCGCCACGCGGCTGTCCACCGCACTCGAGCATGCCAGTGAGGGCAGTTCGTTCACGCTGTCCGAGCAGGCCGGACTCACACTGCACGGACTGTGCCCGGACTGCCAACGCCGTTCGGGCCGGCCGTAGCGCCAGAACGCGATCGCCGCGGCCCAGGTCGCCACGAACAGGCCCACCACCACGAAGCCGACGTTGTCCAGGCTCAGTGAGCTCACCCATTCGGTGACCGGGTTGGACCAGCCGAGATCGTCATGGGCCACCGAGATCAGTTCGATGGTTCCGATCAGCAGGGCGACCACCACCGACAACCCCGTAATGGTCAGGTTGTAGTAGATCTTGCGGACCGGGTTGGCGAACGCCCAGTCGTAGGCCGCGGACATGAACAACCCATCGGCGGTGTCCATCAGGCACATGCCCGCGGCGAACAGCACCGGCAACGTCAGCACCGCGTACCAGGGCACCCCGGCCGCCGCGCCGGTGCCGGCCAACGCCAGCAGGGCCACCTCGGTGGCGGTGTCGAAACCCAGACCGAACAGCACACCGACAATGAACATCTGGGCCGGCCGCGCGATCCGACGCATGACCGGACGCAGGATCCGGGCCAGCACACCGCGGTTATCGAGTTGATCTTCCAGATCCCGCTCGTCGAACCGGCCCGCGCGCAGCGCCGCGAAAACCCGCCAAATCCCGATCAGCGCAACCACATTGACGATCGCGATGGCATACAGGAAGCCACCTGAGGCGAGGGTTCCGGCGATACCGAGCATATGACGGGTCGGCGAGGTGTCATCGAGGAGTGCACCTGCGGCCTTGGCTGCGGCGATCACCAGCAGTGCCAGCACCACCACCATCGCGGCATGGCCGAGGGCGAACCAGAACCCCACGGACTTGGGACGGGCACCGTCGGAGGTCAACTTGCGGGTCACGTTATCGATGGCCGCGATGTGATCGGCGTCGAACGCGTGCCGCAGCCCGAACATGTAGGCGCTGACGCCGAGGCCGATCGAGAACACCTGCGCACCCACCTGATAGCGCTCGGGAGCGACCAAAAGGATGAGGGTGCCGAATCCGATCAGATGCAGGGCCGCGACCACACCGAGAAGCGCGCAAACCTGTGTCCAGTCTCTGCGCGACCAGGAACCGACGAGTCGGCGTACCGCCATGTGACCTCCGCGTGGGGATTTCGCGTCCCCGTCGTGGTGACTCCGGGCGGGAGGGTCTGGCTACCAGCAGGGCTGGACACAGTGGCGCGACCGCACCGGAATCTCACCGGTTTCCGCACCGCCCGAACTTC
>Ga0007791_10000284_pt1 | contig 15409 bp, 10 predicted proteins | sample CryBogmetaGMA05M_FD_60368 | JGI IMG/M metagenome (GOLD analysis project Ga0007791, IMG submission 60368) | Freshwater microbial communities from Crystal Bog, Wisconsin, USA - MA0.5M | ecosystem: Environmental > Aquatic > Freshwater > Lake | place: Crystal Bog, Wisconsin, USA | collected 2009-07-06 | reverse complement strand
ACACTGGATGACTCACTTCGCCAACGACGGCGTCGATGAGATCGTGAACTACCTGAGCGTCAAGAACTCGATCCCTAATGTCAGTGCGGTGCTCTTCGATCGCAAAACCCTGCAACAGGTCATGGCCACATCCTTGCAGGACGTCTGCCAGTATCGGGTTGCGGGCGACTGGCGCGTCTATGTCGAGCTGCTGGCAGCAGGCAGCGTCGCCTTCTCGCCTCGCACCTGCAACAAGCACCGCAGACACGATCAGGGCGTGACCCTCGGTAGTCGCAATCAGTCATTGCTAGACGAAATCAAGTCAATGCAGGACCTCGTCGCCAGTCGATACACCGTGCCAGAGTCAAAGCGACATCTCGCTTCGCGTTACCACGACCTCCTCGAAAGACAGTTCGCTTTCAAATAGCCAGGAATTCAGCACCGTTAATGAATCATGGCCAACGAATTCGAAACTCTCCACAAGGATATCCGCCGCTCATTGCCAGTCGCCATCAGCGCATCACAACACCGTCTCAACCGGACATTCTCATGAACCAAGAAGGGCCTGGCTCCCGGCCTGCAAATACCGATCGCTGGTTAGAAGTCCTGTTCAGGCAGCCGTCATCGCATTTCAATCTGCTGCTGGTGGTAATCCTGCTTGCCTACGGCTACGAGTTTTTCGGTTTTCATCTGACAATCGATGAGGAAATTCACGCCGATTACCGCGGCTGGATTGTCGAATGGCTCAATCAGGGGCGATGGGGGATGGCCCTGCTCAGCCTGTTCATGCCGTCCGCCATTGTTCCCGCCGTATCGCCAATCCTGGGCATAGGCCTGACAGCGCTTGCATGGTGGCTGTTGCTGGCCAAGGTATTGCGATTCGGCAATACCGCTGCAACCCTGGCAGTTTCGGCGACGATAAGCTTTCCCACACTGGCATTCACGATCAGTTTTTCCACCTTGGCCTACGGATTTGGGGTGGGCAATCTGTGCCTGCTGTTCTTTGCCATCGGCCTGACGGGAAATGGCCGAAAATCGTGGGCCCTCGCAATCTTCGCCGGGGCGATGGCCATTGCCATTTACCAGACGTTCTTGATACCGCTTGTTTTGCTCTGTCTGGTCGACATCTGCCTCATGCGCCGCGAGCACTTCAAGCGACAGGTTTTGACTGATATCGCACTGCTGTTTGGCGCGGTTCTGGTGTGTGTGATCGTCGATAAGCTCGCTCGAGGCGCATTCGGAACTCCCGTCAGCTATGTTGGCGGCTTCGTGGATTTGAACGGTCTGCTGAACGATCCCGCGCAAAGGATAGACCTTGCATTTAAGGCACTACGCCGAATCATCGGACTGAGCAGTTCAAAATTCGGGCTCAGCTCACCCTGGTTCAGCGTCCTCACTCTCCTTTCACTCGGAGTCTGCGCAATGACTGGACTCCGGCGCGACGGATCAGAACGCTGGGCGATACCCTTGCTCATTCTGTCCGTACTGACACTGTTGCTCGCGGCGGAAGCCATCACGCCGAGCGGCGCACCACTCAGATCGGTCTTTTACATTGCCATGGGCATTGCCATCTTCATTGCCTGTGCAATGCAGGCTGACAACCCGCGGATGCGGATGTTTCTTGCCCTCGCTGTCGTTCCTGCGGTCGTCGGAAATGCGGTGATCACCAACAGCCTGTTCAATTCATCAGCAATGGCCTATCGCTTTGACCAGCGCCTGGCCACTGAAATCGGCAATGAGATTCGGCGCCTCAGTGGTTCCGCCGTTCCGCCAGGAATGATCGAAATCGTGGGTGCTCCCACTTTTTTCGAGACCAAGCTGCTCCATCGGCGCGAAACCATCGGGGCTTCATTTTTCGAATGGGAAGGGGGCAATCCAAACCGGGTTGCCATGCTGTTGCGGCTCGAAGGCTTGCAGGTTGTAGCGGCAGATGCTGCTGCGCGCGCGCGGGTTGCCGAAAAGGCGCTGTCGATGCCCACATGGCCTGCACCCGGATGGGTGGGCTTGGATGGGTCGACTATAATTTTGAAGTTTTCTTCCTACACGGATACTCAGGCAAAGGCACTGTGCGACCAGGGCGTCTCATCGGTCTGCCGCAATCGTTGATTTTCTGGAGCGGCACATGCTTTTCTCCGTCTTGAGTGCAAGTGTGCAGGCTTATCCGCGTCAAATCGATTCAGCGACTCGCCGAAGAGCTTCTGACCTTTCCCGGCCACACAGAAAGGACCGAAGCGCAGGTCGATCAGTTCGATCGGGCGGTCAGTGATTGGGCCACATGAAGTATTCAGTCGTCATCCCCGTCTATCGCAATGAGGAGTCGATTCCTCGCCTGCTTGATGCGCTGACCGATATCTCCAGATCGCTCGACGAACCGGCCGAGGTGGTGTTCGTTGTTGATGGCAGTCCGGACGGCTCGTTTACATTATTGAATCAGGCGATCGATTCACTGGATTTCCCTGCGCAATTGCTTGCCCACTCTCGAAACTTCGGCTCCTATCCGGCCATACGCAGTGGACTTCAAGTTGCGCGAGGACAATTCCTGGGTGTCATGGCAGCTGACTTGCAGGAGCCGCCTGAATTGATGACTGCATTCCTGACTGCACTGGCGGCCGATGAATGCGATGTGGCGGTTGGCACCCGGACGGGGCGCAACGATCCCTTTTTCACGCGGCTGTCTTCAGGCATCTTCTGGAGGCTTTATCGCAGGTTTGTCATCCGCGACATGCCGACCGGCGGCGTTGATGTCTTCGGATGCAACCGAGCATTTCGCGACCAGTTGCTTCAACTGGAAGAATCCCGTTCATCTCTGATAGCCCTGATCTTCTGGATGGGATTCAGACGAAAACTGGTCGGATATGAACGACAGGAGCGACAGGAGGGTCGATCATCCTGGACGCTGGCAAAGCGAATCGATTACATGATGGACAGTGTCTTTGCATTCACTGATTTGCCGATTCGACTGGTGACCCGAATCGGGCTGATTGGCAGTCTCGGCGCTGCGGCACTTGGTGTTTGCGTCGCCGCCGCCCGGCTTTCAGGAATGATTGAAGTGCCTGGCTATGCCGCCACGATGCTGGTCGTTCTATTCCTGGGTGCGCTCAATCTGCTCGCGCTGGGGCTGGTCGGCACCTATGCTTGGCGAACCTACGAAAATACCAAGCGCAGACCTACTGCCATTGTTGCGTTTGCAAGAAGCAACAGGAAGGATCACCGATGAGTGACCCCGCCTGCATTCAGCCGCTGAAAGATGTTCAATCGGCTGAAACCGGCACGGGCACTCGCGTCTGGCGATGGGTGGTGATTGCCTCGCATCATTACGGTCCCGATGACGACCTCCGCAATTATTTCGAGCTCCGCAAGAGCGTCGGATCCGTCGAGACTCGCGCCTGAAAGTCGCGATGTCACGCGCTCCTCTCGCCTACCTTGTAGGGGGCAGTCTCAACACTGCCGCCTCATATTGTGTCTATCTCCTACTGGTGCGCTATTTCAGCTATCAGACTTCCTATCTGATCGCCTACATTACCGGCATTTTCTCGTCCTACTGGATCAATTCGGTCTTCGTTTTTCGAACGCCGATGTCCTTCAGCGGACTAATCAAATTCCCCCTTGTTTATCTGCTGCAGTACATCGCATCAGCGCTGCTGCTCTGGCTTCTCGTCGATCTGATCGGTATGAACCAAGCCATCGCGCCCCTGCTCGTTAACGCAGTCCTGCTCCCATTGACCTTTCTTTTAAGCCGCGTCTTCCTTAAAGGATCCTCAGCGCAGTCGGGCAATTGAGCACTATTACTTCATAAGCCAACAGCCACGAAGGCGAGGTGGACGGTCGAGAAGGCGGTAGTCTTCAACAACAGTTCTTTAAGAGCCTGAAGTGGGATAGAGCGCGCGAGGAGCAGTTGAAAACACCAACCCATGCTTTCAACGAGGTATTGCACTGACCGGTTGGATCTGTCCCTGCGGAACCTTGGGAAGATGACCGGGTCTTCGTCGGGTTTACAATGTCGGGTTACCTTCATCAGTCAAACCGTTGTCCTCATTTTGTGCAGCAGAGGGAATTGCAAGGCTGATCAAACACCCGAAATGAGCAATTTGTCTCCCTCAACAACCGCGCTCGATCCAAACGCAGCGAACTCCGCAGCCTTACCGGCCCTGCTTGGCAGCGTCACTCGCAATCGCGAACTCATCGGGCAGATGATCAGGCGCGAAGTGGTCGGCCGCTACCGCGGATCTGCGCTCGGTCTCGCGTGGTCATTCTTCAACCCGGTGCTCATGCTGGCGGTGTATACGCTGGTCTTTTCCGGCATCTTCAAGGCACGCTGGAATACAGCAGGGCAACCAGAAAGCATAGGGCACTTCGCGATCGTGATGTTCGTGGGAATGATCGTCCTTAACCTGCTGACGGAGGTCCTCACCAGGTCGCCCACACTGATTCTCGCTAATCCGAACTTCGTCAAAAAAGTGGTTTTTCCGCTTGAGATTCTGCCGGTTGTGACTCTGGGCGCTGCCGGCTTTCATTTGCTGATCAGCCTTGCGGTTCTGCTGCTTGCGTTCCTGATGTTCAACGGATTCTTGCACTGGACGGTCATCCTGCTGCCTTTCGTATTGATGCCGCTTGCATTGCTGACGCTTGGACTGTCCTGGGGATTGGCTTCGCTCGGCGTCTACCTTCGAGACGTCAGCCAGGCAATCGGCCTGATATGCAGTGTGCTGATGTTCATGTCACCGATCTTCTATCCGCTGTCATCGGTCCCCGAAAAGTTTCGCTGGATCATCGCGGCCAACCCGCTCACTTTCATCATCGAGCAGGCGCGTCGGCTCGTGATTGACGGGGGGCTGCCAGACTGGGGCGATCTGTTTTTCTTTGCGGTGGCTTCAGCAGCGGTCGCCTGGGGTGGATTTGCCTGGTTCCAGAAAACTCGCAAAGGATTCGCCGATGTCCTCTGAAGACGCCGTCATCAGCGTTCGCGGGCTTGGCAAGCGTTATGAGATTTACGATCGGCCCGGCGACCGATTGAAGCAGTTCATCCTGCCCAGGATGTCTCGCGCACTGGGGCTTTCTGTCGGGCAGCACTTCCGGGAATTCTGGGCGCTCAACGATGTGAGCTTTGAGGTTGGGCGCGGCGAAACAGTCGGCATCATCGGTCGCAATGGCAGCGGCAAATCCACGCTGCTTCAGATGGTCTGCGGCACGCTCAACCCGACCAACGGATCCATCAGGGTCCGCGGCAAGGTTGCCGCACTTCTGGAGTTGGGCTCGGGTTTCAATCCTGAATTCACCGGACGCGAAAACGTCCATATGAACGCTGCCCTATTGGGTCTGCGCAGTGAGCAGATCGAGGCCCGCTTCGATGACATCGTTGCCTTCGCCGACATCGGTGATCACATCGAACAGGCGGTCAAGACCTACTCGAGCGGCATGCTGGTGCGACTGGCCTTCGCGGTAATTGCGCATGTCGATGCAGACATTCTTGTGATCGACGAAGCTCTGGCAGTAGGCGATGCCTTCTTCACTCAGAAATGCATGCGGTTTCTGCGAAATTTCATGCAGACCGGGACAGTGCTGTTTGTGAGTCACGATACCGCGAGCATACGAAGTCTTTGCAACCGGGCCATCTGGATCGACAAGGGCAAGATGATTACTGAGGGAGCGCCGAAGGAGGTCTGCGAGCGCTATCTCGAGGCGTTTTATGAGGCACAGCAAGGAAAAAGTTTAACGCAGCAACCAGCGATCACCAGCAAGCCATCAACATCAGGCACATGGAAAGATCAAAGAGCAGCTTTGATCAACCAGTCAAATCTTAGAAATGATCTTAGGGTATTCGAATTTACCCCCAATGCATCATCATTTGGAACTGGAGATGCGTGCATTGAGGATGTCCGCCTAATTGATGCGAGCGGAGAGGGCCTCAACTGGGTAGTAGGTGGCGAGTCGGTCACTCTACAAATCACTGTACGGGCGATACGCGATATCCGCTTGCCAATCGTTGGCTTCTTTCTAAAGGATCACTTGGGCCAGACTCTCTTTGGAGACAACACTTTTCTCACGTGCGTCGATTCCGAGATCGAAATCGCGGGTGGCAATTATTTCCGTGCGGAATTCTCTTTCGACATGCCAATACTGCCGCACGGCCACTACAGCGTCGTTGTATCCGCTGCAGCGGGGACTCAGGAAAGTCACGTGCAACTCCATTGGATACATGATGCCCTGCTTATTAAATCTGAGGCTAGTAGCGCCTCCACGGGTCTAATCGGCATTCCGATGACTCTCATCAGCTTGTCGAAACTCGAACCTGCTGAATCATGAGCCTCCCGTCGCCGATAAATCGGTCACCGACACAGAACTTGGACACAGACATGGACGACCTTGCCCAGGACGACATTACCAAATTGGTGTTTTCAGATCTAGCGGCAGTCACAATGGTTCCTCGGCGACTTACCGAGATTGCTAGCTGGCATGAGCACATTCCATTTGCGTCCTGGTTGATTCGCCAAATCAGGCCTGCTCGTTTCGTGGAGCTTGGCGTTCACAAAGGTGACTCTTACAGCGCTTTTTGCCAGGCTGTCGCCGAAGCCGAATTGCCAACTGTCTGCTTTGGAATCGACACATGGCAAGGCGAAGAACATGCGGGCATGTACGACGACAGCATCTGGCAGGAGTTCTCCGAATATCACAGCCAGCACTACGCGACGTTTTCTCGATTGGTCCGCTCAACGTTCGACGACGCGTTGCCCTATTTCGAAGACGGGAGCGTTGATCTTCTGCACATTGATGGCAGACACTTTTATGACGACGTGAAACACGATTTTGAATCTTGGTTTCCCAAGCTGAGCCCATCGGCTGTTGTCCTCTTTCACGATATCAACGTGCGCGAGCGCAATTTCGGAGTCTGGCGATTCTGGGATGAGCTCTGTTCGCAGTACCCATCCCACTCGTTCTCGTTCGTCCATGGCCACGGTCTCGGCATCTTGTTTCCGGGATCAACGCCACCACCGCTTAGCGGAAAACTGTGCGCGCTTAATGCAGCAGGTGTCCGGTATGTGCGAAACGCCTTTGCGGCTTTAGGAAAGTCAGCCGCCAGACAAGCCCAAGTTGCCTATGCCCTGCGACAAATCGAAACGCTAAGAGGGCAAGCGAGTGAATTGGAATCGCTGAAGGCAAAGCGTGCTGACTACGACGCCGCGCAAGCAAATGCCAGCATTGACGAAGCCGTTAACTTGCAGGGGTCTGCAGAGATCACACAACTAGTAATTCAGCAATCCTTGCCTGACAAGGAAAAAGGATTTGAGGCTGCGGAAAGTCTGATCGACACGCACCAGGAATCGGCGCGCCTCGCTGAGGCTTCAGTTCCAGACTTTTGGCTCCACCAGGAGGAGCTGGAGCTACTGGTTGTGCAACTGCAAGCTCAGATCGCCCTACTTGAAAAAGCGCAAAGCGAGGAAACGCTCAACGCGGAAGCTAAATTGAGCGCCATGGTGGGGTCTCGAAGCTGGCGCCTCACTTCGCCACTTCGCAAATTTGCGCGGACGTTAAAGCAAGTAATTAAATACCGTCGATCCCTGAACGTTGATCGTATTTTAATTTCGAATCAATCACGAAGTGATTACTTTTCGAACTCAGATCTGGAGCAGATTAGAAACAGTGCACTGTTCAATACCAACTATTATATCAACACCTATCCGGATATTCGAATAGCTGGCGTTGATCCGGCTAAACACTACCTAGTTCAAGGATGGCTTGAAAATCGCGACCCATCCGCAGATTTCAGCACATCACATTATCTGTCAGACAACGCGGATGTTAGCGTTGCCGGTATAAACCCTCTACTCCATTTCGTCCAACATGGACAGAGCGAGGGACGGGTGATAAGGCCGTCGACATCGGTCACTGAAAGCGGAGGCGAGCATGAGCCGTCGAACCACTTGCCGAACGTCACCTTAAAGGATGAACTAAATGCGGGAGTCCGCATTCGGGAAGAAGACGGTCGAGATGTCGATGCTGAGGACTCGATCGTAGAAGAAGAGATCAAAACGATCAAAAGTTCGGGGCTGTTCGACGAGTCGTATTACCGGTCACTATACCCAGACACCAAAACAACAGCCGATCAAGTACGGCATTACTGCGAGACCGGTTGGAAGGAGGGTAAAAATCCCTCCGATGATTTTGATACCGACTTCTATTTGGGCATCTACAGCGATATCAAAGACGCCGGAATCAATCCGTTATGGCACTACATCGTCGCTGGCGCATCCGAGCAGCGAGCGGTGATACCGGAGGCTTCGGTTAGATTCGAAGATGATGTTCGATTCGGAACAATCAGAAGTGATATCAAGCTGGTTGCACTCTATTCCTCATCGAACGTCTCGCGAAACGAGCGAGCCAATTCAAACAGCTTAGCCGAGCCCCTGAATCTTGAAGACCGTACGCATGATGATCGATCTGGAGGCTCCTCGCTGATTAACGAAATTGATCTCGCTAAGCGTCACGGTCTGCACGGTTTTTGCTTTTCGCTTGAAAGCGGCGACTCGACTAGCGACTCCTGCATCGAACTACAGGATTTTCTCGTCTCCGATCAAAATGAATTCGGGTTTTGCCTGCAGTTTGCGATTGATCTGCCCGACACAACCATCCGAGAAGTCTTGATGGATGCCGTGTCTGACCAGAGGTACATCCGAATTGAACGCTGTCCGATTATCGTGATCCGGATGAAGGACGAGTTCCCACAAATAAGCTGTACGAGAATCGAAAACCTAAAACGCCTATTTAAGGAATACGAGCAATCTGATCCCTATCTGATCGCATGCTGGTCAACTGCAGCGACAAACCAGCCGGATGCAACTTTGAGAGCACACTTTGATGCGGCACTCGACTACTCTTCCGAGGCTATCCCAACCGAAACTGGTGTTTTCACCCCACTTCATAAAAACGGAAAAGATCTTGTTCCGTATCGCGTCATTGCCTCCGAAGGTGTCGAGCGCGCACTTCGTGCGCAGTACTCAGTGAAACCAATGTTTCAGGTAATTACCACCGCGCGCGAGAGTACGGCTCAAAAGTCAGGGTTTCCGCTCACCTACACACGATTTAACTTGAAGGACTATCGCCGCTGGCTTGATTCGGCGTTTGATAGCGCTCGACGCATCCTTCCCGATGATCGTCGACTTGTTTTTCTGAATGGATGGAACAACTGGCGAGAAGGCTTGTTCATCGCACCTGATCGGCGCGGCGGCTTCAGCCGCTTGAACTTAACGACCAGTGCACTAATTGGTACACCTCAAGGCGCAGTGATGCCCAAGGTATCTGTGATCGTTCCGAACTACAACCATGAAGCATTTCTTCGTCGCCGCCTCTCAAGTATCTACGGACAGACATACAAGAACATTGAAGTTATCCTACTTGACGATTGTTCATCAGATCAAAGCAGAGTCATCCTGACCGAATACGCCGCCGCTTACCCGGAAATAACACGCGCGATTTTCAACACAACAAATTCCGGCGGCCCCTTTCGACAGTGGGCGACCGGTATTAAAGCAGCGACTGGAGATATTGTCTGGATCGCCGAAAGCGATGATTTCTGCGAAGAGCATTTCCTCGAGTCGCTTGTTCCCTGTTTTAATGACGAAGCCGTGATGCTCGCGTATGCAAAATGCGTATTCGTGAATCGAGACGGATCGCCCATGCGCGATGAATTCAAGATTCATATCGGGGATCTTGCCTGTGCCGCGAAGTGGTCTCGCTCATACGTCGAAACCGCTCACAATGAAGTGATCAATGCACTGGGAATTAAAAATACGATTCCTAACGCCAGTGGCGTCGTATTCAAGCGACCGGTTGAAATGCCGCTCCTTGAAGATGAGGCCTGGCTGTCGATGCGAGTCGCAGGGGATTGGGTCTTCTACCTGCACCTGATCAGGGGCGGAAAGATCGCGTTCTCGACTGAGGCCAGCAACTTTTTTCGACGATACGATGGCAGTGCAGCTGAGACGACCTACAACAAGGAATCGTTCTATCGTGAAGTCGGGATGGCGAGTCGTACGGCAGCCGCCCTATATGACACTCCTGAAACGGTCATTCAGCATTGCAGGGACGCCTGCAAGAAGGTCTACGACCATCGGGTCGGCCAAAGCAATGAAGAGTTCGAACGCTGGTATGACTATGAAGCGGTGTTACGAGCGAGGGCATCAAGACTACCGACGATCATGGTCTCGACCATGGGCTTTTATCCCGGAGGTGCGGAGATCCTACCGATCCGGCTGGCCAATGAGTTCAAGAGACAAGGTCTGTCAGTTCTGTTACTCAGTGCCGGATTGAATCCGAAAGAAGACGGAATAAGGCGAATGGTACGCCGCGATGTGCCTGTAATAGAGACTTCAAGCATCACGGAGACTGAAAGTATTATCCGAAACTTTGGTATTGAAGTGCTTAACACTCACCAATGGCATATTCAGAAATACCCGTTTCATACGCCCGACGTCTTTTCCGGACTCTGCGGTCACGTTGCGTCCCTGCACGGAATGATTGAGCACGGTGACGCGTTCGGTATGACCAGATCGCAACTGGAGGCGGCGGACAGGGGAGTCTCGACATGGGTGTTCACCGCCGACAAGAACATCTCGCCCTTCAAAGACGTCGGTCTCTACGACCCCATGTCGCAGCGATTCGTCAAGCTCTCAAATGGCATGCAACCGCCACAGGTTATTCCCCGCTTTCGAAGCACGCTAGGCATTCCCGAAGATGCTTTTGCACTGTGTTGTGTGAGTCGAGCGATTGTCGACAAGGGTTGGACTGAGATGATGGAGGTAGTAGCTAGAGCACGTGAACTGTCAGGTCGAGATATCCGTCTCGTTCTGGTGGGGAATGGCCCGATATTCGACGATTACTGCCGCGATGGCGTTCCTGACTTCGTGCATCTGATCGGCTTCAGCGAGGACTCGGTCGGACACTATGCAGCCTGCGACATGGGCATCATGCTCACTCGGTTCAAGTCTGAGAGTTTCCCGCTGACGATTCTCGATTGCCTGTTCGCCGGAAAACCTTACTTTGCCTCAGACGTTGGCGAAATCCGAAATATGCTGACAATCGATCAGGAGATCGCTGGCGATGTGATTCCACTGGACGACTGGCAGGTACCCATCGAAGAGGCTGCTCAGGTAGTCGCCAGATTCGCATCCGATAAGCACCAGTATGAAAAGGCGCTTAAACGGGTCGAGGAGCTAGCCAAACGTTATCGAATCGATAAGGTCGCATCGCAATATATTGATCTGTTCAAGAGAGACTTTCATAACACTCTTCGACTCCGGGCGGGCTGATTGAAAATTAGTCGACTCTTGGATCTCCTGCCCGCACTGTGGTTTCGTCCGTACCCGTGCTTTCGAATACTAAGCCTATGCAAATGACCCAGAGTTAGCCGCACGGCCCATCGAAACGTCGTCAACTCTTCGGACGCGAGTGAACCGTCGCAGAGAACTCGCGCCATTGCTGAAGGTCGAAGCATCCGCTTAGCCGCCTTCGCATCTGATTGCTTTCGACCTGCCGCAATTTCGCACCATTGCTGAAATTTTCGCGTCATGCAGGTATGAATTGCAGGGCTTCCCGTCTCTCCAAGAGCAATAGCAGCCGAAGTTCCGATCGATCTGGTTTATTGCCGCTCGGCCTCACGAATGATTCATTGACTGTCATTGGTGCGGGAAATGCGGAGTCAAAAAAAGGCGTCGATCATTTTGTGAAAACGGCGCCGATCGGAGTTGCGTGCGATCTGCGACAGCGGATTCGTTGCCTAGCCTGAAACAAGGAAGCGAGCCAGCGCTTATCTGGCATCATTAGAACTGACGAGCCATCAGCAAAAGCTTCCCATTATGAAAGTCACGGTACTCGGCGGCGGCGGATTCATCGGATCGACCATCGTTGACCGATTGCTTCGCGACGGTCACCAGATTCGTGTCTTCGAACGCCCCCGCATTGATTCATACCGCGCATTCACCAAAGATGAAAAGGTGGAATGGATCAATGGCGACCTGATGAGCCTGCACGACATTCGTGAGGCAGTGAGCGGCGTCGATGCCGTGCTCCACCTGGTCTCGACCACACTGCCAAAGAGCTCGAACGATGATCCGGTTTACGACGTACAGAGCAATCTGGTGGCCTCGATCCAGTTGCTTCAGATCATGGTTCAGGAAAAAGTAGGCAGGATCGTCTTCATTTCCTCAGGGGGAACGGTCTACGGTACGCCGCAATACCTGCCGATGGACGAACGGCATCCGACGGAGCCCCGGGTCTCCTACGGCATCACCAAGCTGGCAATCGAAAAATATCTGGGAATGTTCCAGTATCTCCATGGCGTGAAGACGGTCACCCTCAGAGTCGCCAACCCCTATGGCGAGCGCCAGCGAGTCGAGACCGCGCAGGGTGCCATCGCAGTCTTCCTCGACCGGACGCTGCGCGGGCAAGCCATTGAAATCTGGGGCGATGGCAGCGCGGAGCGCGACTACATTCATGTATCGGATGTGGCCGAGGCATTCGCGCGAGCATTAGTCTATGAGGGATCGGAACAGGTCTTCAATGTGGCGACAGGTCAAGGGACGTCATTGAACGAACTGCTTCGCATCATTGAGTCGGTCACCGGGCTGCCCGGGAAAGTCAGTTTCAAACCGGGACGCCCTTTCGACGTTCCCGTCAGTGTTCTCGACAATCGTCGCGCTCAGCAGGAACTCGGCTGGTCACCGGTCATCGATTTGCATGAGGGTATTCGTCGTACCGCGCATTGGATGCGCGGCAAGGGTTTCTGATGTCATCCGGTCAAGCAGGGCACCGAGGGGCCCATCAAGGGGCCCATCAATGGCCCGCTCGGCTGGCTTATTTCGCTGCAGCCATCGCAATACTTGCGGCGGCACGAATGGCATGGCGCTACGCCGATCAACCGCCGCTCGACATCCTCGCCTTCCGTCAGTCGCAGACTGCCCTGACCGCTTTCTGGGCAGCACGTCAAGGATTGAAGCTGGCCTATGAGACCCCGGTCGCGGGCCTGCCCTGGTCAATCCCGTTCGAGTTTCCGATCTATCAGTGGTTGGTAGCGGGCCTGTCGCGACTGACCGGTTCAGGCATCGATCCGGTAGGGCGACTGACGAGTTTCTTTTTTCTGCTCGCCTGCCTCTTCCCGGTTCGCAGCATCACCCGGCGACTCGATCTGCCGCCGTTGACCTTCCCGATTTTCGCAGGCCTGTTATTCACCAGTCCGCTTTACCTCTACTGGGGCCGAAGTCTGATGATCGAGACGACGGCGGTATTCTTCGCGTTGCTTGCCATCCGGTATTTCGTCGACCTGGAAACGAATCATCGCGTCGATCGAGCGGCATGGGCTTTCCCGTTGGCCCTGACGATGTGCTTGCTGCAAAAGGCGACCACCGGACTGCCGGTTGTACTGGTACTGGGCGTCATCTGGCTGGTCCTGCAATCAAGACGCGCCGGCTCTTCGCGGGAACTGATCTCAAGCGCTGCGACATGGCGAGGAATGCTGACATACGCCGTGCCCGTGCTGATCGCGGCCGCCTGGACAATCTATACCGATCACGTCAAGTCGCTTAATCCACTGGGAATCAGTCTCACCTCGGCCGCCCTGTCCAAGTGGAACTGGGGAAGCTTGCAGCAGCGGTTCGACACCAGGCTTTACAGCGAGGTTCTGTGGCACAGAATGCTGGTGAGAAATCTTTCAGCCCAACTTGGCATTGCGCTGCTCGCGTTGCCATTCGTCCTGAAAAGCGCAATGCGCGTCCGCGTTATCGCACTCGCTTGTCTGGTGATGGGAATCGGCCCGCTGTTTCTCTTTACCAATCTGCACCTGATCCATGACTACTATCAGACTGCCAATCTGATCTTCCTGCTGTTTGGCGTGGCCTTGGCGCTTGGCGCCTGTGTGTCGCCAAGACTGGGCGGCACTGCCGCGGTCACCCTGTTGATCATCATGATTGTCTCCAATTCGTTCTGGTTTCGTGCTGACTATCTGCCATCCGTCAAAGCCCGCTTTGACGCAGGCAATTCAAGGGATGTTGCTGTCTCAGAGATGATTCGTCGACAGACCGCAGAGGGCGAGCAGTTTGTTGCCTTCGGTAACGACTGGAGTTCCACGTTCGCTTATCTCGCGCAGCGAAAATCACTGACTGTCGCGAATTTCCATCCGCAGTTTGAAGACGTCATCAAGGAGCCCGAGCGCTTCGTGGAAGCTGATCGACTTGGCGCGGTGCTCACATGCAAACCGGAAGGTCCCGCTGTCGAAAGACTCACCGAATGGGTGTCAAAGCGCCAAGGCTGGATGATCGGCGCGACCCATGACTGCTTCATTGCCGTTCGAGAGCCTCCCCCGGATACCGATCCCGTCCGTCTCACAAGCGAGTCTCCGATTTGCAAGGGCGATCTGCAACTGAGCAGACAGACCGGTTCCGAAGGCCAACCGAAGACAGCGCTCATTGGTTGGAGCGTCAGCGGCGTTACCGCAGAGACATCTTTTGGCGCGATGAGACTTGTGCTGTCAGAAGACGCCGGTCAGCCGCTCGTTCTGGGGATCGTCGCGGTTCACCGCGCCGATGTGCTTTCGCAACTCGGTGATGCTCGCCAACTTCCTTTGGGGTTTTACCGACTGCTCACCGCGCCGATCCCTGCCGGTCGCTACACTGCGTGGCTCGTTCGCGGATCGGGACAAACTGCCTCAGTTTGCCGGTTCGCAGAGCCGTTTGTCGTTCCGGCCCCCGCTGCGACAGCCATTAGGAATTGATGCGCAAGGGTCGGAGCAATCTGATGCCCAGCACCACGAACCCGATCTCAGCCGTCCGTGAAGATCACCCTCCCCTGATCGTCGACCTGGACGGCACGCTGATCCCCACCGACATGCTGCACGGGTCCGCCCTGCGGTCACTGCGGGAGCGGCCAATCGCAACCCTGTTCATTCCGGCTTGAGGTATTTGTGAATCATTGCGATCTCTCGAGAATTAATGGGCACAGCCTGAATTTGCGGTTTGTTCGGCCAGTTGATGCCGCTTACATACATCAATTGCGTAATGACCCCACCCGAAATCGCTACCTGTCCGAGGTAAGGGGCACGATCGATGACCAGCGACGCTGGATTGACGCCTACATGACCCGTGAGGCATCTGGGGGCGAGTTCTACTACATGATCGAGCTAAGCAATGGCGAACGCTGCGGCACTGTCCGGCTATATGACATTCAGCCGAATTTTTTCACTTGGGGCAGTTGGGTTCTTGATCACAACAAGCCGCGAATGGCCGCACTTGAAAGTGCGATGCTTTCATTCGGTGCCGGGTTCCTGGGCCTGGGTCTCGAAAATGCGCGCGTCGAGGTTCTCTCACAGAACACTCATGCCCAAGCTTTCTATCGGCGCCTTGGCATGAGGGAAACTCATCGGACAGAGCGCGAAACCGTCTTTGCG
>Ga0007791_10000282_pt1 | contig 15440 bp, 14 predicted proteins | sample CryBogmetaGMA05M_FD_60368 | JGI IMG/M metagenome (GOLD analysis project Ga0007791, IMG submission 60368) | Freshwater microbial communities from Crystal Bog, Wisconsin, USA - MA0.5M | ecosystem: Environmental > Aquatic > Freshwater > Lake | place: Crystal Bog, Wisconsin, USA | collected 2009-07-06 | reverse complement strand
GCCGTGCTCGACATCAGCCGCCACTGGCTCGTGGCCCGCCATGCGGATCCCGCCGTCACGCTCGCGCTCAACTGGCTGCCGGGGTCGACGGCCGAAACGGTGGACCACCTGCTCGTGGGCGGCCAACGGCGGGGATCGCTTGCCACGCTCCGCGAGCGGCTGCCCGATCGGCTCGCGCGGATCCTGTGCGAGATGGCCGGCGCGCCGGCCATGGGCGATCTCCCGCGCGAGGCGCGGCGCCGGCTCGCCGTGGCCGTCACCGCCACGCCACTGCCCGTCGTGGGCGACCGCGGCTTCACCGTGGCCGAGGCGACGGCCGGCGGCGTGCCGCTCACCGAGGTGCGGCTCGAGACCATGGAAAGCCGCGTCTGCCCGGGGCTCTATCTCGCCGGCGAGGTGCTCGACGTCGACGGCCGGATCGGCGGCTTCAACTTTCAGTGGGCATGGGCCAGCGGCTTCGTCGCCGGCACGAGCGCGGCCCACGCCGCGGGTCAGTCGGCCGATGCCGCCGCGGCCGGCGCTGCGACCGCGGGACCCGATGCGGCTGGCACCACCGGGCCGGCGACCACCTCGTAGCGGAACGATCCCCGCGTGAGGTCGAGCGTCTGGAACACTGGCCGGGCCGCCAGGAACGCCTCCACGCTCGCGGCGACCGCGTCGTAGGGAATGTCGTCGATGCAACCGCGACCCGCCGCGCCGCCGGCAGCGGTCGTGCCGCCGGCCGCCGTCAGGAGCCGCGCGGCGAGCGGCGGCCGGGCGACGTCTGCCCGCAGGACGGCGCTCGGCGTTTGCCACGGTGCCCAGCGGTGCGGATCGGTGGGACCGAAGAGCACGACGACGGGCATGCCGACCGATGCGGCGAGATGCACGAGCCCCGTGTCGACGCCGACGCAGAGGTCCATCCGCGCGGCCAGCGCCGCCGCGTCCGAAAGCGACACCGACTCGGAGAGGTCGTGCACGTGGGCGGCGACGCCCGGGCCCACGGCCTCGCGGAGTTCCTCGTGGGCGATCATGTCGGCGGGCCCGCCGCAGAGGACGACCTCACAAGCCCGGTCGGTCACGAGCCAGTTCACGAGCCGCCGCCAACGGTCGGGATGCCAGTGCTTCTTCATGTCGGTGGAGCGCAACGCGAGGAGCACCCTCGGCCGGCCCGACGGCATGCGGTTCACGAGCGTGCCGACCCGGCGGGCCGACTCGGGGGTGATCCAGTGCTCGTTGTGACCGTCGTCGATCGCGTGGCCCTCGACGCGGAGGAGATCGAGGTAGGTCTCGACCTGGTGCCGGCCGCGGCGGCGACGGACGCGGCGGGTGAGCAGCGGGCTGCTCTCGCCGGCGAAGCCGATGCGGCGGGGGATGCCGGCGAGGGTCGCCAGGAACGCGGCGGAGAGCGACGGCTTGAGGAGGTAGGCCTTCGTGTACCGCCGCGACCGCAGCCACGCCGCCTCGGCGGCGAGCGCCGAGATCGCGCCGGCGATGCCGCGTCGCCGCTGCCGCGGGGGCCTGGTCCACGCCAGGAGCTCGTCGACGTGCGGGCACGCGGCGAGCACGGCTCGCGCCCCTCCTTCGGCACAGACGTCGATGACGGCGTCGGGGTGCGCCCGGCGCAGGTTCCGCAGGAAAGGCACCGCCAGAAGCGTGTCGCCGATGTACCGCGTGCAGACGACGAGGATCCGCGTGCGGCTCGATTCGGCTTCGGCGTGACGCGCAGGCCCGGACATGGCGGCGGTGACTACCTCGCGAAGCCGACGAAGAAGCTGAAGAGCTGCTTGCTGTCGTAGGGGGCGTAGGCGACCGGGACGGCGAAGTCGAGCGCGATCGGCGCCGGGCCCATCGCCGGAAGCGTGATGCGGAGCCCCACGCCGGGGGCGACGCGCATGTTGTTCAGGGCGACGTTCGACTCGACGGTGCCGACGTCGGTGAACACCACGCCGCGGAGGCTGTCGTCGGCGGTGATGGGAAACATGTATTCGATCGTGTTGAGCCATTCGAACGGACCGCCGACGATCGCCAGCTGGCCGTTCGGCCCCGCCTGACGCGGGCTCGCCCCGCGGAACACGAAGCCGCGGATCGTGTTGTAGCCGCCCGCGAAGAAGTTGTCGTAGGCGGGCGTGTTCGAGCCCGAGAAGCCGAGCACCGAGCCGAGCGAGAGCACGTGCCGGCCGGAGCCGTCGGGCCGCTCGTTGAGCAGGAAGTACTGCCGTGCCTCCATGATCGCGCGGGGATAGACGAACGTGCCGATGACCTGCTCGAACTCGGCCGTCGCGAGATGCCCCTGCGTCGGCAGGAAGGGGCTGTCGCGGGTGTCGTGGACGAGGCCCGTGCTGAAGCCGTAGACGGCGTTGGAGCCGAGCATGTTCACGATGTCGGGGGCGAGGACGCGGGGATTGAAGATGTCCACGCTCTCGCCGCGGAAGCCGGCGTTCACCGAGAGGTCGGGGGCGAACTGGAACTGGTAGCCGAGGCCCACGCGGCCGCCGGTCCGGGCCTCGGCCCAGTCGTAGAAGTAGCGGGTGTAGTACGAGGCGGAGAGCGACAGGCCGATGCGCGTGTCGAAGAGGTACGGCTCCTGGAACGTCGCCATGTAACGCTGCAACTGCGTGCCCGGCGCCGCCTCGATGCGGAACCGCTGACCGGCGCCGCGGAAGGCGGTGCCGTTGCGGATGTCGTCCCAGCTGCGCGGGAGGCGGAGGATGTCGAAGTTCTGCTCGTCGATGACGACGTTGCCGACGAGGCCGGCGTTGGAGTTGACGCCGGCACCGATCATGAGGCGACCGGTCTGCGTCTCCTCCGCATCGACGTCGACGACCACGTAGGGCTCGTTGCCCTGGAAGGGCTGCAGAGGCTCGCCAAAGTCGGGGGGCACGCCTGGCTGCTGAAAGGCGCCGGGCTGGTTGGGGTCCATCTGGGCCACGGGCGTGGCGGCGAACGGGCCGTTGCCGACGGCCGGCTGGAGGATGGGGGGCTGGCCCGGAGCGCCGGGGAACCCCGGGGCGACCTGCTGCTGGGCCGTGTAGACCGGCTGCTGGGGCGCGTAGACCGGCTGCTGGGCCGCGTAGACCGGCTGCTGGGCCGCGTAGACCGGCGGCGGGGGCGCGTAGACCGGCTGCGCGGCCTGCGGCCAGGCCTGTGGCGGCTGCTGCTGCTGGACCACCGGCACCTGGAATGCTCCCTGGACCGGCGCGGCGGGCTGGGCGACGAAAGGCTGCGGCGCCATCATCTGGCCGGGCACCTGATAAGGCTGAGGCACGGCGTAGACCGGGCTCTGTCCGCGCCACACCGGCTGCCGCACCACGCCGGCCGGCGGCACCGCAGCGGGCGAACGCGGCGGCGGCGCGACCGTGGGCTGGCCGCCGGCCGCCGGCTGCCCGTCGTTCCATTCGGCCTCGAGGACGAGATCGACGACGCCCTCGGCATCGTCGTCGGGGCTCTGGCCGCGGAATCCCGGGGGCCGCTGCGGCTCGGGCTCCCGGGCCACGCGGGTGTCGTCCGCCTCGGGCTTCGAGAACACGATCTTCGGCCCCTCGCCCTTGGCGGCGTCGGCGAGGAACAGGCTGCTCGACTTGAGCCGCCGTTCGTCGTCGCGGAGCTTGCGGATGTCGAGGATGTCGCCGGGCCGCAGCGAGAGCCGGTTGAGGACCGTGCTGTGGCGGGTATGCGGGTGCTCGCCGCGGATGCGGATGTTGATCTTGCCGACGCGGTAGCGCTGCCCCTCGGTGACGTTGTAGACGAGGTCGAGTTGCCCCGGCTCCTCGAGGAACCGCGGATCGGCGCGAATGTCGGCGAAGACGAACCCGCGGCCGCCGTAGATGTCGCGGATCAGGTTCAGGTCGGCGTCCATCTTCGCCTGGTTGAAGGACTCGCCCCCCTTGAGCTTGATGTCGCGCTCGAGGAACTCGGTCTTGAACTTCGTGTTCCCGATGAACGAGACGTTGCGGACCGTGTAGCGCGGTCCCTCGTTGATCACGAACGTGAGGTGGACCCAGTCGCGGCCCCCCTCGTGGACGACCTCCACCTCGCGGCCGATCTTCGCCTGGAAGAAGCCGAGGCTGCGGTAATAGGCCGTGAGCGTCTCCACGTCGTGCTCGACCAGTTCGCGATCGACGTTGCCGCCGAAGATCCAGAGCACGCCCGGCTTCGACTTGATCTGCGTGAGGAGCCGCGCGTCGCTGGCGATCGAGTTGCCGACGAAGGACGTCCACAGCGCCTTGCGGTTGCGGCCCTCGTCGATGAGGAACACCGCCCCCTTGTCGCCCGGCTTGTCGCCCTCGACGGTCGTCACGCGGGCCGCCTCGTAGCCCTTCTCGTGGTAGTGGCCCTCGATCCGCCGGCGGGCCTCCTCGACCACGTAGGGATCCATCGCGTCGCCGACGTCGATCTCGGCCTTCTTGCGGATGGTGCGGGTGGTCATGTTCTGGTTGCCCACGAACTTGACGTAGCGCAGCATCGGCCGCTCGACGACCTGGAACACGACGACGATGCCCTCCGCGACGCGGACGTACTTCGGATGGACGTCGACGAACTTCCGCGAGCGGTGGAGGGTGCGGACGTCCTCCTCGATCGACTGCGCGTCGAAGATCTGGCCGGCCCGCGTCACGAGCTTCGGGAGCCGCGAGACGTCGGTCGCGTGATTGCCCTCGATCCGCACCTCGACGATCACGTCCGCGGGGGTCGTGGCGGCGGTCGCCGCCGGCGCGGCCGCCCCACCGGCCACGGGAGGCAGGGGCAGGGGCTCGGCAGCCTGCTGGCCGGCCGCCGGCGCGGCGAGCCACGCCAGGACGACGAGCGCGACCAACGGCGGCAGGCGGGGATCGATGGTGGGACGCATGAACATCGAGGGTGCGGGTGCCCGGGGTGGCCCTTCGAAGCCGCGGAGGAATAGCGGAGTGCGGCCGGCCGCCACAAGCCGAAAACCGCTGTGGCACAACGGTTTCGCCCGCGGCCCGGCGGAGGGCTGGAAGGGCCGCGCAGGCGGTCAACCCACCCCACCAACCGCGCCCCGGGCCCGCCGTGTTCCCGGTCGCCGTGGCCCCACCTGGCGCGCGAGCTGGCGGGCTTCCCCGGCGCTCTCGGCCCGTTGAGAACGCGCTCAGTCGTCGGATGCGGCGGCTGCGGACCCCGAAAACCCTTGGTTTTCGGGGTCCGCCTGCCGGGAAAAAGCCGTGGAGGGCTTTTTCCACATCCGGAGAGTGGCCACACCCGCCGCGGCAGACACGCGTCACCACCGACCGGGTTCGCTCTGTCTTGCCCAGAGGCCGATCCTTGACTGCGCCTCGCGCACGGCGTTACTTTCCAAGGGCTGCACTGCCGCGCGGCCGTTTTCAGGCGCAATCGGCTCTCCAGGTACCCGGTGGCTCCATGCCGCCGGCCCCTCCATGCCGCCGATGGTCATCGATCTGCGCCGGACCGAGGATGCCCGCGACGTCGTGCATCGCGCGGTGCAGGAGTTGGCCGAAGGACGCTGCGTCGCGTTCCCGACCGAGACCGACTACGTGGTCGCCGCGAGCGGCCGTTGCGGAACGGCCGCCGCCCGCCTCGCGGGGATCGCCCCCGGCATCCCGGGCGAACCGCTCCTGACGCTCTCCCTCAAGAGCGCCGACGAGGCCCTCGACTGGGCACCGCGGATCACCGCGGTCGGCCGTCGCATCGCCCGCCGCTGCTGGCCGGGGCCGGTGGCGATGATCGTTCCGGACGACCACGAGGAGAGCCTCGTGCACCGGCTCCCCGAGCCCTCGCGCCGCGCGATCGTGGCGGGGGGCAGGCTGCGGCTGCGGATTCCCGGACACCGGATGCTCGCCGACTGCATGCGCATGCTCCCCGGGCCGGTGCTGCTCGCCGAGCCGGGCGCCCCATCGGGCACGCTGGCGCTCACGGCGGCCGACGTGATCGCCCGCGCCGGCAACGCCGTCGCACTCGTCATCGACGACGGCCGCTCCCGCTACGCCCAGCCCCCATCGACGATCGAACTCCTGGGTGACACGTTCCGCGTGGTCCATCCGGGCGTCGTGCCCGAGGAGACGCTGCGGCGCCTTGCGAGCCTCATGGTGCTCTTCGTGTGCACCGGCAACACGTGCCGCAGCCCGATGGCCGAGACCCTGTTTCGCGGCCTTGCCGCGGAGCGGCTCGGCTGCGGCAGCGAGGAGATCGAACGACACGGCGTGGTGGTCGCGAGCGCGGGACTGGCGGCCTGGGGCGGCGGTCCGGCCAGCACCGGGGCGATCGAGGCGATGCACGAGATGGGGGCCGACCTCACCGGGCACGAGAGCCAGCCGCTCACCGAGGCGCTCGTGTCGCAGGCCGACGTGATCCTCACCATGACCGCCGCCCACCGGACCGCGATCCTCTCGCAGTTTCCCGAGGCGGGCGGCCGCGTGGCGATGCTTTGCCCCGACCGCCGGGACGTGCTCGACCCCGTGGGGGGCACGCTCGAGACCTACCGGAAATGCGCCCGCCAGATCCACGGGCATTTGATCGCGAGAATGGATACACTCGGGATCGAGCGTCCGGCCGAGTAATCCGGCCGCGGAACGAGGTTCTTGGTCGAGACGGAGTGGCGGGATCCATGCGGATAGCAATCGGCAGCGACCATCGGGGTGTGGCGGCGCGGCGGCGGCTGGCGGGCCTTCTGGACCGGCTGGGCAACGAGGTGATCGACTGCGGGTCCGACGGCGACCAGGCCGTCGACTACCCCGACATCGCCGCCGACGTGTCGCGGCGCGTGAGCGACGGCCGCGTCGATCGCGGCATTCTCATCTGCTGCACCGGCGTGGGCATGGCGATCGCCGCCAACAAACTGCCTGGCGTGCGGGCCGCGACCTGCCACGACGAGGTGACGGCCGAGATGAGCCGCCGCCACAACGACCTGAACGTCCTCTGCCTGTCGGCCGAGCTCATCGGTCCCGAGGTCCAGGACAAGATCATCCGCACCTGGCTCACGACGCCCTTCGAGGGGGGCCGCCACGCCCGCCGGGTCGCCAAGATCGCGGCGCTCGAGCCCCACTGCCCGGGCGACACATCCTCCCCAGCCCACGCCACCGGCTGACGACGGGGCGGACGCCGTGGCCGCGGCAAAACGGGCCGCGGCGGGGGATGGCGGAAACTCGTCGAGTCGTAGCGGTCGTGCGGCCGTCCGCCCGGAAAACGGCCGGCAAAACGCTGCAAAATTCGTTGAAGCCGCGGATGGCGTTGGTATCGTCGAAGTCGCAGTCGGGGGCCGCTCACGGGCCGCCGACAGTGACAGCCCCGAGGAAACCATCCGGCATGCCTCTCGCGCACCATCCCGATCCCGAGGAGATCGAGTGCCTGCTTCGCAACGGCGAGTTGCGCACGGCGATCGAGCCCTACCTCGACGAGTCGATCTGGGAGATCGACTTCCGCAGCCTCCCGACCGCCGTCGAGAACCGGTTCCTCGAGTCGATGCTCGCCTGGGAGCTGGCCCCGCTCGAGCCCCTGGCACGCTGGTTCGAGCCGCAGCTCGCGCTCCAGCCCGCCTGCACGCTCGACGACGCGCAGCTCCACGAGCGGCTCTGGGCCACGATCGACACGCTCTACGAGAAGCGGATCGTGCTCGACTTCACCGACCACCTCTCCGACCGAGAGCTCTACTCGCTCATCCGCCGCGACATCCTCCCGGCCAAGATCAAGCGGGTCGATCTGCCCGACAACTTCGTCCACTGGGACTGCAGCGCCAGCGTCGAGGGCGACTTCACCGCCTGGCTGACGTACTACGCCAGCGACGAGGAGCGGGAGGAGTGGCGGCTCGAGGAGGGGCGCGAGCCGCCGCCGAAGGCCATTCCCGCATACCCGCGGGCGCTGCCGGTGGCCCCGTAGGCGACCGACGGGCCCGGAGGGGAAAAGTTCACCGGCCCGGAGGGGCGGCGGGCGTTTCCCGGCGGACGACCGCGGACATATGCTTCCCCTGCACGCGGCCCCGGGCCGCGCCGGTGCCACATGAAGGGGAACTCGTCATGCGTTTCGCCGTACGGCCGCTCTGCGTGGGACTCGTGGTCGCGTCGGCCTGCCTGCCTCGATCGGCGCCGGCCGCCGACGCCACGGCGATCCGCACGGCGATCGCGAAGGGAGCCGCGTTTCTCGTCGAGAAGGAGCAGGCGGCCGACGGCAGCTTCTCGGCCGAGGTCGGTCCCGCGGTGACGGCGCTGGCGGTCACGGCGCTCGTTCGCTCGGGCACGCCCGCCGACGCGCCGCCGGTGAGGAAGGGCCTCTCCTACCTGCTCTCGTTCCGCCAGCCCGACGGCGGCATCTACGCGCCGGGCTCGCCCGTGGCCAACTACGAGACGTCGATCGGCCTCCTCGCGCTCGCCGCGTGCAACACCGACGGTTCCCTCGACGAGGCGGTCAAGGGGGCGACGAGCTACGTGAAGAAGCTCCAGTGGGACGACGAGGAGGGGAAGGGAAAGGCCGACCCGGCCTACGGCGGTGCCGGCTACGGCAAGAAGTCGCGGCCCGACCTCTCCAACACGCAGTTCATGATCGAGGCCCTGCGGACCGTGGGCACCAGCGAAAACGACCCGGCGATCCAGAAGGCGCTCGAGTTCGTGTCGCGCACGCAGAACCTGCCCGGGCCCCACAACCCGCTGCCGTTCCCGGAGAAGAACCCCGACGGCGGCTTCTACTACACGCCCGCCGCCGGCGGCGAGAGCCAGGCGGGCACGACGCCCGAGGGGGGCCTGCGGAGCTACGGCTCGATGACCTACGCCGGGCTCAAGAGCATGATCTACGCCGGCGTGAAGAAGGACGACCCGCGCGTCGTCGCGGCGCTCAAGTGGCTTCAGAAGCACCACTCGTTCGACGAAAACCCCGGCATGGGCGCGGCGGGGCTCTTCTACTACTACCACACCGCGGCCAAGTCGCTCGACGTGTTCGGCGAGGAGTCGTTCATCGACGAGTCGGGCCGCGAGCACCGCTGGCGCGACGAGCTCTCCAGCGCCATCGTCGCCAGGCAGCGCGAGGACGGCTCGTGGAAGAACGAGAACGAGCGGTGGATGGAGGGGGAGGCCGACCTCGCCACCACCTACGCGCTCCTGGCCCTCGCCTACTGCCTGCCGAAGTGAGCGGTGCGGCCTCAGGCCGCCTTGGTGCCCGCGGCGTAGAGGTAGGGGTTGAGCGTCGGATCGTTGTACATCTTCATCTGGCGGAAGACGCGCAGCGGCCGCTCGCCGGCGTAGATCTCGACGAGCAGGCGGTCGGTCGCCTCGACCAGGTGCCCGCGCTGCAGGTCGAGAATCGCGAGTCGCTGCGCCGCCTTCGCGCGGTGCTCTGGCGTCGCGTCGGTGCGGTCGACCTGCTCGCGCATGTGGTAGCGGCGAAGCTCGAGGATCGAGAGACGGTCGACCGCGGCGCCGGGTGTCTCCGTGGCGGCCGGCGCGCCGGCCGGCGCCACGATCCCGCGGGAGGCGAGGTCGGCGACGAGCCAGTCGTCCACCTTCTCGATCGAGTCATTGCGGAGCTGGTTGTAGCGGTCGATCGCCCGCTTCACCTGGGCGATCCGGCCATCGGTCACACGGGGCGACCGGGCGATGTCCTCCTCGTGCCAGAGGAGGAAGTTGTAGCGGTGCAGGTCGCAGACGCGGCCACGGAGCCCCTCCTCGGAATGCTCCGGGTCGAAGTGGTGCCAGTGATCGACGAGGTGGGCGAGCAGCGTGCCGACGGTGGCGACGTCGAAGGGGGGCCGGAGGGCGGTGGTCATGACGCGGGACTCCTCGGGGACGTGGACGGGGTGGATGAAAGACGGCCGCTCACGCGGCCCGCAGCACGAGGCAGAGGTTCGATCCGCCGAAGCCGAAGGAGTTGCTCGCGGCGACGCGGACGGTGTGGGGGCGGGCGACGTGGGGCACGTGATCGAGCCGGCACCGCTCGTCGGGACGGTCGAGGTTGACCGTGGGAGGCACGGCCTGCCGCTCGAGGGCGACCAGGCAGGCGACCGCCTCGAAGGCGGCGGCCCCGCTGATCATGTGGCCCGACATGCTCTTGGTGGAGCTCACGGGGATGCCGTCGGCCGCGGCGCCGAGGGCCAGGCGGATCGCGCCCGCCTCGGCGACGTCGCCCACCGGCGTGCCCGCGGCGTGGGCGTTGATGTAGTCGACCTCGTGGGGCGCGAGTTCCGCGTCGACGAGCGCCGCCGAGATCGCCCGGGCCGCCTGCACCGGGTCGGTGCTCGGGATGACCATGTGCGCCCCGTCGCTCGACATGCCGACGCCGGCGAGTTCAGCGCGGATGCGGCCGCCGCGACTCTCGGCGGCGGAGCGGCGCTCGAGCACGAAGAACGCGCCCCCCTCGGCCATCACGAAGCCGTCTCGGTCGGCGTCGAACGGCCGGGATGCGCGGGCCGGCTCGTCGCCGCGCCGGGACAGCGCGCGGAGGTTGTAGAACGCGGCGATGGCCGTGGGGCTGAGGATGTCGCAGCCGCCCACCACGCAGGCGTCGACCCAGCCGGCGTCGATCCAGGTCCGGCCGAGCGCCATCGCGTAGCCGCTCGAGGCGCATGCCGCCGCCACGGTGACCGCCGGCCCGGCGAGGCCGAGTCGCGCGGCGAGGCGGTGGACGAGCGTGCGGTCGCGGCGCGGACCGAAGGCGAGCCCGCCACCGTCGAGGAAGTCGAGCTCCCACGTCTTGAGATGCTCGGCGCCGAGTCCGAGCACGAGGCCGATCCGAGCCCCGTCGTCGCGGGGCAGGACGGCGTCGGTGACGGCCGCCGCGATGGGCGACAGGCAGATCCGCTCGAGCCTGCCGAGCGCGGCGAACGCCTCGTCGGTCAGTCCGCAGGTGCCGGCGGGCGGTGCCGGGATCGCCGTGACCGGGGCGGCGAACTGCACGGGCTCGCGGGCGTAGCGCCCCGGATCGATCGCCCGCACGCCCGAGCGTCCGCCGAGAAGGTTGGCAGCGATCTCGGTGAAGTCGCTGCCGAGGGGCGTCACGGCCCCCACGCCGGTGATCACCACGGGCTCGACGCGTTCGCGGCGGGAGGCGTTCATGCCGATGCTCGCAGGACGAGGGAGGGGGCAGGCGGCACGAGCTTGATCGTGCCGCCCCAGGGGCAGGCGGCGGACCATGCGACCACGCCGTTCCCAGTCGCCGCGGCGGCGACGGCGCGGGCGAGCTGCTGGAGGTCGGTCTCAGGAGCGACCGGTGCGGCCGTGCTCGGGGGGACGACCACGAGCGTCGGACACACCGCGGCGACGTCCGCCGGCACGAGCAGCAGCGCCAGGGCACGGCACACCGGATCGCCGCTCGGCGTGCCCGCGCCATCGAGATGCGGCTCCGCCTCCCAGTCGGTGGCGACGAGCCACGCCGCGTCGCATCCCAAGGCCGGCCCGATCAGCGACGCCGCCGTGACGAGGCCCTCGACGAGGGCGTCGGGCCCGCCGCCGACGCCGACGTGCGGCCCGCGCATCCCGAGTGCCACGCTCACCGCGCCGGCCACCGAGTGGAGCGAGGCCTGCGGAACCAGGTGCGGCGAGACGGTGACGGCCCCACCGACCGCCAGTTGCGAGAGCGACCGAGCGGCCGCGATGCGGCCCGACTGACAGGGCGCCGCGACGATCGCCACGCGGTCAGGGGCCGGCCGTTCTGGACACGCCGCGATCGCCTCGAGCACCGCGCGCAGCGCCACGACCGTGTGCTCGTCGGCATGCCGGAGGAACCGCGGAGGCGGCGCGGGCGCCCCCGGCGGAGGTGGCGCGTCGCGCAGCGCCCCCAGTCCCGAGCACGTCGAGGTCACGAACGCGTGGCCGCCGACGGCGCACGCGATGCCGGCCGGGTTGAGAGGATGGGGAATGCGCGTCATGGTGTGGCCCCGCCTCCGGAATGGCTCCCGCGGCGCCGGGCTCCGACGTTCCGCTCGGTATCAGGCCGCCTTGCTGTCGGCCTTCGCCGCGAGCTTCCGCTCGAGAACGTCGAGCATGTCGCCCACCGTCGCGATGCCCTCGAGGAGTTCGGTTTCGATCTGGATGCCGAACCGGCTCTCGATGTGGAGGACGAGGCCCGCCATGTCGAGCGAGTCGAGGTTCAGGCCCTCGCGCAGCGACGTCGACTCCTGGAGGCCCGGGTAGGTCTCGCCGGTCTCCTTCTCGAGGAGTTCGTGGACGACGGTCGACAGGTCATGACGGTTCATGCTGGGGGTCTCCGGACAGATGGGCGGATGGGAGGGGCGGGAAGGTAGCAGGGGAGGCCGCGCGGGCGAAGGGCAAAAACCCGTGTATTCTCTGGGTGTTTTCACCCAGTCGCCCATCCCGCTCCCCCGAGCCCCCGATGACCGCGCCCGCAACGAACCACTGGCCGACGCGGCTCCTCGGGGCCGCGACCGCGGTCTACGCCTGCGTGCTCGTGTTCATGACGCATTACCCCCGGCCGGAGGAACTGCTCGGTCGCAATCCGCCCCCCGACAAGACACTCCACTTTCTCGCCTACGGTGTCCTCGCCGGGCTCGCGGCCGCGACGCTCGCCACGGCGGGTCGCTGGATGCCCCGCGTCGTCGCGCGGCTGGCGGCGGGCCTCGCGGTGTTCGGCCTGGTGGACGAGGTCACCCAGCCGTTCTTCTCGCGGGCCGCCGATCCGCTCGACTGGGTCTACGACTGCATCGGCATCGCGGCGGGCCTCGCCGTCGTGGCGGCGTGCGCCGCCGCGGCCACGGTCCTGCGGATGTCCGCCCGGCGTCAGTAGTTGGGCGTCGGGGCGCGGTAGTCGTCGAGCCGCACCGCCCGGAACCACTCGATCGTCCGCATCAGGCCCTCCCGCAAGGGCACGGTCGGCTCCCAGCCGAGCCGCGTCCGGGCGAGCGTGATGTCGGGCCGCCGCCGCTCGGGGTCGTCCACGGGGAGCGGCTTCTCGACGAGTTGCGACCTCGACCCCGTCAGCTCGATGGTGAGTTCGGCGAGCTGGCGGATCGTGAACTCGCCGGGATTGCCGATGTTGACCGGGCCCACGAGGTCGTCCGGCGCGTTCATCATCCGCACCATCCCCTCGACGAGGTCGTCGCGGTAGCAAAAACTGCGTGTCTGCGATCCCGACCCGAAGATCGTGATCGGCTCGCCGGCGAGCGCCTGCCTGATGAAGTTGGAGACCACGCGGCCGTCGAAGGGATGCATCCGCGGGCCGTACGTGTTGAAGATCCGCACGATCCGCACGTTCACTCCGTTCGTGCGGTGGTAGTCCATGAAGAGCGTCTCGGCGGCCCGCTTGCCCTCGTCGTAGCAGGCGCGGGGGCCGATCGGGTTGACGGCGCCCCGGTAGGTCTCCGGCTGCGGGTGCACCTCGGGGTCGCCGTAGACCTCGCTCGTCGACGCCTGGAGCACCTTGGCCCGGCAGCGTTTCGCCATGCCGAGCACGTTGATCGCCCCCAAGACGCTCGTCTTCATCGTCTTGATGGGATTGAACTGATAGTGGCCCGGCGCGGCGGGGCAGGCGAGGTTGTAGATCTCGTCCACCTCGAGCCACAGCGGGTGGATGACGTCGTGCCTCAAGAGCTCGAAGTTGGCTGCGCCGAGCAGATGCGCGACGTTCGACTTCTGGCTCGTGAAGAAGTTGTCGACGCAGACGACGTCGTGCCCCTCCGCCACGAGCCGCTCACAGAGGTGGCTGCCGAGAAAGCCGGCACCACCGGTGACGAGAATGCGCCTGAGCGATGACATGCTGGCGGGCCGCGACGAAAGGGGCTCACCGCCGCTTCCGGCGGATTCGAGTGGATAGTACCATACCACCCCGGGATCCGGCCCAGTCCCAGATGGCGCCGGTCGCCCAGGGGAATCACTTCCGTGTCCGCCCGGATCAACCGCCGCGCCGTGCTGCGAACGGCCGCGGCCGCCGGGGCCGTCGCCGTGACGGCCCCAGCCCCGCTCGCCCGTTCCGCCGAAGGAGTCTCGTCGATGCCGCTCAAGGGAAACATCCACCATTCGATCGTCTTCTGGTGCTTCAACGTCGCCGGCGACAAGTGGGACATGGACCGCACCTGCCAGGTCGCCAATCAGCTCGGCGTGAAGTCGATCGAGCTCACGGGCCCCGAGGAGTGGCCCACGATGAAGAAGCACGGCATCACCAGCGCCATCGCCATGAACGGCATGCCGGGCGCCCCGTTCATGAAGGGCTTCAACAACCCGCGCTACCACGACCAGGTGATCGCCTGCACCACGAAGATGATCGACGCCTGTGCCGACGCCGGCGTGCCGGCCGTGATCGCCTTCACGGGCTACAAGTGGCGCGACGCCGACGATCCCACGAGCGGCGAGATCTCGCTCGAGGAGGGGGCCGACACCTGCGTGAAGGGGCTCAAGCAGATCGCCGGCCACGCGGAGAAGAAAAAGGTCAAGCTCTGCCTCGAGCACCTCAACACCCGCGACTCGACGCACCCCATGAAGGGCCATCCGGGCTATCAGGGCGACGACATCGACTACGTCGCGGACATCGTCCGCCGTGTCGGTTCCGACCACGTGCGGCTGCTGTTCGACCTGTACCACGTGCAGATCATGAACGGCGACCTGATCCGCCGCATCGACGAGTGCAAGGACGTGATCGGCCACATCCACACGGCCGGCAACCCGGGCCGCGGCGAGCTCGATGCCGATCAGGAGATCAACTTCCCGGCCGTCATGAAGAAGCTCGTCGAGATCGGCTACAAGGGCTACGTCGGCCACGAGTTCATCCCCACCCGCGACCCGCTCGCCGGCCTCAAGCAGGCGGTCGAACTCTGCGACGTGTGACATGGTCCGGGCGCCCGTGCCGCATCGCGGGATGTTCGCGCCCATGGCCCGGGGTCGCCCATGCCATGTCGCCGGACGTTCGCTGCGGGCATCCTGCCCTCCGCTCGCTCCACGCTGGCCGCGCTTCGCCATCCTGGCTGCGCTTGCCAGCGAGGCCGGCTCTCATGGCATGGGCGACCCCTCCGTGGGATTCAGGACACACGAGGGCGAAACCCTCGCTGAGACAAGCGGCCGTCAGGGGCGGGCGAGAATGAGCCGGATGTCGGCCACGTTCGTGCCGGTGGCTCCGGTGCGGACGAGGCCGCTCGACGCCGCGAGCACGGGATAGGCGTCGCAGCGGGCGATCCCCGCGGCGAGCGCGGTGTCGTCCAGCGATGCGGCCACCGCTTCGTCGATCACACCGCCGGCCGCGTCGGTCGGGCCGTCTTCGCCGTCGGTGCCGATGCTCGCCACGAGCAGGCCCGCGGGCCAGGCGCCCACCCGCGCCCGCACCTCGGCGAGCGCGGCGAGCGCCGTCTGCTGGTTGCGCCCGCCACGGCCGTGGTCCGCAGGCACGCGCACGATCGCCTCACCGCCGGCGAGCACCGCCCGTGGCCGACCGTCGCGAGCCGCTTCGGCCAGTCGCTCGAGACCGCGGATCGCGAGCCGGCGGCCCACCGCCTCGGCCGGCTCGGCGTCGGTCGCCGAATCGATGGCCACGTCGTAACCGAGGTTCCACGCCGCCGCGGCGGC
>Ga0007791_10000281_pt1 | contig 15448 bp, 13 predicted proteins | sample CryBogmetaGMA05M_FD_60368 | JGI IMG/M metagenome (GOLD analysis project Ga0007791, IMG submission 60368) | Freshwater microbial communities from Crystal Bog, Wisconsin, USA - MA0.5M | ecosystem: Environmental > Aquatic > Freshwater > Lake | place: Crystal Bog, Wisconsin, USA | collected 2009-07-06 | reverse complement strand
CTCCTGCGCTCCCGCCGTCTGCACCTGGGCCTGCGCATGGGCCTGGCCCCGGAGCGCCGCATCGAGTGCCGCCATGGCGGCACGGATCGCCTGCGCATCACCGCTGGCGTTGGCCGCCTCCAGCGCCCGGGCGGCGTCGAGCACCACCCGGTCGCGCGCGCCCAGGGCGGCCTCGGCCTGCTCCCGCTCTGCCGTCTTGCGGTTGAACGCCTCGTCGATGGGCCGGCGGAACGCATCCCACAGCTTTTGTTCCTGGCGCCGGTCCATCGGCACCCGGTGCACTTCGGCCTGCCAGCGCTGCTGCAGCGCCCGCACGGCATCCACTCGCAGAACCGGCGCTGCGCCCAGCGCCGCCGCCTCATCAATCAGCCGCTGCCGCACAGACAGGCTCTGGGTCTGGAGTGCTTCCAGCGGCGCTGCGGCATAGGCCATGGCAGACTTCCATAGCGGCTGCAATTCGGCAAACGCCTTCTCGCCCACATGCCCGCCGTCGCGCCAGCGCTCGCCAAAATGCTGCAGGATCCGGGCAAAACCCTTCCAGTCATCGTCCAGCGCCGTGCGGTTGGCTTCGGCCCAGGCTTTGACCTCTTCAATCAGCGCCAGCCGCTGCGCCCGGTGCTCGGCCGCTTCCGCCTTGACCTTTTCCAGCCAGGCCTCGACCACTTTGTAGGCCTCGTTGCAGGCGCCATCGAAGCGCTTCCACAGCGCGTGGTTAGGCACCCCGCCCTGGTCGGTCTGCTTCCACTGGTCCCGCAGGGACCGCAGGTTTTCCTGCATTTTTCGGCCACCGATGGCCTGTCCCGCAGGCCGCTGAACCAGTCCCTCCGCCTTGGCCACCAGTTCCTCGCGCAACTGGTCGGCACGCCAGCGCTGCCAGCCCTCGAGTTCTCCCGCCGCGGCCAGGGCGGCGTGGGCCTGGTTCTCCAATTTGCTGTCGAGCAGCTTGGCAAATTCCTTGAGCGCCTGGCGCAAGGCAGCGGCAGCGCCCGCACTGGCCTTGCCATGCCCTTCCGAGATTTCCGCTTCCAGCGTGGCCAGCGCAGCCGCCACAGCCGCATGGGCTGCGGTACGCACTTGCGGATCCACCGCCGGCTTGGCCGCCTGGACTACCGGCTCGGCAGGCACGCCGCGCGCGGCGCGCAGCTCATCCGCCCATTCGGGCACCGGCGGCAGCGGTGCCGCCGCATCGGCCGCAGCCGCCACGGCCAGCGCCAAAGCGCCCTGAAAAGCCTCCCAGACCACCAGCAGTTGCCCCCTGGATGCCTCCAGCAGAGGAGGAAACTTGGCCTCCACACTGGCCCAGCCGGAATGCGCCACCAGGGCGTCGGCCTGCGCCTGCCAGTGCGCCACATCGACCAACAGACTGTCGACAGCGGCGTAGGCGTCGGACCAGGGCTTGGTCGAGAGCACCTCGATGCGCTGCGCCAGCAACACCGCAGCCTCACGCTGCACCATCACCTGGTGCTGCAAATCCTCAATGCTGCGCACGCGCTCGGCCAGCGCGACCTTGAGCGCTGCCAGCGGCTCACGGCTTAGCGGCGCGCCGGCTTTGGCGGCATCGCGCTGCCAGGCCATGGCATCAGCAATATTGAGCTTGGTCAAGGCCAGCAGAGCCTCGGCCCGGGCTGCCCACTCGGTGGCGAGCAGTTCTTGTCCCTTGGAACGTTTGGCCTCGTCCAGCTTTTCACGCACCAGCTTGGCCGCGCCTTTGTCCTTGACACTGAGCTCACGGAACACCTCGGTGAGTTGCTCCGGCTCGGGGCCGGTGGCAATCCAGGCGCGCACACGGGCCGCGCGCTCGCCGGCAGTCGCTGCTGAAAATGCACCGGCCGTCAGCCGGTCCAGGGAGGCGATATCGTTATTCTTGGAAGATTGGGGCAACGTCACGGTAGGCTCGGGTGGAGGTAGAAGTAAGGCGAGGCGCCATTTTCGTCGCTAATTCCCTGCGTCTCGTGGGTTTTTCACGCGCGGGTTGCGTTTTTCCGGCATTCCGTAGAATCAATAAGTGAATATAAAAGCAGATTGATATTGTTGACTTGATATATAAAACCCCCTAGAATGCGGCCTGCCCAAGCAAGCACGGGCACAACGAACCCGTTGCCGACCTCGGCATAGTCAAATCGCTGCACATGTCGCCACGACGCCGCAGGATATTGATAGCGTACCAACCCAAACGAGGTGTTTGCGTTTCGCACTGTCACCAGTGCAGACCACGAGCCCCGCCAAAGAAGGATAGCTATGACAGCAACCGATGATTTCCCCCAGGGACTGCGCGCTTTCGCCAAGGGCGTCGCCCAGGGCTTCTTCGCCATTACCCACAACAGCTTTGCCCTGATCGGGCTGGCCGTCATGTTTGCAGCCATCACCCTGACCGCCCGTCCCGCGCTGCGTCAGGCCAGCGAAGTGCAACTCTATGCCTGGCTGCAGGACCGCCAAAGCGCCCTCCAGGGCATGGTCACTGCCGCACCGCTTACAGAGCTCAGCGCGCCGCCCAACCCCCGGGACGTAGCCCGGCAACAGGCTGCTGTGACCCACTGGCTGGGACGCAAGTACAGCATTGCGACGGAACCCCTGGGGGCGCTGGTGGCTGCGGCCTACGAAACCGGGGTCCAGGCCAAGCTCGACCCGACGCTGATTCTGGCCATCATGGCCATTGAATCCGGCTTCAACCCTTTTGCGCAGAGCGCCAATGGCGCCCAGGGCCTGATGCAGGTCATGACCCGGGTGCACGGTGACAAATACCAAGAGGTCGGTGGCAAACTCGCCGCCTTTGACCCGGTGGCCAATATGCAGGTCGGCGTCAAGGTGCTGCAGGAGTGCATCGCCCGGGCCGGCTCCCTGGAAGGCGGGCTGAAGTTCTATGTGGGCGCCGCCAACCGCGAAGACGACAACGGCTACGCCGCCAAAGTATTGGCTGAGCACAGCCGCCTGCAGCAGGTGGCCGCCGGCCGCGCTGTACCATTGAGCTCCCCGGCCGCAACGCCCGCCAAGGCGCTTCCTGCGGCAGAATCCGTAGCCAGTATCGCCAACTCCTAAAGAATCTATCCCCATGTATGACCGTTCTATTCTTGTTGCGCAAACCGACCCGGAACTCTGGGCGGCCATCACCCATGAAAACACGCGCCAGGAACACCACATCGAACTGATCGCCAGCGAGAACTACGCTTCTCCGGCAGTCATGGCGGCCCAAGGCAGCCAGCTGACCAACAAATACGCCGAAGGCTACCCTGGCAAGCGCTATTACGGCGGCTGCGAATATGTGGATGTGGCAGAGCAACTGGCCATTGACCGGTTGAAAAAACTTTATGGCGCTGACGCCGCCAATGTGCAACCGCACTGCGGCGCGTCAGCCAACCAGGCCGTGTTTTTGGCCTTTTTGAAGCCGGGCGACACCATCATGGGCATGAGCTTGGCCGAAGGCGGCCACCTGACACACGGCATGCCACTGAACCTGAGTGGCAAGTGGTTCAATGTGGTGTCTTATGGCCTGAACGCCAAAGAGGAAATTGACTACGACGAGATGGAGCGCAAAGCGCACGAAAGCAAGCCCAAACTGATCATTGCGGGCGCATCGGCCTACAGCCTGCACATCGACTTTGCGCGCTTTGCCAAAGTGGCCAAGGACATCGGCGCAATTTTCCTGGTGGACATGGCGCATTACTCCGGGCTGATTGCCGGCGGCGTGTATCCCAACCCAGTGCCGCACGCAGACGTGGTGACCTCCACCACCCACAAAAGCCTGCGCGGCCCGCGCGGCGGCATCATTTTGATGAAGGCCGAGCATGAAAAAGCCATCAACAGCGCCGTGTTTCCCGGCCTGCAAGGCGGCCCGCTGATGCATGTGATTGCCGCCAAGGCCGTTGCTTTCAAGGAAGCACTGGAGCCCAGCTTCAGGGACTACCAGACCCAGATTCTGAAAAACGCAGTGGTCGTAGCGGAAACGCTGGTGGAGCGCGGCCTGCGCATTGTCAGTGGCCGCACCGAAAGCCACGTGATGCTGGTGGATTTGCGCAGCAAAAACATCACCGGCAAGGAAGCCGAGGCCGTACTGGGCAGCGCCCACATGACGATCAACAAAAACGCCATTCCCAAGGACCCGGAAAAGCCAATGGTGACCAGCGGCGTGCGCATCGGTACACCGGCCATGACAACCCGCGGATTCAAGGAAGAGGAAGCCCGGGCTACTGCAAATTTGATAGCAGATGTCCTAGACAATCCGCGGGATCCAGCCAATATTGATGCCGTCCGGGCGAAGGTGCACGCACTCACCAGTCGGTTTCCGGTGTACCGTTAAGCCCGTGGCCTGAGGCGGTGAAGTGCCCCTTCTGCGGCCATGTGGACACCCAGGTGGTGGAAACGCGCGTCGCGGAGGATGCCGACTTCATCCGCCGCAGGCGACAGTGCGGCGCCTGCCACAAGCGTTTCACCACCTACGAGCGGCCGGACGTCAACTTTCCGGCCATTGTCAAAAAAGATGGCAGGCGCATTGAGTACGAGCGCGCCAAGCTGCTGGCCTCCATGAACCTGGCACTGCGCAAGCGCCCGGTCAGCACCGAGCAGATCGACAGCGCCATCGAACGCATCGAAGAAAAGCTGCTCAATCTGGGCCTGCGCGAAGTGCAGTCCACCCGCATCGGTGAATTGGTCATGCGCGAGCTCAAAAAGCTCGATAAGGTGGCCTATGTGCGCTTTGCCAGCGTGTACCGCAATTTTGAAGACATCGACGCGTTCAAGACGCTGGTGGACGAAGTCCAGCGTTAGCCCGGCCTGGTGGGGCAGAAGCCCGCGGTCGCCCCCGGGGGTTTTGCGCCAGACGGTCGCAGCGGATGGACAGCCGGGCTGGCCGAAGCCTGCAACTGCCTCTACATTGTTGGGATGCGTTTGTGTCATTGCGTCCCGCTGTGCCTGTGTGGGTGTGCCGCCCGGCAACACCCCCGTGCGCTTGCAACCGACGGGGACGCACACATGGCGAAAAGCGCCGGATTTTCGCTGGTCGAGGTGCTGGTTTCCGTGGTGGTGCTGACCATCGGTCTGCTGGGCATGGTGGGCATGCAGGCTGCGGCGATGCAGGCCAACCGCGAGGCGCGTGCACAGTCCGTCGCCATGTCCCTGGCGCGTGACCTCGCCGACATGGTGCGTGGCAACAAGGCCATCGGCGCTTTAACCACTGCGAACCCCTATGTGGGAAGCTTCTCCACCCCTCCCTTGGTAGTGGCCAGCCCGTCCTACTGCCTGAACATGGCCGCAGGCACCACCACCTGCGCCAGCCCCACCGAGGTGGCCAATGCGCAGATGACCGAGTGGCTCACCCGGGTAGAAAATGAACTGCCGGGCGCGCGCGTGGCGATCTGTTTTGACACCACCCCCTTCGACGCATCGGGCCTGCCGCAATGGGCCTGCACGGCGCCAGCCGTGGGGGCCACCGGCGCGGTGCTGGTCATCAAGATGGGCTGGACCCAAAGCGCCATCAACAAGGCGCTTTCCGGGGCGTCTGCGGTGGTGCGCGCCAGCGACAGCGGCGCCGTGCCGGCCTTGGTGGTTCCGGTCACGGCCGGGCTTTGAGGTACGACCCCATGGCATTCGCTGCTTCACCCCGCATTCGAAACCGGCACCGCGGCCTGACGCTGGTCGAGCTGATGGTTGCGCTGGTCATCGGCCTGCTGATCTCCCTGGCGGCGATCTCGGCCTTCCTGATGACGCGCCAGGGCTTTACCACGGTTGACGCCGCCTCCCAGCTGCGCGACAACGCCCGCTTTGCAACCGATCTGATCCAGCGCATCAGCTCCCAGACCGGCTTCAAGGACCCGGCCTTTCTGGTCAGCCCCCCCAGCCAGGCCGACATCGCCAACGATGCCGCCGGCCTGATTGCGGCCAACATCACCGGCTTCAATAACGCACTATTCAAGAGCACAGACCTCACCACCGCCACGGCCAGAACAGCAGGCGTGGTCGGCTACGGCAGCGATGTGCTGATCCTGCGCTACCAGACCGCCAAGCTCAACAACGACCCCAATTCCAGCACGGCAGACGGCTCCATGATCGACTGCGCAGGCAACACGATCACCACCATCCCCATCAACCGCAACGACCGCATGGTCAGCGTATTCCATGTGACCGTCGGCAGCGATGGCGAGCCCTCGCTGATGTGCTCGCGCTCCGACGATGGACTGGCACCCTACAGTGCACAGCCCCTGGTGCGGGGGGTAGAAAACTTCCAGGTGCTCTACGGCGTGGACGGCTTCACCACCGCCAACAACGCATTCACCAATACCGCCGACTCGGTGCCCGAGAAATACCTGCGCGCCGACCAGATGGTGGTGGGCGGTGCGACCGACTCCAAAGCCACCTACGACAACTGGCGCCGGGTCCGCAGCCTGCGCATCGGCATGGTGCTGCGCGGGCCACCGAACTCGCAGCAGGAAACCGTGTCGCAGACCTTCTACCCGCTGGGGCTGGCCAAGGACAGCGCAGCGGGCGCCCTGGGCTCGGCCTTTGCCTCAGCCAGCGATGTCAACACCACTTTCACCCCCACCGCCGACGGCCGGTTGCGCCAGGTCGTCACGTTCACCATCCATCTTCGCAACGGCCAGAGCCTGTGACCATGCACATCCTCCCCGTCCGCTTAACCCCACCGCCCACGCGCCAGCGCGCGCAGGGCCTGTCGCTGGTGATGGTGATGGTGATGATGGTGCTGGCGGTGGTGTCGCTGCTGGGCATCGCCGGAACGCAAATCGCCCTGATGAGCGAACGCAGCGCACGCAACAGCCGGGACCAGCAGATCGCGCTGCAATCCGCTGAGGCCGGGCTGATTGATGCGGAAATAGACATTTCCAATGCCACCCTCTCGACCCGGCAGTACCTCTTCGATGGCAAAACCAGCGCCGCCTTTCCAGCCACTGGCTGCGGCAGCAGCGGCGATTTTCGCGGCCTGTGCGCTGCAGTGGCCACCGGCAAGCCAACGTGGCTTTCCGTCGACTTTTCTGGCAGCACCAGCAGCCAGACCGTGCCCTTTGGCACCTTCAGCGGGCGCAGCTTCAGCACCAGCGGTGCTGGCCTGTCGCCCAAGTACCCGCCGCGCTACATCATCGAAGCGGTGCCGGTGCAAGTGGGCGACAAGGGCGCGACCGAGCAGGAAGTGCTGTACCGGGTCACCTCGATGGGTTTTGGCCCACGCGAGGATGTGCAAACGGTGGTCCAGATGATTTACCGCAGGTAAGGGGCAGCATGAACCCACACGACACCTCTTCTCCCGCGCGCGGCACCGCGACCACCCACCAGCGCCGCATCGCGCGCGCCTTGCTGGCGCTGGCGCTGCCCGTTCTGGCGATGGTGTCTTTCCTGGCGGTAGGGGAGGCTTCCCCCCCGGCCATTCCTGAGATCAATCTGGCGGCGGACCCGCTGTACACGCCGACCTCCATCGACAAGCCGCTTTTGGCGCTGGCGCTGTCGGTAGAATTTCCTACCGTCGGCGCCCAGTACGTGGACCCCGATGCCAACAGTAGCAGCGACGACCCCACCTACTCGCCCACCATCGAATACCTCGGTTACTACGACGCCGAAAGCTGCTACACCTACAAAAACACCTTGGGCACCGGAGAGACCGCCGCCGACAAGCGCTTTGTGCGCCGCGGCCCGGCCCTGCCCCTGGCCGAGTCCAACCCGGCCAACCCCACCTGGACGTCGCGCACCTGCTGGAATGGCACACGCAGCTACAGCAAGGACGACGGCAGCTCGCCCGCCTTCAGCACCACCAGCAACGATGCCTTCAGCGGCAACTTCCTCAACTGGGCATCGAGCTCGGCGATTGACATGCTGCGGCTCTCGCTCACCGGTGGCGATCGGGTCATCGACACCCCCACTGTCACTGTACTGCAGCGGGCTGTCATTCCCGATGGCGACCCCATCGCCATGGGCAACAGCTCCAACTTTCCGGCAAAGCGGCTGTACCGGTCGGGCACCTCGCGCGCCATCACCAACACCACTTTCGCCGCAGCCTCCTTTGCCTCCGGCATTCCCTACTTCGGCGCGGTGCCCAGTGCCATGGCCAGTGCCGCTGGCACCAGCGACATCTATGTGGCCAACACCCTCAACCGCATTTATTTCGGCCTGGCCAAGAGTGGCAACACATCCAGCAACTTTGGCAGTTACACCCTGGGTGGGCCCAGCCAGGGCGCGCTCAACGGCGAGAACTATTTCTTTGCCCGGGTGCAGGTCTGCGACCGCGATGCCACCACCTATGCCCTCAAGGAGCAGCGCTACTGGAGCCTGTGCACCCAGTACGCTGACGGCACCAACAGCCCCACCCGCACCTACAAGCCCACCGGTGCAGTGCAAAAATATGCCGATGTGCTGCGTCTTGCCGCTTTTGGCTACTTGCTCGACCAGCAAACCAGTCGCGTCGGTGGCGTGTTGCGGTCCCCGGTGAAGTATGTGGGTGCCAAGACGTTCAACATCAATGGCATTGAGAACACGCCAGCGGGTGGAAACCCGAACCAGGAGTGGAACCCGGTCACCGGCGTGTTCTACCCCAACCCGGACAACAACATGACAATAGCGACCACCGATGGCCGCGCCGCCTACCTCAGCGGCGTGGTCTCCTACCTGAACCAGTTTGGCCGCACCGGGGCTGTGCCCGGGCGTTACAAGTTGTATGACCCAGTGGGTGAACTGTATTACGAGGCGTTGCGCTACCTGCAGGGCCTGCAGCCCACTCCCGAAGCGGTCAGCGGCATCACCACGGCCATGTACGACGGATTTCCGGCGGCCACCAGCTGGACCGACCCCTACGGCGGCGGCCGGGCCAACACCGGCGACTACTCCTGCCTCAAGAGCAATATCTTGGTCATCGGCGACATCAACACCTGGGACTACACAGACCGCCTGCCAACCGCCAGCGCTGCCAACAACATTCCCGACATCGCCTACTGGCAGGACATCGTCGCCAACTTTGAAAGCAACGCCGGGGGCACCTACGTGGACGGTCAGGGGGTGACCCGCACCATTGCCAATCCGAACACTCCGAACTCCGCAGCACTGACCTGCACTACCTGCAGAACCGCCGCAGGTACCGTGTCGGTGGTCGGCACAGCCTACTGGGCCCACAGCCACGACATCCGGGGCACCGGGTGGACCAACGCGACCAGCAATGGCAGTGCTGGCACCACGCTGCAGCGGCCCGGGCTACGGGTGAAGTCCTTCTTCTTTGATGTCAACGAATACGGCGGCTCCAGCGACCCTGAAACGCGCCGCAGCAGCAACCAGTTCTTCCGGGCGGCCAAGTACGGCGGCTATGAGGCCGACCAGTACAACACCCTGCGCAACCCCTACAACAGCTGGGGCAACCCCTTCAAGGCCCAAGACGGCAGCAACAACAACGACGTCTGGCAGGACACCGACCCCCGCGCCAGCCGGGTGGGCGAAGCCAATACCTACTTCCTGCAAAGCGATGCGCGCGGCGTGCTGAGCGCCTTCGACGATGTGTTTTCCCGGGCCTCCACCACCGTTCGCAGCATTGCCGGCAGCACGCTGCAGTCGAAAAAGCTGACCCAGGCCGGCAACACCCTGTACCAGGGCACTTTTGACACCGGGGACTGGAGCGGCGACCTGCTGGCCGTGCCGGTGACGCTGGGGGCGGGCAACCAGGTAGGCCTGGGCACCAGCTACACATGGACCGCTGCCGCACGCCTGGGCGCCCTGGTGGCGCCGGCAACTTCGCGCAACATTGTCGTGGGCAACACCGGCGCCACGGCAAATCCGACGGCGGCTGCCTTCCAGTGGGCCAGCATCGCGGCCAGCCTGCAGACCGCCCTGAACAAGGCCGCTCCTGCTGCCAACCCGGACAACCTGGGCGAGCGCCGGCTCAATTACCTGCGCGGCGACCGCGTGGACGAAGGCGTGGCATTTCGAACCCGCAACAAGCTGCTGGGCGACATCATCAACTCGGGCGTGGTGTATTCGGGCGCCCCCAGCAATTCCATCAACAGCGCCGGTTATGCCAGCTTTTACGCCACCAACAAGGACCGCACGCGGGCGGTATTTGTCGGCGCCAACGACGGCATGCTGCATGCCTTCAACGCCACCAATGGCGACGAGCTGTTTGGCTATATCCCCAGCTGGCTGGGCAGCAAACTGTCGGCACTGACAAACACTGCGTACGCCAACGCGCACCAGAGCTATGTCGACGGTACACCGGTCGTGGCCGAGGCGGACCTGGGCGACAGTGCCACCCCCAACTGGAAATCTGTGCTGGTCTCGGGCACAGGTGCCGGCGGGCGTGGCGTATTTGCCCTCGATGTCACCAACCCGGCAGCGTTTTCAGCCTCCAGCGTGCTGTGGGAGTTCACCAATGCCGATGATGCGGACCTGGGCAATGTGGTCGGGCGACCGCAAATCCTGAAGATTCGCACCAATGCCGCTGCTGCCACGGGCACCACGCCCACCTACAAATATTTTGCGGTGTTTGGCAGCGGCGTGAACAACTATGTGCGCGACGACGCCGGCATCTTCAGCAGCACAGGCAACCCTGCCCTGTTCCTGCTCGACCTCAGCAAGCCGGCCGGCACCGCCTGGACGCTGGGCTCGAACTATTACAAAGTCAGCCTGCCGACCGATGCCACCGTCAGCGCCAGCAAGGCCACCGGGCTGGTCAATTTCCGCGCCGCACTCGGGAGTGCGGGCGAAGTGACGCAGGCCTACATGGGCGACCTGCACGGCAAGCTGTGGAAGCTCGACTTCACCACCCAAAGCGTGGCCACCTGGGACATGGACCACCTGAGCTTCTACAAGGCAGGCACGGTTGCTATTCCGATGTTCATTGCCAAGGACACCTCGGGCAATCTACAGCCCATCAGCGCCACCCCCAGCCTGGTATACGGCTCTGGAGCAAATGCCAACGGTTCCAGCGCCGACACCACCTCGGTGGTGTTTGGCACCGGCAAGTACCTGGAAGTCACGGACCGCACCGATGCCTCGACACAGTCGATTTACATGCTGTTCGACAACGGCAGCGCCACACCCGACACCACGCCAGCAAGTTCTGCCACCAGCGCCATCAGCAGCCGGCTGCGCCTCAAGCTCGGTTCGGTGAACGCCAGCACCGGCGTGGTTACTACGCCGGCATTCACACTCGGGCGCGCCACCACCAATGTGGACACCGAGGCGCTGCGTTCGGGCTGGGTGTTTGACCTGCCGGGCTCCAAGGAACGGCAGGTCAGCAGCGCGTCCGTGTTCGGTGACAAACTGTTTTTTGGCAGCCTGGTGCCCAACCCGGCCAACACCAGCACCTGCGAAGCCGCCGGCGGTGGCGGCGTTCAGTACACCGTCAATGCCTTCACCGGCAGTGGCACCTCCATCCGTTCGGCCGTAGGGACCCTGGGCGAGCTGGTGGTGGCAGAACTCAGTGACGCCACCACTTACAGCGCCAGTGACAGCACCGGCCGGCGCATCAAGACCGTCACCAACATCGTCGTCCAGCAGGGCTCCGACGGCATCGGTTCGGGAGGCTCAAGCACCCGCACCGTGGTGACCGGACGCCTGTCGTGGCGCCAGATCAACAACTACCAGGACCCGAGGAACTGAACATGCACCCTCCTGCGCACCGGGGCTTTACGCTGGTGGAACTGATGGCGGTGGTGGCGATCGTCGGCATCCTGGCGGCGATTGCCTACCCGATCTACACCGATTCGGTCTTCAAGGGCCGCCGCGCCGAGGGGCGCACCGCCATTGCGGAATTGCTGCAGCAGCAGGAGCGCTACATGACGCAGCGCAACACCTACCTGGCTTTCACCAATACGGCGGGTACCACCGTACCCGCCTCGGCTGCCAGCACGTTCAAGGTGTACTCCGGCAGCTCCACCGCCAACGCCTACTACTGGCTGTCCGCTACTACCTGTACGGGCCTGGCGATCACGGAATGCGTGCTGGTGCAGGCCACCCCCATCAGGGCGGACCCCCAAGCCAATGTGCTCACCATGACCAGCACGGGCGAGAAGAGCTGCAACGGCAGTACCCCTTCCGTATGCTGGAAATGAAGGCCACGCAGCGCGGCACGTGTGGCTTCACCTTGGTGGAGTTGATGGTGACCCTGGTGATTGCCGTGGTTCTGATGGCAGCCGCTGCGCCCTCCTTCATCACCTTTCAGCGCAACGCAGAGCTCACCAGCTATGCCAACACGCTGGTAGCGGCCATCAACGCGGCGCGCGGCGAGGCCATCAAGCGCGGCCGCGCCGCGATGGTGGTGCCGCAGGACGGCACAAGCTGGAGCAGCGGTTTGCGCGTATTCGTGGATATGGACCGGAGCCAGGACTTCACCACCGACGACACCACCGTCTTCACCCGCGATGCCTCCCCCAGCTACCTCACCGTCTCCGGGAACAACACCGCGCAGGAAAACCCGCCCTATATACTGTTTGACGCGTCAGGCTACTCCAAAACCAAGGCCGGCGGCTTCGGTGCGCTCTCCTTCACCATTGCCAGGAACGATGTGGATACAGCCACCGCCGCGTCGGAGACGCGGCGTGTGGTGATTGCCAGTACGGGCCGTGTGCGGGTGTGCAAGCCGTCTACAGATACCTCCTGCACCGGCACAGCAAGCAAATAGGGAACACGGGATTGAAACCAACACGGTCATTGCGGGGATTCACGCTGCTGGAGCTGATGGTGGCACTGGCGGTGCTGGCGATTCTGCTGCGCGTGGCCGTGCCCAATTTCAGCCTGCTCCTGGTGTCCAACCGGCTCACGTCGGACATCAACAACTTCACCGCCCTGCTCAATTACGCGCGCAGCGTGGCCATCACGCGCAACCAGCTGGTCATTGTCTGCCCCAAGGCCACGTCGAGCAACGCCTGCTCCACTGCCACTGACTGGAACCCGTATGAGCTACAGGCCTTTGTCGATGTGGATGCCGATGGCGACTGGAGCAGCGGCGACGTCCTCCTCAAAACCATCACTGCCCTCGATGTTTCCAGCGCCCCCACCTCTTTTGTTAGGGGGGCGGGCTCCGGCAATCTGGTGTTTGGTACGGTCGGCTACGCCATGGCTGCGCAGCGATTGGACATTCACGCCGTCAAATCGGGGGACTCGGCGTATGAGAGCAAGTACGGGCGCTCGATTTGCGTGAGCGTCCAGGGCCGGGCCCTTGTGATACCATACCAGGGAAACTGCTGAAGATGACCAGACCCCTTGCACTGCGCCCGAACGGCGCAATACCCCAGCGCCAGCATGGCGCAACCCTGATTGAAGCCCTGGTGTCCATCGTGATCATGTCACTGGGCCTGCTGGGCATTGCCGCCATCCAGATCACCGCCATGGCATTCCAGAAGACCTCCTGGTCCAACCACCGGGTGGCCGAGACGGTCAACGACTTTTCCGACCGGCTGCGCGCCAACCCAGCAGGCGCCCTGCGCGGCGGCTACCTGTACAACACCAACAATTACGCCGCCATCCGCGCCGCCACCTTCACGCCCAACAACTGCCGCACTGGCGCAACTGCTTGCACCGTTGACCAGATCGCCGCCGACGACATCGCCGCCCTGGTGACCAATGCCAGAGCCAACCTGCCCGGTGGCGCAGTCCAGGTGGCCGGCACCGTGGCCAGTGGTTTTACCGTGACGGTACTGTTTGCTGACAAAGAACTCGTCGACAGCAACGGCACGGCAACGAGCGCGCCGACCTGCACCAACAGCACCACTGGCACCGAATGGCGCAACTGCTGCCCCACGGAGGCAGCGGCGCCCGCCGGCGTGCGCTGCCGCCGGTTCATGGTGTTTCCATGAAGCAGCAGGGATTTTCTCTGGTGGAGCTGATGGTCAGCCTGGTGATCGGCCTGATTTTGGTGATTGCTGCCTCGGCGATATTCCTGTACTCCAAGCAAGGCTTCAATGCGGTGGCCGAGACGTCGCAGTTGGAGGAAAACGGGCGATTTGCCATCAATTTCCTGTCCCGCTACATCCGCAGCGCAGGCAATGTGATGATGGACCCCGCATCCCAGGCAGTGACCACCCCCATGGCCGACAAAATCAGCGGCTGCGACTTCGGCATGACCAACCCGCTGACAGCCACCAGCGCGGCCGACCTGGCCTGCCGGACCGCCACACCGAACGGAGAGCGACGCTCGGCGTCCATTGCCCTGTTCTCCCAGACCGACGAATATGCCAGCAACCCATCCCGCGGTACGGACTGCCTGGGCGGGGCGTCCATCGCGTTGCCGGTGGGCGCCCTGACCACGCACATCATCCGCTCCTATTTCTTTGTCGCCGTCACGAACCAGACCACTTCCAGCGGCGCCAGCGTGCCCACAGGCCAGTTGTATTGCCTGGCCGACCGCACCAATGCGGCCGGCGTCTTCAGCGCCGCGGCGCAACCCATCCTCCCGGGGATTGAGCAGGTGGCGTTCAACTACCTGCTGCCCGCCGCTGCCGACGCCAATACGGCGCAGGCCGCCGTCAGTGCTGCCAGCGCGACCGCTGACGCCCAGTGGCCCACGGTCATGGCGGTCGACGTCTGCGTGCTGGCCAAGTCGGTGCAGCCTTCGGCCAACGACAGCACCAGCAACTTTACCGACTGCTACGGCAGCACCATCACTGCCAGCCAGGGGGAGGTGTACCGCACCTTCCGCAGCACGGTGTTGATCCGGAACAAAAGCCAATGAAAGGCCGCACCCTCCACGCAACGGTGCGCACGCGGGGCGGAGCGCGAGAATCTGGCGTCTCGCTGGTGGTGGTCATGATTTTTCTGGTCATCCTCAGCGGCATGGCCATTACCGCCATGCGGGGTGCGAGCTTTGCCGCCCTGATCGCCGGCAACGAGGCCGACCGCACCCTGTCCTTCCAGGCCGCAGAAGCTGCACTCAAGGACGCAGGAAACGACATCCAGGGTTTCACCTCGGACGGCGTCACCACCTGCGCCGCCGGCTGCAGGACACCCCCGATCAGTTTTGGCAGCGGTTTCGATGCCGTGTGCACCAACAGCCTGTGCGACCCGCAGAGGGTGTACCAGCCCTGGGTCAAACACGCCGCAGACCCCACCATCACAGATCCCAACGATCCCCGCAGCCAAGCCTGGTCCAACGACGTATGGACCGACGGCAATGCCAAGAGCACCACCTATGGCAGCTACACCGGCGCCCCAGCCCTGCCAGTGGTGGCGCGCCAGCCGCGTTACATCTTGGAATACTTTCCCCAGGGCGACTACTCGGTCTACCGGGTCACCGCCGTAGGGTTTGGTGCGCAAGACAGCACCCGCACCATGCTGCAAGCGACTGTGAAGAAAAAAATATGACAGTCCAATGGCTTCTCCCGCGATGGCTGCGTGCCCTGGGCTGCACATTTGCGGCCTGGCTGGCGCTGGGCCTGGCACCGGCTGGCGCCGTCAACCTTACGCCGCTACCGCCCTTCATGCTGCAAAGCCTGGGCTCGCCCATGGTGATGCTCAACATCTCGCGCGACCACCA
>Ga0007791_10000279_pt1 | contig 15454 bp, 17 predicted proteins | sample CryBogmetaGMA05M_FD_60368 | JGI IMG/M metagenome (GOLD analysis project Ga0007791, IMG submission 60368) | Freshwater microbial communities from Crystal Bog, Wisconsin, USA - MA0.5M | ecosystem: Environmental > Aquatic > Freshwater > Lake | place: Crystal Bog, Wisconsin, USA | collected 2009-07-06 | reverse complement strand
TCTAGATACTTTGAAAATAAATTAAAATAATTTAAAAACAAGACACTATTTAATTTAAACTCCAATATCAATGTATAATCCAATTATTTTTTCCCTATTTTCATTATTATTGTTATCCATTTTTTCATTGTTTTCACACGCCGAGCTCAATTCTTTTCCGTATCTTTTTCCAAAGATGAAGAACAATCTGTTGCGCGTTTATGTATTTGCGTCTCCTAGGCATATAAGAAAAGGGGCTCTAAAAAATTTAGTGGATTTAATAAATAGAACTTCCTCAACTGTAAATATACAGATGATTGACTTTAATTCAAAGTATTATTCTCTATCCGAAGAAGACCGACTCATTATTGAGACCGCTATTTCACTATTTTACTAACAAATATAAACAAAAAACTAACAAATATAAACAAAAAACAAACAAATATAAAAATATAGAAATATATTTTCATATAATAAAAAATAAATGGATTGGTTTTCAAATTCATTACCCGATAACAAAACTGTCGACTTACAATTGTATATTTTGGACCCATTGTCTACGATTATTAAATTGGCCATTTTAAGCAACAAACCAATCAATACAAAAATATGTATTGACAAAAACGTAGTATTTATACAAGAACCGGGACCATTTCAAGCATTTTGTAGATATATGTTTAATAACAATAAAACAGATATCCAGTATATTTATAATCCAATCGAAATCGCATGTCAAACATATTTAACGGTAAAAACCATTCAACAAAATCCCAAAATAAAGGAACTATTCAAATGCGCTCAAAATGGACTAGTAAAACTGATGGAAACCTATAAGAACTGCTCTGTAATGCGTATTTGTTTGAATTATTATTACAGTTTAATATCCAATCATTTAGATGAAAAACATGATAAGACATTGTTTAGAAAGGACCATTTATCGTCGATTTACTCTGCGGATTTAATCGAAAAAATGAACAAAATGTGGACGCAAGATAAAATAACAATTGTATTGAATTTGACTAGTTATTTGTCTTGTAACCAGAATGCGGAAACGGATGTCAAATCGTTGGAAACGATTATGGATGGGATTGATAAAACGGTACGAGAAATTATGTAGATTTATCGTCCAAATCGATTATTATATATAGAGTTATCGTTTGATTTTATATTTTGCGACCACATTATCTTAGTAGTCTTTGTTTGTTCCTCTTTTAACCCAATTATTTCATTTCGTAAAAAGTGTATTTGCGCATTTAGTTCGCCTATTTTGTTTACCAATTTGTCGAAATCTGTGGTAGTAATATGTATCATTGTTTGCGTCTCTTTATCCATGTTGTATAAATACTTAATTATTTAAGTATTTATTACTTATAGTTTATTATAGTTTATTATCTATTTTTATACGTTCTACTTTTACGAGAACGCTGTTTACGAGTTTGTAACTGTTTTTGTATATTTTCGTCTAATTGTGAATTGTATAAATATGCTTCCTTTATAACCCCGGGTCTGTATTCATATCCAAATATTTCCGCATAAGCTTCTCTAATTCTTTCAAATGTACTTTGACATCTTACGACTGACCTTTGTAAAATATTTGCTGACTTACCGGGAAATAATTCTAATTCGATAGACACATAAAATGCCAATTTTGATGACGATTCATTATTTATTTGTTGTAAATTTTGCTGATAATATGGATTCGGTCGATAATAATGATTGGCTGGCTGGTAATACGGATTTGGTGGCTGGTAATACGGATTAGGTGGTTGATAATATGGATTTGGAGGTTGGTAATATGGATTAGGTGGCTGGTAATACGGATTGGATGGCTGGTACCCAATACGAGGTGATGAAAAATATGTTTGGTCTCTGGGACGCGTTCCATCTACTATACCACCACTTTGTATTATACCACCACTTTGTATTATTTCAATATTAAGTTCTTCTAACAAGGCTTCTATTTTTTTAATTTCTGCCTCTAAATATGTTGCTCTTTTACGTAAAGGCTGATCGATATCAGCTACTTTTGCTGCTAACTCTTCTAATCTTGATCGGTCGGTTTCACTCATTTCATCATATCTAGTTATTTCCTTACGATTCTTTTTAGTTTTATCGGATTTCCCTCTATTTTTTTTAGAGGTACTCTTTGGTTCCTTTATATATTTATTACTAATTTTTTCTATTTCTTCATTTAATTTTCTATATTTGCGGTTAGTCTTATCTAAATTATCTTGTTTATAATTAATCGTTTGTAATTCTCTTTTCAATTTATTAAGGGTTTCTTCCAATTTACTTTTTTGTTTTATTTCACGTTTTGTAGGTAAATAATTGGGGTCGTTTTGGATATACAGTATTGTATCCTCAAAATCTTGAAATTGTAAATTAAATCGTTTTATATGTCCAAACCCCATACTTTGAACAGTAACTGTCTGAAACAAGTAACAGTTAAAAAATATAAAATACTTTATATAATTCGGTATCTCATCAAAGGTATATACATATGAGTTCAACTCGGCATTTCTTACAAATTTATAACCATTTTTATCAATTAATAAATATACGAAACTATCTACATTTTCCAGATTATCATTACCAATATCACATTTAATACGTATCTTATCTCTAATATTATTTGGTGAACGTTCGATTTTACCCCCATTCGCTAAATCTACGATAATAACATCATCTCTATTTATAGGAAATTGCCAAACGAAATATTTATCACCTTTTATTTCTATTACAATGTAGGATTGTTCTGTATTATCATTGATATACACAATATCGCCTTTTTGAACGTCTTTTGAATCGATCGGTCTCATATCAAAAATAATAAATTTTATTTGTAACACCCGTTCTATTGTTTTTAAAATAGCTTCGTCATTTGGATTCACCTCTCTTGAATAATCGCGCACTAATTCCTTTAATGTATCAACGCTGAACAATTGATTTCCGCTTATGTTAGTCGTGTAATAATTCAGTGTTGTGGAATTGGTAACAATTATTTGCCCATTTAACGCATCTCTTATAGAAGCATATATACCATTACCTTGTTGCTCATTTTTATAAACTCTCCATGATGTAATATCGCTAGGATATGGTTTGTCCAAAAGCCCCTCTTCATATCCGCGTTCGAAAACAGATAATAGATTTAATTCCAAATTAATGGACATGCTAGTATCGTATTCTTTTTCTTCCTTTTTAATCCACCAAACACTACGTGTACTATACTTAGGTATAGACAGCGCCTCTTTACTAATAATTTGTTCACATTGCTTTATAAATCCATCCGAACTAATGCTTGGTAAAAGGAGTTTACTCAGTTCTTCGCAATGTTCCATTAAATTCGATTTTAAACTTTGAATGGACTCTATTTTCTCATGAAATAATAAAAACATCTTATCTTTTAATTTAATCTTATCATTTAGAATGGTTTTATCTGTCATGTTTCGAGTATCCCACATAATGGATGGTGGAAGAACTATAATCATTGGTTTTTGGCCAATCGATGCTTGTTGCGCTTTATATTCATCGTATTTTTTTATAAACGCTTGGATTTCGGAATAATAGTCGCTTAGCACTTTAACTGAATTGAAGTCGAGCTGAATTTTATTTTCTTCTGCTATGTACAACCGTTCTTGTCTTAGACATTGGATTTGTAATAAATAGGTTAAAAATACAACCGATTCAAAACTGTTTAACTTGGACAATTCAAAACTTGTTAGTTTATCTTGTATCTGAATGTCTCTAGTAAATAATTGTTTTGCGGTGTCCTCCGTTACAGCCCTTTCACCATTTGAGGTATAATACCATCGCAACTTTGTGTATTTTTTTGTTTTTTCATCAAATAAACGATCTGCTTTTACGCCATTAATTTTATATCTTCTTTTAAACAGTTCTATTGTGTTTAAAACCTCGTCTTTATTTTGCTTAAACAATTCTGCTAATTCACCCATCCGAACATCCGTTAACTGTATGGATTCAGCACTGTACTCACTAACAAATGATATAAAATTGTCAATGTATTTGTAAAACACTTGCCAAATGTCCAATTGATTAAAAAAATAAAATAATATTAAGTGTAAATTGTACAACTCATTTTGATATTTTTCAACTAGTACGAGTTCTGGTGTTATAAAATATTTTGATATCTCTGACTTATAGTTTATTTGTGGATTTAAAAAATTTCGTTTTTCCAATGCCAAACATTTATAACATTTTTTATATTTGTCCCAATTGTCAAAATAAGAACTAGAATAAATATTATCATCATTCCTATTTATAAAACAACTAACAATATCAATATCTACGTCGATACATTTTTCCGCCAATACTGGCTGAACATAATATTGAATTAAATTCTTATATTCGCTCTTTATTTCCTTCAAAAGTATTAGTAGCACGGCAAAATATTCGTGTTGTGATTCGTATATTCTGTTTATATTTTTAACCAACACGTATAATTTACTTAGATAAACCCGTTTAATATCTATCATATTTTTAGTTACGGTTAAACTGTCTTCGCTATTGGGTTGTGAGGTTGGATCGGAAAAATAATCATATGCTTCTTTAAATGTTGTATCCATTTCTGTCTGTTTATCTAGTGCTTCCTCTAAACTTCCTATAAATTCTGTTTCTACGGTAAATGTTTCTTGCTTCTTTTTTATAAAAGCATTGTAATATTCTAACAACTTTGCGTTTGGATTTTTTTTAGAAAAAGCTTGAATTTGCTTTACACTTACTATCAAAAATGTAAGTGGATCACGCGTAATATCTGTTTGATTCGTATAATTGATTGGAAAATTTTGCTGTAACAATTCACCGAAAATTTCGCCGGTTCTTTTTGGCAATTGACCTTCATATTGAATAAGTCCTACTTGTTCTTGTGCTGGATTGATTATTTGGGGCTTGCTTTTTATTTTTTCAACGCCTAATCCGGTGTTGCTAGGTATATCTTTTTTTGCTAAGTTAGCTGATGCTAAATTACCTTGACGCAAATACTCTGGAATATCTTCCAATTCCTTTTCTGCTAATTTTAACTCTTTACCCGATAATCGCGAATATGGGGTCACCAATTTATCTAATGGTTTGGTATCAATATCCCAATTATTTTCTTTCCAATTCATACCTACAATGGTATAGGGTCGTTTGTTTATATAAAATAGATTATTGGTCGCAAATAATGTTTGAAGTGTAATGCGAATATTATTATCTATTTGACCACTATTTTTTGCCTCCTCTAAACTCTTAGGTTTTTGCATATATCTGAAATCGCTTAAAATACGATTAATCATTGTATCGAATTGACCCGCCTCGAAAAATTGAGTGAAAACAGCATCTTGTGGCGCACCTCGTGGTAAGTATTTAATTGGATTTGTATAATACTTTATACTCGAATCGAAAAACACGGTGTGACTTTTGCTAGACGTTACTGTCATATCTGGCTCGTAACGCATTTTATAAAAATTTGGTATTCTTGTTTTGATATAAATAATGAGATTATTTGGCGGTTTCACCTTTTTTTCTGTCTTTTTTTCGGGGACACCGGCTGCTACATTGCTTTTAACATTTGATTCTTGTTCTAATTCCACTGGTGGTTCTTGTTCTACCTTTGATTCTTGTTCCACTGGCGGTCCTACTTCTACATCTTGTTGCTCTTGTTCATCAGACTCATCTTCCTTTATTTTGTACGCTCTTCTTTGAATTTTTTGTTTTTTCTTTACTATGTTAGGAACTGTCTCTGGTGTACTAGTGAATTTGACAGTTTTTTGATTAGGAGTAGTTTTTTTAGAGGTGTTTGGTTTAACCTTTCGCGAAGTATTGTTTTTTTTCTCTTTTGAAACAGTTTTAAAAGGTTTATTTACTGATTTTATTTTTCTTGTTGAGTTTGTTTGCGGATTTAATGCTAAGTTTGGTATATTCGCAGTATCATTCTGAACTGGTTCCGTTAATTCGGGTAATAATTCCTCTTCTTCATTTGTTTCTTCTTCATTATTTATCGACGACATATTTATAATAATTAAATATTTTTAAATTATTATAATGCGGAAATTGTATTGTCTGTAAACCATTTCTCATTTCTCATTTACCAATGTATGAAAACGTCCCTAAAATGAATAATAGATGTTTGTAAAATGTATACAACTATTTAGTAATGATTTTTATAACTGTCTTCCATGTAATTACCATATAATGTAAAATTTTTACGTTGTTCCATTTTCTGTTTGTTCTTTTTAGCCTTTTCTAATATAGCAATCGCATTGTTTATCTCTTCTTCTGATACTTTACCGTCATTGTTTTCATCCATAAGTTTGGATAGTATTCTATATTGTTGAGGAACACAACAGTAAGGACTCTCTTCATTAAATAAATGGTCGGAAAGAACGGTAAAAACTGCTGTTAAGATTAATGCTGTATAAATATCGCGAGTACCCAACCACGCCATAGAGAATATTAACAACTGTTTAGTTACATTCAACTTTAAATACTCCTCTGTAGATTTACTAAATTGTATAGCTATAAATTTCGAACCAACGTTTAATAAAATCATCACGACACCGGCAAAAAATTTACTATTGTTTAAAAATAATATATGATGATTAATAAATTCTATGGTATTATAAAAAACATTAGCCATTAATATATTAAAATATTATATCTTTTCACCAAATATTCCATTTTCTTAGTTTCGTCCAAATCACATCGACCCCATAATTATCCTTTAATCTATCATAATGATGATTGAACTGCCTAATATAGGGACGATATAGTCCACGAATATATGGTGTAAATGGCTCGGTTTTTTTCATCATGTAGGCTTGAATCAAATATACAGTCCATACTAAAACCACAAGACCTACTAATACCTTTAGATATTTTTGTCGCATTATATATATTTATTTGTAAAATAAGTTTACAAATAAAAATTATTATTGCTGTTTGCTTATAGTCGCTGTTTGCTTATAGTCGCTGTTTGCTTATTACATCATTTTGAAGTCATATAAATTATATGACGATAAACATGAACCGCAAAAGCCTTCTGTTAATGATGATTTGTTTAGTAAATCTGAACTATGGGCGGAAACATTCTCCGACGATTTCATTGTTTGCGGGTCTGTTGGCAACGTTTTGGAATCTTTTGGCATAATCGCATTTTGGATGTCTTGCATATCCACGCCTACACTTGGGTTTGTTGCTTTTATTTCGCTTATCTTTGGAGATGGTTGAGGGTCTTTTTTATCTGTAGACGACGCCGACCTAGTTAATACTTGTTGTTCACCAGTTATAGGTACATTATCTTCGCCAACTGTAGACGGAACAGTATCTAATGTTGTTAAACCTTCGGTAAATGTAGTAAAACCTTCGGTAAATGTAGTAAATCTATTTAAAACAATAATTAATGCCAATACTAACAAAAGCCCTAAAGTTGTGTTACACATGGAGAAAAAAATGATTATTGCGATTAACGCTAATCTACCGACAACACTATCGTACACATTAAAGACAACCCTTGGGTTTAGGGCTAAAATAATAACCAATGCTACAAATAGCGCAATAATACCTTTTGTTTTCATTACTATATAAAATACATAATATATTTTTGCTAATTATTTTACAATTCTTTTTGATTTTCAGTTTGTTTGATAAATAATTATCTTGTTTTTTATTAAGAGAATGTCATATTTAGCAATGTCTGCCGCACCAATTGAAAGTGAAAATACACAAAATTATAATGCCGATAATATTATTAGCAAAAAGAAACACGCACAAACATCACATTCTAAAACACAAAAACAGCGTATTCCCTCTAGCGATTTTAATCCCCAAAAGGTAAATTCCATTCTTCAGTCTATCCATAATACGCCTCATGAAGAAAATGAATTAGGCAGTTATAACCCCAGCGGGAATTCCGAGTCGGCAAAACATTCAGATGACTTTAAACCTTTGAATCCCTATGAATTTCCAGAAAAGCCAATGTCTATGGGAGGAGAACGCACTAAAAAAATGGAGGGTATGACTAACATCGATGATAGTTTAGTGCCTAAACCGGCTGATGATGATGATTTAAACCTTCAAGAGCTTCAAAGTAATTTTATGAATGATGCGCAAGTGAAGGAATATTATAGAAAATTGGTCCCCAATTACAATCACCCAAAAGTATCCGAAATGAATAAAAATTATCATAGTAGTGCTTATCTACCAAATATGAACATGAATGCAAATATGAATACAAATGACAATAGCCAAGTCCTTATTGAAAAACTGAATTATATGATCAATTTATTAGAAGAGCAACAAGACCAAAAAACGGGTAGTATTACCGAAGAGGTAGTCTTGTATTCCTTTTTAGGCGTTTTTATGATTTTTATTGTCGACAGTTTCGCGCGAGTTGGTAAATATGTTAGGTAATTAGACGACTTGTTCTTGTTTTTCTTCTTCCATTTTTAGTTCTACGTCTTCCGAAGTTATAATTAAGTGTAGATGTTCTTGTTCTTTTTGTTCTTGTTCTTCATCTTCATCTTCATCTTCAACATCTGAGTAATAGCATAGTTTAATATGTAGAAAGTGAATTTGAGAATCAATAAACAAGTAGAAATCGTCATGTACGTCTCCGGGAAGTATCAGATCATCTACATATTCGATTTCATCATCGTGATCGAGTTCGTGTCCTTTGAATGTAATTTGGACACTAAATACATTACTATATTTGTCAAATTTTAACGAACGAAACTCAATATCATTATTGGTATATCTGTCATAAGCATCTTTTAAATATTCTAAGACGCGCGATGAATGCTTTTCACAACACTTGTGTTTTTCAAATATGTCTAGGTCTTCCACCATTTCACAGCACCCATCATCATCTTCTTCAAAATGATATCCGGATACTCCTTCGGGATAAATAGCAACTTCAAATATGGCTTCAATGGTCCGCATTCTTAACAAGTATGTATTCCTAATTTATTACGTATTTTATTCAATTTTTTATTTTATTATTTTAATTTATAATCCCTATTTTTCTTTATTTATGCCTATAAATAAAGAACCAATGTTCAAAGGCTATAGAAATCATATCCTCTTCAAGAATACAACTAACAAAACCATATCTACACTCCCTCAAGTATCCAAGTGTACCAAGTGTCATAAATTTAACCCCATTACGTATTCACCCGCTGCGAATAACATTCATGTTTGCTATTTTTGTAGCCAGCCTTTTTATATTGTTAAACCTAATTAAGTATTAAGCACTTTTCGGACTTAAAGGGACTATGCGCAAAATTGTAGAAAAAGTACGCAGTAGGTGACACGATGATCGGTCGTGTTTTAATGCTAATGTTATCAATAATACACCGATTATCGGTAAGGTCTTCTATCGCTAGATACTGGAAATTGTTAGAATCTTTTTTTATACTCCACAATGCCACTTTGAATCCATGTATAAACTCTTGATTTGTTAGTATGGAACCATTGATAGATGCTATACAAGAGATAACTTCTTTGTCTTTTTCTATAAATGTACATGTTTTTCGAAATACATATGCTGCTATGATTTCTCCGTCCAAAACAATCATTTTTATATACATGTTTTTAGTATTAACTAGTTCAATAAGATTACTAATTTCGGGTAAAATGGTAATGTCCCATTTGTTAGTTGTTTCATTGATAAAATTATAAAAATAATACATGTTTTGTTTGTCAGCGGTTAACAGCGTGAATTTAGCATCTAGATTTGGAGGGTCATTCCACGAACGCATATGGAAACATACTGTTTTATAAACGGTTAAGGGAATAATTCCGGTTAATTCCTCTTCTCGTTTAAACAAACTAACACTGATTTTCCTATTTTCATGAGATTGGTTGTATTCGTGCGTTTGTATGATTTGAGGAGCAATGTTCTTTCTTCTCCAAAATTTATGGACACACAAATAATCCACATAATATACATCGAATGACGCATCTTTTCTTCCATTATTTATTTTAACATGAAGTGGTCTACTTGTCATTACTCCTACAATACTATTTTCTTCAATAGTTTTGCCCGTTTTTTGATCGATCGCTATTTCCGGATTCCAATAAATCGATAAGAATGATTTGGAATTATGCCCTATAAAATAAGGTAAAATGTTTTCTTTCTTTGGACTAAACGTGTTCTCCTTATTCCGTAAATAATGTAACCGAATAAATGCGGTTAATTGACTTATTACCGCATCGTTGGTCGATTCCATTGTATTTGTTTTAATATTTTTAAAATTCGTGTAACGATTTTTTTGTGGCAGTTCTTCACGAATAATCCCCTTGTTTACGAACCAATAATACATATCGTAGAAATGGAATACCGGTTGAACCGACCAAAACCGGTATCTTATACGAATATACACGAAAAAAAGTATTATACATAGTATAATGAAGCCAAATATATATAGCAACATTAGTAACAAGCTATATATTTTTTTTACTATTTTACTTTATAAAAATTAATATAATAAATGTATAAATATAATAAATTTATAAATATATTATGGCAAGTGATTTGGAAACAGACGATTTAGAAGCTGATGTATTTATTGAGATTTCAAAGAATTCACATATCAAGTACGAATACGATAAGGAATTGAAGTCGCTCATTTGTGACCGAGTGCTTCATACACCTTTCAAGTATGAATTTAATTATGGTTTTATTCCGTCTACACTTAGTTTAGATGGTGATCCCATTGATGTAGTTGTTTTAATGGACGACGAACTGGTTCCCGGCTGCTATATCAAGTGTAAGTTTTTGGGTGTTTTAGAGACTACGGATGACAAAGGAGTTGACCCTAAGATTATTATGTGTCCTTCTTATAAAGTTGACCCTACATATAGCCATCTAAATGATATAGAGGACGTACCCATTACTACTCGTAAAAAAATACAATATTTCTTTACACATTACAAGGATTTGGAGAATAAGACGGTTACCATCGGTCACTGGTTAAATAAAGCAGAAGCAATGAAATTGTACTTGGAATCTGTTAAAAAGTATTTTAAGGAAACTTGATAAATAAGGAGACAAGTTATTACGTAGTTACGGCCTTCGACGAGTTATTACGGTCTTCGGCAAGTTATTACGGTCTTCGGCAAGTTATTACGGTCTTCGGCAAGTTATTACGTAGTTACGGTCTTCGGCAAGTTATTACGTAGTTACGGCCTTCGGCAAATAGGACAAATCAAGTAATCCGAAGAACAGCACTGGTGAAAACATTGATTACAAATGCTGTGCGTACACGTATATCGTGTAAGAGTATGGACATTTTCATAACAAATCGGACATTCTGAAACCGAGAACGCATTCGCAATAATGGGATTTATATCCGCATTATAAACATGATGTGTCATATTTTGTTCAGAATTCAAATTTTGTAATTGAGGATACAAATAATTCCGTCTTCGAATGTAAAATGCGATACGCAAATCGTCGCCCCATTTGGTTTTCAATCTGTAACCAGACGACTCAAGTGGTCGTCCAGCTTCTGCCGGAATCCCCGGCGCATCTTGCCCAGTCTCCACAATATCAAAATCATCGCACTCAAACTCTCGTCTTAAATGCGGCGTAACCGTTTCTAAAAATTGAGTTACTGTCCAATTCGGATTAACATGAAAATTACGCATATTTGTCGTATAAACTTCCTTAAAGGTTACTGGAATTGACGTTAGAGACAACATTGTTGCTGAATTGTATTGTGATATATCTTTTTTGAAAAGAGATATATTAATTCAATTTTTTACATAAATTTACTTTTTGTCAATATTCGCTGCCATGTCGTCATTTGTTTAAGAGCATTAGTAGTAAGGGTAAGCGATTTTCGTTGTGAATAATCAGAAATGAGTAGCTTGTCGGTATTATAATTGAACATTCGATTTTTAAATAATTTTAACGCATCAACATAAGCCGTCGTTAGATCACTACCTTGATTCAATTGGTATGTTACGCACCGATCAAAATCATAGGCGCTTAATAGATCAGCTTCTCGCACTACATGGTAAGCCATTTGATAGTCGCCTAAATCCGGATATCCATTCTTCTTTACCGTGGAATATGACATTGTTTCAATGATACGCTTTGTATAGTAGATTTCTTCATCGCGTAGCTTGTCTTGTAAAAACGCTTCAATCTCTTTTATACCTTCGTCTTGATTCATGTATTTTTTATCACACATATCGTGTAAAATGGCAGCACTGTAAATAACATTGGTCTGGTCTTCTAAATATGGAAACATTTGTAATTGGCTGCGATAAATATCATCAGCGAAACGCACTACGTCCATACTATGGATTTCTGAATGCGAAGAATCTATATTGTATTTTTTAGTCATAGATAAAACAAATGTAAATAATTGATTGATTGAGACCATTATACTATAGATAAATACAATAATGTCTTTATATTGTGTTTATATGGTTTATATGGTTTATACTTGTAAAAAAGTAATTATATTCTAGTTCTAGTTTGATCATACAGATAATACACGTTAATATTTAACTAGGAACTTAATGGCTAGTACCTTTTGTTTATCTTTTAATTTACCATCATTATCAAAGTCAGACAAATCTATCTTTATAGTAGCAAAGCAATCACCGTTGGATTCACATTCATTTACTGCTGTCATAATTTTGTGATGAATCTTACTATATACTGTAAAATCAGATGGGACAGTTCTGTCAGCTGCTTCAATCCAAGCATAATCAACTTTAAGAGTAACATCTTGAGTACAAGGATGTATAGATGTTGGAATTGTTAGACCAATCTCTCTTAAAGCATCTTCGGGTAGGAATGCTTTAATATAAGGACCATGACTATCTGAGCAAATAAACGAATCAATATTTTTTTTTTGAATCATCTTATAAATAGTCATTACTCGTTGCTGTAACGTAGGTACGCTTTGTTGTGGTTTCATAATATATTTTATATATATAATAAATTATAAAAATAAAATCATTTATTAGATCGTCTTTCTAAAAACATAGACATATTGATATTCATATTGACACTGTAACAAGTCTATTTGCGCTTCAAGTACGAATCCACACGATTGCGCATCGGTTGTAATCTCTTCAACGCTGGGCATGTACAAAGTATGTTCATTTTTACGTACCTTGCCATCGCTTTTGTTTCTAAATTTCTCTACAAATTTGGCCTTATCGTTTTTATCATCTAATTGGAAGTCAGCACTGTAATCAAAATCCGTAAACTTCACCTTAGTAGAGGTAATACGTTCCTTCGCATAACGTTGCGGCGATACATATATCAATGGATTACCGGGAGGAAGAATGGGGTCGAAATTATATCTATCGACTAAATGAACTAACAAATAACCGCCATTTTCCAACCAATTGAAGCAATTCGTGAAAAATCTGTGCTTATCCTCAATATAATAAATGGTAAAATACATACATAAAATATGAGTGAAAGAATTGTCTTTGAATGCGCTGCTATTTAGAGCGTCCGTCACCGCGAATTTGTAGTCCGGATAATTTTGTTTAGCCTTTTTAATCATGGACGGTGAAATATCTATGCCTAAAATATCTAGACCCTTTTCGGCTATTTGTGCTACATGGTGTCCGGTTCCGCATCCGATGTCCAAGATCTTACTTTTACTTGATGGGCTCGTCTTGTTCACAATTTCTCCTACTTCATATTGGTCCTTCATGTTATTAAATACTAAATAGTCATAAATTTCTGAGTAAAAATCGTCGTATAACTCTGTACCCGTTTTCGTTAAAAATTTGTCGTTCTGTTCGAAGCCCTCTTTGCTAGGCATCTTAATATTCTTGAAGACAAGTATCAGCAATAGGAGTAAAACTACGAATATCAGTATTTTTCCCCAATTGGACGTTTTATTGTATTGCGTGCCTAAACTTTTAACGATTGCTTTTATATCTTTTAAAAATTTTGTCATTTATATATATCTGTAAAAAAAGTAGCAGTAAACAATTAATATATCAGTTATCTCTTATAAAAAAGACTTTGTATTATTATTTTTCAATCGGAAATGTATTTAGACCATACACTACCAATATGAGCAACCCTATTGGCAAAAATAAAGGTTCATAGTAATTTAGATATGTCCATATTGTTACAAAGAGAATGGGAAATATATGTTGCCTTGGAATCATATGATAGCAATCTTGTGTCCTAAAATAAATCCATAAACCAGCACAAAACACAGCAATAATTACTTTATGGTCATATGATAAGTATTTGTCCAAAATCATATAATATATAATATATTTGTATAAAGTATATTATATGTTTACTGAGCTGTATTTACAGACAACCAATCCTAAATTGCCATTTTCGGCTCTATTCACACCAAAAATGCTATTTAATATTACCGTTTCTGTGATATTCCACACCATTGTTTACAGTTTATTTTGTAATTTAGCTAGTTACGTCTTTTTTGGAAGAACCTTATCCAAAATAATAAATATGCGTTTAATCGTCGTATTACTCATAATCATGTTTTTCGGGTTTTTTGGTAGGTTCTTACATGTAAAAGAGGTATACAAAGCATATCATTATAATTTGGAAAAAACGAGAAATCATTTAAACCAATTGTACATCGGATGGATTTTTATATCATAAATAAAACGATATATTGTTAGATTTTGAACTTAAAGCGGCTTTAAATTCAAAATTATATTATATAACACTCTTTTGAATCGTCACCTCTTTTATTACATTGCTAATGATTTTGTTAGTATTTTTCTCGGTTTCTTCTTTATCTAGACCACACATAGAATTACTAACAATCTTTAAATATAGATTATTCTTTTGGGAATCCGAATCGGTACAGTGTGGGTGAGCATCTCTCCACTCTCTAATATTCTTGATATTTTCATTCGCAACCATTTTAATCGCCTTTGTTAAAATAGGTTTCTCCTCTGTCTCTTTATTCCATTCATCGTTATCCTTTATATAAATGATCTCGCGTTTTACATCGCAGCAATGGATAGGTCTAATATATTCCTCCAAACTATTGAGTTTTTTCAAAATAATATTACTAATCCCGGCAACATAACCTTGTCTCCCAGTGTATTCCAAATCATCCAAGGTTGGCTTAATTGAACTAACAAATTCATTTATGTTTAGAGCATGTTTACATGTCTCATTTAGAAAGAAATTCAAATTGAAGGTTTTGTTATTACAGTTGATAGCGGTGTTGTTTACGCTCGGTTGTATTTTCTTACAGACATCTAGAACCATTGCTTTCAAATCAGAATTTTCTTTTATCAAATAAGAAAGTAATTCATCATTTTTATTTTCATTTTCAGTCTTACATTTCTTTTTATGAACGTTTAAACCTTGACGATGTGAGTATTGTTTCCCACATCCGCAAAAATATTTTAATGGTGTGGCGTTTTTTGGCGTTTTTTTGTCATCATTTGTCATCATTTTGTCATCATTTTGGTGTTTCAGTCTCAACAAATGTCTTTTCCAATC
>Ga0007791_10000277_pt1 | contig 15487 bp, 13 predicted proteins | sample CryBogmetaGMA05M_FD_60368 | JGI IMG/M metagenome (GOLD analysis project Ga0007791, IMG submission 60368) | Freshwater microbial communities from Crystal Bog, Wisconsin, USA - MA0.5M | ecosystem: Environmental > Aquatic > Freshwater > Lake | place: Crystal Bog, Wisconsin, USA | collected 2009-07-06 | reverse complement strand
TCATCTGCTCCAGACGCCGGTCGATATGGCGCTTCTCCATCTTGAATTCGGGGATGCCGTAGCGCAACAGGCCACCGATACGGTCGGCGCGCTCGAAGACCGTCACGTCGTGGCCGGCCCGGGTCAGCTGTTGGGCGGCCGCGAGGCCTGCCGGACCAGACCCGACGACAGCGACCGACTTTCCGGTCAGCACGTGTGCCCTCTTGGGCACTACCCAGCCCTCGTCGAAGGCGTTGTCGATGATCTCGACCTCGACCTGTTTGATAGTCACCGGATCTGCGTTGATGCCCAGCACGCAGGAGGCCTCGCACGGGGCCGGGCACAACCGCCCGGTGAACTCCGGGAAGTTGTTGGTGGCGTGTAGCCGTTCGATTGCATCGTGCCAACGGTCCCGATAGACCAGGTCATTCCACTCCGGGATGAGGTTGCCCAGCGGGCAACCGTTGTGACAGAACGGGATTCCACAGTCCATACAGCGGGACGCCTGCTGCTGCAGGGCCCCGTGGTCAAAGTCTTCGTAGACTTCGTTCCAGTCACGCAGACGCAGCGGAACCGGGCGCCGCTTGGGTGTCTCCCGGCGGGTGTACTTGATGAAGCCGCTCGGATCAGCCACGGGAGGCCGCCATGATCATCTCGTCGATGTCAGCCCCGGTGCGCTCGGCTTCGGCGATGGCCTCCAGCACGCGCTTGTAGTCGCGTGGCATCACCTTCACGAAATCCCCTACCTGTCGCGGCCAGTCGACCAGAACGCGCTGGGCCACAGCCGAATCAGTGGCATCGTGATGCGCCACCAGCATGCCGTGCAGCCACTCGATGTCGTCGTCGCCGAACTCGTCGATATCGACCATCTCGGTGTTTAGGTTGTTCGCAAGATTGCCCTGTGGGTCATAGACGTAGGCCACCCCGCCGGACATGCCGGCAGCGAAGTTGCGCCCGGTCGGCCCGAGTATCACCACCTTGCCGCCGGTCATGTACTCGCAGCCGTGATCACCGACGCCTTCGACAACCGCGTGGGCACCGGAGTTTCGCACCGCGAACCGCTCACCCACCGTGCCGCGGATAAACGCCTCGCCACTGGTGGCGCCGAACAGGATCACGTTGCCGCCGATGATGTTGTCCTCGGCGACGTAGCCCCGCGGTGCGTTATCGGACGGACGCAGCACGATCCGTCCGCCGGACAGTCCCTTGCCGACATAGTCGTTGGCATCGCCAAGCACCCGCAGTGTGATCCCCCGCGGTACGAATGCACCGAAGCTGTTACCGGCCGAGCCGTCGAAGGTGACGTCGATGGTGCCGTCCGGCAGGCCTTCGCCGCCATAGGCTTTCGTCACCTCGTGGCCCAGCATGGTCCCGACTGTGCGGTTGGTGTTGGTGATCTTCATCGCGAACCGCACCGGGGTGCCTGAATCCAGGGCTTCGCGGGATCTGATGATCAACTGCTGATCCAGCGCCTTGTCCAGACCGTGGTCCTGCCGCGAACTGCAGTAGAGGTCCTGGTTCATGAACGCCGAGTCGGCTTCGTGCAGCACCGGTGCCAGATCGAGCTTGTGCGCCTTCCAGTGTGCGGCCGCCTGGGTGGTATCGAGGGCACTGACCTGACCAACCATCTCGTTGACGGTGCGGAAGCCCAATTGCGCCATCAGCTCCCGCACTTCTTCGGCAATGAACATGAAGAAGTTCTCGACGAATTCCGGCTTTCCGGCGAACCTTTCGCGCAGCGCCGGGTTCTGGGTGGCCACGCCGACCGGGCAGGTGTCGAGGTGGCATACCCGCATCATGATGCAACCGGATACCACCAGGGGTGCGGTTGCGAACCCGAACTCCTCGGCACCCAGCAGTGCCGCGATCACCACGTCGCGACCGGTCTTGAGTTGACCGTCGACCTGGACGACGATTCGATCGCGCAGGCCGTTGAGCAACAGGGTTTGCTGGGTCTCGGCCAGGCCCAGTTCCCACGGTGCGCCGGCGTGCTTCATCGACGTCAGTGGTGTGGCACCGGTACCGCCGTCATGACCGGAGATCAGTACCACATCGGCGTGTGCCTTGGAGACCCCGGCGGCGACCGTGCCGACACCGTTCTCGCTGACCAGTTTGACGTGAATGCGTGCTGCCGGGTTGGCGTTCTTGAGGTCATGGATCAGCTGTGCCAGATCCTCGATGGAGTAGATGTCGTGGTGGGGAGGGGGAGAGATCAGCCCGACACCAGGTGTGGAGTGGCGGACCTCGGCCACCCACGGATAGACCTTGTGGCCCGGAAGCTGACCGCCCTCGCCGGGTTTGGCACCCTGGGCCATCTTGATCTGGATGTCAGTGCAGTTGGTCAGGTAGTGGCTGGTAACACCAAACCGGCCGGAGGCCACCTGCTTGATGGCACTGCGTCGCCAGTCGCCGTTGGAGTCATGGGCGAAGCGGCTGACGGCTTCGCCGCCCTCACCCGAATTCGACCGGGCGCCAAGGCGATTCATCGCAATCGCCAGCGTCTCATGTGCTTCGGCGGAAATCGATCCATAGCTCATCGCGCCGGTGGAGAACCGCTTCACGATCTCGATGGCCGACTCGACCTCTTCGATCGGCACCGGCGGTCGAGCCCCCGTCTTGAACTGCAGCAGTCCGCGCAGCGAGGCGATCTTCTCGCTCTGATCGTCGACCAGCTTCGTGTACTCCTTGAAGATCGAGTACTGGCCGGTACGGGTGGAGTGCTGCAGCTTGAAGACGGTGTCGGGGTTAAACAGATGGTATTCGCCCTCTCGGCGCCACTGGTACTCCCCGCCCACCTCCAGTTCGCGGTGCGCGCGCTCGTCGGGCCGGTCCAGATACGCCAACTGGTGACGGGTGGCGACGTCGGCGGCGATGTCGTCGAGATCGATCCCGCCCACCGGACAGTGCAGGCCGGTGAAGTACTCGTCGAGCACCTCCTGGGAGATGCCGATGGCCTGGAACAGTTGCGCCCCGGTGTAGGACGCCACCGTCGAGATGCCCATCTTCGACATCACCTTCAGCACGCCCTTGCCGGCCGCCTTGACGTAGTTGCTCACCGCCTTCTCGCGATCGATGTCTTGGATGACGCCCCGGTCGATCATGTCGCTGATCGATTCGAACGCAATGTAGGGGTTGATCGCGGCGGCGCCGAAGGCGATCAGCATCGCCATGTGGTGTACCTCGCGGGCATCGCCGGATTCCACTACCAGGCCTACCTGGGTGCGGGTGCGCTCCCGGACGAGGTGCTGATGGACGGCGGCGACGGCGAGCAGGGTCGGGATCGGCGCGGTGGTCTCATTGGACTCCCGATCGGACAGGATCAGGATTCGCGCGCCATCGGCGATGGCGTTAGAGACCGCTGCCCGAATGTCATCGAGTGCTCGGCGCAAACCAGCACCGCCCTCGGCCACCGGGTACAGACAGCGGATTACCGCCGAGCGCATGCCGTGTCGGTGGCCGTGCACTTCGTCGTCGGGGTCGAGGTTCACCAGCTTGGCCAACTCGTGGTTCCGCAGGATCGGGTGCGGCAGCACGATCTGATGGCAGGACTCCGGGGTGGGGTTGAGCAGATCGCCCTCGGGGCCGACGGTGGCCTGGATGCTGGTCACCACTTCTTCGCGGATGGCGTCCAGTGGCGGGTTGGTCACCTGGGCGAACAACTGCTGGAAGTAGTCGAACAGCATCCGCGGTCGGGCCGAGAGCACCGCGATGGGAGTGTCCGTGCCCATCGAGCCCAGCGACTCGGCGCCGGTGCGCGCCATCGGCGCAATCAGGATGTTGAGTTCCTCGTAGGTGTAGCCGAAAGCCTGCTGGCGCAACACAACCCGGTGGTGCGGCATCCGGATGTAGGGACCCTGCGGTAAGTCGTCGAGGTGGAACTGCTCCGCATCCAGCCACTGCTGGTAGGGGTGCGCGGCGGCCAGTTCAGCCTTGATCTCCTCATCGGCGATGATGCGGCCCTGGGTGGTATCGACCAGGAACATCCGACCGGGTTGCAGGCGCAAGCGTTGGACCACGGTGGCCGGGTCGAGGTCGAGCACACCGGCTTCCGACGCCATCACAACCAGGCCGTCGTCGGTGACCCAGATGCGCGAGGGGCGCAGGCCATTGCGGTCAAGCACCGCACCCACCACGGTGCCGTCGGAGAAGCACACCGACGCCGGGCCGTCCCACGGTTCCATCAGTGCGGAGTGGTAGGCGTAGAAGGCTCGGCGGGCCGGATCCATCGCCTGGTTGCGCTCCCAGGCCTCCGGGATCATCATCAGGACGGCGTGCGGCAGGCTGCGCCCGCCAAGGTGCAGCAGTTCGAGCACCTCGTCGAAGCGAGCACTGTCGGAGGCTCCGGGCGTACACACTGGGAAGATTTTCTCAACGTCGGCGCCGAAGACGTCCGTTTCGATCAGCGCCTCGCGAGCGCGCATCCAATTCTCATTGCCGGTCACGGTGTTGATCTCACCGTTGTGGGCGATCCGCCGGAATGGATGCGCCAGCGGCCACGACGGGAAGGTGTTGGTGGAGAACCGCGAGTGCACGATTCCCAGCGCGCTGGTGACCCGCTCGTCCTGGAGGTCGAGGTAGAAGGCTTTGAGCTGCGGGGTGGTGAGCATGCCCTTGTAGATGAAGGTCTTTCCGGAAAGGCTTGGGAAATAGACGGTTTCGCGTCCCGGGCCGTCCTGGCCGGGACCCTTGGTTCCCAGCTCATGCTCGGCGCGCTTTCGGATCACGAAGGAACGGCGTTCCAGCTCCATGTCGGAGGCGCCGCCGATGAACACTTGACGGAGGGTGGGCATGGCGTCGCGGGCCAGCGCACCCAGCGAGGAGTCATCGGTGGGCACATCGCGCCAGCCCAGAACGGTCAGTCCCTCGGCTTCGACGATCTTCTCCAGCGCATCACACGCGGCGACGGCTTCCCGGGCAGACTGCGGGAGGAAGGCAATGCCGGTGGCATAGGAACCCTCGGCCGGCAACTCGAAATCGACCACCGCGCGCAGGAATGCATCGGGAACCTGGAGCAGGATTCCGGCGCCGTCACCGCTGTGCGGCTCGGCACCGGCGGCGCCGCGATGTTCCATGTTCAGCAGAGCAGTGATGGCTTTGTCGACGATGTCGCGGGAGCGGCGGCCGTGCATATCAACGACCATGGCCACGCCGCATGCGTCGTGCTCGTATGCGGGGTTATAGAGCCCGACACTGCTGGGCATATACACCTGACCCTTCACAACATCTCGCACAGCGGTTCATACGACGGCGCCGCGCCCCGTCGGGTTCCTCCGTGCGTCGGTGAACGGCGGCCCTTCTGTGGTGTCAACAGGTATCGAAACGATATGCAAGCAGGGGCGAACATGCCAACTTAGGTAATCCTAATAAGCCGGAGTGGTTCGCGTGTGGCCTTTCGATTCGGCAAGATCGGTGTTCATGACCGCCCCGACCATGGCGCACCGCCTGGCCGCTGAAGTGCTCGGCACGTTCTGGCTGGTCCTGGGCGGCTGCGGTGCCGCGGTGTTCGCGGCCGACCCGGCGGGCGACTTCTCGGCGGGTATCGGCTACACCGGCGTGGCCCTGGCCTTCGGCCTGGCCCTGATGACCGGGGTGTACGCACTCGGCGGTATCTCCGGCGGCCACTTCAACCCGGCCGTCACACTCGGGGCCGCAATTGCCGGGCGCTTGGAGTGGTCGTCGGTATTGAAGTACTGGCTGGCCCAGATCGCCGGGGCAGTCCTGGGTGGCGGGGCGATCGTCGTCATCGGCCATGGCCGGCCGAATTGGACCCCGGTCGGAAACATGGCCGCAAACGGCTACGGCTCGAATTCACCTTTCTACTACTCCTTGACCTCCGTACTGGTCGCCGAGATCGTGCTGACCTTCGTGTTCCTGCTGGTATTTCTGCGCGTCACCGATCACCAGCGGCTTACCGGCTTCGCCGCGTTGACCATCGGCCTGACCTACACCGTGATCCATCTGATCGCCATCCCGATCTCCAACGCCTCGGTCAATCCGGCGCGTTCGACCGGCGTCGCGTTCTTCAACAGCGCGGGGGCGGCGGGGCAACTCTGGGTCTTCTGGTTGGCGCCGCTTGTGGGTGCGGCGCTGGCCGGGTGGGCCTACCCGGCGCTGTTCGGCCGCCGGGAGGATCCGGCGGAGATCACAGCCGGCTGATCCGCTGGACCGGCAGTCGTGGGCCGCGGCGGGGTTCATAGGCCAGGCCACTGACTTCCAGCAGTCGGACGACCCGGTATCGGTGGGGTCGCATCGGTTCGAGTAGCTCCACCATCTGTGCATCGTCGATAGGATGACCGAGCAGCGTCCAGCCGATCATCTTCGACACGTGGTAGTCGCCGACCGAGAGCGCGTCGGCGTCACCGAACGCACGCTGGGCGGTCTCAGCGGCCGTCCACACCCCCACCCCGGGCATAGAGGTGAGCGCTTGGCGGGCTTCGGCGGGTGTGTAGGCGGATAGTCGTTCCAGGGAATCGGCGCGCTGGGCACAGCCGATCAGAGTGCGGGCACGGCCAGGATCGACATTGGCGCGGTGGAATTCCCATGACGGGATAGCGCGCCACGCCTCTGCGGACGGCGGTACCCGCATCATCTCGGGTGCGGGCCCGGGTGCCGGGGTGCCGTACTTGGTCACCAGCAGCCGCCAGGATCGGAAGGCATCCGCGCCGGGGACGCGTTGTTCGAGCACCGCCGGGATGATCGCCTCAAGCACGCGCGCGGTTCGACCGATCCGCAGATGCCGAACTCGGGCGGCCGCGGTGGCGACGATCGGATGGGTCGGCTGGAGGCCGGTGGTGTCATCGCCGACACCGAGTAGTGCGGGCAGCGCGTCGACGAACTCATCAGCGCCGGCACCCCAGGCCTGGCATGCCACGGAATCGGCGCCGGTGCGGTTGATACGTGCGGTCGTCGGCCCACTGGGCTGCAGGCTAGTCCGCCAGATCGAACCGTCGGCGTCGATCTGGAAGCACGGGTCAGACGGACCGCGGCGGTGCGGGGCCAGGGTATGGCCGGGACTGACCGGCCCCGGGAACTTCAGCGTGCGTTCAATCGGCACCGCAAACTGCCTAGGGGCGCCCGGTGATTCGATCGGCGAGTGTTGCGATCGGCGAAGTTGTCGACCGGCCGCCGGCCTCGTGTCGGTCAGCAAGCTTGTATGCGGAGTACAGGCCCTGTACGCCGAGCCACCGCAACGGTTCGGGCTCCCAGGTGCGCGACCGGTGATTGACCCACGGCAGTTCGGTCAGCGCGGTAGTGCGTTTAAGGACAAGGTCGGCCAGAGTTCGGCCGGCAAGGTTGGTGGCCGTGACACCGTGACCGACGTAACCGCCGGCTTCACCGAGACCGGTGGCTGGGTCCAATCGGACTCCGGCAGTCCAATCCCGGGGCACGGCGAGCACACCGCACCATCCATGCGCGATCGGCACGCCGCGGGTCTGCGGCAGCACCGTATTGAGCACTCCGGTGAGGTAGTCGATGGTTCCTTGACCGACGGCACCGTCGTTGTCGATCCGCGAGGCATACCGGTAGGGCACCGCGCGACCACCGATCGCGATCCGGTTGTCGGCGGTGCGCTGGGCGTAGAAGAAGCCATGCGCGAGATCACCAAGGGTCTCGCGACCCTCCCAACCGATTGTGCGCCAAAGATCTTCGGGCATCGGATCAGTAGCGATCATCGCGCTGTTCATCGGCAGCCAGCGTCTGCGCAATCCCCGCATCCGCGCGGTGAATCCCTCAGTGGCACGCAGTACGATCGGTGCGCGCACCACACCCAGTGGCGTTTCAGCACGTCCAGGACTGATCTTCGTCACCGGAGTTTGTTCGTAGATCGTCACGCCCAGACGTTGCACCACATCGGCCAGACCGCGGACCAATTTCGCCGGCTGCACACGCGCGCAGTGCGGGTTGAATGAACCCAGCACCAGGTGATCAACCCGAATACGTTCGGCTGCTTGCGAACCCGACAGGATTTCGATGTCGTCAATTCCCCAGCGGCGATCTTCGTCGACTTCGGCACGCAGTCGCACCGCCTGGGCGGCGGTTCGGGCGACCTCGAGGTTTCCGCCCTTAACAATGTCAGCGTCGATGCCTTCCCGGCGTGCCACGTCGATCACTTCATCGACGGCGTCATCGAGGATGCGCTGCCAGGTGACCACGCTGGCTCGACCATGCTGGCGGGCCAGAAGAACGCGGTCTCCGGGCGGCAGGCCGGACAGCCAGCCTCCGTTGCGTCCGGATGCACCAAACCCGGCGAATCGCGCCTCGAGCACCACGATCCGCAACGCGGGGTCGGCCTGCTTGAGGTAGTAGGCGGTCCACAGCCCGGTGTAACCCGCACCGACAATGCATATGTCGGCCTCGCGGTCCCCCGGCAGCGCCGGCCACGGATCGGGCAGCGACGAGAACCAGTGCGAGACGTGGCCGATCTTTGACATACGTTCAGTCTCGCCGAGTGGCCTTGGCGGCGCGCAGCGAGGTCCAAAATTTCGCGGCCGCGGCGATGGATTCTTCGACCGGCTTCGGCTGCCAACCGAGTTCGCGCACGGCCTTGGAGTGATCAACCGGCGCCTCGGCACGCATCAGCCGAACCGCATTGAGGGTGAGCCGTTCGTCTTTGCCCCGCAGCCGAGCTTTCGTGGTGCCGAGGGCGCCCATCGCATAGGTCAACGGCAGCGGGATGGTCCTGGTGGGCCCGGGCACACCGGCGGCTTCAGCGGCGATCCGCACCACCTCGGCATTGCTGATCGTCTTCTCCGAAATCAGGTAGCGCTCACCAACTCGTCCGCTTTCGGCGGCAAGCAGCATCGCGGCCGCGGCGTCGTCGACTCCGACAGCTTCGAGTTCGATACTGCCCAGGACGAACGGCAGCTTTCCGAAAGCCGCCCCGGCGATGATGGCGCCGTGTGGAGTCCGACCCCAGTCACCAGGACCGTAGGTGGTGGACACGCACATCGCGACGGCGGGTAGGGCGGCGCCGAGCACCAGACGTTCGGCCCGCACTCGGGTACGCACATAGTGGGTGAGTTTAGTTTCGTCGGTGATGACATCGGCCTCGCTGGCCACTCGGCCACGGCGGCGGTCAACCGTGGCGTAGGTGCTGGTGAAGATGAAGCGCCGCAACGGGTTTTCGCGGTGCACGGCCTCGGCTACATCAAGGACATTGCGGGTGCCATCGACGTTGGTGCGGTATAGCGGTGCCGGGTCGATCAGATAGCCGCGGGTGTCGACGACGCAGTAGTAGACGTCCTCGCATCCGGTCATGGCCGCGCGAAGGGTGTCGTTATCCCAGATGTCGCCGACGAAGCGTTGGGTGCTGAGATCGTCGATGCCGACGGTGTTGGCGCCCTCGCGGACCATCACCCGAACGTCATGGCCAACCGCTGCCAGTTGGCGAGTGACACGCGAACCGAGGAATCCGTTGGCGCCGATGACAAGTTTGGGTCCGCTCACGGAGCGGCGCCGTTCTTGCGCATCCACGCAGCAGCGTCGGTATCGAGAGTGCGGAGTTTCTCTGCCTTTTTGCACCACTTCATCGCCGCGGACAGGAATCGCAGCGGGTTATAGATATCCTCCTGGCGGCTCCACAGCCCGTTGCCGGCGTAGGTGATGATCGAGATGTTGGTGGCACTGATGATTGTGCCGTCACCCGGATCGCGCATCGGGTTGTCCAGTTCGATGATCACCCGACCGGTGGGTTCGTCGATGACCGACCACAGTGCGGGGAATGCGGTCATGTGGCTGCCGGGAAAAGTGGTCATGGTGCGGTAGATCCAGGCGCGTACCTGCTCGCGGCCCTTCATGGTTCCCATTGCGTGTTCGATGTAGTCGACATCAGGGGTGTAGTGCGACACCCACGCGTCCCAGTCTCGGGTGCTGGCGGCGTCGGCGACAGTCTGCTCGAAGGTCGCGAAGGCGTCAGTCAATTCGGCTCGGGAGAAACGCGGGGCCGTCACAAATCCAAACTAGAACACGTTCTTCCTCTAGGGGTTCGACTGGGCCACAATAGAGAGCATGACTGAAACCAAGACCGCGATCCTGGCCGGCGGATGCTTCTGGGGAATGCAGGACCTCGTCCGACGTCAACCGGGGGTGATCTCGACCCGAGTGGGTTACACCGGCGGTGAGAACGCCCGACCCACCTATCGCAACCATCCCGGCCACGCCGAAGCACTCGAGATCGTCTATGACCCGACGAAAACGGACTATCGGGCGCTACTGGAGTTCTTCTTCCAGATCCACGACCCGAGCACGAAGGATCGTCAAGGCAACGACCGCGGGACCAGCTACCGCTCGGCCATCTTCTACCTCGACGACGAGCAGAAGGCCGTGGCACTGGACACCATCACCGACGTCGACGCCTCCGGACTGTGGCCGGGAAAGGTCGTCACCGAGGTGACACCGGCGGCCGAATTCTGGGAGGCCGAACCTGAGCATCAGGACTATCTGTTGCACTATCCCAACGGCTACACCTGCCACTACCCGCGGCCGGATTGGATGCTGCCCAAGCGCGCACAGGTCTAGTTGTGTGCCGAACTCCGCCGACAACGCAATCGGGCTGGTCCAGGGGTTCTTGTTCCTTGTCGGGTAGGCATTCCGCTATCGGGCACGCTAGGGTTTCCCCATCATTTAGTACTGAGGAGAGAACATGCGAGTCGTCGCGTTCGCGCCATCGCTGAGCGCGGTTTCAGAAGACGTCGGCGGGGTCAACATCAAGGGCTTCCCGATGACTAGCTGCTACGTCGACAACTTCCCGGCTCAGATCACCGTGCCGATGGTCATTGCCCTGTGCGCCCTGGGCGGCGCGGACTATGACCCGGTTCGGGTCATCATCGCCACCTCTCCAGATAACGAGCGAGTCGGCAGCCTCGAATTCGGCTGGCACTGGCACGACAATCCCCCCACCCCGGTCAAGTTTCGTGTTTTCACCCAATACCTGCCGATGCGCGTCGAATCCGCCGGGGTGTATACGATCGGCCTCTACGACAGCCTCGACGACGCCGAGACTGATGTTCTCTTCCCGCTGCCGGTACTCAAGAGGAACCCGTTGCTACAGACCCGAGATCCCTAAAGCGTTGTATCTCCAAGGAGCACATCGATCATGACAGAGAACCCACGCGCCGATGTGGTCGCCCACCAGTATGAGAAGTGGCAATACCCCGAGCCAATTCAAAACCTCGAGACCTGGCTGAGCAACAATTGGCAATGGTTCGACCCAAGCCACGCTCACCGGATCCTGTGGCCCGATCGGCCTCTCCAGTCCGATCTCGACATCTTGATCGCGGGTTGCGGCACCAACCAGGCGGCTGTGTTCGCCTATACCAACCGGGCATCGAAGGTCGTAGCAATCGACGTCAGCCAGCCTTCGCTGGACCACTCCAAATACCTCAAGGACAAGTACTCGCTGAAAAACCTTGAGCTGCAACTGCTTCCCATCGAGGAAGCACCATCGTTGAAGCAGGAATTCGATCTGGTCATCTCAACCGGTGTACTGCACCACATGGCTGAACCGAAGGTCGGGATGAAGGCGATCGCCGACGTGCTGCGGCCCGAAGGTGTAGCCGCGATCATGGTCTACGCCCGTTACGGCCGGGCGGGGGTGGAGATGATGCAGGCAATTTTCCGCGAGCTCGGGTTGACCCAGGACGAGGAATCGCTGGGGATGGTCAAGGACACGATCGCAACCCTGGCGTCGACTCACCCGGTGAAGAGCTACATGTCGATCGCGCCGGATCTGGTGTTCGACGCCGGCATGGTCGACACTTTCCTGCACGGACGGGACCGCAGCTACACCGTCGAGGACTGCCTGGACCTTGTCTCCTCGGCGGGTCTGGAATTTCAGGACTGGTTCCTCAAGACGTCGTACTACCCGCCCAACCTGACCGAGCCGGGCAATGCTTTCTACGCTGCTGTAAACCAGCTTCCCGACGCTAAAAAGTGGTCGGTCATGGAGCGCATCAAGACGCTCAACGCCTGCCACTTCTTCCTCGCCTGCCGTAGTGACCGACCGAAGCAGAACTACCGGATCGACTTCTCGGCGAGCCAGGCCCTGGATTATGTGCCGTTGATGCGGTTGCGCTGCGGGGTCAGCGGCCAGGAGATCTACCGACCGGGTTGGAGTGTCCAGTTGGACCCCACTCACCTGGCGTTCGCACAGCACGTCGACGGCGAGCGCTCGATTCGCGACATCGCCCGCCGGGTGGCACAAAGCGGCGTTCTGGCGGCGGCCGATCAAGCGGAGCTTGAGTACATGGGCCTGGAACTGTTCGAGGGACTCTGGAGGATGGACTTCATCGCCATCGACCTCAGCGCAGTGTCGGCATAGTGCGCGTCGTCGCGTTCGGACCGGCACTGACGGTCACCGAGGAAGATGCCGGCGGAGTCAGCGCCACGGGATTCCCGATGACCAACTGCTTTGTAAGTGAACTTCCCACCACTATCACCATCTCGATGGTGATTGCGGTCTGCGCACTGAGCGGTGGCGAGTACGACCCCGTCCAGTACCTGATTGCCACCGCACCGGATGGCGAACGCGCCGCAGCCATGGAGTTCCGCTGGCATTGGCAAGACATTGACGAGACTCCGGTCAAGTATCGGGTTTTCGCGCAGTACCTTCCGCTGCGTATCAAGTCCACTGGCATTTACACGATCGGCCTATACGATCGGCTCGATTCAGTGGAGACGGTCGCGGAGTTCCCGATGCCGGTCCATACCTATGACCCGATGACGCAGGGTCCGGGTAACTTCTGACTCTCAGCCCAGCGGCGTTGCGCGGCGGTACATCACTACCCGCCCACCCTTCCTCGGAGTGTACGCGACACCGCGGTTGAACCACTTCTCCCCTGCGGCACTAGTGGTCTGAATAGTGAAGTGCCGCAATACTGTTCGCAAAACGATGTCCATCTCCATGTGGGCAAAGGCAGCACCAACGCAACGCCGGGTTCCCCCGCCGAAGGGCACCCAGTTGTACGGGTTAGGTTTTGCATCGATGAAACGCTGTGGATCAAACTGCTCCGGGTCTTTATAGACATCGGGGTCAGAGTGTAACTGCTGCAAGCTAATCAGGATTGAGAAGTCCTGGGGGATGATCCATTCTCCGAGTTCGTAGGTCGGCACCGAAACCTGCCGACCGGCGAAGTCGATGACCGTGCGGTTGCGCTGAACCTCGTAGATGGTGGCAAGCCGATAGGTGTTGTCGTCGCCTGCGGCTTCGGCGACCAACCGTTCCAGCACTGCGGGGTGGCGGGAGATCCGCTCGAAGGCCCAACCCAGCGTCGAGGCGGTGGTCTCGTGCCCGGCGGCCAACAGGGCCAGCAGTTCATCTCCGATTTCACCGCGGGTCATCGCCGAACCATCGTCGTAGGTGCTGCGCAGGAATAGCGACAGCACATCCGCGCGATCTTCGAAGTTCGGATCCTGCCGAGCCTGAGCGATGAGGGTGTCGACCAGGCCGTCGTAGATGCGTCGGTAGGAGACCAGTTTCCCCCACGGACTAAAACGCCCGGGCGGCCCCTTGGGGCTCGGTAAGAGGCTCACGCGCGACCCCAGCGTCACCCACTTGGGCAGAAGCTCGCGGAGGCGTTGGAGCTCGGCTCCATCGGCGCCGAATACCGCCCGCAGGATGATATTGAGAGTGATGCGCATCATCGGCTCGAGAGTCTCGAATTCCACACCATCGGGCCACGAGGCCATCTCCCGATGGGTCTCCTCCTCGACGATGGTCTCGTAGGCCTTGATGCTCTTGCCGTGCAGCGGCGGGGTAAGCAACTTGCGCCGTTGACGATGCGCTGCGCCCTCAAGTCCGAATACCGAACCCGCGCCGAGAACGCGGCTGAGATTGGGTTGGATGTTGTGCAGCACTTCAGGGCTGGTGGTGAAGATCTGTTTGGCCAGTACCGGGTCCGAGACCACGACCGCATCCCCGAACACCGGGATCCGAACCGTGACGCAGCGTCCGGCGGTGCGAGTGAGCCACATGACGTTGCGGCGCCGCGCGGTGACGAACAGCAAAGCTCCGAGTGGGCGCGGAAGCGGGGACGACGGTGGCAGCCGGGGGCCGGCAACCACGTGGGCATCGACGGCGGGCGCTTCTGTCATGGAGAACCTCTCAACGATGAGGTGGTACCGCTCTGTACCACCTACGTGAAATAGTACGGTACTCTCTGGTACCAGCGGTTGACAAGGGGGACGGGTGAGCGGACCGGTAGCCGAGCAGCTTGGCCCCGTGCAGGGGTTCCGTCGCAGATTGCTCGACGGTCTGGCCGCCTCAATCGAGGAGCACGGCTATCGCGAAACAACCGTCGCCGATATCGTCCGTCACGCCCGCACCTCCAAGCGCACGTTCTACGACCATTTCTCTACTAAAGAGGAGTGCTTCGTTGAACTGCACTCGACCCACAACGAAGACATGGTGGTCGTCGTGCGTGACGCGGTGGATCCCACGGCGCCCTGGCGGGAGCAGGTCCGCCAGGCCGTCACCGTATACGCCCGCACGATCGACGCAACCCGGGCGATCACACTGAGTTGGATCCGCGAGTTGCCTGCGTTGGACGAGGAGGCCCGGCTGCTACTGCGGAGCGGCCTCGATCGATTCGCGTTGATGATCGGTGGTCTCACCAACGGTCCGCGATTCCGGGATGCCGGCCTGAAACCGCTGTCTCCCAGCGCCGCCATCATCTTGGTGGGTGGTCTCAACGAACTGACCGCGCAGATGGTCGAGGACGGTCGTCCGCTCACGGCGATGATTGACCCGGCCGTGGCAGTAGCGACCGCTCTACTCAGCGCCGGCGTCTGAGTCGGTTCAGCGTGCAGGCAGCACGAAGGCGAACGGCCGCGGAAAGCCCAGACCCTGCAGGCGGGCCAGGCGGATCGCCTCGTGTGGCACCGGAAGCGACCGTCCGGATGACGGCTCATAACAGCGCAACCAAGCGCCATCGATCTCGGTCAGCAGCACCCAGTGGCGCGGGAGTGCGGAGCCGATCAGCATCGGCACCGGCCAGCCCTCCGTGATTGCGGCGCACACATCGACGAGGGCGTCCCGGCGCACCGCGGGCCGCCAACGGTAGCGGACACCACGCGCTGCAGCATGGGTGTTGAGCGCACGGGCCATTCCGGCCGGGGTGGTACCCAACGCTCGCGGCCACACCACGTTGACCGCCCGGTGCACCCGGCCCTGTTCAGCAGCGAACCACTGCTGGCCGCGATCGGCCCGCAAGGGCGCACCGTAGTCTGCGTCGAGCAATGCTCCCGCCATCACTGCGACGCTCGGGCCGCAGGTCACGCCGTCGCGCTGCCGCAGCCATGCCATGCTCGCCACTCTAAACCGCCGGGCGTAGGTTAAGTGCCGACACAGGAAGGACCCCATGGCCCAGACGATGCGCGCCGAGCGTTTCTACGCCGACACGAAATCCGTTGTTCTCGAGGATGTTCCGATCCCTGAACCAGGCCCGGGCGAGGTCCTGATCAAGGTCGCATTCTGCGGGATCTGCCATTCCGATGTCAGCCTGGTTAACGG
>Ga0007791_10000276_pt1 | contig 15491 bp, 17 predicted proteins | sample CryBogmetaGMA05M_FD_60368 | JGI IMG/M metagenome (GOLD analysis project Ga0007791, IMG submission 60368) | Freshwater microbial communities from Crystal Bog, Wisconsin, USA - MA0.5M | ecosystem: Environmental > Aquatic > Freshwater > Lake | place: Crystal Bog, Wisconsin, USA | collected 2009-07-06 | reverse complement strand
TCGAAGAATCTCTTGAGATCCTCGTGCAGCAGCGTGTGCCGCTGGATCTTGGTGGTGAACTCCTCTAGTTGTCCCGGTGTCGGCAGTTCGCCGTAGATGAGCAAATAGCTCACCTCGATGAAAGTCGACTTCTCGGCCAACTGCTCGATCGGGTAGCCGCGGTAGCGCAGGATGCCGGCATCGCCGTCGATGTAGGTGATCGCGCTCTTGGTCGACGCGGTGTTCACGAACCCCTGGTCGAAGGTGGTGTAACCAGTCTTGGCCAGCAGCGGCCCCAGCGCGATACCGTCGGAACCCTCGGTGGCGTGGACGATCTCCAGGTCCAGTTCTCCGCCGGGATAGCGAAGCGTGGCGTCGTCGTCGGTTGCGGCCACTTCAACCCCTTCTTGCGCAGTCGATGGCGTCGGTCGATCCGTCCCCGAATGAACCTAGTCGGTATTGTCCCGGCTCACCTTATCGGGGCAGATCCCGGGGGTGCCACGGCTGCCAGAGCCGGGCGAAGACCTCATAGATGGACTCAATCCGGTCGCTGATCCGGCCGGGGTCGCTGAGATCAATGCCCGGGCTGTCGCAGGCGACCGCCATCAGTACCGCCCAGGTGTCGAACAGAATCCGGATCGCCGGATCGTGTACCGGCAGCCCCATCCTGGTCGCCATCGCCTGGATCACCGCGTCGGTCGGCCCACCGACCGGCCGGAAGGTGAAGGCCGCCAAGCTGAGCATGGGTGAGCTTGTGACGATCTGCAGGAAACCTCTGACCCGGTCGAATGACATCGCTCCCGGCTCACCTCGCTCGGCAGCCCGGAACACCTCGACGTGCGCCCGCACCAGCGCCTCATGTTCGGTGATGTCGTTCGGCTGGCGTTCCAGGGCGGCCGCGACGTGCTCGGCGGTCTCCTCGATCAGCGCGCCGATCACCGCTTCCTTATTGGGGAAGTACCGGCTGAATGTTCGCGGCGACACCTCCGCGGCGCCGGCGATCTGGTCCACCGTGGTGTTCTCGTACCCCTGCTGCGCGCACAGCGCGGCCGCTACGCCGACGATGACGGCGCGCGTGCGTTGTTTCTTGAGCTCACGCAGCCCGAGGGCTGCATCCCCCCTGCGGTCGGGCACACACTGATAGTAGGCGCGATAGGTGTTAGGCGCGCACCTAACGGTCAGTCCCGCCCCGATACGTCCGGCCGGTACCGAAGGAACGCGGGTACGGCCATGGCCGCCACCACCACACCGACCACCACCAGCACTCCCCCGCCGGTGGCGGCGATCGTGGTGCCGACCGCCGCGGCCGCGGTCCCGTGCACCACATCGGCCAATCGCGGGCCACCGCCGACAACAACGATGAACACCCCCTGCAACCGACCACGCAGATCGTCGGAGGCCACCTCCTGCAGGATCGTCGATCTGAACGCAGCCGACACCATATCGGCGGCTCCGCCTAAAGCGAGGAATGCCAACGCAATCCACAACATCGACCCGGTTCGTCCGCCGGCCCAACCGCTGGCGAGTCCGAATCCGATGATTGCGAAACCCCACACCACAATGGCGGCAACGACGGCCAGACCCTGGCGGCGGATACGCGGAAACCAACCGGAGAACACCCCACCGCAAACAGCTCCCGCTGAGATCGCCGCGGCCAGCAATGCCATGGTGGTGCCGCCGTCGACCGGACCACCGAAGCTCTCGTGCGCCATCTGAGGGAACAATGCCCGCGGCATACCGAAGACCATCGCGATGATGTCGACGACGAACGACATCAGCACCACCCGATTTCCGGCCAGGTACCGGAAGCCCTCAAGCACCGCTGAGAAACCCCAGCGAGACTGCCCTTGCGTCTCAGCGGATTCGGTCGCCGGCATCGGCGCCAACCGGAATGTGGCCCAGATCGGGACCACACATGTCACGGCATCGATGAGGTACAGCGTCGGCAGGTCGATCCAGCGCAGCAGGATTCCGGCCAACAGTGGGCCGGCGATCGAACCGAACTGCTGCACAGTCATATTCAGTGAATTGGCGGCCGGCAACTGCCGGATCGGCAACATCCGCGGTATCGCAGCACCCCGGGTGGGCCAGTTGACGGCGTAGAACGATTGTTGCACCGACAACAGGAGCAACACAGCCCATACATTGTTCAGCGCCAGTGCAGCCTGCGCCCACAGCAATACCGAGGCCACGGCAAGTCCACAGGAGGTGATGATCAGCAACTTGCGGCGATCCATGGCGTCCGCCCAGGCCCCACCCAACAAACCGAACACCACCAGCGGCACCAGCGCGAACAGCCCGGCCAACCCCACATAGGCGGAGTTCCGAGTCAGCGCGTAGAGCTGAACTGGCACGGCGAAGATCGTGAGGTTGCCGCCGACCACCGTGACGATGCCGGCCAGCCACAGCCGTCGAAAGTCCGGGGTTCGTAGTGGCGTGGTGTCGGCGAACAGTCGCCGTCGCGGCTCGACGGTCTCTTCGCTCACGCCTTAAGGCTGCAGACGATCGATGCGATCTGGACTTCCATCGCTACCCGGTGTGACGCGAATACGGTTGTGGATGCGGTTTTCTCGTCCCTGCCAGAACTCGATCACCTCGACCGTGATCCGATAGCCACCCCAATGTGGTGGAACCGGAACGTGCCGCGCATCAGCGAAGCGTCCGGTTACCTCGGCCAGGCTCGCCATCAACTCGGCATGCGAGCCGATCGGGCGGGACTGCGCAGATGCCCACGCGCCCAACTGTGATCCGCGTGGACGTCGTGTCCAGTACTCGGCGGTCTCCTCAGGGCTTACCTTCGTGACAGCGCCCCGAACGTGGACCTGCCGACCCAGCGCGAACCACGGGAAAGTCACCGACGCAAATGGCGTCGCCGCCAGATCGGCGCCCTTGGCTGAGTCGTAGTTGGTGTAGAAAGTGATGCCGTCGGCATCGACACTCTTACAGAGCACCGTCCGGGTGATCGGGCGGCCATCGCTCACGGTGGCCAGAACCATCGCGTTCGGCTCGGCTACCCCGGCCTCCTGGGCTTCGTCGAACCACTTGTGCAGCAGGGAAAGCCAGCCGTCTGCCAGCCAGTCAACGTCGAGGTCGGCGCTGCCGTCCTTTTCCACCGATCCGTATTCAACCCGCATGCCCGCGAGGCGGTGCGCGGGCGGCTGGGCATCTTGATCAACCACGGCATTACCGTACGCCCGTCCTCGGCCACCTGAATCGGTAGCGCGGCCATCGATGCGGTTGCGTTTCGGATCGACCGGCTACCGCGAGCATGGCCGGCACCGAGATGAACTTCACCCGCGGCCGTCCGACGAGTTGCCCGCGTGCAATTTCAGCTGCGTCGATGGCACTCCAGCCGGCAGCGTCGACGAACTCGGGCTGCCGCGCCCGGATCACGCCGTCGAGTGCAGTCATGGGCGCCTGCGGATCATTCAACTGATGGGCATTGAAGTCGTCGACCAGTGTGGCGACGGTCTGCATGGCGCAGGACTTGTTGGTGCCGATGAATCCGGTCGGGCCGCGTTTGATCCAGCCCGCAACGTAGGCGCCGACGACGGGGTCGCCGGTGGCCGGGTCGATCACGCGGCCGCCTGCGTTGGGCACGACGGCGGCGGTCTCGTCGAACGGTAGGCCCGGCACGGGTGCACCCCGATAGCCGATCGATGTCAGCACCTGGCCGGCTTCGAGTTCGATCGTCTCGGCGGTGCCGGTGCGGATGAACTCGATGCCGCGAGCCCGGTCGTGGCCGAGGATGCGGTGAGGGGTGAGCCGGTAGGCCAGCCGAATGCGAGGCCTGCCCGGTGACATACCAGCATCGGGCAACTCCGCAAGAATCTGCAGTTTGGCAGTCGTGACGGGATCATGAGCGGTCTCAAGGTTACGGAGGACCAGCGTCCGGTCGGCGGGATCGAGCACCACCTCCGCGCTAGAACACAGCCCAAGTAACTCAGGCAGGGTGAAGGCGGAATCAGCAGGGTCGCGGCGGGCCGCGATGACGACTTCGCGAACCGCAGAGTTGCGCAGTGTCTCCAGTGCGGTATCGGAGATATCGGTTTGGGCAAGGCGGTCCGGAGAAGATGTGAGGATGCGGGCCACGTCGAGTGCCACGTTGCCATTGCCGATGATCACCACCCGCGGGTGATCCAGTTCGACGGTCCGATCGGCGAAACCCGGGTGGCCGTTGATCCAGGCGACAATATCGGTTGCGCTGCCGGTACCCGGCAGTCCCATGCCGTCGACATCGAGCATGCGATCCCCCGCAGCGCCGACCGAGTAGAGCACCGCATGGTGGTGATCCAGCAATTCCCGATGCGAAATATGCTGTCCCACTTCGGTATTAAGGTAGTAGCTAAAGCCACGCTGTTGGCTAATCCGATCGAATAACCGGGTGATCGACTTGGTGTTCTGGTGATCCGGAGCCACTCCGGACCGCACCAGGCCGTACGGGGTGGGCAACTTATCGAACATATTCACCCGCACACCGCGCTGGGTCAGCAGCTCATCGGCGGCATACATTCCGGCCGGACCGGATCCAACGACGGCTACCGTGAGAGGCATTGCGCCCCTTTGAACGTGGGGCGCAGGCAGCACCGGTGCCAGCTTTGTGGTGGGCGGCACCTTGTCGGCGTTGCGCTTCGGAAAGTAGTCGGCGTTCACCGCTATGAACGGCAGCTGTTCCACACTCAGCTTGCTGTCGGGCACGATGGCATCTACCGGACAGGCGCTCACACATGCTCCGCAGTCCACGCATGCAACCGGATCGATGTGCAACATCTCCGCGGTTGCGAATCCGGGTTCGTCAGGGCTGGGGTGGATGCAGTTCACCGGGCATGAGTAGACGCAAGAGCCGTCACTGCAGCAGGACTGCGTGATGACGTGGGGCACGCCGAACCTCAGGCGGCAGTCACGGCATGCCGCCGTTGCGGCTCGCTGCGGAACCGGCTGGGCGCACCATCGATTTTGCAGATCCGCCAGACCAGCTTCGCCAGCGGATTCATCAGATCGGTGTCATGGCACAGCATCCGCACATCGGCGAACATGTCGCGGAGCAGCTGACGGGATTCCGGTGCCCGGAAAAAGAGCTCCCTACGTACCCCGCGGGGAATATCGAACTGACGGAAGAAGCTGCGCGGCGGCACCACGATCGCCTGGCACAGCACCCGCATGATGACCGGCACGTGCAGCGATAGCAAGAATCGCTGGCGACGGCTCAGTCGCGGCAGGCGCTTTCGCAGATACTCGTGGGCAAACGAGATGTGGCGGGCTTCTTCGGCCACATGGATGGCCATGACCCGCTCCATGATGGGGTGGATTGACTTGCCTTCGCGCAACACATCCTTCTGGGTGTGGTCGATGGGCTCCTCGCCGGCGAGTACTCCGAAGAAGAACGGTATCGGCAGTGGGCCGGCCGCCAGTGGGATCAACGGCGAAAGCCAGCGCAGCAGCCGCGGCATCCCGGGAACGTCGGCACCGATACGGTTCACCGTCTCCTGAAACATCATGGTGTGGTTGCACTCTTCGACGGCCTCGTGCAAGAGGTACCGATATTCCGGTGAGCCGTTGGGCACCCAGAACGAATAGTTCATCAGGCCACGGATCAGGATCGACTCGAATTGCAAGCCGACCTTGGCCACGTTGGCCTGACGCCACTGCCCGATCTCGATCTGCCGCCGCACCGACTGCGCGAGATACCAGGGGTGTCGACCCAATGGGTCGGTCCCGGGAAGGATCCAGCGCTCGTCGTCGCCCGTGACGGCGAACTCCGGCGAATCCCAGTCGATATCGGTGTACGGGTTGAAGTTCCGCCGCACCGAACCTTCGGAGAGCGTGTTGAGCAGGTCGACGTATGCGCGATCGTCGCCGACCTCCATATTGCGACGCCAACGCCTGACCAACCGGGTTCTCGCCATGACCGCCCTCCGATGGGGTTTACATTTAGGTGGTTAATGTCCAAAACAGTACCGCGGGTATCGCATACCTGTCCAGACTTCTTCGAGCATCCCGGGCTTTCGATTTCGGGTCCCGGGGCCGGAGATCCTAGGGTTACGGCATGGCTGACATCTCCCAGCTCACGATCCCCTCCGTGCTCAAACCCTCCGACGGCCGGTTTGGTTGCGGCCCGTCCAAGGTGCGCCCCGCGCAGTTGGCGGCACTGGGCACAACCGCCGCCGGCCTGTTCGGCACATCGCACCGGCAGGCGCCGGTGAAGAACCTGGTGGGCCGGGTCCGCGATGGGCTACGCCAACTGTTCTCGGTACCCGAGGGCTATGAGGTGATCCTCGGCAACGGCGGGGCGACGGCGTTCTGGGACGCCGCGGCTTTCGGACTGATCGATACCAAATCCCTGCACCTGACCTTCGGTGAGTTCAGTGCGAAGTTCGCCTCGGCTGTGGCGGCTAACCCCTTTGTGGGCAAGCCGATCATCATCTCCGCCGAGGCCGGCAGCGCGCCGACACCCCGGGCCGATCCCTCGGTGGACGCCATCGCCTGGGCGCATAACGAGACCTCCACCGGAGTCGCTCTCGGAGTCCGTCGTCCCGAGGGGTCCGGCGACGCGCTGGTTCTCATCGACGCCACCTCGGGTGCCGGCGGATTGCCGGTCAACATGGCCGACTGTGACGTCTATTACTTTGCGCCCCAGAAGAGTTTCGCCAGCGATGGCGGACTGTGGCTGGCGATCCTGTCACCGGCCGCACTGGCCAGAGTGGAGTCGATCGCCGCGTCGGGGCGTTGGGTGCCGGACTTTCTGTCGCTGCCGATCGCGGTGGACAACAGCCTCAAGAACCAGACCTACAACACCCCGGCGATCGGCACGCTGGTGCTGATGGCCGAGCAGGTTGACTGGATGCTGGCCAACGGCGGACTGGACTGGGCGGTCAAACGCACCGCGGACTCGTCATCCCGGCTCTACTCCTGGGCTGAGGACTCGGCCTATGCCACCCCGTTCGTGACCGATCCGATGCTGCGTTCCCAGGTGGTGGGCACCATCGACTTCACCGACGAGGTCGACGCGGCCGCGGTGGCCAAGGTGCTTCGGGCCAACGGCATCGTCGACACCGAGCCGTACCGCAAGCTGGGTCGCAACCAGTTGCGGGTGGCGATGTTTCCGGCGATCGACCCCGACGACGTCACCGCGCTCACACAGTGCGTGGACTGGGTCGTCGAACACCTTTAGACCCACCTGTAACAGGCGCGTGTCGCGGTCAATAAGCCAACGGAGGTTGGGTTAGATTCCGGGCAGAAGGAGGTCGACATGCGGGAACTGACTCTCATCGGACTCGATGTCGACGGACAGCACGTCATCTGTGAAGGTGGCGACCCCGCCGACAAATTCCTGGTTCGAGTAGACGACCGGTTGCGAGCCGCCGTACGTGGCGATCGGACGTGGCTGGGCCAGACCGCACGAGACAACGAGGTCAAAGGCGTGTTGCGACCCAAGGATATTCAGGCCCGGATCCGCGCCGGTGCATCAGTCGAGGAGGTCGCCGAGGCGGCCGGCGTGGACGTGTCTAAGGTCGAACGCTTTGCTCACCCGGTTCTGCTGGAACGTCAGCGAGCCGCCGAACTTGCCACCGCGGCCCACCCCGTGCTGGCTGACGGACCGGCGGTCGAGACGCTGCTGGAGACGATCACCGCCTCGCTGTCCGAGCGTGGATTGAGCTCAGAGGCCACCGATTGGGACGCCTGGCGCACCGACGACGGTCGCTGGACGGTTCGGATGGTCTGGCAGGCGGGACTGTCGGAGAACTTCGCACATTTCCGGTTCACCCCGGGTGCGCACGGCGGCACCATCACCGCGATCGATGAGTCTGCCAGTGAACTGATCGACCCGGAGTTCGAACGGCCGCTGCGGCAGGTTCCCCCGGTGGCGCAATTGGCGTTCGAGGACCAGCCGGCGACACCGGTGGTGGCACCGACGTCGGTGGCTGAGCAGCCGCCGCAACGACCTGCCACGTCCGCCCGTAGCAAGCGCAAGCCCGTGGTGCCGGCCTGGGAGGACGTCCTACTCGGCGTACGCTCCAGCGGCGAACGCTAGCGAATCGCCAACGCCGCCAGCGTTATCCAGCCGACCGCCACACCCACGGCCGCACCCAGCACGAACCACCTTTTAACTGGAACCCGCCGCCAGCCCCATAGCGTGGGGGCAAGACCGCCGACGGCCACCAGGTTCAGCGCGACTGATACCACCGGGTTCACCCGGGTCATGCCGATGCTCAAGACGACGATCGCCGCACCGGTTACCGCGGCTACGAAAGCGGCTACGGTCAGGCCAGTTCCCCAGGGCGTCGAATCCTCGGACATGCGCTCAGGTTATCGGTCCGGTTTCCCGGGCAGTCGAATCCGCTCATAGAACGCGCACGCCGCCGCAGTGGCGACGTTGAGCGAGTCAGTGCCGCGTGACATTGGGATGCGCACCCGAATGTCGCTGGCGCGCATCGCGGTCTCGGTCAGACCCGGCCCCTCCGCCCCGACCAGCACCGCCACCTTCTGTCCAGCCCGCGCGGACATCGCATCGCCCAATATGCATGCTTGCGAGTCCGGCGTCATGGCAAGTAGCTGAAAGTCGTTGTTGCGCAACAGCTCCAGGTCAGCAGGCCAGCGTTGGGTCCGGGCGAAGGGAACCAGGAGCGCGTGACCCATCGACACCCGTACCGCCCGCCGGTATAGCGGGTCGGCACAGCCGTCGCCGAAGATCACGGCGTCCACACCGAGGCCGGCCGCGTTGCGGAAAATCGAGCCCAGGTTCTCGTGGTCATTGACGCCCTCGAGCACCGTGACGGTGCGCGCATCCGTGAGCACCTCCGCCGTGGTCAACGCCGGTGCCCGGCGCGCAACACCCAGCACCCCTCGGTTGAGATGAAAACCGACCACCTCGGCCATGACCTCGGCCGAAGCCCGGTAGAACGGAGCGCCCGCTCCGGTGACGTCGTCAGCAAGCTCCGTCAGGCGACGGTCGGTGCCCAGAAAGGCATGCGGGGTGAACCGGGATGCCAGCATCCTTTGCACCACCAGTACGCCCTCGGCGATCACCAGACCCTTGCCTCCCGGCAGATCAGGTCTGCGGTCGATGCTGTTGAGGTCCCGAAAGTCGTCAAGCCGCTCGTCATCAGGGTCAGTGATGTCGATGACGTCGGGGCCGTCCACGCCGCTAGGTTACGTTGGAGGGCAATGTCGCCCGAATCCGAACCGGCCCCGCCGTCCCTGTCTCCCGGGTTGATGAATCCGTGGCCGGTGATCGCGGTGGGCGCTGCGCTCTGGGCGTTGGCCGCCATCGCGGCCTATAGCGTTCCCGCATTGCACAGTTGGCGCCCGATCACGCTGGCCGGACTGGGCGTCGGGGTGTTCGGGCTATCGCTCTTCCTCTGGCAGCGCTCGGCCGCGCGTAAGGGCTCGCGAGGCGCGCAGACCGGTCTAGACCCTCACCAATAGTCGAAGGAGCACCATGGCAACGCCGCTGTTACAGGCAGAGATCGAAATCAATGCACCCGTCAGCAAGGTCTGGGGTCTGGTCTCGGATCTGAGCCGGATGCCGCAGTGGAGCCCGCAGTGCCGGGTGATGAAACTCCTCGGCCCACTGCGGCCGGGCACCCGCACCCTCAACCTCAACCGCAGCGGATTGCTTTTCTGGCCGACCACGTCGGTGATCACCGAGGTGGTTCCGGACCGCAAGCTTGCCTTTCGTATCCCGCTCAACACCAGCGTGTGGACCTACGAACTCGAGCCGACCGCCACCGGCACACGGCTGGTAGAGACCCGGCATGCTGAGAACGGCGTGACGGCGGTATCGACCGCCGTGACAAAAGCAGCGCTCGGCGGAGTCGACACCTTCGAGAAGGAACTACTCGATGGTATGAACCAGTCGCTGGCCAGGATCAAGGCAGCGGCCGAGGCTCGCTAGCCCTCGGTGGGCTCGACGACAGAAACATCGTCGACTACCGCTACCTCCGCGACGTCGGAAACGTCCGCGGCGTCTGGGACTTCCGCGGCTTGCACCTGGGCCTCAATCGGCGGAGCTTCAACAACATCAAGGACACCGTCGTCGTAGGGCTCGTACATCGGGGACCCGATACCCGCCGGGGCCGGGGTGTCGGAGTGCGCACCGCACCCATAGGTGAAGTCGACCACCTGACCGTCCGCGGACATCGCGTTGCAGCACACCCCGAACATCACACCGAGGGCACCGGCCAGTGGAGCCATGAACCCGCAGTCGCGACACGTCCGTTTTGTCGCGCGTGCCATCGCCGATCCAGGCCCGTGATCGCCGTCATGCCAGCGCTCGGCCGCGTCGTCACGCCCGTAGGCGCTCAGCACGCGGCGTCGGCCGAAGCCGATCTCGAAGGCAACGTCGTCGATCGCGGGGTCGCCGGTAGCCACATAACCCGGCACTAAACGAGGATCGTCAGGAATCGGAGCGAGCAGATCCCCGGCGCCGAGGTCGCCGGGGCGGACTCGCTCCTCCCACGGCAACCACTCCGGGGCCAGCAGCGCTGTCGGACCCGGAACCAGCACGACCTCACTGACTGTGACGCGTTCAGCCCCGGGCACCGCGGCCACCACGACGGCCCACTGCCAGCCCTGATAGCCCGTCATGGTGGCCAGGAAGCGGTGCGTGGCAGCCGCGTCGTCCTCGAACGCGACGCCCAGGTAATCCCCGACGGTGTCGCCACTGAACTCGACGACCGCCTGTCGTGCCTGTTCGGCCGCTGCGCCCAGGAGTGCGGCAGCAGCGTCCGACGGCGCGGCAAGCGGGGCCGGGGCGGTGGGTTCTACGGTATCGATCTGGCTGTCCATCACTGCCAATCTTGCCTCACCCGGCATCAGCGCAGCCACACCGGTCGGCTGCGCGCCTGCGATGGCGCCATGGGGGACAATCGTCACCGTGTCCGGACGGCGGCGTGTGCACCCGAGCGGAGGGTCCGCCCCCGGCCCGGTCCGCCGCAACCTCCGCGAGCATCCCGGCATGGCGAACTACCCCAGTGACGACGCCGGCCATCGCCGCGTCCCATTCGGTCGACGCGAGGACGCCATCAACGAAAACCGCTACCTACCGCCGCTGGACACAGACCGCATTCGCGCCCAGAATCGCTTCGACAATGAAACCGGCAACGGACCTGTCACCGTCACTCGAACCGCGGCCATGCGGAGCCGCGAAATGGGTTCGCGGATGTACGAGATGGTGCAGCGTGCCGCGACTGCCGATGGCGCCGACAAGTCCGGCCTGACCGCTCTCACCTGGCCGGTAGTGGCCAACTTCGCGGTCGACTCCGCGATGGCGGTGGCATTGGCCAACACACTGTTCTTCGCCGCCGCCACCGGCGAGAGCAAGGGCCGTGTCGCCCTCTATCTGCTGATCACAATCGCCCCGTTCGCGGTGATCGCTCCTTTGATCGGGCCGGCGTTGGACCGGGTGCAACACGGCCGTCGGGCGGCACTGGCCATATCGTTCCTGCTGCGAACCGTGCTCGCCGTCGTATTGATCATGAATTACGACGGTGCCACCGGCGGCTACCCATCATGGGTGCTTTACCCGTGCGCGCTGGGAATGATGGTGCTGTCCAAGTCGTTCTCGGTATTGCGCAGCGCGGTGACTCCACGGGTAATGCCACCCACAATCGACCTGGTGCGAGTGAACTCTCGCTTGACGATGTTCGGATTGATCGGCGGGACCATCGTCGGCGGTGGTATCGCCGCCGGTATGGAGTATCTCCTTACCAAGGCTTTCGAGCTTCCCGGCGCGTTGTTTGTCGTCGTGTTCATCACCGTGGCAGGGGCCTCGCTGGCAATGCGGATCCCGCGTTGGGTGGAGGTCACCGAAGGCGAGGTTCCGACCACACTGAGCTATCACGGTCGCAGCAGAGGCGGAGCCTGGGACTGGCTTGACGAAGAACCCACCGAGATCATCGGATCAGCTCGACAACCTCTGGGCCGCAACATCATCACAGCGCTATGGGGTAACTGCACGATCAAGACGATGGTGGGTTTCCTATTTCTATATCCGGCATTCGTCGCCAAGGCACACGACGCCAGCGGCTGGGTTCAGTTGGGCATACTCGGGATGATCGGGGCGGCTGCGGGCATCGGTAATTTCGCCGGCAACTTCACCGCCGCCCGGCTGCAACTGGGCCGGCCATCTGCTCTTGTGGTGCGAGCGGCGATCGCAGTCACCGTCGTCGCCCTGGCCGCCGCGATCGCTGGCAACCTCATCGTCGCGGCGGTGGCGACACTAGTGACCTCGGGAGCCAGCGCAATCGCTAAAGCCTCATTGGATGCCTCGCTGCAGGATGACCTCCCCGAAGAATCGCGGGCCTCGGCCTTCGGCCGTTCGGAGTCGGTTCTGCAGTTGGCATGGGTGCTCGGTGGCGCACTGGGGGTACTCGTCTACACCGAACTGTGGGTGGGTTTCACCGCCCTCAGTTCGCTGCTCATTCTCGGTCTGGCACAAACCCTGATGAGTTATCGCGGCGCATCGCTGATCCCTGGGTTCGGCGGTAACCGCCCAGTGCTTGCCGCGCCTGAGGGTCGTTCCGCGGTGCCCCACCTGTGAGGCAGTTACGAGGCTGGATCATCGCGGCGCTCGTGGTGCTGACCGCCGCCGGTGCCGGCGCCGGTGCTTGGCTCCTCGTCCGCCAGCCCGACACCGCCCTACCGGAGATCAGTGCCTACTCCGATGGCGAGACGGTACGGGTGGGGCCGTACCTGTACTGCAATGTCATCAACCTCAACGACTGTGTAAAAAACGCTACGCAGGCGGAACTTTCGGTCAGCGAGCGCGATCCGGTGCAACTGTCGGTTCCCACTGCGATCAGCCGCGCACCCTGGCGGCTCCTGCGCGTCTATGAGGATGAGAAGAACACCACCACCACCGTCTACCGGCCCGACACCCAACTCGCCGTGACAATTGCAACCGTTGACCCGCAGCGCGGCAGGGTGGTCGGACTGGTAGTGCAACTGCTCACCCTTGTGCAAGACCAGAACGGCGAACTACGCGACCTTCCACACGCGGAGTGGTCGGTCAAGCTGAACTGGAAGTGACGAACTAGGCGTCCAACTCCCGGGCCACCGCCTGCACCACCTCGGACACCCGTCGCGCGATCTTGCGGTCGGGATAGCGGCCCTTGCGTAGTTCGGGCTGAACAGCACCCTCCAGGAGGGTGATCATGTCCTCTACCATGCCGTGCAACTCATCAGGCGAGTGCTTGTGCTCGGCGGCCGCCGCCTCGCGGCGGGTCCGCGTCAGACTCGGCGGCGGGTCGATCAGTTTGACGCTGAGTGCCTGCGGTCCACGACGGCCCGAGGCCAGGCCAAACTCGACCTTCTGGCCGGCCTTGAGGTCCTCGACACCGTCGGGCAGGGCCGAGGAGCGCACATAGACGTCCTCGCCATCCTCCTGAGAGAGGAAGCCGAACCCCTTTTCGGCGTCGTACCACTTCACCTTGCCGGTCGGCACTGGTCTCACCTGCTTGTCTCACGGAGGCAACATGACATTTCGCTATGAACATTCAGCGCCCCGCTGGGCAGGACGCGTGAGGCGATCCTACTCAACCCAGGCACCAGAAGTATCACCGTTAAGTTAGGTAGGGTTTCCTGACCTGACGGAGGTGACATGCGACTGGTTCTGAACATCATCTGGTTGCTGTTCGGTGGACTGTGGCTTGCGCTCGGCTACGTGGTGGCAGCGCTGATCTGCTTCCTGCTCATCGTCACCATCCCATTCGGGTTCGCCTCGCTGCGGATCGCATCATTTGCGCTGTGGCCCTTCGGGCGGACCATCGTCGAGAAGCCCGGGCCCCGCCCGGGTGCGACAGTCGGCAATGTGTTGTGGATCGTGTTGTGCGGACTGTGGCTGGCTATCGGACACATCATCACGGCGGTGGCGATGGCCATCACCATCATCGGGATCCCCCTGGCACTGGCCAACCTCAAACTCGTGCCCGTTTCGCTCATGCCCCTGGGCAAGGAGATCGTTCCCGTCGACGACGCACGGGAGTGGGTATGACCGTAACGACGCTGGGCCTGCCGGCGTTCGGGCGCCGACCCGACGATGTGCCGAATGACATGCCACTGAGCGGTCCCTTAATCGACACCTTCGGTCGGGTGGCCACTGATCTACGCGTATCCCTGACCGATCGCTGCAATCTGCGCTGTACCTATTGCATGCCCGCCGAGGGCCTGGACTGGTTGCCCGGTGATGAGCTCCTGACAACCGACGAGATGACCCGGTTACTGCGACTGGCGGTGACACAGTTGGGTATCACCAACATCCGGTTCACCGGCGGCGAACCTCTGCTGTACCAAAGACTTGAAGACATCGTTGCCGCGACAGCACAACTCGACCCGCGGCCGGAGATCGCGCTGACCACTAACGGAGTTGGCCTGGCAGCACGGGCGCAGGCACTGGCAACCGCCGGCCTGGACCGGGTGAACGTCTCGCTGGACACCCTGGATCCCGAGCACTTCGCCGCTATCACGCGGCGCAACCGACTCGATGAGGTGCTCGCGGGCTTGGCCGCCGCGGCCACGGCGGGACTGGGCCCGATCAAAGTGAATGCCGTGCTCGATCCGGTCACCGGACCGGACGATGCGGTCGAGTTACTGCGCTACTGCCTCCGATTCGGTTACCAATTGCGCATCATCGAGCAGATGCCGCTCGACGCCGGGCAGCAATGGAGCCGCGAGTCCACCGTGAGCGCCGGCAAGATCGAAGCGACCCTGCGTCGGGAGTTCGATCTGAGCGCCGATCCGGCCCCGCGTGGATCGGCACCTGCTCGGCTGTGGATGGTGGATGGCGGGCCCGCCACCGTGGGCATCATCGCTTCGGTGTCGGATGCGTTCTGCTCGGCCTGCGACCGCACCCGGCTCACCGCGGACGGCCAGATTCGCAACTGCCTCTTCGCGACCGAGGAGACCGATCTGCGCCGACTGCTGCGCAGCGGGGCCGACGACGCGGGACTCGAGGCGGCATGGCGGACCGCCATGTGGCGTAAGGCCGCCGGGCACGGTATCAACGAACCCGGTTTTGTACAGCCGCAGCGTCCGATGAGCGCGATCGGGGGCTGACTATGACCGAAGTCACCCCCACTGTCACCCCCACCATTGCCGTGACGGTTCGGTTCTTTGCTGCCGCAAGTGCGGCCGCTGGTAAAGAGGTCGACGTTTTAATGCTGGACCCGGATGCTACGGTCGCCGACGCAGTCCGCGAACTATGTGGTCAGAGTGACGAATTGGCATTTGTGTTACAAAAGTGCTCATACCTCTGCGACGGCGTTGCTGTGCGGGATAAGACGGCTGTGCTACGGCCCAATCAGACCCTCGACGTTCTCCCGCCTTTTGCCGGCGGTTGAGAGTGATTTGAGTCACATCACGATCGCATCACGGCGTAGCTACGGCGCAATAACGCGACTCGCTCACCAGGAACAACCCTGAGATTTCCGAAACCCTTCGCATTTTGTCAGCAGCGGAAACGCCACTTTGGCGAAAAGGTGACGCGGCTCGCGCCAGCCGATACCGTTTCCTTT
>Ga0007791_10000273_pt1 | contig 15550 bp, 12 predicted proteins | sample CryBogmetaGMA05M_FD_60368 | JGI IMG/M metagenome (GOLD analysis project Ga0007791, IMG submission 60368) | Freshwater microbial communities from Crystal Bog, Wisconsin, USA - MA0.5M | ecosystem: Environmental > Aquatic > Freshwater > Lake | place: Crystal Bog, Wisconsin, USA | collected 2009-07-06 | reverse complement strand
CCATTTCACGTTGCCCGCCACTGCTCGTGCCCTGGCCGCCTGGCAGTTGCACCGAATGCGTGGCGTCGAACACCACCGGCGCACCGGTCTCCCGCATGATCGCCAACGCGCGCATGTCGCTGACCAGGTTGTTGTAGCCAAAGCTGACGCCCCGCTCACACGCCAGAAAATTATCGTCATTCAGGCCCGCCGCCCGTGCCGCCGCGCGGGCCTTGTCGATGACATTTTTCATATCCCCAGGTGCCAGGAATTGGCCCTTCTTGATGTTCACCGGCTTGCCCGAACGAGCTACGGCCTGGATGAAGTCGGTCTGGCGGCACAAAAAAGCGGGCGTTTGCAGCACATCCACCACGGCGGCGACCTGCGCGATCTGTTCCTGCGCGTGGATGTCGGTGAGCACCGGAACTCCGAGTTCACGTTTAACTTTCGCCAGAATCTCCAGCCCCCGGTCGATGCCGGGGCCCCGGAATGTGGTGCCGCTGGAGCGGTTGGCCTTGTCAAAGCTGCTCTTGAAAATGAAGGGGATTCCCAGGCTGGCCGTCATCTCCTTGAGGGTGCCCGCGGTGTCCATCTGCAATTGCTCGGATTCAATCACGCAGGGGCCTGCGATCAGGAAGAGCCTGTGTTCCAGTCCGGCATCAAACCCGCAGAGCTTCATATCAGGCCACTACTTTCAGCGCCTTGCCCTGCACTTGATGGTCCAGCGCAGCCTTGATGAACGCATTGAAGAGGGGATGTCCGTTCCAGGGGGTCGACTTGAATTCGGGATGGAACTGCACCCCCATGAACCAGGGGTGCACGTTCTGCGGCAACTCGACGATTTCCGTCAGGTGTTCGCGCTGTGTCAACGCCGAAATCACCAGGCCCGCGGCCCGCAAGGGCTCCAGGAAATTGACATTGGCCTCGTAGCGGTGCCGGTGGCGCTCGGTCACCACATCACCATAAATTTTGTGTGCCAGCGTGTTCTGGGCCACATCCGAGCTTTGGGCGCCCAGGCGCATGGTGCCGCCCAGGTCGGAATCCTTGTTGCGCGTCTTGATCGTGCCGTCGGCGTCTTTCCACTCGGTGATGAGGGCAATCACGGGATTGGGCGTGTCGGGTTCGAACTCGGTGCTGTTGGCATCCTTGAGCCCCGCTACGTGGCGAGCAAATTCAATGGTGGCCACTTGCATGCCCAGGCAGATCCCCAAGTAGGGCACCTTGTTTTCGCGGGCAAAGCGGGCGGCGGTAATCTTGCCTTCAATGCCGCGCTTGCCAAAGCCGCCCGGCACCAGCACCCCGTCAAACCTGGCCAGCTGCGAAACCGTCTCGGTCGTGATGGTTTCCGAATCGATGTACTCGATCTTCACCTTGGCATGGTTCTTCATGCCCGCGTGGCGCAAGGCTTCGTTCAGCGACTTGTAGCTGTCGGACAGGTCAACGTACTTGCCCACCATGGCAATCGTGACTTCGCCTTTCGGGTGTTCGGTCTCATAAACCAGCTCATCCCAGCGGCGCAGGTTGGCGGGCGGCGTGTTCAGGCGCAATTTGTCGCAAATCAAGCCATCGAGTCCCTGCTCGTGGAGGATGCGTGGCACCTTGTAGATCGTGTCCACATCCCACATGGAGATGACGCCCCACTCGGGTACGTTCGAGAACAGGGAAATCTTGGCGCGCTCTTCGTCCGGAATCGGGCGGTCTGCCCGGCATATCAGGGCATCGGCCTGAATGCCGATTTCACGCAACTGCTTTGCAGTGTGCTGCGTGGGCTTGGTCTTGAGTTCGCCAGCCGCGGCAATCCATGGCAGGTAGCTCAGGTGCACGAATGCCGAGTTGTTAGGACCCAGCTTCAAACTCATTTGCCGCACCGCTTCCAGAAACGGCAAGGACTCGATGTCGCCCACGGTGCCGCCAATCTCGACGATGGCAACGTCCACGGCATCGGGCTCACCAAAGCGCGCGCCGCGCTTGACGAACTCCTGGATTTCATTGGTCACATGGGGGATCACCTGCACGGTCTTGCCCAGGTAGTCGCCACGGCGCTCCTTGTCCAGCACACTCTGGTAAATCTGTCCGGTCGTGAAGTTGTTCACCTTGCGCATGCGCGCTTCGATGAAGCGCTCGTAATGCCCAAGGTCCAGATCGGTTTCTGCTCCGTCTTCGGTCACAAACACTTCGCCATGCTGCAGCGGCGACATGGTACCGGGATCCACATTGAGGTAGGGGTCGAGCTTGATTAAAGTGACTTTGAGGCCTCGCGATTCCAGAATCGCAGCTAAGGAGGCTGAGGCGATTCCCTTGCCAAGGGAAGACACCACACCGCCGGTGACGAAGACAAATTTGGTCATGTCAGGGCCGAACGGGTCAGGTTCGATGAGGTCGTAAACACAGATTATAGGCACGCGGTACCGAGCGGCTCTGCTACATTGCGGCCATTCGCGCAATGGCGGCTGGAATAATTTTTTCATGAACCTCACGGGCAAACACATTGTTTTGGGATTGACGGGTGGGATCGCCTGTTACAAGGCCGCAGAGTTATGCCGCGCACTGATCCGCGAGGGCGCGACGGTGCAGGTGGTCATGAGCGAGGCCGCAAGCCACTTCATCACCCCTGTGACCATGCAGGCCCTCAGTGGCCGGCCGGTGTACGACTCCCAGTGGGACGCGCGCGAGGGCAACAACATGCCCCACATCAACCTCAGCCGTGAGGCCGATGCCATCCTGATTGCGCCCTGCAGCGCCGATTTCATCGCCAAGCTGCTGCACGGCCGAGCCGACGATTTGCTCAGCCTGATGTGCCTGGCACGGCCTGTGGAGCAGGTGCCCCTGCTGGTCGCCCCGGCGATGAACCGGGAAATGTGGGCCCATCCGGCCACCCGGCGCAATTTGGTGCAGTTGCAGGCCGATGGTGCCTGGGTTCTTGGCGTGGGCCATGGCGACCAGGCCTGTGGCGAAACCGGCGACGGGCGCATGCTGGAGCCGCAGGAATTGCTGGAGGATCTTGTTGCATTCTTCCAGCCCAAAGTGCTGGCGGGTCACCGCGTGCTGGTGACGGCCGGCCCCACGTTTGAGTCCATCGATCCGGTGCGAGGCATCACCAACCTGAGCAGCGGAAAAATGGGTTTTGCTATTGCCCGCGCTGCCCGGGAGGCAGGTGCCGAGGTGACGCTGGTGGCCGGCCCGGTGGCATTGCCAACGCCCCGTTTCGTGCGGCGCATCGACGTTCAGTCTGCACAAGAGATGCTCAATGCCGTGCTGGAGTGTACGCAGACCGCCAGCATATTGGTGGCCACGGCTGCGGTGTCAGACTGGCGGCCGGCACAGTCGCAAGCGCAAAAAATAAAAAAGGACGGCTCGGGTGATGTTCCGCAGCTGACCCTGGTAGAGAACGTCGACATCCTGGCCACCGTGGCCCGCTCAGCGCGGGCCGCCAGCGGTGCACTGTATTGCGTGGGTTTTGCGGCGGAGACCCAGGACCTGCTGGCCAATGCAAGCGCCAAGCGCCTTCGCAAGGGCGTTCCCCTGGTGGTCGGCAATATCGGCCCGGATGCTTTTGGCCAGGACGAGAATGCGCTGCTCCTGGTGGATGCCAAGGGCAGCAGAGAAATTCCCCGCAACAGCAAACTGGCCTTGGCGCGCCTGCTGGTGCAAGAGATTGCGGTGCAAGCGGCGGCCCACAGCGTCTGAACCCACCCCTGTGAAATAGGAAGCCATGCAGATCGATGTAAAAATTCTTGATGACCGGTTGCGCGACAACCTGCCTGCTTATGCCACGCCGGGCAGTGCGGGGCTGGACCTGCGGGCCTGTCTGGACGCGCCACTGGTGCTCGCGCCTAACGCCTGGCAACTGGTTCCCACGGGCCTGGCCATCTACCTGGCGGACCCGGGCTACGCGGCGCTGATACTGCCGCGCTCCGGGCTGGGCCACAAGCACGGCATTGTTTTGGGAAATCTGGTCGGACTGATCGACAGTGATTACCAGGGCCAACTCATGGTCAGCGCCTGGAACCGCAGTGCCACGCCCTTTACCATGGAGCCCATGGAGCGCATTGCCCAGTTGGTGGTGGTTCCGGTCGTGCAGGCGCAGTTCAATGTGGTCACCGCGTTCCCCCCATCCCAGCGGGGTGAGGGCGGCTACGGCTCAACCGGAAAAGCCTGAACGGAAGAGCCCAATCCTTCAGGGCGCGGGCTGGATGCGGAAAAAGCCAGTACCCAGTGTGCCGCGTTCCACTTCTTCCTCGGTGGCGGCTCGGACAGACTCCACCTTCAGCACAATCCGGACCGCAATGCCTGCCAGCGGGTGGTTGCCATCGAGCACCACATGCTCCGGATAGATATCGGTCACTGTGTACAGCGCGTCCCTGGGCGCTGCCGGGTTACACCCCTGCGGCAGGGCGATGCCTTCGAACGTCAGTCCTTCGGCGATGTCGGCTGGAAAAAGGGTACGGGGCTCGAGCAGGATCAACTGGTCATTGAAGTCCCCGAAACCTTGCTCTGGTTCAATTTGCAACTGGATTTGCGCGCCGGCCTTCTGGCCCTGGAGGGCGTCTTCGATCACGTGCAGCAGGTCGTTGCCACCCAGCAGAAATTCAACCGGCTCCGCCAGCACATCGAGTTCTTCGCCCAGAGTATCTTTCAGCGTCCAAGTCAGGGCTACGACGCATTGTGGTGAAATTTGCATGCAGAATTGTCCCATGAACACCAAAGTACCCACCCCACTGCTCGGCGGGCTGTCGCCGGAAGTCTTCATGCGCCGGTACTGGCAGAAGAAGCCCTTGCTGATCCGTGGCGCCATCCCGGATTTTGTCCCCTTGCTCGACCGGCGCGCGTTGCTCGACCTGGCAGCGCAGCAAGGGGTGGAATCAAGGCTGGTGGTGCAGCCTCGGCCCGGGGGTGACGCTCCCTGGCGGTTTCGGCATGGCCCGTTCACACGCAGCATGCTGCCTCCCTTCAAGCAGGGCGGATGGACATTGCTGGTCCAGGGGGTGGACTTGCACCTGGAGCGCGCCCATGCGCTGCTTGCGCAGTTTCGGTTCGTGCCGGATGCCCGGCTCGATGATCTGATGGTCAGCTACGCAACCGACGGCGGCGGGGTCGGCCCGCATTTCGACAGTTATGACGTGTTTCTGCTTCAGGCATCGGGCCAAAGGCGCTGGCGCATCGGGCCGCAAAAGAATTTGTCGCTGGTGCCCGGCGCACCGCTCAAAATACTGGCCCACTTTGAGCCCGAACAGGAGTTTGTGCTGAACCCGGGCGATATGCTGTACCTGCCGCCGAAGTACGCGCACGATGGCGTCGCCCAGGGGGAGTGCATGACGTACTCGGTGGGATTTCGCTCGCCGGGCAAGGCCGAACTGGCCCGCGAAATGCTGCAAAGGATGGCGGAACAATTGTTTGATGCCCCTGAAACCTCCCGCTACCGTGATCCTCGTCAGCCGGCGGTAGCGCAAAGTGGCGCCATACCCGCTCCACTCGCCGCATTCGCACAGAAGGCACTTCTGGAGACCCTGGGCGATACCGCTGCGATGCAAAGGGCGCTGGGCGAATACCTCACCGAGCCCAAGGCCCAGGTCTGGTTCGATGGCCAGGGTGAATTTTCGGTCGGTGATGTGTCACTCGACCGGCGCACCCGAATGATGTACGACGAACACCATGTGTTTATCAACGGTGAAAGCTTTGAGAGCGCCGGCAGGGATGCCAGGCTCATGCGAACCCTGGCTGATGACCGCGTACTCGGGATCAAAGGCTGCAGGCAGTTGAGTGGTTCTGCGCAAGAGGTGGTTGCCAGGTGGTGTGAAGCGGGGTGGGTGCATGTCGGCGCCCGGTAATCCAGCGGACGGGGCTGGTGGCACCCTCCTGGAAGGCACATTTTCCGGGTCACAGGCTTTTGCGCAACTGGTGCGCGATGCCCTGGAGGTTGCAGCCCGGGATGGCTGGAAGGAGATGGTGTGGAGCGACGCATCGTTTCATGATTGGCCGCTGCGCGAACGTGCGGTCGTGGACTGCCTGAACGCATGGGCAAGACCCGGCAGAAAGCTGGTGATGTTGGCCCAATCCTATGATGCGGTACGTCGCAACAAGCACCGCTTTGTGGAGTGGCGAATCCGGTGGGACCACCTGGTGGAGTGTCGTGTTGGCAGGAGCGTCAATGCCCTGGGGTTCACCAGCGCGCTCTGGAGCCCGGTCTGGGCCATGCGCCGGCTTGATCTGGTGCGCTCTACCGGCATGGCCGGCACGGAGCCACAGCGCAGGCTCTTGCTGCGTGAGGAACTGGAAGAAAGCCGGCGCCAGAGTCTGCCCGGGTTTCCTGCAAGCACCCTGGGACTTTGACGTATCCAAGGGTTTCCCCTAGATGGGGCGCCGCGTGCTTGTATAATGCAGCGCTCCGGCAGTAAAGGCTTCACTGCTTTTTTCGGGGTTCCGGGGGCTTGCTCCCGGGACGATTGCTGGAACTTTTTCGTCAACCCACTTTAGTATTTTGAACATGAACAAATCTCTCGTTTTGGCCGCAGTGATCGCTGCCGCCGCCCTGGTTGCTTGCGGTAATAAGGAAGAGGCAGCACCTGCTGCAGCGCCCGCTGCTGCCCCGGCGCCAGCGCCTGTTGCCGATGCATCTGCACCTGCTGCTCCTGCCTCCGCCGCTTCGGAGCCAGCCAAGCAGTAATTGGCTTGCGCAGAGAAAAAGCCACCCTCGGGTGGCTTTTTTTTTGGCCCGCTGGCTGCGGGTCCGGTGTCGTGGTTTGCGAGGGCCTACTTGATGTCTTCTGCAATCAGCTTGGCGATGCGCTGCGCTGTTGGCGATGCATCCGCCGTACCCTGTGCATTGCGCACCGAAACCGTGGTGGATTCCCCCTGGCTGGTGACCGCGATCTGGAATTTCGCCGAGTCCGTTCCCTTAGGGGTGTTGCCGAACAGTTTGGCAAAGAATCCGGGGGTGCTGGTTTCTGCGTCGGTGGCCACATAGCGCACGAAGTAAACGCCCTGTTTGCGGTCCCTGTCTTCCACCGTAAAGCCGGTCCGGTCCAGCGCCAGGCCGACCCGGCGCCAGGCGCGATCAAAGCCTTCGCTGATCAGCACCACCGGTTGCCCGTTGGCGGTGGAAACCGTTGCAACAGGTTTTGCTGCTGTGTTGGCCAGTTGTACCTTGGCCTGCTCTTCGCTGGAACCCAGCTTGACCATCAGACGGCGCAAAAATTCAGCTTCGAGCTCCGGATCCGCAGGGCGCGGCTGCCAGATGGTCTGCTCGCTGCGCTCCTGGGTGTAGACCTCAATCACGCCCCGGTGGCTGATGTAGATTTCTGTTTCGCCCGCCAGGTTGGTTTCGAGCCGTGTGCGGAACTTGTCGCGTTCAGACGTCGAGTACAGCGAGTCAATCACCTTGCCCAGCGTCGAACGAATAATGTCCTTGGGCAACTTGGCGCGATTTTCTGCCCAGTCGGTTTCCATAATGCCCAGGCCGCTCTTTTCAGTGGCCAGCACAAAACCACTGTCCTGCCAGAAATCCTTGACCGGATCCCACAGGGCGCCTGCCGGACGCTTGACAACCAGCCAGCGCTGGTTGCCTGCGCGCTCCACCCGCACGTCGCCTAACACCGGGCCCAGCACAGGTGCGCCCTGGTAGGCTGCCTGCCCCGCCTTGTACCACGATGCCGAGACGCCCCCGTCGACGACTGCGTAACGGGTGTCCCGGGACAGTTGCGTCAGGTCCGGAGGCACCGCCAGCGAGGGCGCCTTGGCCGTGCTGCGGTAGTCAACCTTGTCGGTCTCCAGCACGGAGCAGCCGCAAAGTGCCACGGCGGCTGCCAGCAATGTTGTTTTGGTGATCAGATTCACAAAGTTCCTCAATGTTTGGGCGTGGCGTTTCAAATCAGGCCGGCCGCATGCATCACGCGTTCGAGCGCCGGTTGATTGCTTTCTGTCAGGCTTGTGAGCGGTAGCCGCAGTGCGCCCTTCATGAGGCCCATGCGCGCGACGGCCCACTTCACGGGGATCGGGTTCGACTCGACAAAAAGCGCCTTGTGCAAGGGGAGCAGCTTGAACTGAATATCCATGGCCTGCCGTACCTCGCCTGCCATGGCGGCAACACACAAATCATGCATCAGCCGCGGCGCGACATTGGCGGTCACGCTCACATTGCCATGTCCACCGCACAGCATCAGTGCTACTGCCGTCGGATCATCGCCAGAATAGATGGAGAAGCCCTCTGGTGCCTCCTTGATCAGCCACTGGGCCCGCTCAATATTGCCTGTGGCTTCCTTGATACCGACAATGCCATCCACCGCAGCCAATCGCAACACGGTGTCATGCGCCAGGTCGGCAACGGAGCGCCCCGGAACGTTGTACAGCACCACCGGCAAATCCACCGCTTCGGCGATCGCGCGGAAGTGCCGGTACTGGCCTTCATGCGTTGGCTTGTTGTAGTAGGGAACCACCTGCAACTGGCAATCCGCTCCGACGCTTTTTGCAAATTGCGCCAGCTCAATGGCCTCCCTGGTGGAGTTTGCTCCGCAACCCGCCATGATGGGCACGCGTCCCCGGGCCTGCTCTACCGATACGCGGATGATCTCGCAATGCTCTTGCACATTGACCGTCGGCGACTCGCCGGTCGTGCCCACGACGCCGATGCAGTCGGTACCCTCGGCGATGTGCCAGTCAATCAGGGTACGCAATGCAGCGTAGTCCACAGCACCGTCTTCGAGCATGGGCGTTACCAGTGCGACGATGCTGCCACGGATCGGGCCATTGGGAGTATTCATTTCGGGCTAGTTTTTTGGGTAAGCGATCATTCTAGCGAGAGCGCATGCAGGGGGGCATGCGCAGGGTCGCCAGCGGTGCCGGGCGCAAAGATGCCGGCAAGGCGCTGCACGCACCGCGCCGGCTGCGCCAACACACCGTTCTCATAGGCGACGATGTGCAGCCCGGCAAAGCTTCGGAGCAGTTCTCCGGACTCCAGAAGGAATTCCGCCCTGGACGGTCTGCCCATTACCTCGTTGCCCCGCGCAAACGTCTCGTACAGCAGCACGCCACCCGGCTCCAGGCTCCGGCCAATGGCGGGCAGCAGGGCCCGCCAAAGGTAGTTGGTCACGACCACCGCCCCGAATTTTCGGTAGGCAGACCCTTCCATGAGGGGCCAACCACCCGCCTCCAGATCGGCCTGCACCAGCGTGGCGCACTGGGACAGGTGTTGCGCGCCGGAAATGTTCCTGTCCACGCCCCAGACGGCATGCCCACGTTCTGCAAACCATTGCACGTGCCGACCCGATCCGCATGCCACATCCAGAACCGAGCAGCCCGCTGGCAACAGGTGGGACCAGCGCCTGATCCATGGCGACGGTGAAGCGCCCGCACTCGCCACGTCGGCTGGCGCTGTCATTGGGGTTTGACTTCGTCTTTGAGCGCTGCCAGGGCCATCCGCTCCACCGCTGCCGGCAGCACCAGCTTGAGGAAGCGCCCGAGCCTGCCCTTGCGGGTCATCACGACCTCCCGCTGGCGCAATTCCAGCCCGCGAATGATCTGGCGCGCGCATTCGGCCACAGACATCGCGTCGTCCTCGCGCAGGCCGCTGGAGCCGGCCTGCGTGCCTGCGGCGTTCCAGCCGTGGGCGCGTATTCGGGTAAGGACCACGCCCGGGAAAGCCGTGGTGACGCTCACACCCGCCGGCTTGAGCTCGGCACGCAGGGCTTCGAAGAATCCGGTCATAGCGAACTTGGAGGCACTGTAGGCGGTGCGTCCCGGAACGCCGATCAGGCCCGCCAGGGACGACACAGCCACGATGGACCCGCGGGAAGCCCGAAGGTGGGGCAGGGCCGCGTGGGTACACCACACGCTGCCCCACAAATTGATGCGCATCAGCCGCTCGTACCAGCCCAGGTCTGCCGCACTGACGTCTGAAAAAAGTGCCTGCGCCGAAACCCCCGCGTTGTTGATGAGTGCATCAATCCGGCCAAAGCGCCCTGCAGCGGCATCCACCAGCGCGCGGCACTGGGCCTCCACCGAGACATCGGTAGGCACCACCAAGGTGGTGGCGCCGTGGGCCTGGCATTGTTGGGCCACCTTTGCCAGGGCATCCTGGTTGCGGGCGGCCAGCACCAGCGCGACGGAGCTTGTGCCCGCTTGCGCCATCTGCCGGGCTATCTCGGCGCCGATTCCATCCGACGCGCCGGTGATGATGATGGTGCGTTGCATATCAGAAACAGGCCCACAACTGGTTGCTGATCTGGACCATAAATTCAGGGCGGGTGTAAAGCATGAAAGCGCTGGTCAATGCGGCGGCAGCCAGCAGCGGGTACAGCAGTCTGTGGCGGGTCTTCATGGCGTCACGCGGCGGCGCCCAGGGATTGCCGTTCGATAGCGCGCTCCTTGATGGGCAAGTTGACCAGGGCGGCCAGCACACCGAGTGCGATCGCGATGTACCAGACGATGTCATAGCTGCCGGTGCGGTCGTACAGGAAGCCGCCGAGCCAGACACCCAGAAATGAGCCGACCTGGTGGCTGAAAAACACAAATCCGCTGAGCATGGACAGGTGCGCGACACCAAAGATCTGGGCCACCGTTGCGTTGGTCACAGGCACGGTGGACAGCCAAAGCAGGCCCATTACGCTGGCGAACAGGTACACGGAAAGGGGTGACAAGGGCATGATCAGGAACAGGCTGATGGCCGCTGCGCGCGCAAGGTAAATGAAGGCCAGGATCTTGCGTTTGGCCAGACGCTGTCCGAGCACGCCTGCGGCATAGGTGCCAAAGACGTTAAAGAGCCCGATCAGTGCCAAGGCGTAGCTCGCAACTTCCGGCGCCAGTCCCTTGTCCTTCAGGTAGCTGGGCATGTGCACGCCAATAAAGACCACCTGGAATCCGCAGACGAAGTAACCGGCCATGAGCCAGCGAAAGCTGGGGTACTTGAATGCCTCGGAAACCGCTTGCAGCACCGTCTGCTCGCGTCGCGATGCCGTGGCGCTGGCCATGCCGGGTTCGCGCAGGCCCCACGCCAGCGGGGCAATCAGCAGGGCAAAAGCACCCAGCAGGGTCAGGGACTCCTGCCAACCGAAGTGGTTGATCAGGAAACCCTCGGTAGGAACCATCAGGAACTGGCCGAACGAGCCTGCGGCAGCGGTAATTCCCATGGCCCAGGAGCGTTGCTCGGCAGGGACGTTGCGGCCAATGACGCCGTAGACCACCGCATAGGTGGTACCGGCCTGCGCAATGCCAATCAGGATCCCGGTAAATACGGTAAACCACAGCGCGGTTTCGGTATGCGCCATACCGAACAACCCCAGCGCATAACAACCCGCCCCCACCACCAAAACCCGGAAAGCGCCGAACCTGTCTGCCGCCATACCAGCAAAAATGCCGGCTGTGCCCCAGGCAATGTTTTGTATCGCAATCGCAAATGCAAATGTCTGCCGTGTCCAGTCGTGTGCTTGCGTAATCGGCTGCAGCCACAGGCCAAAGCCGTGGCGAATCCCCATAGACAGGGTGACGATGGCAGCGCCACACAGGAGAATCTGTGGCACCGAAAGGCGCGGAGTCTGGACTTGCATGGCCCCTAATGTAGCGCAGGCGCACCGCTCTCCTGGGGGCAGGCTACATGGGCATTCATGCCCGGACCGAATGGCAATAGACTGATGTTATGTACAGTAAACAGGCGTTCGGGGCCTACAATGCCGCGATGTCTGTCAAACCTGATTCCACGTATTCCGAAGGTTCTATCCGTGTGCTCAAGGGGCTGGAGCCTGTCAAACAGCGCCCCGGCATGTATACCCGGACCGACAACCCCCTGCACGTCATCCAGGAGGTGCTCGACAACGCGGCCGATGAAGCGCTGGCCGGGTTTGGCAAAAAAATCAAGGTGACTTTGCATGGTGACGGTTCCGTATCGGTCGAGGATGACGGACGCGGCATACCGTTTGGCATGCATCCACAGGAAAATGCGCCGGTCATTGAACTGGTTTTCACCCGTCTGCACGCCGGCGGCAAGTTCGACAAGGGCAAGGGCGGGGCCTACAGGTTCTCCGGGGGGCTGCATGGGGTGGGCGTCAGCGTCACCAATGCCCTGGGAAAGCGGCTCGAGGCCACCAGCTACCGGGAAGGTGCGGTGGCACGCATCGCCTTTGAAGGCGGCGATGTGGTCGATGCACTGCAGATCCGCAAGGCGGCCGATGGCGACCGAAAAACCGGGACGTCGGTCCGGGTCTGGCCCGACCCACGGTATTTTGAGTCGCCCGTCTTGCCCATGCCCGAGCTGGTGCATCTGCTGCGCAGCAAGGCAGTACTGATGCCCGGCGTCAGTGTTACGCTGGTCACTGAGAAGACCCGGGACACGCAAAGCTGGCTCTTCAAGGGCGGATTGCGCGACTACCTGCTCCAAACATTGCATGGCGAACCCGTCATCCCGCTGTTTGAAGGGGAGGGTTTTGCCGACGGCCAGCACGAAACCTTCGCCGAGGGCGAGGGCGCGCAATGGTGCGTTGCGTTTACCGAGGAAGGGTCGCCGGTCCGGGAAAGCTACGTCAACCTCATTCCCACCAGCGCCGGCGGAACCCATGAGAGTGGATTGCGTGACGGTCTGTTTTCCGCAGTCAAAAGTTTTATTGATCTGCATTCCCTGCTGCCCAAGGGCGTCAAGCTGATGCCCGAGGACGTTTTTGCGCGGGCCAGTTATGTGCTGTCAGCCAAGGTGCTGGACCCCCAGTTTCAGGGGCAAATTAAGGAGCGGCTCAACTCCCGAGACGCGGTTCGGCTGGTCTCGGGCTTCGTCCGTCCGGCCTTGGAGCTCTGGCTCAACCAGCACGTGGAATACGGTAAACGGCTGGCAGAACTCGCCATCCGGGCGGCTCAGAGCCGCCAGCGCGCCGGGCAGAAGGTCGAAAAACGCAAGAGTTCCGGTGTGGCGGTGCTGCCGGGCAAGCTGACCGATTGCGAGAGCAAGGACATTGCCTACAACGAGGTGTTTCTGGTGGAAGGCGATTCCGCCGGCGGCAGCGCGAAAATGGGGCGCGACAAGGAAAACCAGGCCATTCTTCCCCTGCGTGGCAAGGTGCTCAACACCTGGGAGGTCGACCGCGACCGCCTGTTTGCCAATACCGAGATCCACGACATTTCCGTGGCCATCGGCGTGGACCCCCACGGCCCGGCGGACACGCCGGACCTGAGCGGCTTGCGCTACGGCAAGGTTTGCATTCTGAGCGACGCCGATGTTGACGGCTCCCACATTCAGGTTTTGCTGCTGACGCTGTTCTTTCGCCACTTCCCCAAGCTGATCGAGACCGGCCATGTGTTTGTGGCCCGTCCGCCGCTGTTTCGGGTGGATGCGCCGGCCCGTGGCAAAAAGCCGGCCAGCAAGGCCTACGCGCTCGACGACGGCGAGCTCGCGGCCCTGCTGGACAAGCTGCGCAAGGAAGGCGTGCGGGAAGGGGCATGGAGCATCAGCCGATTCAAGGGGCTGGGTGAAATGAACGCCGAGCAACTGTGGGACACCACCCTCAACCCGGATACGCGGCGCTTGTTGCCGGTCACCCTGGGCGCCATCGATTTCGACCAGACGGAGTTGCTCATCACCAAACTGATGGGCAAGGGTGAGGCCGCTGCCCGCCGCGAACTGATGGAGTTACATGGCGACTCCGTGGAAATTGATGTATAGCTATTATTTTCGTAGCAGGGAGCCCAGCATTCCCGAGGGTTTGAAGGCTAAATGCCTGCTGAGATCTGAACTGAATCCGCATGACTGACCTTCTCACCCCCGACCTTGGCAATGACGCCGGCGACGCGCAGCTCAACCTGGCAACCTACGCCCAGCGGGCCTACCTGGAATACGCGCTCAGCGTGGTCAAGGGGCGGGCACTGCCCGATGTCTGCGACGGCCTCAAACCGGTGCAGCGGCGCATTCTGTACTCCATGTCCCGCATGGGGCTGGGCTTTGGCGGGGCCAACGGCACCGCCGGCGCCAAGCCGGTCAAAAGCGCCCGGGTGGTCGGCGACGTGCTGGGCCGCTTTCATCCCCACGGTGACCAGTCCGCCTACGATGCGCTGGTGCGCATGGCGCAGGACTTCTCGCAGCGCTATCCACTGGTGGATGGCCAGGGCAATTTCGGTTCCCGCGACGGGGATGGCGCTGCGGCCATGCGCTACACCGAAGCGCGCCTGGCGCGCATCACCAGCTTGCTGCTCGATGAAATCGACCAGGGAACGGTGGAATTCCAGCCCAACTACGACGGGTCGACCCAGGAACCCTGCCAGTTGCCGGCGCGCCTGCCATTTGGCTTGCTCAACGGCGCCAGCGGTATTGCCGTCGGTCTGGCGACCGAGATCCCCAGCCACAACCTGCGGGAAATCGCCGATGCCTGCGTGGCGCTGATCAAGGCGCCCGGGCTGGGTGACGAGGCCTTGCTGGCGTTGGTGCCGGGGCCAGATTACCCGGGTGGCGGGCAGATCATCAGCGCGCCCTCCGAGATTGCAGACGCCTACCGAAGCGGTCGCGGATCCCTGAAATGCCGTGCCCGCTGGAAGATCGAGGACCTGGCGCGCGGCCAATGGCAGCTGGTGGTGACCGAGCTGCCGCCGGGTGTCAGCAGCCAGCGTGTGCTCGAAGAAATCGAGGAACTGACCAATCCCAAGGTCAAGGCGGGGAAAAAGGCCTTGTCCCAGGACCAGACGCAGCTCAAGGCCAGGCTGTTGTCCGTGCTGGACGTGGTGCGCGACGAGTCGAGCAAGGACGCGGCGGTGCGGCTGGTCTTTGAGCCCAAGACCAGCCGGACCCAGCAGTCCGAACTGATTACCGCGCTCTTGGCCCACACCAGCCTGGAAACTTCTTCCCCCATCAACCTCACCATGGTCGGCATGGATGGCCGCCCGGCGCAAAAGTCGTTTCGCCAGATGCTGGAGGAGTGGATTGCCTTTCGCCAGCAGACGATTGAAAAGCGGTCCCGGCACCGCCTGGGCAAGGTGCAGGACCGCACCCACATCCTGGAGGGGCGCCAGCTGGTGCTGCTCAATATTGATGCGGTGATTGCCATCATTCGCCAGTCGGACGAGCCCAAGGTGGCCCTGATCGAGCGTTTCCGTTTGTCAGAGCGCCAGGCCGAGGACATTCTCGAAATCCGCCTGCGCCAGCTTGCCCGGCTGGAAGCCATCAAGATCGAGCAGGAGCTTAAGGAGTTGCAGGAAGAGCAGCAAAGGCTGCAGGAAATCTTGGGCAGCCCGGCGGCGCTGCGGCGCCTGATGGTCAAGGAAATCGAAGCCGATGCCCGCGTTTTTTCGGATGCCCGGCGCACCCTGATCCAGGCCGAAAAGAAATCCGTGGCCGAAGTCAAGGTCGTGGATGAGCCGGTCACGGTCGTGGTCAGCGACAAGGGCTGGGTGCGTGCGCGCGCCGGCCATGGCCACGAAGCCTCCGGCTTTGCCTTCAAGGCGGGTGATGGCCTGTACGGCACCTTCGAGTGCCGCAGCGTGGACACGCTGCTGGTTTTTGGCTCCAACGGCCGCGTCTATTCGGTAGCGGTTTCTCTGCTGCCTGGAGGGCGGGGCGACGGGCAGCCGGTGACCACGCTGATCGACCTCGAGCCCGGCAGTGCGATCC
>Ga0007791_10000272_pt1 | contig 15577 bp, 10 predicted proteins | sample CryBogmetaGMA05M_FD_60368 | JGI IMG/M metagenome (GOLD analysis project Ga0007791, IMG submission 60368) | Freshwater microbial communities from Crystal Bog, Wisconsin, USA - MA0.5M | ecosystem: Environmental > Aquatic > Freshwater > Lake | place: Crystal Bog, Wisconsin, USA | collected 2009-07-06 | reverse complement strand
CCGCGTGGCGCTCCTGGCCTGGCCGCTCGTCGGGATCGTGGCCGGCGAGCCGCTCTGGGGTCTCGCGATGGCGATCTTCGCCGTGCTCGCGTCACTCGCCCGCGAGTAACCGGCGGAACGCGGCCTCGTCGAGCACCGGCACGCCGAGTTTCTCGGCCGTGGCGAGCTTCGACCCCGCCTCGGCACCGGCCACGAGGTAGTCGGTCTTCTTCGACACGCTCGACGCGGCGCGACCGCCCGCCTTGCGGATCGCCTCCTCCGCCTCCTGCCGTGTGCAGCCCGCGAGCGAGCCGGTGACCACGAGTGTCTTGCCGGTGAGCGGCCCGCCGGCCGTGCGCTCCTCCTCCGGCACCACGAGACTCACGCCCACCGCGCGAAGGCGGTCGATCGTGCGGCGGCCCTCCTCGCTCGCGAGCCAGTCGTGCACGCTCGCGGCGATGATCCCGCCGATCTCGGGCACGTTCGCGAGCTCCTCGACGGTCGCCGCCTGGAGCGCCTCGATCGACGGAAACCGCATGGCCAGGAGCGCCGCCACCCGCGGCCCGACGTGGCGGATGCCGAGGCCGTTGAGGACGCGCACGAGGCCGCGCGACCGGCTCGCGGCGATCTGCTTGACGAGCGCGTCGGCCGACTTCTTCCCCATGCGCTCGAGCGACTCGAGCTGCCCGGGCTCGAGGGCATAGAGGTCGGCGTAGTCCCGCGCGAGGCCGGTGGCCACGAGCTGCTCCACGAGCTTGTCGCCGAGGCCCTCGATGTCCATCGCGCCGCGCGAGCAGAAGAACTTGAGCCGCTCGCGGCACCGCGCGGGGCAGCCGACGTTCGGGCAGCGGATGAACACGCCCTCCTCGTCCTTCACGAGCGGCGTGTCGCACTCGGGGCAGTGCGTGGGAAACGCCCACGGCTCGAGGTCGCCCTTCCGCAGGTGCTTCTCCACGCGGACGACGTGCGGGATCACCTTCCCCGCCTTCTCGACCACGAGCACGTCGCCGATGCGGATGTCCTTGCGGACGATCTCGTCGGCATTGTGCAGGCTCGCGCGGCGGACGGTCGTGCCGGCAAGTTCCACCGGCTCGAGGTCGGCCACGGGCGTGATCGTGCCGCCACGGCCCACCTGCACGCGGATGCCGGCGAGCGTCGTCGTGGCCTCGAACTTCTCGAACTTCCACGCGATGGCCCAGCGCGGGCTCTTGGCCGTGGTGCCGAGCAGCCTCTGCTGGTCGAAGCGGTTGACCTTCACGACGAAGCCGTCCACCTCGAAGTCGAGCGCGTGCAGCTCCTCGACGAGCGCGGTGCCGCGGTCGACGAGCGCGTCGAGCGACGTGAACAGCCGCGTGCCGGGGGCGACCGGCAGCCCGGCGGACGCGGCCCACGCGAGGAGCTCGGTCTGCGAGGTGGCGCCGAGGCCGGTCGCGTCGCCCACGCCGTGGCAGAAGAACCGCAGCGGCCGCGCCGCACACTCGCGGGGATCGAGGAGACGGATGCTGCCGGCGGCGACGTTCCGGGTGTTGGCGAACGGGGCGAGCCCGTCCTTGGCCTGCGATTCATTGAGCGAGACGAGGTCGGAGTTGGTCATGTAGATCTCGCCGCGGATCTCGATCGACGCAGGCGGCCCCGGGAGACCGAGCGCGAGCGGCACGCCGGGGAGCGTGCGGGCGTTGTGGGTGATGTCGTCGCCCGTGACGCCGTTGCCCCGCGTCGCCGCGAGCGCGAGCCGACCGGCGTCGTAGGTGAGCGACACGGCGACGCCGTCGATCTTCAGTTCGAGCACCCACTCGACGGGCTCGGTGGCGCCCGCCTCGGCGAGGAGCTTCTCGACCCGGCGGCCCCACGCGGCGAGGTCGTCGGCCGAGTAGGTGTTGTCGATCGAGAGCATCGGCACGCGGTGCCGCACCGACACGAGCTCGGGGACAGGCTCGTCGCCCACGCGTTGCGTGGGGCTGTCGGGCGTGACGAGGTCGGGGTGCCGGGCCTCGAGATCGCGGAGGTCCTCGACGAGCCGGTCGTACTCGCGATCGGTGATCTCGGGGGCGGCCTCGACGTAATACTTCCGGTCGTGATGCCGGATCCCTTCCCGCAGCGTCGCGATCCGTGCGGCCACCGACGCCGTCACGGGACACCACGTGCGTCTTCGGCGGGGCCGGGACCGCCGGCGGGGGATCGGCCGTCGCGTTCGGCGGCCCGCGCGGCGCGGATCCGCTCACCCTCCACATGGTCGAGCCCCACCGCGCCCACCGTCGCGATCGCGAGGATCGCGAGTTCGGCCACGAGGATCGTGGTGCCGTGGCGGTCCATCACCGTTTCGAGGAGCGACGGCTCGACGTCGGCCCGGGCCGGCCTGGCGCCCCGCAGCACCGCCACGCAAAAACTCGTCGCGGTGATGGTGAACGCGAAGCCCACCACGCCGAGGACGCCGTAGAAGGGATTGCGACGGGGACGCGGCATGACGTGGAGGAGCGATGGTTCCGGGGTGGAGGCTGTGGAAATAATAGTCGCCCCCCTGCACGCCCCGCGAACGGGCGCCGGCCGTGAAGAGGCACTCCGTGCGGGGAGCCCGGCCGGAATTCCTCCCGGGCCTCGCTCGAGGACCGGCGCGGGAAGCAGGGGACCGCCAACGACCGGTCGCTGCCGGCAAGCGGCGGCGGCGCGGCCGTCCCGCCCTGGCGAGCCCGTGATCGGGCGGGGTCAGGCGGCGTGCTGACGGGCCAGGAGCGTGCGGGTGGCGGCGAGCACGGCGTCGACCTCGATGCCGTTCATCGCGGCGGTGTCGGTCTTGCGGTCGCGCCATGCCGGCCGGAGCGCGGCGGGCGGTTCGATGCAGACGTGCTGGCGGCCGTAGGGACCGTTGCGCGCGGCGGGCACCGGGCCGAACAGGCCCACGCACGGCGTGCCGACGGCCGCGGCGAGGTGCAGCGGCCCGGTGTCGCTCGAGATGAACACCCGCGCCAGCCGAGCGAGCTCGCCAAGATCCTGGAGCGACGTCGCGGGGGCGAGGATCGCTGCCCCGAGGGATTCGGTCACGATCCGCTCGGCGGCGGCGCGTTCGGCCGATCCTGCCCAGAGGACGACCGTCGGCAGGCCCTCGCGGCGGTGCAGCCCGCGGGCGACCGCGGCGAACCGCTCCGCCGGCCAGAGTTTCGACCGCCACCCGGCGCCGGGATTGATGACCGCCGGCGCCGCGGGCAGCCGCTGGGACTGGAGCCACTGCTGCATCCGCAGGCGGCTCACGGGCCAGTGGGGCATGTCAAACTCGGGCATGCTGGGCCGGACGCCGAGCGGGGCCAGGAGGTCGCAGTTGCGCTCCACGACGTGCGGGAGCGTGGTCGCCACGGCCTGCGTGTAGGCGAGCCATGCGGCCTCGCGCGCGGCGGGGCGGGCATGGCCGATGCGCGTGGCGGCGCCGGAGAGCCACGAGGTGAGCCCGCTCTTGAGGAGGCCCTGGAGGTCGATCGCCACGTCGGCGGCGAAGGCCCGCAGTTCCCGCCGCAGGGAGAGCACCTGCGCGGGCGACGAGAGCCACCCGCGCGGCAGACGAAACAGATGATCGACGGCACGATGGCCGGCGAGCACGTCGGCGGCGCGGCCCTCGACGACCCAGCCGATTCTCGCCTGCGGAAACGCCCGCCGGGCCGCGACGGCCACGGGGACGCCGTGGAGCACGTCACCGATGGCCGACAGTTTGACGATGACGATCGCGCGCGGACTGTGCATGGCGGCATCCCTGCCTCGGACGAACCTGAAGGATCGTCCTCCCTGGTCGCCCGACGCAAGGCCAGTTTCACACGGGCAGCCGCGGCGGCCCGGTTCCGCCGGCGGCCGCTCAGCCGGCGACGAGGTCGCAGAGCACGGCGTCGGCCACGGCCTGCGGGCAGCTCCACACGAGAAAGAAGAGCGATTCGCGGACGAGCCGCTCGACCGGGTGGCCCGCCACGAAGCCCGCCCCCTTCGAGGCCGTGAGCGCCGCCTGGGCCGCCCGCACGACGAGACCGTTGGCATCGGCCCGCAGCCGGTCGCGATCGCCCGGATCGATGCCGGCGCCGCCCGCGGCGGCGAGCCGCGCGGCGAGGGCGTCGGTCTCGCCGGTGAAGTCGGCGGCGATCGCGGCGAGCCCCGGCCGCGCCACCGCCTCGCGGGCGATCGTCGCGATCGACGCCCGGGCGGCGCCGACCGCCAGCGCCGTCGTCGCGAGGCCGCCGGTGCGCGGGCCGCCCGTGCCGGCCGGCGCGATGGAGTGCGCCGGCCGCGTGCCCGTGAAGTGGACCGCCGACGTGCGGCTGCCGGAGAGCGCGAGCATGGAGAGCGGCGGATCGATCACGAGGCCCGCGGCGGCTGTCGGCACCACGAAGTACGTCGGCCCGCCGTCGTCGGTGACCGCGCCGGTCACGATCGTGTCGCTCGAGTCGGCACCGGTCACCCACGGGCAGCGCCCGTCGAGCCGCCAGCCGCCGGCGTCGCGCGCGGCGACGAGGGCGGGCCGCGCCAGGTGGCGGCGGCTCGTCGTCAGGTGGGAGATGCCCACGGTCGTCAGCGTCTCGCCGCGGGCCAGCGGCGGCAGAACCGCGGCCCGAACGTCGGCGTCGGCCGCCGCAATGATGCGGACCGCCGCGGCCCACTGCGTGAGGGCGAGCGCCGTCGTGAGGCAGGCCTCCGCGATCGCCACCAGCGCCGCGATCGTGTCGTGCTCACCGTCGCCCGAGCCCCCCGAGTCCCGCGGAATGAACGCGGCGAGGACGCCGTGCCCCGCGAGAACGGCGAACGCGCCGCTCCGCCACGGTCCCTCGGCTGCGGTACGGTCCGCCCGCCGTGCCAGATCGCTCGACACCGCGGCCAGGCGGGATGGATCGCTGCCGATCGGGGGCATGACCGTCATTCTGCACCGTTGGCTGGGTCGGTCGCTTCGCGTCCCCGTCGAGTTATACTCCCCGGCACTTCTGGCAGGTGTCCCACCCTCTCCACGTCCCTCCTCGGAGCAGCACCCATGAGCCAGGCCGAAGAAACGTCGGCCCGCGGTCCGGCGACCGCGGCGTCCACGAACGGCGTCAAGCCCCAGGCCCCTCCCGCGCCGCTGCGGCTGGACGAACTCTCGCCCCAGAACCTCTACGCCAAGTGCATGGCGCTGGCCCGGAACCTCTGGTGGAGCTGGCATCCGGAGGTCACGAACCTCTTCCGCGAGCTCGACCCGATCCGCTGGCGGCAGCTCGACCACAACCCGATCGCGCTGTTGGCAGAGTTCACGCCGGAACGGCTCGAGGCCCGCGCCGCGGAACTCGTGCTCTACAGCCGCATCAACCAGGCCTACCGCCGCCTCAAGGAATACCTCGCGGCCGAATCGACCTGGAGCACGGTCCACGCCGGGGTGCTGGGGTCGAAGCCGGTCGTCTATTTCTCCGCCGAGTTCGGCATCCACGAGTCGGTGCCGATCTACTCGGGCGGCCTCGGCGTGCTCGCCGGCGACCACATCAAGAGCGCCAGCGGCCTCGGCATCCCGCTCATCGCCGTCGGCCTCTTCTACGACCAGGGCTACTTCCGCCAGCAGCTCGACATCGACGGCTACCAGACGGAGGAATACCTCCAGTCGCGGGTCGAGGCCCTGCCGATCGAGCCGGCGCTCGGCGTCGACGGCAAGCCGATCACGGTCCAGATCGACACTCGCAGCGGCCCGCTGTTGGCCAAGGTCTGGAAGATGGCCGTGGGCCGCGTGAGCCTCTACCTCCTCGACTCCGACGTCGAGGGCAACTCGCCGGAAGACCGCGAGCTCACGAGCCGCCTCTATGGTGGCGATACCCGCACCCGCATCCGCCAGGAGCTGATCCTCGGGGTCGGCGGCGTGAAGGCGATCCGGGCGATGGGGATCGTGCCGGGTGTCTACCACCTCAACGAGGGCCACTCGGTTTTCGCGACGCTCGAGGCGGTCCGCGGGCGGATGGAGCGCGACGGATACCCGTTCGACGACGCGGTCCGGCGGGTGGCCCGGCAGACGGTCTTCACCACGCACACTCCCGTGCCGGCCGGCCACGACCGCTTCGACAGCGGCCTCATCGAGGAGCACCTCGGCCCCACCCGCGACGCCCTGGGCATCTCGCATGACCAGCTCATGGGACTCGGCCGCGTGGAGCCGCACAACCACGGCGAGCTGTTCTGCATGACGGTGCTCGGCCTGAAGATGTCGCGGCGGGCCAATGCCGTGAGCGCCCTCCACGGCCACGTCAGTCGCCGCATGTGGGCGAACCTCTGGCCGTGGCGGATCGAGGAAGAGGTGCCGATCGGCCACATCACCAACGGCGTGCACGTGCCGAGCTGGCTCTCGTGGCAGATGCTCCAGCTCTACGACCGCATCTTTCCGCACAACTGGTTCCGCCGCATGGGCGAGCCCGATGTCTGGCAGAAGATCCACGAGTGCGACCCCGGCGAGCTCTGGGAGACGCACTACGCGCTCAAGAACCTGCTCCTCCAGTTCGTGCGTCGCCGTCTGAGCCGGCAGTGCCGCCGTCGTGGCGAGTGCGACGAGACGGTGGAAATGGCCCGGACGGTGCTCGACCCCAACATCCTCACGGTCGGCTTCGCGCGGCGGTTCGCCACCTACAAGCGGGCCGACCTCGTGATCTCCGATCTCGAGCGGCTGCACCGCCTCGTGAGCGATCCCGACCGGCCGATCCAGATCATCTACGCGGGCAAGGCCCATCCGGCCGACGAGCCGGGCAAGGCCCTGATCCGCAAGATCGCCAACCTGCGGAAGGACCCGCGATTCGCCAGCCGCGTCGTGTTCGTCGAGGACTACGACATCAACGTCTGCCGGCACCTCGTGCAGGGCGTCGACGTCTGGCTCAACAACCCGCGCCGGCCGCTCGAGGCCTCCGGAACGAGCGGCGAGAAGGTCGTCCTCAACGGCGGCCTCAACTGCTCGATCCTCGACGGCTGGTGGGCGGAGGCGTTCGACGGCCGCAACGGCTTCGCCATCGGCCGCGGCGAGACCCACTTCAACGACGAGATCACCGACCGCCGCGACGGCGAGGCCCTCTTCAAGGTCCTCGAGACCGAGGTCATCCCACTCTTCTACGACCGTGACGCCGACGGGCTGCCGCGGGAATGGATCAAGATGATGATGAACTCGATCAGTTCGCTCGCGTGGCGGTTCAGCGCGCATCGCATGGTCATGGACTACGCCCGGGCGTGCTACGTGCCGGCCGCCGGCGGCGTGTCGTGCGACATGGCGAGCCGGTAGGCACGCGCCGCCGGCTTCCACAGAGTGCTGTTGCCGCGTCGACTCCGGGGAGGCCCGGGGCCGACCGTGCCCGTCGCCGGACGTTCGCTTCGGGCATCCTGCCCTCCGCTCACTCGGCGTTTCCTCCGCTCCGCCATCCTGGCTGCGCAGAGGAAACACACGCCGGCTCCCGGGCACGGCCGGCCCCGGGCCCGCGTGTCATCAGGTCGCAGTCACTCGTCGAGCGTCCGCTTTCCGCGCAGCAGGTGGTGGTAGTGCTGCGCGAAGCGGTGGGCCTCGTCGCGCACGTATTCGAGGAGCCGCAGGGAGTACGAGTCGCGGGAGAGCCGCAGGGGCTCGCTCCTCCCGGGCACGAAGACCTCCTCCTCGCGCTTCGCCAGCGAGATCACGCAGGGGGGCTCGACGCCGAGTGATTCCAGGGCGTCGAGGGCCGCCGCGAGTTGGCCCTTGCCGCCGTCGATGAGGAGGATGTCGGGAGGCGCGGAGCCCTCACGGGCCAGCCGGGCGAAGCGTCGCGACACGACCTCGTGGATGCTCTTGAAGTCGTCGATGCCGTCCACCGTCTTGATCCGGTAGCGTTTGTAGCCCGGCTTGAAGGGGAGCCCGTCGATGAACTGCACGAGGCTCGCCACCGTCTCGTTGCCGGCGAGGTGGGCGATGTCCACGCCCTCGATCACCCGCGGCGGCCGGGCGAGGCCGAGCACCTTCTCGAGGCCGGCGAGCCCCTTCTTCGGATCGACGAGGAACACCTCCGGCTGCACGTGCTCCTCGAGGTCGCCGCGCTGGTCGAGCGTCTCGAGAAGCCGGATCTCGTCGCGGAGCCGCGCCGCCCGCTCGAACTCGAGCCGGCCCGAGGCCTCGAGCATCTCGGTGCGCATCTCGGCGAGCAGCCGCTGCTTGCCGCCGTCGAGGAACGTCTTCAGCCGGTTGATGTCGCGACGGTAGTCCTCCTTCGAGATCCGCAGGTTGCACGGCGCGGTGCACTGGTCGATCGAGGCGAGAAGGCACGGGCGGAACCACCGCCAGCGCTCGTCGTCGGCGTCGATGTCGAGCGTGCAGGTGCGGAACTTGAAGATCCGCTGGAGCACCACGATCGCACCCCGCAGCGAGCCCGCGCTCGTGAACGGGCCGTAGAGCTTCACCCCCTTCCGCCGCGGCGTGCGCGTGAACTCGACGCGGGGAAAGTCCTCGTGCGTCGTGATCTGCAGGTAGGGAAAGGTCTTGTCGTCCTTGAGGTCGGAGTTGAACCGCGGCTGCACGTCCTTGACGAGGCGGCTCTCGAGCAGGAGGGCGTCGACCTCGCTCTCCGCCTCGAGGTAGTCGATGTCGCGGATCTCGCGGACGAGGTCGGCCGTGCGGCGGTCCTCGGCCGCGGCCTTGAGGAAGTAGCTGCCGGCACGGGCACGGAGGTTCTTCGCCTTGCCCACGTAGATCACGCGGCCGGCGGCGTCCTTCATGAGGTACACGCCCGGCGTCTGGGGAAACGTGCGGGCCTTCGCGGCGGCGGCGGAACGGTCGCGCGAGGCCGCGGCCTCATCGGTGTCGGAGGGCAACGTCTCGGGGAAGGCTTCGGGATGCTGGCCGTCGGTCTCGTCGTCGCTCATGCCCCGATTGTAGGCGCGGGCGGCGTCACACCCCCACGAGCGTCCGCAGGTCCCTCTCCATGCCGTCGAGCTGCGTCTGGAGCCGCTGCTTCGTCGCGTCGAGCTCCGCCGCCGATCCCGGCGGGGCGAAGGCGAAGAGATAGAACTTGATCTTGGGCTCCGTGCCCGAGGGCCGCACGGCGACGGCGTTCGAGAGCGGCGGGAAGCGGCCGTCCGGCAGGAGCGTGCCCGCGCCGGGGCCGGTGAGATCGAAGAGCACGACGTCGCTCTTCACGCCGGGGTACGTCGTGGGGGCCGCGCCCGGCGTCCACGTCTGCAGCCGCGCCTGGTCGCGGGTGCGGACCACGGCGAGGCCGCCGAGCGTCGTCGGCGGCGTGGACCGCAGCGCCGCCATGATCTCCTTCATGCGGTCCATGCCCGTGGCGCCGGGCAGCATCACGTTCACCTGTCGCTCCTGGTGGCAGCCGTGGGCCAGGAAGAGGTCGTCGAGCCTCTCGTGCGGCGTGCGGCCCGCGGCCGCGAGGCTTCCCGTGAGTTCCGCCATGAGCAGCGCCGCCACGGCGGCGTCCTTGTCACGCACGTGCGTGCCGGCCAGGTAGCCGTGCGACTCCTCCGTGCCGAACACGAAGTGCTCCGGCCCGCGCGTGTCGATCGCCGAGCAGATCCACTTGAACCCCACGAGCTGGGTGTCGTCCGCCACGAGTCCGTGCCCCTCGGCCACCCGCCGCACGAGGCCGCTCGTCACGATCGTGGTCACGACATAATCGCCGGGCCGCGCCTCGCCGCGGGCCGCGCGGCCCGCGATCGCCTGCTCGCAGAGGAGCCCGCAGAGCTGGTTGCCGGTGAACGTCTGCCACGCGGCGCCCGGAGCGCGGGTGAGGGGCGCCGCGGCGCCGAGCCGGTCGCAGTCGGGGTCGCTCGCGAGCACGAGGTCGTCGCCCCGGGCCTTCGCCTCCTCGATCGGCCCGCCGAGCACGGCCGGGTTCTCGGGATTGGCCACGTGGCCGGGCACGTTCGGGAAATCGCCGTCGGGCTTTTCGTGCGGGCCGTAGATCCGCAGCCGCTTGAAGCCCGCGGCTTCGAGCACCGGCACCACCGCCGTCGCTCCCACGCCGTGCAGCGGCGTGTAGAGGATCGAGATGTCGCGCGGACCCGGGGCCGACTGCTCCACCACCGCCTTCACGAAGGCCGGATCGATCTCCTCCTCGACGAACGTCACGCGGCCGCTCGCCACGCCCGCGTCGAAGTCCTCGCGGTGGACCGTCTCCACCTTCATCACGCGGTCGATGATCCCCTTGTCGTGCGGCGGGATCACCTGGATGCCGCCGGCCCAGTAGACCTTCACGGCGTTGTCGGTCGGCGGGTTGTGGCTCGCCGTCACCATGATGCCGCAGGTGGCCTTCGTGTAGCGCACGGCGAACGAGAGCTCGGGCGTGCTGCGGACGCCGCGGAGAAAAAAGACCTTGAACCCGGCGGCGAGGAGCACCTCGGTGCAGAGCCTCGCGAAGTGGTCGGAGCGGTGCCGCGTGTCGTGGGCGATGGCGCAGGTGGGCGTCTCGCCGGCGGGCACGACGCTCCGCACGTAGTCGGCCAGACCCTGGGCGCTCTCGCCGATCGTGCGGTCGTTGATGGCGTTCGAGCCGACGGGATACATCATCCCGCGTCGGCCGCCCGTGCCGAAGGGGATCACGGTCCAGTAGACGTCATCGAGCTCCTTCCAGCGGCCCTCGTCGATCCGCCGCGCGAGCTCGCGGGCGAACTCCGCATACCGCGGCTCTTCCAGCCAGTCGCGCATCGTCGCCGCGGAGTGCTCCGTGATCGTGCCGGCGGCGCGGGCCGCTGCGATCGCGGCGAGCTGGCTGGCGAAGGCGTCGGGAGACGGCGCGGTCGGCTGGGCCATGGATGATCCTCCGAACGGGGCGGGGTGCGGGACGATGCGGGACTTTATACTTCCGGCCGCATGCGCGACCCAGCCACCCATGACGAACCGTTGATCGTGAGCGTTTCGGGGCTTCGCGGCGTCGTCGGGGCGTCGCTCACGCCCGACGTCGCCGTGCGCTACGCGGGCGCCTTTGCGGCCACGCTGCCACCCGGGCCGATCGTGATCGGCCGCGACGGCCGCCCGAGTGGTCCGGCGCTCGCCGCCGCGATCGCGGAGCACCTCGCGGGCCTCGGCCGCGACGTCGTCGACTGCGGCGTGGCCGCCACGCCCACGGTCGGGATCGTCGTCCGCGACCGCGCGGCGGCGGGCGGCATCCAGATCTCCGCCAGCCACAACCCCGACCGCTACAACGGCCTCAAGCTCTTTTCGGGGTCGGGCCGCGTGCTCACCGCGGCGGCCGGCGCCGACGTGCTCGCCCGGTACGAGTCGGGTGTCGTGGCGACCGCCGCAGCTGCACCGGGTCGGCTCGTCGCGGGCGACGGCACGCCTGAGCACGTGCGGCTCGTGGCGGGAATCGTCGACGTCGCCGCGATCCGCCGCCGCCGGCCGCGCGTGTGGATCGACTGCGGCCACGGCGCCGGCAGCCGGGTGGCCCTGCCGCTGCTCGAACACCTCGGCTGCGACGTCGTCGTGGAGGGCGGCACTCCCGACGGCCTCTTCGAGCACGAGCCCGAACCCACGGCCGAGAACCTCGCGGGTCTCCTCCCTCGCGTCGCCGCGAGCGGCGCCGACGTCGGCTTCTTTCAGGATCCCGACGCCGACCGACTCGCGATCGCGGCGGCCGACGGCACCTATCTCGGCGAGGAGGCCACGCTCGCGCTCGCCGTCGAAGGCGTGCTCGCCAAGACGCGCGGCTCCGTCGTCGTGAACTGCTCCACGAGCGGCATGACCGCGGCGATCGCGGCGCGGCACGGCTGCGCGTGCCATGTGTCGAAGGTGGGAGAGGCAAACGTGGTCGACGAGATGCTCGCACGGTCCGCGGTGATCGGCGGCGAGGGCAACGGCGGCGTGATCGACCCGCGGGTCGTCCTCGTGCGCGACAGTTTCGTGGCGCTGGCGCTCGTCCTCGACCGCCTCGCGGCCGACCCGTCGGTCAGTGTGGCGGGGCTCGCCGCGCGGCTGCCGGCGATGGCGATGCGGAAGACGAAGGTCGAGCTTTCCCCGGCGCTCCGCGGCCCCGGCCTCGCGGCCGGCCTCGCGCGGCTCGAGGTTGCGTTCCCCGAGGCGGTGGCGAGCCGGCTCGACGGCCTGCGGCTCGACTGGCCGGGCGGCTGGCTCCTCGTGCGGGCGAGCAACACCGAGCCGATCGTCCGGATCGTGGCCGAGGCGGCCGACGCGGCCGCCGTGGACGGGGCGCTTTCCCGGGCCGCCGCGGCGCTCCGTGGCTAGGTGCTCCGGTCGGCGGCCGCCGCCGGGATGCCCTCGAGCGTTGGCATGCCGCCGGGCCGTGGCCTATCCTGCGGCCCATCACCCCGTGAAGCGAGCCACATGAAACCCACGCTCCTGATCCTCGCCGCCGGCATGGGCAGCCGCTACGGCGGCCTCAAGCAGATCGACCCGATGGGTCCGTCGGGGGAGACGATCCTCGACTACTCCGTGTTCGACGCCGACCGCGCCGGGTTCGGCCGGATCGTGTTCGTGATCCGGCCCGACTTCGAGCACGACTTCCGCGACCGCGTCCTCTCGCGGTTTCCAGCGCGCATCGAGACGGCCTGCGTGTTCCAGACGCTCGACATGCTCCCCGCCGGGTTCAGCGTGCCGGAGGGCCGCACGAAGCCGTGGGGCACGACGCACGCGATCCTCTGCGGCCGCGACGCGGTGACCGCGCCGTTCGCCGTCATCAACGCCGACGACTTCTACGGCCGCGACTCGTTCGCCGTGCTCGGCCGCCGCCTCGCGTCGCTCGCCGTCGATTCGTCCGACTACTGCATGGTGGGGTTCACGCTCGCCAACACGCTCTCCGACCACGGCACCGTGGCCCGCGGCGTGTGTCGCACCGACGACCGCGGCTTCCTCACCGACATCCGCGAGCTCATGCACGTGCGCCGCACGGCCGACGGCGCCGAAGACGAGGGCCCGAACGGCGTCGTGCGGCTGACCGGGCAGGAGCCCGTATCGATGAACATGTGGGGCTTCACGCCGCACGTCTTCCCGCAACTCGAGGCCTCGTTCCGCGGCTTCCTCGCCGCCCGCGGGGCCGAGCCGAAGAGCGAGTGCTACATCCCGGTGTCGGTCGGCGAGCTGGTGAAGTCGGGCCAGGCCACCTGTGAGGTGCTGCGGACGACGTCGAGCTGGTTCGGCGCCACCTACGTCGAGGACAAGGCCGTCGTGCAGCGGAGCATTCAGGCGCTCGTCGACTCGGCCGCGTATCCCGCGCGGCTCTGGGCCTGACGCCCGCCGCGGCTCACTGACGGACGAGCACCTTCGAGCCGGGCCCGAGGAGGTCGAGCAGCTCCTCGAGGTCACGGACGGAGACAACGAGGCTCGTCGCGGGCGACGTGTCGCTGACCACGCCGGGATCGTCGGCGGCCTCGATGACGAATCCGTCGCCGAGCACGATCGACGCCTTCGCGGCGAGGTCGGGCAGCGTGGCCACCGCGGCCTGCACGTCGCGGCCGCCACCCCGGCGGACTTCGACGACCGGGATCGAGCTGCCCACGCGGCCGAGGCACTGCCGGCCGACGACGACCGGGAAACTGCCGGCGTAGTTGCCCCCGAGCTGGAGGCTCAACCGCCGCCGCGACACGCTCACCACGGCATCGAACGGCCCGCGGATCACCTTGAGGTGCTCGCCGGTCATGAGGCCGTTCGGATCCGCGACGCCGTTGATCTTGCCGAGGATCTGCCACGACACGCCGAGCGGGGCCGCGACGGCGGGCAGCGTCTCGCCGGGGGCGACGACGTGCGGCGGCAGGAGAAGGTCCTGCTGCGAGTAGATGACGGTACCGGCCAGCTGACCGAGGAGATCCTCGAGCCGTTGGCTCTCCTCGAGGCCGAGCGAGGGATCGTCGTACCACACGGAGAGGCCGCCGAGGGCCTCGGCGTAGCGGCCGGCGGCGAGCTTGTTGTGGGCGTCGGCCCAGGCCGTGGCGAACGCGGCCGATGAGCCGGCCGCGACGGACGACGTGGGGGGCGGGACTGCGGCCGGCGGCAGCGCGACGGCACCCGGAGGCGCGGCGGTGGCGAGCGTGGCGTAGCGATCGGGACGGTCGAGCACCGCGGGCGGCGCGGCGGCGACGGAGTCTTGTGCCGGTGGCGGCGCGGTTTCGGCGGCGAGATAGGTGGGCGCCGCGGGCGAGAACCTGGCGGCCTCCTGCGCGGCGGCGGCCCCCACGGCCGCACCGGCGGCGGCGGCGACGGCGACGGGCGCCGCGGGCATGGGGCTTGCGGCGGGCGAGTCGGTCGGCATCGCGGCCGGCGCGGACGCCGGCAGTGGCGGCGCGGCCGGCAGCGGCTGTGCTTCTGGAAGGGCCGCTCCAGCCAGCGGCAGCGATCCAGCCTGTACGGCGGCGGGTACCCCGGGGTCGGCGCCAGGCGGGGCGGCGGGGAGCGTGACCGCAGCCGCGGGCGGCGCGGCGGCGAGCGGTGGCGGCGGCAGCGACACGGGCCCGGTGGCGGGTGTGGCGGCGGTGGCGAGCGCCGAGGCCGGCGGTGCGGCCGGCGGAAGTTCGACGGGCGACGGCGTGAACGCGGACACTCCGCTCGCGCCGTGCGCGGCGGTGTCGTCGGCCGGCGCCGACGGTCCCTTCTGCACGACCGAATACGCGCCGTACAGGATCGTGCCGAAGAGCACGAGCACCACCAGCGGCTTGAGTGCCTCCATCGAGTCGGAATCCCTGTCCGAGCGACTGTGATGCCTGGCGCGGCTGGCCATGAAACGGTTCCCTCGGGGTACGGCGCAGGCACGGACGTGCTGGCACCGGCCGGCGTCCCGGTCGGTGGAACCGGGCGCAGTGCGGCGGATCGTAGGAGACTTCCCGACCCCCCGCCAGACCGTTTCGCACCGGGGAATCAAGGCGTTTGGTGGTGCCAGCCGACCGGCGGAGCGGCCCCGCGGCGGTGTTCGCGTCGGGCTTTCGCATCGTCGGCCGACGGGCCCCGGACGTATATTCAAGGCGGTCCGACGTGGTCCGTCACAGGCCCCCCGATGCGTTCGCGAGACGTCGATCCGACCCGAATGCGGGACGTCGTGGCCGTCGTCCTTGCCGGCGGCCGCGGCACCCGGCTCGATCCGCTCACTCGCGACCGGGCCAAGCCCGCCGTGCCCTTCGGCGGCGCCTACCGCATCATCGATTTCGCGCTCTCCAACGCCCTCAACAGCGGCCTGCGCCGGCTGCTCGTGCTCACGCAATACAAGGCGCGGAGCCTCGACCGCCACCTCAACCTCGGCTGGCACCGTTTCTTCTGCCGTGACCTCGGCGAGTTCCTCGACGTGCTGCCGCCCCAGCAGCGGATCGACGAGCACTGGTACCTCGGGACGGCCGACGCGGTCTACCAGAACATCTACTCGCTCGAGATGGCGTCGCCCCGGCTGGTCGTCGTTCTCGCCGGCGACCACATCTACAAGATGAACTACCAGTCGCTGATCGTCGCACACGACGAGAGCGGCGCCGACGTGACCATCGCCGGGCTGCCGGTGCCGCGCGAAGCGGCCCGTGAGTTTGGCACGATGGAGGCCGACGCCTCGGGCCGCGTGCGGCGCTTCCACGAGAAGGTTGACGACCCGCCGCCGCTCCCCGGGAGCCCAGGCATGTGCCTGGCGTCGATGGGCATCTACTGCTTCACGTGCGACTTCCTCGTCGATCAACTGCG
>Ga0007791_10000269_pt1 | contig 15674 bp, 20 predicted proteins | sample CryBogmetaGMA05M_FD_60368 | JGI IMG/M metagenome (GOLD analysis project Ga0007791, IMG submission 60368) | Freshwater microbial communities from Crystal Bog, Wisconsin, USA - MA0.5M | ecosystem: Environmental > Aquatic > Freshwater > Lake | place: Crystal Bog, Wisconsin, USA | collected 2009-07-06 | reverse complement strand
CAAACAAGGTGCGCCGCTCTTCGGCGCTGGCATGGCTGGCCAGCGCGTCATAGGCCATCACGCGGTAGCTCAGCCAGCCCCAGATCAGGGGCGGCACCACCAGAAACAGCGGCCCCACCACCCACAGGGGCACCGAGACCACCAGCGCCACCAGCGCCAGCGCGGTCGAGCCCAGCGCCCAGGCCAGACTGTCGAGCAGCGAGGCGCTGCCGCTGGCCTGCAATTGCGGAAAACGCCGCCGGGCCACCCAGTGCACCACGGCGGGCGCCATCAGCGTGGCCACCGCCAGCAGGCAGGTCACCACCAGCAAGGGCGTCACCGCCAGAATCACCAGCAGCGGCGCCAGCACGGCCTTGAGGCGCCCCAGGCCCATGGCGCTCAGCCAGCCCGCCAGGTGGCCAACAAAGGAGAAGGCCTCCAGCCACGCGCCCGTCTGCTGCACCGCTGCATCCCAGTAGACATACCCCAGCCCCAGCGTCAGCACCACGGTGAGCAGCAGCGGCAGCAGTGACAGCACCAGGGTGCGCGGCATCAGGCAGTACGCCAGTGCGCGCAGGAAGGAGTTCACCAACAGCGGCATCGCGCGTCGCGTCCGTCAGGCGCGCCCGCGCAGGCGCTGGAACCCGCGCAGCTGCTGGACCCAGAAACCGCGCCCGTAATCAACGCCGCCTTCGACCTGGTCTCGCACCCCCGTCGGACCAAAGCCCGGTGCAAAGTCGGCGGTGCGCCACAGCATGTCCCACCACGGCAGCAGCACGCCGAAGTTGTGGCCGCCCAGGGTGTGGCGGCCAGCCGACTCATGGCCGGCGCCGATGCTGTGGTGTTGCCGGTGAAAGCGCGGGCTGACCCACAGCCGTTCGCCCAGCCAGCCAAAACCAATGCGCACATTGGCATGCTGGAAGCTCTCGCACAGCTGCGTGAAAGCCACGACCACCACGAACTGCCCCGGCGCAATGCCGATGGCCTGGGCCACGAAAACCACAACGGTGGCACTGAGTACATCGTCGAGCAGATGGTTCCGGTTGTCGGTCCACATCGTCATCTGGCGCTGCGAATGGTGCAGCGCATGCAGTTTCCACCACCAGTTCAGGCCGTGCTGCGCCCGGTGGATGCCGTAGTTCAGCAGGTCGAACACCACCAGGTACAGCAGCAGGCTCACCAGGGGCAGGTCCGTCACGCCGGGCCAGAGGTCGTCGAGATGGAAGGTCGGCACTCCGTGGACCCGCAAGGCGCCAAACAGGCGGTCAAAGAGCGGGTCCAGGCTAAAAAACAGGGCCAGGCGGAACAGCCCCAGGCGGTGGACCAGGGTGTAGAGCACGTCGACCCGGACCGCCGCCCGGTCGGTGACCGGCTCTACCGGCCGCCAGCGCTCGAGCGGTGCGATCAGCAGCAGCATCACCACGAGTTGCAGCAGCCCGACCAGCAACCAGCCAGTCGCGCCGTAGCCCTCCTCCAACAGGCTGCCCAGCCCGGTGGCAAACAGCACCGGCTGCAGCACTGTCTCGAACAGCCAGAGCTGGACGTCGGCAAAAAGAGCGCTCATGCGGTCCATGGGGAATGCGCCGGGTCAGCCGCCGTGGGCCGCGATCCAGTCCTGGTAGGACGGGTGGCTGCGCAGGGTTTCAAAACAGAAGCCGCGCGCCTTCAGGCCCACGATCAGCGGTTCCAGGTTGGCCGGGGCCCAGGGGTCCTTGCGGCTCCAGATGCCCAGGTGCGCCATCAGGATGTCACCGCTGCGGATGTCGCGCAGGGCGTTGCCCAGCAGCAGCGCATTGCTGAACTTCTCGCTGGGGAGCTCGTCGCCCAGAAAACCGGCAAGCGCCCAGCCGGCGTGCGCATAACCGCAGCCACGGGCAGCCGCCAGCAGCTGCGGCGACGTTTTTCCGCCGGGCGCGCGAAACAGCGGCAGCGGCTTCTTGCCGGTGAGCAACTGCAGCCGCTCGGCGGCACGCCCGAGCTCGGCGCAGTAGGCGGAGGCGTCCATGGTCCACTCCTGCCCTTCCCGGGGGCCGGCCGAGGCCCGGACACGAAATGCCTCGGGCTTGCCCGGCAGGTCGGCGCGCCAGTACACATGGTCGTAGGTGTGCGAGGCAAACTCGTGGCCCTGGGCCGCCATGGCTTTCCACCAGGGTGCCCAGTGTTCGCCCAGGCTGCCGTCGCCGGTGCGTGTGGGCTCCTGGGCCGCAAAAAAGGTGGCCCGCACCTGCTGGCGCTGCAGCACCTGCGCCACCAGAGGTGCAATCTCCATGTGGCCGGTATCGAGCGTGAGGTACACCGGCTTGTTACAGGCCAACTGGGCTGCAGCCGGCATTGCGCTTGGGCTTGCTGCTACAAAAAAAGCAGCAGCGAGCCAAGGCATGGTGTGTGTGCGGCGGGCGCCCGGCTTAGCGCGGTGCATGGTCCAGGGTCCAGACGCCGTGGGGCGACTTGCCCACCTCGACCTGGCGCACGACTTTGCGCTCGGCGGTGTCGATCACGGTAAGTTTGCGGGCCCAGCGTGAGGCCACATAGATGTAGCGGCCATCGGCCGAGACCTCCATGCAGTCCGGGCCGCTGGGCGCCGGATAGGACTCCACCACCGCCATGGTGGTGTAGTCGATTTTGCTGATGGTGTTGGCCACGCGGTTGCTCACATACACATGGCGCTTGTCGCCCGCGCTGCGGAAGGCATGGGCGCCGGCCCCGGTGGCCAGGGTCTTGACCAGCCGCGGCAGCGGGCCGCTCAGGTCGTAGACCTCAACGCCAGTGCCGCCGGTCAGGCCGATCAGGGCGAAGCGGTCGTCTGGCGTACCAAACACATCGGCGGGCAGCGGGCCGGTGGGCGCGCGCCACTTGAGCGTCTGCGTCGGCAGGTCAATCGCGACCCACTCATTGCTTTCCTGCATGGTGGCATAGACGGTGCTGCTTTTGCTGTCAATCCACAGGTGGCTGGGCGTCTTGCCCGTGGCAATGCGCTTGGCCAGCGTGGGTTCGCTGCCGTCCCAGCGGTAGATATCGACGTGGTTGAGCCGGTTCCCGGCGATCACAAACCACTTCATGTCGGGCGAAAAGCGCAAGTGGTAGGGGTCCAGAATGCCGCGCACCGTGCGCTGCGGCGCGCCCGTGCGGGGGTCGATGAAGAGCAGGGAGTCGCCCAGCGCGTTGGCCACCACCAGCGACTTTTCGTCCGGGGTGAGGTACAGGTGGTGCGGCTCCTTGCCGGTGGGGATGCGCCGCACCTCTTTCCAGCTGGCCGGGTCCACCACACTGACGCTGGCATCCAGCGAATTGAGTACAAAAATCGGCGCCGGCAGGGCCGCCGCAACGACGACCGTGCATGCACCCGCCAGCGCCAGCGCCGCCGCCGCCCATTGCCTGAGAAATTTCACAAGATTCCGCTTTGAGAGTAAGACCCCGATTTTACGGCTGCGCGCCAGCATCGTCCTGGGCGATCTGCGCCAAGTCATGGGCTGTGAGCCAGCGCCACTGGCCGGGCGCCAAGTCGTCTGGCAAGGACAGGGCGCCAATGCGCGAGCGGTGCAGGCCTTCGACCCGGTTGCCCACGGCCGCCAGCATGCGCTTGACCTGGTGGTACTTGCCCTGGGTGAGGGTCAGGCGCAGCTGCTGCGCCCCGGTGGCTTCGCAGGCCGCCGCCCGCACCGGCTGGGGGTCGTCGTCGAGCACCACGCCGGCCAGCAGCTTTTGCACCTGGCGCGCATCCACGGGGTGCTTGAGCGTCACCTCGTAGACCTTGGGCACCTGGTGTTTGGGCGAGCTCATGCGGTGGATGAACTTGCCGTCGTCGGTCAGCAGCAGCAAACCGGTGGTGTCCTGGTCGAGCCGCCCAACCGCCTGCACCCCCTGCAATCCGGCTTTTTGCGGCCGCAGGCGCAAGGGCGAGGGCAGCAGCGTGTAAATGCTGGGGTAGGTCGATGGTTTCTGGGAGCACTCGGTGCCTGCGGGCTTGTGCAGCATCAGGTACGCCCGTTCGGCGTACGGCCAGTCCACCCCTCTAACCCGAAAACGCAGATCTTCCGCTACAAATTCAGTAGCAGCATCCCTACATTCTACGGGGGCCAGGGCCGATTGCGGCGTATAAACCTGGACCCAGCCCTGCTGGATGAGGCCGGCACAGACGCGGCGGGTTCCGAAACCCTGGGAGTAAAGAATGTCCTGCAGTTGCATGGCCCGGAGTATCGCCGCAGGAGCGCGGCGGGCCCAGGAACCGGCTCAGCGCCGGGTCATCAGGTTCATCTTGAGTTCGGCATTGCGCTTGGCCACGCGGCGGTTGTCGGCGGCCACTGCCAGGTCCACCGCTTCCATCGCTTTCTCCATCAACTCGGCTATTTTCTCAGGCGTGGGGTCGCTGTGGTCGCGCAGCAGGGCACTGGCAATGATGGCTGCGGCTTCAATTCGGTTGTCCATAATTTCTAGTGGGTAAGGGGTAATGGAAAACTGCGGGCCAGTTTAACCGGTTGGGGCAAGTCTATCAGTCGGCCTTGATATTGCGCGCATCAATCAGCTTCTTCCACCGGGCAAACTCAGCCGCCTGGAAGGCGCTGAATTGCTCCGGGGTGCTGGCCACCAGTTCAAACCCCAGCTCCAGCAGCTTGGGCTTGACCTGCGGGTCATTCAGCGCTGCGACGATGGCGGCGTAGATCCGGGCCTTGAGCTCGGCCGGCAAGCCGCGCGGCGCTGCCACCGCCTGCCAGGACGTGACGTTGGCCTCGCGGATGCCGAGTTCCTCCAGCGTGGGCACGCCGGGCAGCAGCGGCGAGCGCCGGGCGCTGGTGATCGACAGCGCCCGCAACTTGCCCGCCTGGATCTGCGGCATGGCGGTGTTGATGTTCATGAAGGACGCATCCACCTGGCTGCCGAGCAGGTCGGTCATGACCGGGCCTCCGCCTTTGTAGGGCACATGGATACCGCTGGTGCCGGTCTGCAGCCAGAACAGTTCGGCAGTCAGGTGGTCACTGCTGCCATTGCCCGACGACGCAAAGGTCATTTTGTCGGGATGGGCCTTGAGGAAAGAAATCACGTCGGCCATGGACTTGTGCGGGGAAGCGGCGGGCACAACCAGCGTGTTAGGGGCCTGCACGGCCACCGTGATGTAGTCGAAGTCCCGCAGCGCATCGTAAGGTACCTTGGTCAGCAGATGGGGTGCAATGACCAGCGGGCCCAGCGATGTGACGAGCAGCGTGTGCCCGTCCGGCGCCGCCCGGCTGACCATGCCGGCGCCAATGGTGCCAGTGGCACCGGCCTTGTTGTCAACCAGGAAGGAGCCGCCCAGGCGCTCCTGCAGGCGCGGGGCGAGCGCGCGCGCGATCAGGTCGGTCGAGCCGCCTGGCGGGAAGGGCACGACCAGCGTCACCGGCTTGTCCGGCCAGGCTTGCACCGGCGCGGACACCAGGGCAGCGAGCACCAGTGCGGCTCCAACAAACAAATTTTTCATGGCTTTGCCTTCCTTCACAAAAAATGGGGCGCTACGACCGCAGCGCCAACTTGACCTGCTCGATCCGGTCCTGGCCCCAAAACATCTGGTCACCGACAAAAAACGTCGGGGCACCAAACACGCCCCGCTCCACTGCCCCCATGGTGACCGCCTTGAGCTGGTCTTTGGTGGCCTGCTCGCTGGCCAGGGCAATCAAAGCGGCGGGGTCAAAGCCGGCCTGCGCCAGCACTTCCGCCACCACCGTGGCATCGTTCATGTTGCGCGCATCAACCCAGATGGCCTGGTAGACGGCGTCCATGTAGGCCTGCAGCCGGGGATCGGCGCGCATCTGCAAGGCGGTCACACCGCGCATCAGCGTGGTGGTGATGATGGGGAAATGCGGGTTCATGGCCAGCGGCACACCGTAGCCCTCCGCAAAGCGTTTCATGTCCGTAAACACGTAGCGCCCTTTGGCCGGAACGCTCATGGGCGAGGCGTTGCCCGTGGCCTGAAACACGCCGCCGAGCAGCATCGGCAGCAGCCGGGGCGTGGCACCGGTCTGGGCGGTAATGTGCGGTAACTGGGTATGGGCCAGGTAGGACGCCAGGCTGCCGAAGTCAAAGTAGAAGTCAAAGGTGTTGGACATCAAGGTCTCGCGTGGGGTTCAGAACTTTTCCATGTACGGACGCAGGTCCAGCTCGTGCGTCCACGCGTCCCGGGGCTGGCAGTGCAGCATCCAGTAAGCGTCGGCAATGTGGTCAGGGTCCAGGATTCCACCCTGCTCCTTCAACGCATAGCGCTGCGGAAACTGGGTGCGAATGAATTCAGTATCAATGGCGCCGTCGATGATGGTGTGCGCCACATGGACGCCCAGCGGGCCGAGCTCCCGGGCCATGCTCTGCGCCAGCCCGCGCAGGGCCATTTTTGCGCCGGAAAAGCCGGCGAAATGGGCACTTCCGCGCAGCGAGGCGGTGGCGCCGGTAAAGATGATGGTGCCCGCGTGCGCAACACCCTGGCCACCGCCCGGGCTGCTGCGCTCGACCATGCGCCGGGCCACCTCGCGGCCGTTCAGAAAACCCGCCAGGCAGGCCATCTCCCACATCTTGGTGTAGCGCCGTGCGGTCTCCGTCAGGATGCTGCTGGGCGAATTGGCGCCAATGTTGAACACCAGCACCGCAATCGGGCCGATGGTGGCCTCGATCTGCGCTACCAGCGCCACCACCTCCTCTTCCTTGCGCGCGTCCGAACCGAAGCCGTGTGCCACACCGCCAGCGGTGCGAATCTGGTCCAGCAGGGGTTCAAGGCTTTCCAGGCGGCGGCGCGTCACACACACGGTGTAGCCTTCGCGTGCAAAACGTCGGGCCACCGCCCCGCCTGTGGCATCGCCCGCGCCCACCACCAGACAGACCTTGGGGGATGGCGGGGGGAGGTTCATGCACCAATAATAGCAAGCACGCTGTGGCGGGCCTAACGCCGCCGGGGGCGTTCCACCTCGGCCAGCAGGTGAAGGCGAAACGCCTGCGCGATCGGCGACAGCTGTTTGGACGCCGGGTGCACGATGTGCCAGCTCGAAGCGATGGGAAAGCCGGCCACATCCACCACGGCAACCCCATGCTCCTTCTGCAGCCCATGCAGCGCGTGGCGCGAAATCACCCCCAGGCCCAGGCCACCGGCCACAGCTTCCTTCACCGCCTCGTTGCTGCCAAACTCCAACCGCACATCCGGCCGGAACCTGCGCTTGCGAAAATGCTGGTCTGCCGCCATCCGGGTACCCGACCCCTGCTCGCGCAGGATGAAGCGGTGGTCGGCCAGGTCGCCCAGGCGCACGGACGCCTGCTTGGCCAGCGGATCCGTGGCTGCAGCGATCAGCACCAGCGGGTTGGCCATGAATACCTGGTCACCCAGGTCCATGCCGGCGGGCGGCATCGACATGATGTAGAGGTCGTCGAGGTTTTCCCCCAGCCGCTGCACCACTCCATCGCGGTTCAAAATTTCCAGCGAAACGTCGATTTCGGGGTATTTCCTGCAAAAGGAGCCCACCATCCTGGGCACAAAATATTTGGCCGTGCTCACCACCGCCACGCGCAACTTTCCTTGCGCCAGGCCCCGGCTGGCGGCAACCCCCTGTTCAAAACCTTCCCACTCCTGGGCAATGCGCCGGGCGGTATGGGCCAGCTCGCGGCCGATGTCAGTGAGGTAGACCTTTTTGGAAATCACCTCGTACAGCGGCATGCCTACGGCACGGGCCACTTCCTTGAGTTGCATGGACGCCGTGGGCTGCGTCACATGCGTGGCGCGGGCCGCGGCGGTAACGCTGCCGGTATCGGCCAGCGCCAGAAAGAGCTTGAGCTGGCGAGAGGATATTTGCATAGAGTTTTATCTATGTTAAATGCATATATATTCGATTTTACTAAATGTACGATGCCCCCTAGGATTGCAGCACTGGAGACACTGATGCAAAACCTGCTCGACCCCGCGATTCTTTTCTTTGCCCTGGGCGTGTTCGCCGGCGCGCTGCGATCCAACCTGGAGATTCCGCCCGCCATTGCGCGCTTTCTGTCGCTCTACCTGCTCATGGCCCTGGGCCTCAAGGGGGGCTTCGCCCTGGCGCGGGCCGGCCTCGATGGCCAGGCGCTGCAATCCCTGGGTGCCGCCGTGCTGTTGGCGGTGGCAGTGCCCGCCATGGGCTACGCACTGCTGCGGCGCTATACCTCGGGCTTCAACGCGGCTGCGATTGCGGCGTCGTACGGCTCGGTCAGCGCGGTGACCTTTGTGACTGCCCTGCAGTACATGGACACGCAGGGCCTGGCCTACAGCGGCCATATGCCCGCCAGCCTGGTGCTGATGGAGTCACCCGCCATCGTCATGGCGGTGGTGCTGGCGAACCGGCTGCGTGCGGCACAGCCCGGCGCGCCCGGCGTCCCCCTCCAGGCCCACAACGTGGGCCTGCGCCATGCACTGCGGGACTCGCTCACCGACGGCGCCAACCTGCTCCTGCTGGGGGCGCTGGCGATTGGCTGGATCAGCGGGGAGGCGGGCAAGACCGCCATGCAACCATTCTCGGGCGACCTGTTCAAGGGCATGCTGGCATTTTTTCTGCTGGACATGGGTCTGGGCGTGGCCCGAAACTTCCAGCAGGCGCGCAGGGCATCGCCCGTGCTGCTGGCCTATGCGCTGCTGGCGCCCATGGTCCACGCCAGCCTGGCTTTGCTGCTAGCCCGGCTGATCGGCATGCCGGTGGCGGACGCCGCCCTGTTGATGATTCTGGCCGCCAGCGCGTCCTACATTGCCGTGCCGGCAGTGCTGCGCTACGCCATTCCGGAGGCCAGCCCCTCGCTCTACCTGGGGCTGTCGCTGGGCGTGACCTTTCCCGTCAACATCCTGGTCGGCATACCGGCGTACACGCATCTGGCGCAGCGCATCATCGGCTGACGCCGTGCTGTCATATATTTCCACGATAATGGAAGTATGGACTCCACCATTGTCATCAAGGCCCTCGCAGCGCTGGCGCAACCGAGCCGGCTACAGATTTTTCGCGCCCTGGTCGTCTGTGGCGAAGCTGGGCTGACGCCGGCGGTGATCGCTCAGGGGCTGGGCTTGCCAGCCGCCACCCTCTCGTTCCACTTGAAGGAACTGCTGCACGCAGACCTGATCTCGCAGGAGCGCAACGGCCGCAACCTGATCTACCGGGCGCAGTACCACCACATGAACGCCGTGCTGGCCTACCTCACCCAAAACTGCTGCCAGGGGGAGACCTGTGCTGTCGACCCGAAGGCGATGTGCGAAACCTGCTAACCGACAAGGAACTGACCGTGACCGACGCCAAGCCATTGAACGTACTTTTTTTATGCACCCACAACTCTGCCCGCAGCATATTGGCGGAGGCGCTGCTGAACCATATGGGCCAGGGAAGATTCCAGGCCTATTCGGCAGGAAGCAGCCCCCGAGAGAACCAAACACCCAATCCCCTGGCGCTCAAAACGCTGGAGAACGCAGGAATAGCGACGCAAGGTTTGCGCAGCAAGAGCTGGGACGATTTCGCCCTGCCCGACGCACCGCATATGGACCTGGTCATCACGGTGTGTGACAACGCAGCCGGCGAAGTCTGCCCTTATTGGCCGGGCCAGCCCGCCACTGCCCACTGGGGTTATGCCGACCCCTCTGAGGCGGTCGGCAACGACGAGGTCAAGCTTGAAGCCTTCCGACAGACACTGCACCAAATCAAGCGGCGGCTGGAACTTTTTACCAGCCTGCCCCAAGCGAGCCTGAGCAAAATGGCGCTGGAAAATTCGGCGCGCAAGCTGGCCGCGCCATGACCATGAACCACTGGCGCACATACCTGGCCGAGTTGGTCGGCACGGCGGGCTTGCTGTGTGCAGTGATCGGCTCGGGCATCATGGCCCAAAACCTTTCCGCCGGAAATTCCGGCGTTGCATTGATCGCCAACACCTTGGCCACCGTCTTTGCGCTCTACGTTTTGATTGAGGTTTTCGGACCGCTCAGCGGAGCGCACTTCAATCCTGCGGTTTCCTTGGTGATGGCCTATCGCAGAGACCTGCCGCGTGACCTGCTCATCGGGTACGTGCTGGCCCAGCTTGCGGGTGCGGCCCTGGGGGCCTGGCTGGCGCATGGAATGTTTGCGCTGGACGTGTTGCAGTGGTCTAGCAGAGTGCGCAGCGGGTATGGCCAGTGGCTGGCCGAGGCTGTGGCAACGGCGGGGCTGCTGTTCGTGATCTTGCGCGCACCCGCCGGCAAAGCGTCGGCCGTGGTCGCCAGTTACATCGGTGCAGCCTACTGGTTCACGGCCAGCACTTCCTTTGCCAACCCGGCGGCGGTGCTGGGCCGGATGATGAGTAACACCTTTGCGGGCATCAGCCCCGGCGATGCGCCAGGTTTTGTGGCTGCCGAAATCGTTGGCGCAGCCCTGGGTTTGATGTTGCACAGGCTTTTTGATTCTGCGCCGGTCCAGGACAAACCAAAGCACGGGCGCATCAATCCAGGCTTTTGACCCGCTGGACTTGCCGCAGCCCGATGCAGCACCCGAGACGCATCCCAATTTGCATCAACTGCGTGAGTTCCCCGCCGGGTTCGACATAGCGCAGAAGCGCTGTCCGGGCGCGTGGCTGTCACCGCTAATGAGAAGGTCTTCGCGCTCTGTATCACTTCACCAGGCTGATGCCACGGTCATTGAATACCAAGAGCATCAAGACCCATCAAGTAGTTTGGCTCTGCTTGTTGGACACGTGCCTGAAAATTATTCTTAATTTCAGCATTAGAGGTCGCGTAACGTTCCCGCATCGAGTTCAGTCAGCAGACCGCCCAGGACCTTCGCGTTCTGCGGGTCGGTGGCGCTTTCCAGGGCATCCTGCAGCACATCGCGAATATGCTCGCTCGTCACAAGTTCCATATCCCAGTCGGGGAACAGGCGCTCACGGACATCTTCCACCTCGCTCAGCAGAACGATGCTGTCATGGCGGCGGTCGTTGCGCAGCCTGGCCATCAGCGCCATGACGTTGTCGCGCGGGCCTTCCAGCCACTGGAAAAAGATGCCGCTGCCGAAGACCAGCATGCCCGTCACGCCATGCTCAGGGTTCCAGCGGCGCGCGGTGGCGATGATGCGTTGTACAGCGGCTTCGTCCACGTCGGGGGTTGCGCGGCTGCAATAAACCATGTTGTAGAGCGCCGGGAGGGCGGGGTCGAAACCTGGCTCGTCGCCATGGTGATGAAAAATTGCGGTCATGTGTACATCCTTGGACGGAGTATGCGGTACAAATCAACCATTGGCTGTCAATGTCCAGCTTTGTAAGCCGTTGCCAGCGAAGTCACTGATTTCTCTGGGAAGAAGGCCGCCAAGAGATGCCCGTGTGGGCCGCACCGATGGGTTCAAGTGATGCTTGCGTGGATGGTCGCTCGCCTCGGGACGGGCCAGCATCAGTGCACTGTCATGCATTTTCGTACTCCTTGGCTTCGATAGCCAGCTCCTGGCCGAACACATACGACTCCATCGCCAGCACCCCATGCCGGATGCCACCATCGAGCACAGTGACCGCACCAGCCGCGCTGGCGGCTCCCGCTGCCACCAGCAAGGGAAGGAAGTGCTCCGTGGTCGGGTGGGCACGCGCAGCATGGGGAGCGGTCTGAAGGGTTTGCAGCAGACGCGCCGTGTCGCCGTCCAGCACAGCTTGGCGCACCCAGGCAGAGAACTCCTGGGCATAAGACGCGGCCTGCGCTTCGCCCGAGCGGAACTCGTACAGGTTGTGTGTGAGGCTTCCAGAGCCGATGACCAGCACGCCCTCTTGGGCCAGCGGCGCAAGGGCCTGGCCCAAGGAAAAGGCTTTGGCCTCGTCGGTATCGACCGGCAAGGACACTTGGATTACCGGTACATCCGCATCCGGGTAGAGATGCAGCAGCGGCACCCAGGCGCCGTGGTCCAGGCCGCGACGAGCGTCGAGGCGAGCCGCGATGCCTTGGGACTGCAACTGCTGCTGGACTTTGGCCGCTAACATGGGTGAGCCTGGGGCCGGGTACCGCAGAGCGTAGAGCGCCCGAGGGAACCCCCCGAAGTCGTGGACCGTCTCGGGTCGCTCCGTAGCGGTGATTTCGACGCCCCGCGTCATCCAGTGCGGCGAGACCACCACGATGGCGCGGGGCTTGCCGATGGCCCGGCCCAGCGCACGCAGTTGGGCACCGGCCAGGCCCGGCTCAATGGCAAAGGTCGGCGCGCCATGCGAGATAAACAATGAAGGCACCGTGATCATGTGCGATTCCTCTTGCGGCTGTTTTTCGGGTTTTGTCCGTGTGTTATTCGCTTTTGGCGCTCAATGCCCTGTCCAGCGAAGCACGACCAGCGCCCGAGAACACCAGCGACACGCTGCCGGCCAGCAGCGCCAAAGCGTACTCATAGCCACCCTTATCGAGGAAAAAGCCCTTGCTGAAATGCACCGAAAATACGGCCACCAGCATGGCAACCGCAAGGGAGATCGCCGCAGGGCGGACCAGCAGGCCGAGGATCAAAGCCAGACCACCAAAAAATTCGGCCGCACCTGCCAGCAGCGCCATCAGGTAGCCGGGAGTGAGGCCAACGGAGTCGAAGAACTGGCCCGTGCCTTCGAGGCCGTAGCCACCAAACCAGCCAAACAGTTTTTGAGCACCGTGTGCAGCAAAGATGACGCCAGTAGCCAGACGCAGGGCCAGAGGTGCCCAGTGGTTATCGGTCGCGAGCACACGCTGCACAAATGAAGTGGAGCCGGTGTTGATGGAGTTGAGTGTTATGGTCGTCATGATGGGGTTTCCTTTTGATGTGGTTGAAGTGAGCGGCGAAGAAGACCTCAGGCCTTGCGGATCCACGTTGGAGCGATGGCAGTACCCATGCCCGCGCCATAGCCGAAGTAAATGTTCAGCCCAGCAAGCGGTTCCAGATAACGTGCGTTCTTGAGAGCGCCAGCGTCCTGAGTCTGGAAACCCATGCTCTCTGCCAAGGCGCGCGCTGTCTGTTTGGCCGGCGCACTGTCGCTGGCGAGGAACACCGTGACCTTCTGGCCTTCGCCGAAGTCGCCGCCCTCAGACAGCACTTGGGCAAACAATGTGTTGAAGGCTTTGACCACTTCAGCGCCAGGTACGGCACGGGCAATTTCCTCAGCGGCCGAGGTGCTGTGACCCAAGGTCAAACCCATGTAGTCGGGCGTGAGCGGGTTGGTGATATCCACAACGACCTTGCCAGTCAGGTCACCAACACTGCGCAGGGCAGTGGCCGCTTGCTCGTAGGGCGTGGCGACAACGACGGCAGCCACGTCCTTTGCTGCGCCTTCCAGTGCTACGGCGGTTGCGCCATGCTGTTGGGCCAGTGCTTGCGCTTTGGCGATGTCGCGGGCAGCGACGCTGACCTGGTGGCCTGCAGCGGTGAGTCGCTTGACAAATCCGGCGCCCATATTGCCGGTACCGATGACGAGAACTTTCATTGTGTTTTCCTTTGAAGGGGTTGAGCCTGCACTGCAGGCATGGAGGCAACTTTATTGGATAAAAAATTGAAGATAAACTACCAAAATTGGCACTTACTGTTGAAAAAATAGGAACAATGGACAAATACCAGGAAATGCGTGTCTTCACCGCCGTGGTGGACGCCGCCAGCTTCGTTGGCGCAGGCGATGCTCTGAACATGTCCAAAGCCGCGGTATCGCGGCACGTCTCGGACCTGGAACAGCGGCTGGGGGTGCGGCTGATGCACCGCACCACCCGCAAGTTGTCGCTGACTTCTGAGGGCGAAGCTTTCCTGGCCCGCAGCCGTGAGATCTTGGCCAGCATTGAGGCCTCGGAGGCCGAGCTCTCCACCCGTAGCGTGACGGCAAGTGGTCTGCTCAAGATCAGCGTGCCAGTGAGCTTTGGCATCCGACACCTGGCACCCCTGTGGAGCGAATTCCTCAGCGCACATCCCCAGGTGACGCTCGACGTGCAATTGGCCGACCGCGTCATCGACCTCGTGGATGAAGGATTCGACCTGGCCGTGCGGATCGCCCGCCTGCCTGACTCCTCCCTGATCTCGCGCCAACTTGCCTCCACGCGCTTGGTGCTGTGCGCAGCGCCAAGCTACCTCCAGCGTCGAGGCACGCCCGCGCATCCGAGAGAGTTGGCGCAACACGATGTGATGGGTTACAGCCTGATGGCGATGGGTGACCAGTGGCAGTTCACCGGGCCGGACGGTCCGGTGAGCGCGAAGGTGCGCCCGCGCATGTGGACCAACAACGGAGACAGCTGCGTGGCGGCATCTCTGGCCGGCGCAGGCATCCAGTTGCAGCCGACTTTTCTGATTGACCAGGAGTTGGCCAGCGGACAGCTCGTGGAGATCCTGCCGCAGTTTCGTTCTGCCGAGTTAGGTATCTATGCCGTCTATCCCAGCAGGAAATTCGTTCTACCCAAGGTGAGGGTACTGGTGGATTTCTTGGCCAGCAAGTTGGGCCAGGCGCCTTGGATTGCGCTTACGCCCTGACGCCAACACTGGTGCCGCTGCTATCGTCCCAGAGAGAGCAAAAGTGGCGGATGGTTGACCGTATGCCGACCGGCTTCGCGAGCTGATGAGCGCTGGTGCGCGGGTTGCTGCGGGTCAAGCGCCCAACAGGCGGCGAGCAAGCACGCTCTGCATATCACGGCGTCCATCGGCAATCAGGTAAACGATGACTTGGCTGCCTGTGACACGGTAGATCACGCGGTACGGCTTGAAGAATGTCTGGCGGTATTCTTTGATACCTAGACTGACCAGTTCCTTCGGATAGCTACCGCGTTCCGGAAATCTCGACAGGCTCTCCACAACTTCCATCAACTCATCCAACACATGGTTGGCATTGGCTACGCAATCGAATTCGGAGATGTAGTCGTGGATGGCCTCCAAGTCCTGCTCTGCCCCATCGGTGAGCAAGACCTCGAATTTGGCCGGTGTTCCAGACATCAGACTACGGCTCGCTTGGCGCGAAGACGGGCAACGACATCGGCCACGGGTTTCACCTTGCCAGCGGCCATGTCCTGGTTGCCTAGCGCAAGGATTTTCAGCAGCGCCAGCGTTTCTTGCGTCTCTTCGAACGAGGCTACATCCTGCAGGACAGCCTTGGCCTCACCGTTTTGGGTGATGACCATAGGTTCACGCTGCTCTGCGAGGTGCGTCAAAACCTCGGCTGCGTTGGCTTTGAGATAGCTGATCGGCTTGACTTGTGACGAGTAGCGCATGGCAGGGCTCCGGACTTAGATAAGACTTAATATAGTCCTTTTATGGTCTGATGACAAGACGTGACGATGGCCTCAGGAGACTTCGTCGTCATTCGGCAGCTGCTTTGCGAGCACCAGTCGATCGAAATCACTCTGCAGTCGATCGCACTCATTTTCGACAGCGTTCACCGCCTCGGTAAGTGCTAGGCGCTGCGAAACGTTGGCAGCATCGACTTGCAACTCCAGGGTTTGGATTCGCATGTCCTTTTCAGCTGTGGCCCTTTGCAGCTCATTCAAAAGACGAGCCTCGGCGAGTTCAAGCGCTAGCTGCTTTTCTCGCTCTGCCTGCTCGAGCCGATCGTGCAATTGCAGCTCGAACTCACTGTCGCGCACCTGCTTAAGAATGTCAGCACATCCCTGCGCTCCCCCGGGGAAACGCCAAGAAAAAGGGCCCGGAGACTATCCGGGCCCTTGTGTTTGGTGGCGGATACCGGAACTGAACCCGCGTCCGCGTTGTGAACCAAATAGTAACGTTTTGGCCTTAAGGACGTCAATTCGAAAAGATGAGCAT
>Ga0007791_10000268_pt1 | contig 15685 bp, 16 predicted proteins | sample CryBogmetaGMA05M_FD_60368 | JGI IMG/M metagenome (GOLD analysis project Ga0007791, IMG submission 60368) | Freshwater microbial communities from Crystal Bog, Wisconsin, USA - MA0.5M | ecosystem: Environmental > Aquatic > Freshwater > Lake | place: Crystal Bog, Wisconsin, USA | collected 2009-07-06 | reverse complement strand
TCATGGGTACCCCCTACGGGATTCGAACCCGCGCTACCGCCTTGAAAGGGCGGCGTCCTAGGCCGCTAGACGAAGGGGGCCTGAGCCGAATCTCTCCGGGGAACTCACATCGCTGCAAGTAGGAGCGTCATTAGCTTAGGACACTGCCACCGCAAACCCCAAACCACGCCTCGGCCATGCGGTCGCCTATCCTATGCCGTGCGCCCCTATAGCTCAGTTGGTAGAGCTACGGACTTTTAATCCGCAGGTCCTAGGTTCGAGTCCTAGTGGGGGCACGCCCGGGCGTTGTTCAGCTGTTGCCGACTCAAATCAGTGGTGCGGTTTTCGCCGTCACCGTGCCAACGTAATGAATCCCCTTTTCCCACTCCCCGGCCGGCGGCAGATTTCGCGCCGGCGTCTGCGCCAACGGCGCATCCGCGGCGATCCGGCCTTGCGCACGATCCCAGCCCGCACGCGCACGCGGGTGCATCCGCCGACGCCGTGGCACACATTTGAACAACGCATTGACTGCTCGACCGAACAGAAAGTGCAATCGTGCGTCACGCACCGACCACTCGTACCCCATCAACTCGCGCACCGGGTCGTCGTACAGACCCACCGTCAGCCACACCGCGAACGGACCAACCACCTTCAGATAGACCGACCACATCCAATCCGGAATCCACTGCGCAGTGGGTGGTTTCGGCATACTTGAAAGATCAAGCACCTCACGGGCCGCCCAGGTATTCTCCAAAGTCTCACGACACATCCGATCCCAGTAGGTGCGGAATTCCTCCCAGCTTGCCGGCACCGGCCGCATGCTCATGCCGTACATCGCGTACCAGGTGATGTGCTCGTCAAACAGTTGCCGTTTGTCGGCCTCAGACAAACCATCGCCGAAATGTTCGGCGGTGAGGATGGTGCCCATGAAGAACGTGGCGTGAGCCCAATAGAACACATCGGGGTTCAGTGCGCTGTAGCGACGGCCCAGGTCGTCGACACCCTTGATCGGGATGTGGTAGTCACGCACCTCGGCTGCGGTCACTGGTGCCCGGTCACCGTCGAACACCACACCGCCGATCGGGTAAAGCGAACGGAACAGCCGGGGAATTCGCTCAGTGAAGAAGATCGAATGATCCTTGACCGCTGCGCCCAGCTGCGGATGCATGTTCTGCATCGAGCCGGCCCAGGGACCCTGCAGCAATCCCCGCCAGTCGCCGAACAACTTCCAGGTCAATGACTCCGGACCCAAAGGCGTCGGCCCAGAGTCATATCCGCCGCCGGTTACCGGACAGCCAGCAGTCACCGTCAACAGTTCAGGTTCCGAAGAACTATCCGTTAGACGCCACGTCGGCGGAAACCGCCTCATCAGCCACTTGCTGGTCGGTCTGCTGGTCAGCAGCCGCTTGAGCCTGCTGCTCGGCGAGCTGCTTTTCAGCGGCAGCGCGAGCCGCCCGTCCCTCCGGGCTACCCAGGGAATTCCCCGGCACGCCGGCTAGGGCGAACATGTAGTTGCAGTTGAGATCGAGCAATACCCTGCTACTGGAGTTACCACTCGAATCCAGCGAACTGGCCGTGCGTGACCCGCTGACGATGCAGGCGCCCGTCGGCAGGAAGCTACCCTCCCGGGTAGATATAACGGGTCGCTGGCCAGCCTGGCTGATCGCGGTCGCCGCGTCGTTATAGGTCTGACCGACGTAGTCGTTGATCGCCGCTGCCGAACCGCTGCCGAAAACAGCGAACAGCGCGGTCGCGCTGCCGATGAGTCCAAAGCCACGTGCCAAGGTCTTGATCACCGCACCCACCTCCACCTGTGATATCGGTACCCGTAAATATACCGGCAGGACGCTGAGCGCGCACCACCGATCGACACTCCGGGGACCAGGGCACTTGAATGTCACCGGCGGACACAGATATATTGGTGCAACCACGAGACACAGATAACTGGAGGGGCCATGTCCATAGACCTGCCCAACATCGACCTCCTTCGCGCGCTTGAGCCGGTCGCGGAGAACCTGATCAACCGCCACATGTCGATGACCAAGGACTGGAACCCGCACGACTACATCCCCTGGTCGGACGGCAAGAACTACTACGCACTCGGTGGTCAGGACTGGGATCCCGACCAGGCCAAGCTCTCTGAAGTAGCCCGGGTGGCGATGGTGCAGAACCTGCTGACCGAAGACAACCTTCCCGCTTACCACCGCGAGATTGCGATGAACTTCTCCATGGACAGCGCGTGGGGCTACTGGGTCAACCGGTGGACCGCCGAGGAGAACCGCCACGGCATCTCGATCCGCGATTACCTGGTGGTCACCCGTAACTGCGATCCGGTTGAGCTCGAAGAGCTACGGATGGAGCAGATGACGCGCGGTTTCAGCCCCGGCCAGAACCAGCAGGGCGACCTGTTCGCGGAGAGCCTGTTCGACGCGGTGATGTACGTGAGCTTCCAGGAACTAGCGACTCGCGTCTCGCACCGCAATACCGGAAAAGCATGCCACGAACCTGTCGCCGAGCAGTTGCTTGCACGCATCTCCAACGATGAGAACCTGCACATGATCTTCTACCGCGACGTCAGCGCGGCTGGCTTGGACATCGCCCCCAATCAAGCAATCAAGTCGGTTCACCGGATCCTGCACAACTTCAAGATGCCCGGCTACACCGTTCCGGAGTTCCGCCGCAAGGCGGTCATCATCGCCACGGGCGGGGTATATGACCCGCGGATCCACCTCGAGGATGTCGTGATGCCGATACTGAAAAAGTGGCGGATCTTCGAGCGTGACGATTTCACCGGCGAAGGTGCCCGTATGCGCGACGAATTAGGCACGCTGATCGAGGATCTCGAGCAGACCTGTGTGAAGTTCGAGGAGGCCAAGGCCCGCAAATTGGACCGCGACGCCAAACTCGCCGAGAAGCGGGCCGCCAAATCGGTGCTGGCCGCCGCGGCGTCCTAGTCGATTGCACACCCTGGCCACGGCTGCCACCGGGCTGCGAATCGGGTCACTGACCCTGCGCAGCCCGGTTGTCTTGGCTCCCATGGCCGGAGTGACCAACGTCGCGTTTCGGACGCTGTGCCGCGAGCTTGAGCAGGAGCGGGCCGGCACGGTCAGTGGCCTCTACGTCTGCGAGATGGTGACTGCGCGGGCGTTGGTCGAACGCCATCCCGTCACGATGCATATGACGACATTCTCCCCCGCCGAGTCACCGAGATCACTGCAGCTCTACACCGTGGATCCGGCGACCACCTACCGCGCCGCAAAGATGATTGTCGACGACGGCCTGGCCGATCACATTGATATGAACTTCGGCTGCCCAGTACCGAAGGTGACCCGTCGCGGCGGTGGCGCCGCCCTGCCTTACAAACGAAAATTGTTCGGCCAGATCATCGCCGCTGCGGTCCGCGCCACCGAGGGAACGTCCATCCCAGTGACGGTGAAGTTCCGTATCGGCATCGACGATGCGCACCACACCCACCTCCATGCCGGTCGCATTGCGGAGCAGGAGGGCGCGGCCGCAGTGGCGCTGCACGCCCGAACCGCGGCTCAGCGCTACTCGGGATCGGCCGACTGGGATCAGATCGGCGAGCTCAAGCAGACCGTCACCTCCATCCCGGTGCTGGGGAACGGCGATATCTTCGAGCCCAACGACGCCCTGGCGATGATGGCCGTGACCGGATGTGACGGCGTGGTCATCGGTCGCGGTTGCCTGGGTCGGCCATGGCTGTTCGCTGAGCTGTCCGCGGCCTTTGCCGGAACCCCAGCCCAGCCACCGCCCACCCTCGGTGAGGTCGCCGACATCATCCGTCGGCACGGGGCCCTCCTGGCCGCCCATTTCGGCGAGAACAAGGGCATGCGCGACATCCGCAAGCACATCGCCTGGTATCTACACGGACTCCCAGCCGGATCAGATCTCCGACGATCGCTGGCAATGGTCAAGACCCTCACCGAACTCGACACTCTGCTGAACGAACTGGACCGCGACCTGCCGTTTCCCCCCGCTGCCTGCGGCCCCAGGGGACGACAGGGGTCGGCCGCGTCGGTAGCGCTGCCCGAAGGCTGGCTCAACGATCCCGAGGACTGCACGGTGCCCGCAGGCGCCGACGTCATGAATTCGGGCGGCTGAACCAAGCCAGGATCGACATCGGCGATGACCGGGCATCCTCTCAGGTTGGATCAGTAACATGACGTTTCTGTTGTGGACCGACGGTCCCAACCCGGGTGCCGAAGAACCAGCACCACGGTTGTGTGGCGCACTGACGCGCTAGCGACACTCCACCCGAGCCGGAGGCTTTCTGGAACATGAGTGACGGCGACAACGCCACTCCGGGCCAGCATGACGATGCCGCCTTCCCGGAACCGTCAGGACTCCACACCGAAGGCGTTGCGGTCTCTGAACTGATCGCCAAGCTCACGGGTAGCCACCAGGTTGCTCCCGTCACCCGGCGAAGTGCCGATACCGCCGCACCTGAGGATTCGGACATCACCGTCCCGATCCCTGTATCCCCAGCCGCAGACGAGATGCCCGACCTCGCGGCGCTGGCCCGGGCACGCCGCCCCCTGGTCGCTGACCGGAACCCCCAAACCGCGAAGGCACCCCACGCGAAGCCGGCAGGGAAGCACCGCCCGGCCCTGCTTGCGGCCCGAACGGTGGCGGTTCTATTTGCGGTATCCGCTTTGGCAGTCACCGGTGCCGCCTGGCAATGGCAGAGCGCGAAAAACAAGTTGCTCAACACCATCGTCGCACTCGATCCCAACTCGAGTGACATCCGCGACCGCAACGCACAGAACGGCGACGAGAACTTCCTCATCATCGGCGTGGACAGCCGCATCGGCGCCAACGGTGAGATGGGGGCCGGCGACACCACCGTCGCGCAGGGTGCGCGCTCCGACACCATCATGCTGGTGAACATCCCTGCGAGCCGCAAACGAGTGGTTGCGGTCTCCTTTCCGCGCGATCTCGCGATCACACCGATGAACTGTCAGGCTTGGGATGCCGAGACCGGCAAGTACGGTCCGGTCTACGACCCGAACACCGACGAGTGGAGCGACAACGAACGCCTCACCACTAGCAAGCTCAATTCGGCCTACGCCCTGGGCGGGCCCAAATGTCTGGTCAAGGTGATCCAGAAGATCTCCGGGCTGGCCATAAACCGCTTCATGGCGGTCGATTTCGCCGGATTCTCCGCAATGGTCGACGCCCTCGGCGGAGTCGAGGTGTGCAGCCCCACGCCGTTGGAGGATGCCGAACTGGGGACTATCCTGGCCGACGCCGGTCGCCAGAAACTCGACGGGCCCACTGCACTGAACTACGTTCGCGCCAGATCCATCACCACCGAGGACAACGGTGACTACGGGCGCATCAAACGCCAACAGCTTTTCCTGTCCTCGCTGTTGCGGTCCATGATTTCCACGGACACCCTGTTCGATCTAAGCAAGCTCGACGAGGTGGTCAACACCTTCATCGATGACAGCTACGTCGACAATATCCAGACCCGGGATCTGGTCCGGTTGGGTCAGTCTCTGCAGGGTATGAACGCAGGACGCATCACTTTCGTCACCGTACCGACGACCGGATACGCCGATGATGAGGGTAACGAACAGCCCCGCACCGCAGACATTCAGGCATTGTTCGATGCGATCATCGACGACAAGCCGCTGCCCGGCGAAAATGACAACAACGAGACACTGAGCCCGGTCACGGTCGCGACCAAGGATTCCGAAACCACCAGCAGCAGTGTTGATTCGACCAGCTCCGAGTCCACCAGCACCGAGTCGGGTGCCGATTCAACATCATCAACCGAGACAGACCAGATCATCACCGAACAGGTCAAGGCGGTAGCCGCCGACCCTCGCGACGTCACCGTGCAGGTTGCCAATGCGACCGAGCAGAGCGGACTGGCCGACACCGTCACAAGCGAACTGGAGTTATACAACTTCGCCGTGCTCGATCCGGACTATTACTCGGACTGGAGCAGTGTCACCGAGACCACCGTCTTCTACTCCCTGGGCAACGAACAAGCCGCCGCAACCGTGGCCGCCGCACTGCCGGGGAGCCACGTCGAGCGGATCATTGGCCTTGGCGAAACAGTGCAGGTGGTCCTCGGACCCGACTTCGCCGGCGTCACATACCCACAGGCCAGCGGAACACCGTTGACTGTCTCGGTGACCCATGCGGGGACTAGCACGCCCACTCGGCTGCCGTCGGATCTGACCGTCACCAATGGAGCTGACGTCACTTGCGAGTGACTGCATTCACCGTCCGTTCAGCTTCAGGTGGCCACTTACCCTCGGCTCAGTCGTAGGCTTACCGAATGCGTACCGCGTACCACGAGCAGTTAGATGCGCTCACCAACCAGCTTGCCGAAATGTGCCGGATGGCGGGTATCGCGATGGAACGCGCCACCCAGGCACTCCTGCAGGCTGATCTGCTACTGGCCGAGCAGGTGATCGGCGATCACGAGAACATCATCGCCGCCAGCGCGCGCGCCGAGGAGGCGGCCTTCGTCCTGCTGGCGCTACAGGCACCGGTGGCCGGAGACCTACGGGCCATCGTTGGCTCCATCCAGATCGTCGCCGATGTGGAACGGATGGGGGCCTTGGCGCTGCACGTCGCCAAGATTGCTCGGCGCCGCCATCCCCAGCACGCGCTACCCGAAGAGGTGAACGGCTACTTCGCCGAAATGGGCCGGATCGCGGTCGATTTGGGCGCCAGCGCACGGGAGGTGCTGCTGTCTCGCGATCCCGAACAGGCACGGCTCATCCGCGAAGAAGACGACGCCATGGACGACCTACACCGCCACCTGTTCAACGTGATGATGGACCGGGAGTGGAAGCACGGCGTCGCCGCCGCGGTGGATGTCACGTTGCTGGGGCGTTTCTACGAGCGCTTCGCCGATCACGCCGTGGAGATTTCACGACGGGTGATATTCCAGGTTACCGGGCACCTGCCGACGGACGAAGAATTTCCCGCCTACTAGGCGCCGCGTCAGCCGAACCGGCCGGAGATGTAATCCTCGGTGGCCTTCTGCGTAGGGTTGGAGAATATCTTCCCGGTGTCGTTGAATTCAACCAGCCGACCCGGCTTCCCCGTGGCTTCCAAGTTGAAGAACGCCGTCTGATCGCTGACCCGGGCTGCCTGCTGCATATTGTGCGTGACGATGACGATGGTGAAGTCACGTTTGAGTTCGCAGATCAGGTCTTCGATGGCCAGCGTCGAGATCGGGTCCAATGCCGAGCACGGCTCGTCCATCAACAACACGTCAGGTTGCACCGCGATCGCGCGGGCGATGCATAGCCGCTGCTGCTGACCTCCGGACAGACCTCCGCCAGGCTTTTCGAGCCGGTCCTTGACCTCATCCCACAGGTTCGCTGCCCGAAGCGATCGCTCGGCAGTCTCGTCGAGAAGTTGGGCGTTGCGCACACCCTGCAACTTGAGGCCGGCTACCACATTGTCGCGAATTGACATGGTAGGAAAAGGATTCGGCCGCTGAAATACCATGCCGATGGTCTTGCGCACACTCACCGGATCCACCCCGGCACCGTAAATGTCCTCACCATCGAGCAGCACCGAACCCTCAACTCGCCCACCCGGGATCACTTCGTGCATCCGGTTCAACGTCCTGAGCACGGTCGATTTGCCGCAGCCGGACGGGCCGATGAAAGCCGTCACGTAGCACGGCTGTACCGCCACCGTGACATCGGCCACGGCGTGGAACGAGCCGTAGTAGATGTTCACGTCTTTGAGGTCGATGCGTTTGGCCATATGTCTTCTCTCCCGTCCTCAGGAACGGTGTCGCGTCAGGTATCTGTTAACAAATGCCGCAGCCACGTACAAGGCCCCGACAATCACGATGAGTGTCAGGGCAGCGCCCCAAACCCGCGCGCGACCCGCCGCCTCGGGATTGGTCAACTCGGTGTAGATGAGCAACGGCAACGAAGCCATATTGCCGTTGAACGCGTCGTAATTGATCGACCTCGCATAGCCCACCAGGACCAGCACAGGTGCGGTCTCGCCCATCACCCTCGCAAGTGCCAGGAGCAGGCCGCTGATGACGCCGGGAAGCGCCGTCGGTACGACAACACGCAGGATGGTCTTCCACTTGGGGATGCCCAATGCGTAAGAGGCCTCGCGCAGTTCGTCGGGAACGAGTTTGAGCATCTCTTCGGTATTTCGCACTACGACCGGAAGCATCAGCAGTACTAGGGCCAGCGAGACCGCGAAGGCACTCTGCGGGAATCCTAGCGTCGAAATCCAGAGGGCGAAAATGAATAGGGCCGCCACGATCGACGGGACGCCGGCCAGGATGTCGACCATGAAGGTGGTCACCTTTGCGAAGGTCCCCCGGCCGTATTCGACAAGGTAGATGGCGGCCATGATGCCCAGTGGAACTGACAACAGCGCAGCGATCCCGGCCTGAAGGACAGTGCCGTAAATCGCGTGGTAGACGCCGCCGGCGAACTGATCCGGCAACACCCCAGCCAACGACTTGGTCCACCATCCTTGCCTCACCACCGCCTTGAACCCCCGTTCCCCGACGGTGAACAGCACCCACACCAGTGGGACGGCTGCGATGGCGAATGCCGTCGCGAAGAGGAACGAAGCCAGATTGTTTTTGATCTTGCGGATCGGGCTAACCGGATGGAACGTGGGTCCCTTCACCGGAGTGTGGAAACTGGTCATCCGCCGCTCACCCGCCCTCCTGCTGCAAGGCGCGCCAACGCGTTGACGACGAACGTTAAAAGGAAGAGCACAAGGCCGGCTGCGATATAGGCGCCGGTCGGAAGCTTGGAGCTGAATTCCGCTGCCGCGGAAGCGATCTTGGATGCGAAGGTGTAGCCACCATCGAATAAAGACCAGTGCCCGGCCTGTGCTGCCGAACGCAGAATGATCAACACCGCGACCGTCTCCCCGAGCGCACGGCCCAAGCCGAGCATGGCCCCGGCGATCATCCCACTACGACCGTAGGGAAAGACCGTCATACGAACGACTTCCCATTTGGTGGCGCCCAGGGCCTGCGCGGCCTCGACCTGCCCACGCGGTGTGAGGCTGAATACCTCACGGGTCACTGAGGTGATGATCGGCAGGATCATGACTGCGAGTACCACCCCGGCAGTGAAGATCGTTCCCCCGCCGGATAGCGAAACATTTCCCTTACCGAACAGGAAGAGCCATCCGAGGTGGACATGGAGGAACTGCGCGACCGGTTCCAGGCGCGGGGCTAGCACAAAGATTCCCCACAGACCGAACACGATTGAGGGCACCGCGGCAAGCATGTCAATCAGAACGGCGAACGGACGTGCCAGCCGACGCGGGGCATAGTTCGTCAGAAAAGCGGCAATTCCAACGGCGATCGGCACCGCGATCAGCAGTGCGAAAAGCGAACTAAGGATGGTGACCTGAAAAAGTTCGACGATACCGAACCGGAGATTGTCCGCGTCGGTCGTATTGAACTCGGAACTGGTGATGAAGTTCGCTTTGTTGGCCTGCAGCGACGGCACCGCCTGGATGATCAGGAACCCCGCCATAAGCGCGATCGCACCGATGATCGTCGCACCCGCGGCCAGGGCAACAGACCCAAAGATCCGGTCACCCCACCTACCGCCACCCGTTAGCCCGGATTTCGGAATCACCGTCGAAACCATCACCGAATTATGCCCCGGGGGTGGTGGCCCTACCGGGGCCACCACAATCGGGTCTGGCTCAATCGTCACCGGACTCTCTGGCTAGCGACTCAAGAAATGGCGTTGACGGCGGCGGTCAGCTTTGCCTTGAAGGAATCCGGCACCGGGATATAACCGTTGTCGGTGAGCCCCTCCTGGCCCTTTCCGAGTGCCACGGTCAAGAAGGCCTTGACGGCGGGGGCGACGTCGGCGTCCGGGTACTTTGAGCACACCACCGAGTAGGTACCGAGCACGATCGGGTAGGCGCCGACATCGGACGGTGTGTAGAAGGACGACGTGTCCAGCACCAGGTCGTTACCTTCGCCCTTGATCTTCACATTCGCGATCGACTTGCCCACCGACTCAACGGACAACGTGACCGGGTCCGGGCCGGCCGAGGTGACGATCTGGGCTATCGACAGGCCCTGATTCTTCGCGAACGACCACTCGTTGTAGGTGATCGAACCGGGTGTGCCCTTGATCGCCGCGGACGTGCCCTCATTGCCCTTGGCACCCTCGCCGGTACCGCCGTTGAACGTCTTTCCGGCACCCTTCTCCCACGCCCCGTCAGACGCGGCCGTGAGATACTTCTGGAAGTTATCGGTGGTGCCCGATTCGTCGCTGCGGAAGATCACCACGATCGGCTGCGCCGGCAACGTCTTACCGGCGTTCAGTGCCGCGATCTCGGGGGCGTCCCAACTGGTGACAGCACCGCTGAAGATCTTGGCTGCGGTCGGACCGTCAAGCACCAGCGAATCGACGCCGGGGACGTTGTAGGTGACGGCGATCGGCCCGAACACCACGGGAAGGTTCCACGCGTCGGCACCGCCGCAGCGTTCCTTGGCCGTCGCGACTTCACCCTTGTCCGCGTTCAGGGGCGAGTCGGTGCCACCCAGATCGGTTTGCCCGCCGATGAATTCCTTCACGCCGGCACCGGATCCGCTGGAGGTGTAGTTGAGGGTGAAGCCCGGGCAGGCAGCCTCATAGGCGGTGACAAACCGTGTCACAGCGTTTGCTTGCGCCGACGAGCCACTGGACTTCAACGACTTCTTTCCGCCACAGGCTATCGAGGACCCATCGGCAGCACCGGTGTTCGACGACGACGATCCCGCCGTGTTGTTGTCACTGCCGCACGCGGCGAGTGCAGCGACCGCGACCACCGATGCCGCACTGACAACTATTTTGCCGAAGCCGCTCAGATCCACTTGCGGGCCTTCCGTGAAATTCGTAGGGGCTTACTGAAACGTATGCGGAGGGGGTGGCCGCTTTGAGGATGGGCGGTTAACGCGGGGTGAACAGGTGCCCGGTCAGCGCGGCGCGTAGGCGGTGTCCACGCTCGTCACGACGAATCCGAGCGCCTGGTAGGTGTGCATCGCCGCGATATTGTCCGACTCGACGTAGAGCATGACGGTCGGCTCGTGCATGTGGCCCAGCCGTCGCGCCAGGTGTTTGAGTCCGAGCAGGGTCAGTTGCCGTCCCAAACCCCGGCCCTGCGCGGTGGGGTCGACCCCCACCACATAGACCTCACCCTCGGCCGAACCGGCGTCATCGGCGTGCACTTTCGTCCAGTGGAAACCGAGTAGTTCGCCGGTCACGTCGTCATGGGCCAGGAAGATCCCATCGGGATCGAACCACGTCTCGGACGCGCGTTCGGCGATATCGGAATCGGTCCAACCACTCTGCTCTGGGTGCCAGAAAAAGGCGGCGTTATTGACTCGCAACAACTCTGGGTTGTCCTCGGGTCCGGCATAGGTACGCACCGAGACATCCACACCGGCCACAGGCTCGGGTAGATCTCGCAACGGCCGACGCATCTGGATCAACTCGCGTACCGACCGCAGGCCGAGTGCCTCGGCGACGGCGCGGGCACCTGGTTGAGTGCCGTGGGCCCAGAACCGCACCCGGCCGCCGCTGTGCTTGATCGCGGCGCGCACCAGTGTTGTGCCGATGCCGCGGCGGCGAGCGGAGGGGTGCACCACCATTTCGGCCGTCGCATCGCCGTCCGCGCAGGGCGTCAGGTTGAGATAGCCCGCGACGACACCCCCATCACCGGTGAGCAAAAGGTGTTCAGTGCGCTGTTGGCCGAGTTCCCGCAACACCTGCTCCCCGAGCGGGGCGACTCCGTCGGCGCTGCGGGCTTCCGCGACGAGGTCGCGCACCGAGTCCTGCTCAGGCGCGGACAGAGCAGTGCGCCAGTGCGCAGCCGTCACTGGACGGGTAGCGAGTGCGACATGGCACCGGTGGGGGCGCCCTCGAGCACATCGACACCATCACCCTGATCGTCCGGGGGATCAGCATCGGTTGTGGCTGATCGGCCCCGGGCCGGGCGCACCGCCTTGTATCCCACGTTGCGCACCGTTCCGATCAGCGCCTCGTATTCGGGCCCGAGCTTGGCCCGCAATCGCCGCACATGGACGTCGACTGTGCGCGTGCCCCCGAAGAAGTCATAGCCCCACACCTCCTGCAACAACTGCGCCCGGGTGAACACCCGGCCGGCGTGCTGAGCGAGGTACTTCAGCAGTTCGAATTCCTTGTAGGTCAGGTCAAGTGGACGGCCGCGCAGCCGTGCGGTGTAAGTGCCCTCGTCGATGACCAGTTCGCCGAGGCTCACCTTGCCGGCACTCTCCTCGTTGGCCGGTCCACCGCGGCGGCCAACCAGCAGTCGCAGGCGGGCGTCGATCTCAGCGGGTCCGGCGCCCGGTAGGAGGATTTCGTCGATACCCCAGTCGATATTCACGGCGACCAGACCGCCCTCGTTGACGACGGCGACAACGGGAACTGAGGCGCCTGTGGAACCTAAGAGTCGGCACAGCCCCCGCGCGGCCGCCAGATCTGAGCGCGCGTCCACAAGTGCGATATCGGCGGAGCCAGCCTCGAGCAGCGACGAAACCTCGGTGGGCGCGCAGCGCACGTTATGCGCCAGCAGAGCCAACGCGGGCAGCACCGAGTCGGGATTCGGGTCGGCGGTAAGAAGCAGCAGTTCCAAACTAAGTCTCCAGGTTCGGGGTAACTCTAACCCGCGACCTGCTGTTACCCCGATTCGGACGGGTTGAGATGGCGGTAAGCCAGAATGACGGGGTGAGAAAGCTGCTGAGTGCTGCGGGGGCCTCACTGCTGACGGTTGTCCTGGTCGCGGTCGGCGCCGATACCGGTGCCGCGATCTACGCCGAGTATCAGCTGTCTCGCAATCTCCGGTCCGCCACAGGCCTGCCGTTCGACCCGTGGGTGGCGATCCTGGGATTTCCGTTCATCCCCCAGGCCGTTGGGCATCGCTATCACGAGTTGGAGATCAAGGCCGGCGGCGTCGATCACCCTGTTGAAGGAAAAGTCACTCTTGAGGCGACCATGCACGACATCGGTCTGACGCAGGCCTCCTGGCTCATCCGCAAGGGCGCAGACCTTCCAGTCGGCAAGCTTGAGAGCCGGATCATCATCGACTCGCGGCACCTGGGCGGGTTCATCGGAATCAAGGACCTCATAGTGGAAGCACCGGCAGCCGACACCAATGACGCCACCGGCGGAACGACCGAGTCCGGTATCTCGGGAAGCAAGGGCCTGGTCTTCACCGGCACACCGACTAAAGCGGGCCTCGACAAGCCGGTGAGCGTTACCGTCGACCTATCCGTTACAGGCCTGGACCAGACCACCCTGGTTTTCACCCCCACAGGTGTGGTGACCGGACCCAACACCGCTAACCGGGCGGTGCCCGATGACAAACGCGCCGACGTGCTCGGCGCCTTCGCCGGCGCTATGCCTGGACAGAAGCTGCCGTTTGGTCTTAAGCCCACCAGCGAGGGTGCCCGCGGCTCGGACATCATCATCGAGGGCATCGTCGAGGAAGTAATCGTCCGTCTCGAGGGTTTCAAACAATCATGAGTGACCTAGTCACCGCGGCAGCGGCCATCGCCGCCGCGCTGGGTTTGGCCGGTGTGGCGGGTGTGCTGCACAACCGGCGTTCCGGGGTGCTGCGCGATATTGCCGATCCGGCCGACCTCGACACCGCCGATCTGGGGCTGTCCACCACCGCACCGACCATCGTGCACTTCACCGCGGTGTGGTGCGGCCCATGCGCCGCGGTGCGCCGGGTGATCGACCAGGTCTGCGCTGACCTGCCGGGGGTGGCGCACATCGAGATAGACATGGACGCCGATCCCGACGCCGCGCGCAAACTCTCGGTGCTGTCCCTGCCGACGACGTTCATCTTCGACGCCATCGGCAGTCAGCGTTATCGGTCGGCCGGCGTTCCAAAAGCGGCCGACCTGAAGGCGGCGCTCGAACCCCTGTTGACCTGACGGCCCCTGTGTTGGGTAGAATGAGTCCCGTGTCAGCCCGTCTTGAGCAAACGCTCACAAAACGCCGCACAGTCGATCTGTGCCGCATCGCGGGTTGTTGCTGTTGTTGCTGTAGCTGCTGAGTAGCCGCCGACCTCTGGCTCTGCGCCATCTCGAGTAGCACCTCCGCCGGCCTGCCCCGTTTCAGCCCTGCCCAGCAACAGGAGATTTTTTATGTCAACCAACACCGTCAATCACACCGCCACAGCAGACCAGGTGGACGTGCGCGGCCCCCGCTTTGCCGCCTGGGTCACCACTGCAATCCTGCTGTCAGTGCTCGTGGTCTCGGCTGTCAGCACACCAGCGGCGGCCGTGATCCTCGCCGCGCAGGCCGCCGTCTTCGCCATCGGCGCTGTGGGGGGTCCGCGGCGGCACCCCTATGGTCGGATCTTCGCCGCCGTGGTGTCACCGCGGCTCGGCCCGGCCACCGAGCGGGAACCCGTCCCACCGTTGAAGTTCGCCCAATTGGTGGGTCTGTTATTCGCGATCGCCGGGGTGGCCGGGTTTGCCGTCGGTGCCCCTTTGGTGGGCGTGACCGCCACCGCGTTCGCTCTGGCGGCGGCCTTCCTCAACGCGGCCTTCGGGATCTGCCTCGGCTGCATGCTCTACCCCCTGGCGACCCGATTGCCACGCCGACAGGCAGCGTGATCATGGCCCGCTCCGATGTCCTGGTCTCCACTGACTGGGCCGAAGGCAATCTGGACACCCCCGGCGTCGTTTTCGTCGAGGTCGACGAGGACACCAGCGCCTACGACGGCGGCCACATCGCCGGTGCGGTCAGACTGGACTGGAAGGCCGACCTGCAGGACCCCATCAAGCGGGATTTCGTTGATGCCCAACAGTTCTCGAAACTGCTCAGCGAACGCGGGATTGCCAACGATGACACCGTCATCCTCTACGGGGGCAATAACAATTGGTTCGCCGCATACGCCTACTGGTACTTCAAGTTCTACGGCCACAACAGTGTCAAGCTGCTCGACGGCGGCCGCAAGAAGTGGGAACTCGACGGCCGGCCGCTGTCCACCGGCAACGGCAGTCGGCCGGCCACCAGCTACACCGCCGAGGCACCGGATAACAGCATCCGCGCATTCCGCGACGAGGTGATCGCCGCGATTGACAACAAGAATCTCGTTGATGTTCGCTCACCGGACGAGTTCTCCGGAAAGATTCTGGCTCCCGCGCACCTGCCCCAGGAGCAGAGCCAGCGACCGGGCCACATACCCGGCGCCATCAACATTCCCTGGAGCAGAGCGGCCAACGAGGACGGCACCTTCAAGTCCGATGAGGAGCTCGCTCGGCTCTATGCAGCGGCCGGCCTGGACGGCAATAAAGAAACCATCGCCTACTGCCGAATCGGTGAGCGTTCCTCACACACCTGGTTCGTGCTGCAGGAGTTGTTGGGGCACCGCAATGTCAAGAACTACGACGGCAGTTGGACCGAATACGGCTCCCTGGTGGGGGCCCCGATCGAGTTGGGAAGTTGATCATGTGCTCTGCACCAGAACAAGGACAAACGCTGCCCGCCGGGGTTGATCTGGCGAAGGAGACGGTGATCACCGGCCGGGTCGTCGACGGCTCCGGCCAGACCGTCGGCGGCGCGTTCGTGCGACTGCTGGACGCCTCGGCGGAGTTCACCGCAGAGGTGGTTGCCTCGGCCACCGGAGACTTCCGGTTCTTCGCCGCACCGGGCACCTGGACGGTGCGGGCCCTATCCAG
>Ga0007791_10000264_pt1 | contig 15759 bp, 15 predicted proteins | sample CryBogmetaGMA05M_FD_60368 | JGI IMG/M metagenome (GOLD analysis project Ga0007791, IMG submission 60368) | Freshwater microbial communities from Crystal Bog, Wisconsin, USA - MA0.5M | ecosystem: Environmental > Aquatic > Freshwater > Lake | place: Crystal Bog, Wisconsin, USA | collected 2009-07-06 | reverse complement strand
CCTATGGAGTCATTTGTTCAACCACCCTGCTGATGATGGGGGTGTCGCCCGCAAATACGTCGGCCAGCGTTCACGCTGCAAAAGTCTTTGCGGGAGCGGCCTCAGCGGTCAGCCACCTTTATCATCGCAATGTTGGACGGCGCCTTCTGCTGCTCCTGTCCCTTGGCGGGGTACTGGGCGGAGTCCTGGGTGCCTATGTCCTAACCTCCATCAAGGGCGAGGCGGTAAAGCCCTATGTGGTCGGTTGGCTGGGGCTTATGGGACTGGTCATCCTCTATCGCGCCTGGCGTCAGACACGCCCCCAGCTTTTCTCATGGCGATTGCCATTCCCCCTCGGCTTTGTGGGAGGCTTTTTTGACGCCATTGGTGGGGGCGGTTGGGGGCCGATCGTCACCTCAACGCTGATGGGTGGCGGCGCAGATCCGCGGCAGGCGATTGGCACAACCAACGCCGCTGAGTTCTTCATGGCGGTCGCCGTTTCCGTCGCCTTCCTCGCCGCCCTCATCACAGGCCATTGGCAAACAACCGGGCTGTTGGACCACGCCTGGTCGGTTGGCGGCCTAATCGCCGGCGGTGTTGTGGCCGCACCGATTGCAGGCTGGGCGACGCGGCACATCCCCCTCGGTCCCCTGACCTGGCTAGTTGGTCTGCTGGTGACCGGTCTCGCGATCTGGCAGGGCATAGATCTCGTAAATTAGCGTGCTGACGACAGGCCCAAGACACAGAGGCTGAAGTCTGCGAATTGCCGGTGCACAGAAAGTATACAGGTTCCAGTCTATCACCTGGGCCCGGGCTTGCTGCCTTGACTCCGCGCTCCCGTTCAACGAGTCTGAACGTCGACTCTCGCGGGAGAGATCGGGGTTTCATGGCCCCGGAGCCGAAGGCGCAACCGCCCCGGAAACGCTCAGGCAAACGGACCGCGAAAGGCTGATGAACGCTGGAAAGTAGCGCCCTTATGGACGCTCGCCGAAGGAGCAAAGAGCCCTCACGGGTTCTGAAATCTCTCAGGTTCCAAAGACAGCGGGGGCAAGGCGTCGTCGGAGATTGGTTCCGCACGCGTCGCGTCAGCGGAGTCGAGCCTTGTCCGAAGAGATACTGAAGATCACGCCGCTCAATTCCGCGCACCTCGCCGCGGGTGCTCGCATGGTGCCCTTTGCGGGCTATTCCATGCCGGTCCAATACAAGGATGGAGTGCTCAAGGAGCATTTGTGGACTCGCGCCCATGCTGGCCTGTTCGATGTCAGCCACATGGGTCAGGCCCGGCTGCGGGGCGAGGCCCCGCTGATAGCTTTCCAGCAGGTGACGCCTGGGGATTTCAAGGGCCTCAAACTCGGCAAGCAGCGCTATTCGGTTCTATTGAATGCGACGGGCGGGATCATTGACGACCTGATGGCGGCTCGCCCCGATGACGACGGGCTATTTGTCGTGGTCAACGGTGCCTGTAAGGATAACGACTTCAAGGTGATAGGCGAAGTCCTGGCGGGCCAGGTCGAGATCGAACGCCTTGAAAACCGGGCGCTCCTCGCCCTGCAGGGGCCAGAGGCCTGCGTCGTTCTGGCCGCGCATATCCCCGAGGCTGCCAGCATGGTGTTTATGGACAGCGCTGCCCTGGAGGGCTTTGGGACAGACGTCCTTCTGTCCCGGTCCGGCTATACGGGGGAGGACGGCTATGAAATTTCGATCCCAGCCCATGAGGCCGAGCGGGTCTGGAACCTGCTGCTGAATGATGAGCGGGTGCGACCCATTGGCCTGGGTGCCCGCGACAGCCTCAGGCTCGAGGCCGGGCTTCCTCTCTATGGTCACGATGTGGATGAAAGTGTCAGCCCGATCGAAGCTGACCTTGCCTTCGCCGTGTCGCTTAAACGCCGGCAGGCTGCTGACTTTCCGGGGGCCGGCCGCATTCTCGCCGAGTTGGCGGGGGACGCGACCCGCAGGCGTGTTGGTCTGAGGGTACTTGAAGGTGCCCCTGCCCGGGAGGGTGCCGAGATCGCCGATGCGGATGGCAGGGTCATCGGCGTGGTGACCTCAGGCGGGTTTGCGCCAAGCCTTTCCGCCCCCATTGCCATGGGCTTTGTCCCTCCAGCCTTCGCCTCGCCCGGAACCCAACTGAGGGTCATTGTGCGGGGCAAACCTCAGCTCGCTGAGGTCACGGCCATGCCCTTTGTTCCCCACCGCTACGTCCGCAAACTTTAAGAAGGACCCAAACCATGCGCTTCACCAAAGATCACGAATGGGTCGAACTGGACGGCGATATTGCCACGGTCGGCATCACCGCTTATGCGGCCGATCAATTGGGCGACGTCGTCTTCGTAGAGACTCCGGACCTGGGTAAATCCCTTAAGTCTGGCGATGCCATGGCTGTGGTCGAGAGCGTTAAGGCAGCCTCTGACGTCTACGCCCCCTTGTCGGGGGAAGTGGTGGAAGCCAATGGTGCCCTCGGCGATGCCCCTGAAACGGTCAATGACCAGCCCGAAGGTCTGGGCTGGTTCGCCAAGATCAAAATCTCCGACCGGGCTGAGTTTGACGCCTTGATGGACCGCCCCGCCTACGAAGCCTTCCTGGGAAGCCTGTAAGCCTCATGCGTTATCTACCTCTGACCCCTGCTGATCGCGCCAATATGCTGTCAGTGATCGGTGCCAAGTCCATTGATGACCTGTTCATCGACGTTCCGGGCGTCGCCCAAATTCGCGACCCCTTCGACCTGCCCCGCCATGCAGGCGAAATGGAGGTAGAGCGCGAGCTCGCGGCTCTGGCCGCGATGAACCGGCCTGCCGGTTCTGGGCCATTCTTCTGTGGGGCAGGGGCCTATAAGCATCACATCCCCGCCACTGTGGACCATGTGATCCAGAGGTCGGAATTCCTGACCAGCTATACCCCTTATCAGCCGGAGATCGCTCAGGGCACCTTGCAGGTTCTGTTTGAGTTCCAGACCCAGGTGGCGGCCTTGACGGGCCTCGATGTGGCCAACGCCTCCATGTATGACGGCTCAACAGCCTGTGCTGAGGCCGTGATGATGGCCCAGCGCGTCACCCGCCGGAACAAGGCTGTGCTGTCGGGCGGTCTACACCCGCACTATGCGGCGGTCACCCAGACCATAGCCTCCGCTGAGAGCATGGAGATCACCCGCCTGGCCGCCGCCATCGATGCCGAGGCTGCGGTGATCGCCTCAATAGACACCGACACAGCCTGCGTTGTCGTTCAGACCCCCAATGCCTTTGGTACGGTTACAGATGTCAGCAAGATCGCTGAGGCTGCTCATGCTGCTGGCGCCCTTTTGATCGTTGTCACGACAGAGGCCGTCTCCTTCGGACTGCTCAAGTCTCCCGGCGAGATGGGGGCTGACATCGCCGTAGCAGAAGGTCAGTCTATTGGTGTGGGCCTTAGCTATGGCGGTCCCTATATCGGGCTCTTCGCCTGTAAAGAAAAATACGTTCGCCAGATGCCTGGGCGACTTTGCGGTGAGACCTTGGATGCCGAGGGGCGTCGGGGCTTTGTCCTGACCCTGTCGACCCGGGAACAGCACATCCGACGCGACAAGGCCACGTCTAACATCTGCACCAATTCGGGCCTGTGCGCCCTGGCCTTCACCATTCACCTCTCCCTGTTGGGGGAGCGGGGACTGAAGTCTCTGGCGGCGTTAAATCACAGCCGGGCCAGAGAGCTGCGTGACGCCTTGGCGGCCGTGCCGGGGGTTGAGATCCTGACACCGCGCTTCTTCAATGAGTTCGCTGTACGCCTGCCTGCCAACGCCATTGAGACGGTTGAGGCCTTGGTGGGGCGGGGGATAATTGCTGGCGTACCCTATTCGCGCCTGGCACCAGAGGCTGGCATGGACGACGTCCTGCTGGTCGCCGCGACGGAGACAACCACAGAGGCTGATATCGCCGCCTTGGTTGCAGCCCTTAAGGGGAGGACCGGACAATGAGCATGAACAGTGTTGGCCGTCCAACGCGACCCGATCAGCAATCCCCCGGCGTCGGTGGCTCCCTCACAGGGGCCCGTGGCCTTTTGCAGGACGAAGCCCTGATCTTTGAACTTGGGGGCTGGGATAAGACAGGGGTCGACCTTGAGGCCCCGAAGTTCGACGCTTCAGACCTGGGTGGTTTGGTGCGCAGCGCGCCAATCGGTCTTCCTGGGCTCTCCGAGCCTGAAGCCATGCGGCACTATGTGCGCTTGAGCCAAAAAAACCATGCCATCGATCTGGCCCTCTATCCCCTGGGATCGTGCACGATGAAGCATAATCCCAGGCTCAATGAGAAAATGGCCCGGCTTGCGGGCTTTGGCGATTTACATCCCCTGACACCGGTCTCCGCCTCACAGGGGGCGCTGGCCCTGATGGATCGCTTGGCCCACTGGCTGAAGACCCTGACCGCCATGCCCGCCGTTGCCATGTCCCCCAAGGCGGGCGCCCATGGCGAGCTCTGCGGTCTGCTTTGCATCAAGGCAGCCCATGAGGCCAAGGGGCAGGGCCATAGGCGCACGGTCCTTGTGCCCACCTCTGCCCACGGCACCAATCCGGCGACAGCGGCCTTTGTCGGCTATTCGGTCACAGAGATTGCGCAGACCCAGGATGGTCGCGTGGACTTGGCCGATCTGGAAGCTAAGCTTTCGGAGGATGTGGCCGCCATCATGGTCACCAATCCAAACACCTGCGGTCTTTTCGAGCGGGACATCGTCGAGATTGCGCGTCTTACCCACGAGGTTGGTGCCTACTTCTATTGTGACGGGGCGAATTTCAACGCCATCGTTGGCCGGGTTCGTCCTGGCGACCTTGGTGTCGACGCCATGCATATCAACCTGCATAAGACCTTCTCCACGCCCCATGGGGGCGGTGGCCCCGGTGCGGGCCCCGTGGTCCTGTCAGCAGCTCTGGCACCATTTGCCCCGGCACCTTGGGTGGTGTCAGGACCTAACGGCTTTGATTTGATCGAAAGTCCTGAGGGCGAGGCAGTCCAGGGCTTTGGCCGTATGGTGGCCTTCCAAGGCCAAATGGGCATGTTTGTTCGTGCCTATGCCTATATGCTCAGCCATGGGGCTGATGGCCTGCGACAGGTGGCGGAAGATGCCGTCCTCAATGCCAACTATATCAAGGCACGCCTGTCCAAAGTGATGACCCCCGCCTTCCCAGAGGGGCCCTGCATGCACGAGGCACTTTTCGATGACCACTGGCTTGAGGGAACAGGCATTACCACCCTCGATTTTGCCAAGGCCATGATCGATGAGGGTTTCCACCCCATGACCATGTATTTCCCCCTGGTTGTGCATGGTGCCATGCTGATTGAACCGACAGAAACAGAGTCCAAACTAGAGCTGGATCGGTTCTGCGACGCCCTCATCGCCTTGGCAAATGCCGCCAAGGGGGGGGATGTGGAGCGTTTCACCGGCGCGCCCTATCTGGCTCCCTTGCGCCGACTGGATGAGACCCAGGCAGCTCGGAAGCCCAAACTGACCTGGAAGCCTGTGTCCCAAACGCCGCTAGCGGCGGAATAGCGCACCTTGCCGAAATTTAACGAGAACCCTGTCTTTACGAGTCGCCGCTACATGCTCATATCAACCTAACGCGATCACCGGTTGATTTCCCAGATTTGCCGCGGATCACGGACCCCAGGATTATGATCGTGTCTTTCGTGACGCCCAACTTGCGCTTAATGCGCGCCTCGGACGAAGCTGCCCGCGACCTTGTTGGTCGTATTGGCCGTTTCTTGCTGGTTATGCTGGGTCTGATGGTGATGTCGGTCGGATTGGTGACAGCGCCACTCCCTGGGCACCTTGGCCTGCCCATCTTGGTGGTGGGTCTGATGATTGTCTTGCGCAACTCTTTCAAGGCGCGTCGCCGCTTTGTTCGTATGCAAAGGGCCCATCCAAAGATGATCTTCCCCCTCCGCCGGCTGATGCGCCGGGAGCCTGAGGTCATTCTGGTTATTTGGCAGCAAACCCTGAGGGTTGAGCGCCTGATTCCCGACCGGCGGTTTCGTGTGCTGGTCAAGGCCCGCAAGGCCTTGCGTCGTCGAGGGCGTAAGCTTGATCCTCCGGGCTTCACGCCACGGGTCATTCCGGCCAAATAGCCAAGGCAATAGGGTCGATATTTTCGGCTTGGCCTTATAATTGGCCACAAGGCGTCTCATATCGGACGCGCACCCTTGTCCCTGCCCACATCAAAATCTGAAACACCATTGGCGACCAAACGCGTTCATCGGGCGGCAGACGCCATCGCTGCAGACTTTGCGGCCCGGATCGCCAGGGGCGCTCTGACTCTTTTGGGGGGTCTGGTGGTCGTGCTTGGCGTCCTTATTGCCCCCCTGCCGGGGCCAATGGGCCTGCCGGTGGTGGTCATCGGCCTGATGCTGATCCTGCGGAACTCTTTCAAGGCGCGCCGGCAATTTGTCCGGTTTCAGCATGCGCACCCAAGGATTGCGCGCCCCATACGTCGCCTACTGCGGCGGGATCCGGACGTTATCCTCTTCTTCTGGGAACAATTGCTCCGCCTTGAGCGGCTGCTGTTACCCAGGTCCTGGCGGCATTTGGTGAAATTGCGGCACAGGGTCAGGCAAACCAGGGCCAGCTAGAGCATCGTGCAAAAGATGGCACCGCTGTTCGGATCGAAAAATACCCAAAGAAAAAGGGCCCTTGCAGGCCCCTGATCTTCGGTCCGGATGTTCACGCTATTGGAGCTTGCTGCCGATCTGGGCGATGGCGACGTCGATCATGGGATCGGACTTCGCTCCTGCCAACCTGGCCACGAGGACCTGTTCGGCCATCTGTGCGGCGCGATCTGCCGCCGCAGCCTTGACCTCAGTCATCGCCTGAGCTTCGGCGTTCGCAATCTTCCGCTCGGCCAGAAGTTGCCGACGGGCGAGACTTTCTTCAAGCTTAGCCTTGGCTTCAGCTTCGAAAACCCGAACCTGTTCGTGGGCGGCAGCCAGCATGTCCTTGGCCTGACGCTCGGCTTCAGCCCGTTCGGCCTGCAGAGAGGCTAAGAGACTTTCAGCCTCCGCGCGGATCCGCGCCGCTTCGTCCAGATCAGCCTGGATGGAGGCCGTCCGGGCATCAAGGGTGGCCGCGATGGCCTGGGGGGCCTTGGCAACAAAAATGACAATGCCAAGGAAGATCAGCAGGCCGACGCCGACCCAGAATTCAGCCTCTGCGGGATTGAGGAATTCCGGCATTAGGCGGCTCCCTGGCCAGCGGCTTTGAGTTCTGCAGCGGTTGCCGTCGTACCGGTCAGGCGCTCAACTATGGCCTGGGCAGTGTCGACGGCAATGCTGCTGACATTGGTCATGGCAGCGTCGCGAAGTCCGCGAATGCGATCCTCCGCCTTAGCCAGTTCGCCTGCCAAACGTTCGTCTTCAGCAGCCTGACGCTTATTCAATTCCGCCGTGGCCTTGGTCTTGGCCTCGACCGCAAGGGCGCGAGATGCCGCCCGTGCCTGTTCGATTTCAGCCTTAGCGGCTGCAGCCTGAGCATCTGCCTCGGACTGAACCTTCTTGGCCTGGTCCACTGCCGAGGCAATGGTTTCCGCCCGTAGGTCCAGAACCTTACGCAGCCGTGGTACGAAGACCTTGGCAAGCAGGGTGTAGAGGATTGCGAAAATCAGCAGCAGCCAGACAATCTGACCACCCCAGAATTCAAACTTGAATTGCGGCAGCCCGCCGCCGCTTTGAGCGGCTTCTGTCGACGCGCCTGTGGGAGCGGCCGCAGAGTCTGCGGGTTGAGATGTAGGTTCGGCGGCCATAAGGCTTAGGCGTCCTAATTACAGAGGGGCAGCCTGACGAAGTCGCCAGACGCCCCAAGCTGTGGTCGTGGCTTAGCTGAACAGGATGAGCAGGCCGAGCACGAAGGCCAGAATGCCCAGAGCTTCGGTCAGAGCGGCACCCAAGATCAGGTTGGTGAACTGGCCGGCAGCGGCGGACGGGTTACGCGTCGCACCTTGCAGGAAGCCCGAGAAGATAGTGCCCACGCCGATGCCCGCACCAATCATGCCGAGGGTGGCGAGGCCCGCACCGATATATTTAGCTGCAGCCGGATCCATGTTTTTAGTCCCGTTTGGAAGTTAAGAAGAGAGGAGTGAACCCGACCGTTAGTGGTGATGGCCGAGGTTGACCACGTCGTTGAGATAGACGCAGGTCAGAACCGCAAAGACGAACGCCTGGAGAAAGGCCACCAGGAATTCGAGAGATGTTAGCGCCACGACCCCGCCCAGGGAAAGGGCTGCGCCGGCATAGCCGAGGGTCGCAATACCCCCTGTCGCCGCCAAGGCGCACAGGGACACAACAAAGCCCGCAAACACCTTCAGGGCCACGTGCCCGCCCAGCATATTGCCGAACAGACGCAAGGCCAGGGTCACCGGGCGTAGCAGGAAGGAAATGAACTCGATCGGCGTGACGAGGATCAGCATGTACCAGGGCACGCCCGCCGGGACGAACAGCTTGTACATGTTGGCACCGTTTCGGGCGAAGCCGACGATCAACACCAGTAGGATCGTCATGACAGCCATGGTTGCAGTCACTGCCAATTGCGATGTTGCCGTGAAGACTAAGAACAAGCCCAGGAAATTCATGACCAGAATGAACAGGAATACCGAGAAGACGTAGGGAAAGAAGGATCGGCCTTCGTGGCCGATAATCCCAGTCGCTAGGTCATCGATATAGCTAAAGATGCCCTCGCCGATCACCTGAAGACGACCAGGGACCACGGCGGCCCTAGCGGTAACCAGGGCGAAGAAAGCTACAATGATCGAGGCAGCGATCATCATCGACAGGATGGAGTTGTTGATCGACAGGTCGATGGCGCCAAGGCCAGGGACATTGACGGTCGGCAAGGTGAGAACCGGGTGGATCTCGAACTGATGCATCGGGCTGGCCATGCCGCCTCGAACTCCTTCAATCGTCCTCGTCGTCGAGGGGGAGGTCCTGCGGGGGCCCCCACTCACTCGCCAACGCGGCGCTCATACGTGCGGCCATACGAACGGCCATCCAAATCGAAATCCCGAAGCCCAAAAGAACTCCGGCGATCATACCCCAAGGTGCGGTGTGGATCAGGGCGTCGGCAATGGCGCCGAAACCAATCCCCACAAAAACACCCCCGAACAAAACCCCAATCAGTCGGGCACCGTCGCCGTGCGCCTTGGACCCATAGTCCGGCGTAGGCTGGGTCGTCCGCGCTGATAGCGCTTCAGCTCGCGCATCAAGGCTTTTGATGGCCTCCTCACGCGAAGTTTCGGGTAGCGCCATACGTCACACGGTCTTTCGACCATGACGTCTCCGACACAGCCCCGGGCTTTAAGTCGCGCGGAACCTATAGCCGTGTGTGCGGTGCGTCAAGGCTGGCTGGAAAGGGATTTAACGTGTTGAATAAAAACAATTATTATTGGAATTGAGGCGGGAGTTCGACCCGAGTCGGCTTTCGTCGGAAAACTGCGCCAAATACGCGCCCTTCAGAAACCCCTCCAAAGCGATCTCGGAAGGTCTATTGCGCCGCGAGGACTTCGGCTTGCCTCAAGTCGACGGAGACGAGTTGCGAGACGCCACGTTCGCCCATGGTCACCCCAAATAAACGGTCCATGCGGGCCATGGTGACGGGGTTGTGGGTAATCGCAACAAAGCGGGTTTCCGTCCGCCGCCGCATTTCATCCAAGAGGTTACAAAACCGCTCAACATTGGCGTCGTCCAAGGGGGCATCAACCTCGTCCAGAACACAGATCGGGGCTGGGTTTGCAAGGAAGACCGCAAAGATCAATGCACATGCGGTCAAGGCCTGTTCGCCACCGCTCATCAGGCTCATGGTCGCCATGCGCTTGCCGGGGGGGCAGGCATAGATTTCCAAGCCTGCTTCGAGGGGATCGTCTGATTCGACCAGGCGCAGTTCGGCCTGCCCACCCTGGAACAAGGCTTCAAACAGGGCTTTGAAGTGCCCATTGATAACATCAAAGGCGGCCACCAAGCGGTCGCGGCCCTCGCTGTTCAGCTCTTCAATGCCTTGACGCAGACGGCTGATGGCACCGGTCAAGTCGGCCCGCTCAATCTGCATGGTCTCAAGTCTTTGGGCGTGCTCGGTGGCCTCGTCCTCTGCGCGCAGATTGACCGGACCAATGGCGTCCCTTTGTCGCTCCAAGGTCTGGAGATGGGCCTCGACCCCGTCAGCCGCTGACGGGATAGCCACCGCTTCGTCAGCAAGTCTTTGTGCCAGTTGTTCCGGCTCTAAATGCAAAGAGTCGCGAATCTGTTGGACAATCTCGGCCAATCGGTCTGAGGCCGCCTCCAGGCGCGCGGCCAGTGTGGCCCGAAGCTCTCGACTTTCCGCCGCAGCGGCGTCCGCTGCCCGCACCATCCGATCAGCTTCGGCCCGCGCACCCTCAGCCTGAGCCAGGGCGTCTGATGACCTAGCCCTTCGGGCTTCGGCCTCTTCAAACTGGCTGAGCAGGTCTTCTAGGCGTCGCTGATGGGTGCCGGGCTTGTCATAGGCTTCATCTAGCGCCCCTTTAGCGTCCGCACGGGACTTACCAAGGTGGTCCAGACGCTTTGCAGCCGACTGAGCGCGCTTGAGCCAATCCTCCCGATCCTTGGTGAGTAACTCCAGTCGCCGGGCGCGGCCGTCCCGCTCCCGGGCCTCTAAATCCACCGCAGCCCGCGCGGCCGCAGCGGCTTCCCGGGCTGGCCCCGCCTTAGCCCGTGCTTCTGTCAGCCGTTTCGGCAGATCACCCTGAGCTGGATCGGACTGCGCCTCAGCCTGGGCTGCAAGAAAGGCGGCTTCCAGTTCTGCCAGCTCTGCAGCAAAGCGAGCAATAACGTCGTCCAATGAAGCTGCATGGGCCTCGCGCCGTGCTGAGTCCCGTTCCAGCTTTTCCAACGCCGCGCGTGCCGTGGTCATGGCGGCTTCCAGTCGAGGAACTGTCGGACGCAGCTCGCGGATCTGTGTCTCAGCGCCCTGAACCTCAGCCGTCGCCTTTGCCAAGGCGTCCTTGGCGGATTTAGCCTTGGGCTCTAGGGCTTCGATCTCGCCTTCGACGTCTGAAAGGCGATTGCGTTGTTCCATGCGGACTGCCGCAGGCTTGGGGGCTTCTGCCCGAGCCGTAAAGCCATCCCATCGCCAGAGATCCCCCTCTCGGGACACAAGTCGCATGCCGGGGCTTAACTGCGCTTGCAGGCGGTCCCCGTCTGTTCGATCAACCAGGGCCACAAAGGCCAGGCGGGGCGACAGGGCACCTGGCGCCTTGACCAACCCAGCCAAGGGCTCGGCGCCCTTGGGCCATTGCGGAGACAAGGTGTCGCCGCCGCCCCAATAGGATGGTGCCTTGGGGTCCAATGAAGCGTCGAGGTCATCGCCGAGTGCTGCGGCAAGGGCCGCTTCGAACCCCTTGTCTGGGGCGACCTGTTCCAGGGCCGGGGCAAATCCACCCCGCCTGGCCTGGGCCACCAGTTGCGCGAGGGCGCGGGCCTCAGCGGTCATGCGGCCCAACTGCTCATCGAGTTTGCGGGAGATATCCCGGGCCTCGGCCTCTTTGGTCTGGGCCGTGATCCGGGCGGATTCCGCAGTCTCCAGGGCGGCGCGAGCGGCGGTCAAGGCCGACTCAGCCTTTTCGAGATCTTCCCGGGCGGTCTGGGTCTGCGGATTGACGGCGGGGCCGAGCTGCTCCCGCTCGTGCTTGGCTTGATCTAGGGCCCGCCGGGTGCGGGACACCCGCGCGGCGGCATCATCTACCCGCGCCGTTCCGGCCCGGAACCTGGCGTCCTCAGCCGCGATCTGGGCAGCGAGGGTTTCCACCTCGGCGTCTGCTGCAACGCGCCGGGCTTCAGCGGCCTCTGCAGCCGCCACAAGCTCTGGCGTCCGAACAGGCGCCGCGGCAATGGCGGCCTCTAGGGCAGCGAGGTCGTCAGCCAGCCGTTGCAATGCCGCGTCGGCATCCTCAACAATCTGAGTTTCCCGGGCTCGGTCCTGATCAATACGTGCAACTTCGCTGTTTAGACGTTCGACTTCGGCCGCTAGGGCTTCGCCTTCCCGCTCGAGCCGGTCACGGTCAATGGCAAGGCGATGCAGCACCGCCGCTGCCACCGTTTCCGTCTCCCGCAGAGGTTTGATCAGAGCCTCAGCCTCGACGGCGCGGGCGGTCGCCGCTGCAGCTTCACGAGCTGAATTCTCGACGGCGCGGCTAGCCTCATCGGCTTCGCGGGTCAGGCGGCCTGCGGCGTCTCGGGCCTCGACCCAACGGCCGTGCAGAACAGCGGCCTGAAGGGTGCGGATTTCCGCAGACAGTTTCTTGTAGCGATCGGCCTGCCGCGCCTCGCGACGCAGACGACCAAATGCCACCTCTAGCTCCTTGGCGACGTCGTCCAGTCGCTCCAGATTGGCCTCCGCCGCCTTCAGCCTAAGTTCGGCCTCATGTCGGCGGGAGTGCAGACCAGAAACCCCAGCCGCCTCTTCAAGGATCAGTCGGCGGTTCTGAGGCTTGGCGGCGATGAGTTCTGAAATTTGCCCTTGGCGCACCAGGGCCGGAGAGTTGGACCCCGTGGAAGCGTCAGCGAATAGCAGCTGCACGTCCCGCGCCCGGACTTCGCGGCCATTGATCCGATAGGTCGAGCCCTCGCCGCGATCGATCCGCCGAACCACTTCTAGGACCGGGTGATCATTGAAGGCCGAGGGCGCTCGCCGGTCGGCGTTATCAATGGTCAGGGTGACTTCAGCGTGGTTGCGGGAGGCTCGCCCGCTGGATCCTGCGAAGATGACATCGTCCATGCCGCCAGCCCGCATAGCCTTGGCGGAATTGGCACCCATCACCCAGCGCAGGGCTTCCAGCAGATTCGACTTGCCGCAGCCATTGGGCCCAACAATACCCGTGACTCCAGGCTCGATGCGGAACTCAGTCGCATCGACGAAGGACTTGAACCCGGAAAGGCGCAGCCGCTGGAAGTGCACTTTGGACTTGGGTCCTTCCTACTTGGACGCGTCAGCGACAGCGGCGTCCAATTGCTGCATCGTGACTTCGCCCGAGGCGACTTGCTTGCCATTGATAATAAAGGTCGGCGTGCCGCTGATCTTGTCGTTCTTAATGGCGTTATCCACCCGCGCGTTCAGGGCCTTCAGCGCCGTTTCGTCCGTGATACAGCTGTTGAACTGAGCCTCGGTCATGCCGGCCGATTGCGCCACGCGCAGGAGAACCCCGCGCATATCCCCAGTCTGGAACATTTCTGCCTGAGCGTGAAAAATCGCATCAAGCACGCTGAAATATTTGTCTTTTCCAGCGCAACGAGCGGTCAGAAATCCAGCCGCAGCCACTTCGACCGGCGGGGTCAGGAATTCCTTGAAGGTGTAGTGCACCTTGCCGGTATCGATGTACTTGGCCTTGAAAGCTGGGAAGACATCATTGTTGAAGCGGGCGCAGTGGGAGCAACTGGCCGAGGCATACTCAATCATCTGCACCTTGGCCTTGGCGTCACCCATGGTCATGTCCGCAGCGTCTACCTTGGGTGCTTTGTTACATCCCGCAAGGGCCAGAACGCCCACCAGGGCAGCGACGAAAAGACTGTGGCTAAGTTTCGACATGGGATCCCCTGCGCAAATCCGAATGAAAGATTAAAGCGCGATTCCCGCGCCCTGTACCTAGAGTCAAGGCTTGGGCCTGTCCCGCAGCACCCCGCGCCCCAGCTTGAGCAGGGCGTCCTTTAGCGGACCATCGGGCGCCTCCGCCAGACTCTTGCGCAATTGCATCTCCGTAGCGGCGTCCAGCGGCGGCGATTTGCGCGGCAAGGGGCGGCTTGCGCTGACCATACCTCTCAGGGGCCCCTGCACAATTCTCAGCTTGTCGACGGCACCGGCGCCGAGGAACAAATTGACCCTGGCCACGATTTCCGGTGCTTGATGTTGGATGAGGGCTGCCGCTGGTCCTGCCACCCGGATCTCCAGGGCCGCCGCTCCGCCGCCCCGTGGCTTGGTCAGTTTGACGGGCTCGGTCCGCCGCGCAATGTCGGGACCCACCACTTCCTTCCAGCGGGCCTGCAGGGCACCGGGGCCCTTGCCGAACTTGTCGTCGAGCTCCTTCAGCGCCTTGCTGAGGCCACGGCCGGCAGGGGGCAGGACCCTGGGCGGTGGGCGCGACCGTTTGCGCGCCAGAATTTCGGCGGCTTCGGCAATGGTGGGCAGGGACCTGCGGCGCATAGGCTATCCTAGCGCCTGGCGAAAAAATCCGCCACGCACCCGTCGCCTCGTCCCCAGACTTCAGGCATGTAGCGCCCGTGAGCTCAATCCGCGAAAAATTGCTGGCTTGGTATGATGCCCATGGTCGAGCCCTGGCCTGGCGCGTCGGACCGACCGAGGTCGCCGCAGGACTGCGGGCTGATCCCTACCGTGTCTGGCTGTCAGAAGTCATGCTTCAGCAGACCACAATCCCCCATGCCACGCCCTATTTCCTGAAATTCACCGCTCGTTGGCCGCGCGTCAGCGACCTCGCAGCGGAAGAGGATGGCGAGGTGATGGCGGCCTGGGCAGGGCTTGGCTATTATGCTCGAGCCCGCAACCTGTTGGCCTGCGCCCGGGCTGTGGCACGGGATCATGGTGGCATCTTCCCCGATACCGAGGAGGGCCTGCGTAGCCTACCTGGTCTTGGCCCCTATACCGCCGCCGCTGTGGCCGCCATTGCTTTTGATCTGCCGACCAATGTGGTGGACGGCAATGTGGAGCGGGTCATATCTCGGCTCTTTGCGGTCGAGGCTCCTATGCCGGGAGCCAAGCCGCAGCTGAAGGCCTTGGCGGCCGAGCTGGTTACCGACCACCGTCCAGGCGATTGGGCCCAGGCCCTGATGGATCTCGGGGCTACGGTCTGCAAGCCCAGGTCGCCGACCTGCGATGTTTGCCCCCTGGCCGAGGTGTGCCAAGCCCGCGCCCTGGGCGCACCAGAGACCTATCCCCGCAAGACGCCCAAGGCGGCTAGGCCCCATCGCTATGGGGTGGCCTATGTCGCCCTATCCGGCGAGAAAGTGGGCCTGGTCCGTCGCCCGCCCAAGGGTTTGCTGGGCGGCATGCTGGCCCTGCCCACCACAGACTGGCGCGACCGACCCTATTCAGAAGCCGAGGCGGAGGCCCTTGCGCCCGTCGCGGCGACCTGGCGGCCCATGGGCGAAATCGAGCACGTCTTCACCCACTTCTCCCTGACCTTGAAGGTGTTCAAAGGGGCGTGCCAGGACGGCGACCTCATCTGGTCGCAGAGGCGAGATCTCGACGGCCTGCCCAGCGTCTTCCTCAAGGCGGCGAAGGTGGCCCTGAACCCCCTGATCTAGGCTCCGGCCTCGACCTTTTCCTTCGACCGGGGGAACAGGAAGGCCAGGGTTGTCATGGCCGTCAGGGACATGGCCAGGGCCGCCGCAGGGATGGCAGGAACCCCGGATAGGTGCAGGGCAAGGCCGCCCACCGCAGACCCCAGGGCCTGCCCCAAGGACACCACTGACCCATTCAGCGCCAGGGCCACAGGGGCACCGCCGGTCGCCTGGATCAGTCGCGACTGGACCACAGGGGTGATGGAGAACAGGGCCGTTGCCGCGAGGAAAATCCCCAGGGCCACCAAGGCCGCGCTGGGCCACCCGGGGGGCAGGACGTGATGGGTGGCGGCGAAGTGGACGCTCATGGCCGTGGCTTGGATGGCAAAGCCCTGCAGGATCCAGCCCCGCCCTTCATTGCGATCTGCCGCCCGAGCGCCAAGGGCCAGGCCCGCGATGGAGCCCACCCCGATCATGGCCTGGAAGGCTCCGACCCCGGCCCCGGTTACCCCAGCAC
>Ga0007791_10000263_pt1 | contig 15808 bp, 13 predicted proteins | sample CryBogmetaGMA05M_FD_60368 | JGI IMG/M metagenome (GOLD analysis project Ga0007791, IMG submission 60368) | Freshwater microbial communities from Crystal Bog, Wisconsin, USA - MA0.5M | ecosystem: Environmental > Aquatic > Freshwater > Lake | place: Crystal Bog, Wisconsin, USA | collected 2009-07-06 | reverse complement strand
GGGGGGGCGGGATGACAAGGGTCAAGGAACCGTGAAGTCAGCGGCTGTCGTGGTTCCATTGGGCGTCACCACGGTAATCGTGATGATGTCACCCGCGTCACACAGGTAACCCACAGAAAAAGTAGTCGGGAACAGCGTATTTGCTACTGTCGTCTTCGCACCGCCCAGTATGGTGCAGGTGGCCAAGCCGGCAGCTGAGTCCGCAACGGTCGTGGTGGCCGTGATGGTACTGCCGGAGGGCACACTATTGAAGTAGTAAACACTGTCACTGATGGTCACATTGAGTTGTGTTCTTGTTCGCGTATTGGTCACGAAATTGGCATACCCGTTCGCCAAGCCAATACTCGTCTGGGCGTCAATGTCTGCAGAACCCCACACGCCATCGCCCTGGGTTACGGAGGGTGTCTGTGACCCAGCTCCGCCACAGATGCCAGTTTCTCCCGTGCGAGGTACCTGGAATTCCCCCGCGTACCAAGCCTGCGTGTCCAGCGGTGTACCGTAGTTACCTCCAGGTCCGGAGTAAGTATTGGACGAAGACGCCACGTTGTCTCTGCGGTACGCTAACGGCAAATCGGTAAAGCTCTCGCCGCAGTTATAAATGTTGTCACCATTGGCATCGACAAACTCCTCCTCGCCCACCACATAAGCCATGATGGTCGATCTGCCGTTGGGCGGTCGGGTTCCCTGGGAACGGTACTGCACGGAACATTGCGAGCTGGCGTCCGTGAAGCAGGTAGACGGAATCATGAGTCCGGATTGCGTCACAAAGTTGACCTGGGTGCCCGGTGGCACCGGGTTGCCCTGGCGGTCCGCCATGGACAGGGTCACTGACGTTGTCTTACCGTCAGTGCTCAGCCCTTCGATCACCCGAAGCCCCAAGGCAATACTCAGCTTGGACTTGACCGGTCGGCCGCTGGCCACCGTCAGCACATTGGAGTTGGATGTGATCGAGGTCACATTGCCGTTGCTGTCGAGATAAGTCGCCTTGACAGTGAAAGAGGTGGGGACCGTGCCGGAGAACACGGCCACCGTGACTGCGCCCGTGCTGTCACTGGTCAAATCAACGGCCGCGGTAGACCCCAACACATTCAAACTGACACCGGTACCCGCGTTGTTCAGGGCGATGCGGACCGTCTTGTTGGCCAACCCATTGCCATTGGCATCCAGTACTTTGAAGACCAGTTGGGACTGGGTGCTACCCACAGACCCGCTGAGGTAGATGGTCTGGGGGGAGGCGCTCACGAACTGGATGTTGGTCGCCAGCGAAGGGGAAACGACCAGTGAGCCAAGTTTGTTGCTGGCACCCGATGAAGATGCGGTGATGCCCACGCTGGTTGCAGAGCAGCCCGCGCTGCCATTGGCGGTGTAGCTCGAAGTCGCCGTTCCTGTGCTGTCGGTCTGCACCACGCTGGGGGTGACCGTTCCACATGTTGCGGCGAAAGATACGGTAACAGGCGTGGAAGTGGCTGCAGTTCCATCGATCGTCACAGGTACAGAAATCGTCCGTGTGCCATAGGCAGCGAGCGAACCCGACCCCAGATTCAAGGCGCCAAAGGCGATGTTGGCTGCGGCCAGTTGGTAATCAAAGGAGGTGGACAGTGCGCTGGTGCCCACGTTAGCTTGCGCTACGAGGGTGCTGGCGCCATACGATGAAAGGGAAACAGGCGCGATTTGAATGGAGGCAACACCCGTGCTGTCTGTCAGCACCTGGCCTGAAGCTGGGCTGAATTTGACCAGGCTGGCGTTGCCGGAGAAAGTAACAATTTTTCCTGCTACGCGGGCGCCGCTGGCGTCCGTCACAGTCGCCTGCGCCACGCCGCCGGTCGCGGGTACGGAATTGCCACCACCCAGCAAACCCAGGCTCAGGGTAGCCACACCGCCACCGCCCGTGGCGGCAGGCACCAAAAAGTCAAATGAACTCGCGAGTGCCACGCCGCCCACGGTTGCCGTCGCCCGAAAGGTACCTGCACCGCCCACGCTGGTGGGAATTGCAGCGATGGGGAACAGGGCCACACCGAGGCTGTCTGTCAGCGCGGTGGTAGGCGCGTAGCTGACCAGCCCCGCACCGCCAGTGAGCACAACCGCAGTTCCGCTGACCACCTGCCCCAGCACATCCCGAAGTTCAACCCGGGCATTGGTGATGGACGCGACGTCGCGTGAAACCGTTGTAATGGCAGCATTGACGGAATTGCGCAAATCTAGCGTCATGGTGGGGGAACCACCGTTGGCCAGAGCAGCAACCGTCACGTTCACCCGCGCCGGCGTCAAGGCCACACCGCCCACTGTCACATTGGCAAACAAGGATTCGGCTCCGGCGGAGGAGGCAGCGGTGCGGGACACGGAAACGGAAGCGACGCCATCAATGCCGGTCACCGCGCTGGAGGGATTGATCTTGACCAAACCGCCAGCGCTGGAAAATGTCACCACCTGGGATGGCAATGGATTACCCAAATAGTCCTTGACAGTTGCGCGCAGGGTGTTGGTGTTGAGACCCGTCACTGCGGAAGTAGCCACCCCCAGCGAATCAACCATCTGCAAAGTCACGGTGGAGGCGCCGCCTCCCACCAGGGGCCTGACGGTGAGTCCAAAGAGGACCGGCGTGGCCAAGGTGCCGGTGGCTTCCACCGTGATATTGGCGGAACCATCGGAGGATGAAGAAGCAGGGCTGACCTGCACAATGGCCAGGCCGTTGGAGTCGGTCAGTGCCGACCCGTTCGCAGGCGAGAATTTGAACAGGGTGGTGTCGCCGGAAAACTTGACTAACTGGCGCGCCTTGGGCGCACCACTGGCATCTTTGAGAGTGGCGCGCAGGGTAAAGACATCCAAGCTGCTAATGTCCGTTATTGCATTGTTCAGGGAGTCTCGCGCCTCTACCCCGCTGATCACTGGTGCCGTGCTGGTGACGGTGCCGCCACCAGAGGAAGTTGTCTCGCTTCCTGACTTGCCACCGCCGCCACCGCAAGCCACCAGCAGCAGCAACACGATCCAACATGAGAACAACTTGACTGCGCGCATTCGGAATTTCCCTGCCAAAGATTAACGGTCCGCCACGACCTTGGGCGTGATGAACACCAGCATTTCCTGCTTGTTGGATGAGCGCACCTTGTTTTTGAACAGGTAGCCCAGCACCGGCAGATCACCAAAGAACGGGACTTTGGTCTCATCCTCATTTTCGCTGAGTTCAAAAATGCCGCCAATCACCACCGTACCGCCGTTTTCCACCAGCACCTGGGTCTTGATGTGCTTGGTGTTGATGGCAAAGCCGGCGCTGGTGGCCTGGCCGACGCTGTCCTTGGTGATGTCAAGGTCCAGAATCACATTGCCTTCGGGGGTGATCTGGGGCGTCACCTCCAGCTTCAAATTGGCCTTGCGAAAGGCCAGCGAAGTCGCACCACTGCTGGAGGCCACCTGGTAGGGCAACTCTGTGCCCTGCTCGATCAGCGCCTTGACCTGGTCGGCGGTAATGACGCGCGGGCTGGAGACCACCTTGCCCTTGCCGTCGGCCTCCAGGGCTGAAATCTCCAATGAGAGAAACCGGTTGGACGATGCACTGAACAGCGTCAGGGCAAAGGTGGCCGGGTTGAAGCCACCCTGCCCCACTGCCGGCAGGTTGACGAAGTTGCTGGCAATGTCATTGGTGCCACCGAGGCCACTGGTGGCCTGGGCGTTGGCATAGTTGGTACCAAAGCCAATGCGGTTTTCACCGCCGACGCTGTAGCCACCATCGCCCCCTTTTTGGGCCCGCACGTCGTTGCCGCCGAGCCGCACACCCAGCGACTTTCCAAAGGTGTCGGAAGCCTCGACGATGCGGGCCTCAATAAGCACCTGCCGCACGGCAACGTCAAGCTTGGTGATCAGCTGCTGCACCTGCTCGAGCTTGCTGGGGATGTCGGTAACAAAGAGCTGGTTGGTCCGCGGCTCGGCGAACACGCTGCCGCGCGCGCTCAGGACCCGCCCACCGACGTTGGTTGTGGTGCCGCCCACGGTGCCAGCGCTGAGCTGGACGGCGATGTCCGCCGCCTTGGCATAGTTCATCTGGAAAGACTGGGTCTGCACCGGCTCCAGGCTTTGCAGTGCATTGATGGCCTCAAGGTCCTGCTTTTCCTTGGTGGCAATTTCGTCCTTGGGTGCCACCCACAGCACATTGCCGCTCTTTCGCACGCCCAAGCCCTTGGCCTGCAAAATGATGTCAAGTGCCTGGTCCCAGGGCACATCCTGCAAACGCAGCGTCACCGAACCCGTCACCGAATCGGAAGTGACGATATTGAAGTTGGTGAAGTCGGCAATCACCTGCAGCAGGGACCGCACCTCGATATTCTGGAAATTCAGAGACAACTTCTGGCCGGTGTAGCCAGCGCCGGCGGACAGCTTTTTGGGGTCTACGCGAACTTCCTTGATTTCCACCACAAACTGATCGTCGGTCTGGTAGGCGCTGTGCTCCCAGAGGCCTTTGGGCTCGATCACCAGCCGGACTTTGTCCCCAATCTGGGTGCTGGTCACCGTCTTGACCGGTGTTGCAAAGTCGGTCACATCGAGCCGCCGACGCAGACCCTCGGGCAAGGTGGACTTCATGAACTCGACCACCAGGGTCTGGCCTTGCTGGCGGATGTCCGCCCCCACCTGGCTGCTGGGCAGCGCCACCACAATCCGGGCCGTGCCTTCCGGGCTGCGGCGAAAGTCAATGTCTTTCAGGGGCGCCGTGTCCCGGGCCTTGCTTTCCACAAAGGCCACCGCGCTGGTGCTCAGGGGCGAAGCGCTGGCCGACTCCAGAACCACCAGCAAGGCATTGCCCTGGATTTCGGTTTTGTAGGCCGCAGGCTGCTTCAGGTTCAGCACCACCCGGGTCCGATCCCCGGCCTGCACCACGCTCACCGACCGCATATTGCCCTGGTTGACATCCACACTGGACCGGGCCATGCCGCTGACAACGCCGGCAAAGTCCAGCACCACCCGGGCAGGCGTCTGAATCGAAAACCCAGCCGGCAATGCGGTGATTGGCTGCGAAAATTCGATTCGCACCACCTCGGTTCCGCCGGTGATCGAGCCAGACACCGCTTCGATTGCGGTCTGGGCATGCGCCACCGTCGCCAGAAGCAGCCACAGCATTAAAAATAGTGCGCGCTTGCACATGGTTGCACCCACCCCGAAGATTTGAATTGTCATTTTGCCTTCTCTTGCAACTGAAGGGTTGCAGCACGCTCGATCCATTCGCCCAGTGCATCCTGCGTGATTTCGCGCAACGTGACCTCGGTTTCCGTTATCTTGGTGATGCGGCCATAGTTCTGGCCCAGGTAGCTGCCAACCTTGACCTGGTAGAGCAAGCCCTCCGCTTTGACCAGGGCTACCGCCTTGCCCTCCCTGATGAGACTTCCCACCATGGCGATGGCCTCCAGGGCCAGAGCCTCCAAAGGCTCCTTGCGGCGCGCCAGTTCTGGCGCTACCAGGCCGGCATTGGAAGCAGTGTCGCCCTTGAGGCCCTGGGCCAGCTTCTGCACGCTAAACGGATCCACCGCGCCCGCACTGGTGTAGGACTCCGGCTTGAACTGTTTGGGGGCGGCAATGTCCGCGGCCTTTGGCCGCGCCGCGTTGCGCTGCTCGACCAGCCATTGCCGGATATCGTCATCCTTCGAGGCACCACAACTCGCCAGTGCGAAAGCCGCCGCCAGAACCAGGAGGAGCAACCGCCAGATCATTTTTTGGGCGCCTCGGACTTGCGTTGCTTGAACACTTCCTCGGCATCCAGGTAGCGGAAGGTCCTGGCGGTGACGTCCAGCACCAATGTGCCATCCCCCTTGGGCGTGATGGTCAGGTTGTTGAGTGTCACGATGCGCGACAAATTGGCAATGTCGGAAGCGAAGGCACCGATCTCGTGGTATCGCCCTGTCACCCGTATAGTGATTGGCAACTCTGCGTAATAGTCCCTGACCGCCACCTGGCCTGGCCTGAAAAGGTCAAACTGCAGACCGCGGCCAATGCCCGCCTGGTTGATGTCAGACAACAGCGCATCCATCTCGGCCTTGCTGGGCAACTGCTTCTCGAGCTGGGTCACGTACTGCTGGACTTGCTCCCTTTGCTTCTTGAGCACGTCCAGGTTGACAGCCTTGCCCAGCTTGGTCTTGTAATCTTCCCGCAACTTCTGCTCTGACGCCTGGGCGTCTTCCAGAATGGTCTTCTCGCCGCTGAGCCACACAACCCACAGGGAGATCGCTACCACCACAGCAGTCGCCGCCAGCAGCGCGTAGCGGGGAATGTCTGGCCAGGAGGAGGGGTCCTTGGGATTGAGGCTCTGGAACTGGCTGCGCAGCTTTTCCTGGAATTCGGCGAAGTTAAAGGAGGGTCTCTTGGTGGCCATGGCAGTCTCAGGGCTTCTTTGGCGGCGATGGCGCCGCCTCGGGGTTGGCTGCCGACTTTTCCGCCTCAATCGAACGGACCAGGCGCACACGCATGACAAAGTTGGAGACGCGCTTTTGCTCCCGGGCCGCGCCTATGGTCCCGGCCACGATTTCCACCAGTTCGGGCTTGGCAAACCAGGGGGTGTTGTTGCTCAGGTTGCGCAGCAACTCGGACACCCTTTCGTTGGTTTGCGCCACGCCATTGAGGGTCACTGCCTGGTCCGCCTGCACCATTTTTGTGATGTACACGCCTTCCGGCAGTTGCTGTACCAGTTCGGTCAGCAAATGCAGCGGTGCGTTGCGATCGGACTGCAGGTCTTCCACCGCCTGCTGCCGCGCTTTGAGGGAGGCAATCTCGGTCTCCAGCCCGGCGATGTCCTTGATCTGGGCCTCGAGCTTGGTGATTTCCGTTTTGAGGATGACGTTGGTCGCGTCCTGCGAAAAAATCGATGCCTGCAGCCACAGAAACAGCCCCACCACCACCACGCCCCCCACCAGAGCAGAAGCCACCAGGGCCGCGTTGTACGCGTCCCGGCGGCGCCTGCGTGCGGCCTCACGGTGGGGCAGCAGGTTGATCAGGATCACAGAGAGAATCTCCGCATGGCCAGTCCGCAGGCGGTGAGGTAGGAAGGCGCCTCGCGCGTCATTTTCTGCAGCCGCACCTCGCTGCCCATTTCCATCCCTTCAAAAGGATTGAGCAAGGTACAAGGAAATGCAACCGTCTGGGTCACCGCCTCGGTCAGGCCGGTCAGAGCCGCCGAACCACCGGCGAGCAGGATATGGTCCACCCTATTGTACGGTGTGCTGGTGAAAAAAAACTGCAAGGCCCGGCCGATTTCCTGCACAGCCGAGCCAATAAAAGGGTTCAACACCGCCGACTCGTAGTCTTCGGGCAATTCACCGCTGCGCTTCTGGGTCTCGGCTTCATCGGCAGAAAAGCCGTACTGCCGCATGATGAGCTGGGTGAGTTGCTCACCGCCAAAGGGCTGGTCGCGGTCGTACAAAGCCTCCTCGTCCCGCATGACCTGCATGCTGGTGGTGGTCGCCCCGATTTCGAACAGGGCAACGATGCGCCCGGCGCCCTTTTCGGGAAAGGACTCGATCACGCGCGAGGCCGCCAGCCTGGATGCGTAGGATTCGACGTCCACCACCACCGCGCTCAGTCCCGCCGCCTCCGCCAGGCCCTGAATGTCCTGCACTTTTTCACGCCGCGAGCCAGCGATCAGCACGTCAATGTCACCGGGTGAGTTCAGGCTCGGGCCAATGACGCAGAAGTCCAGGCTGACATCGTCCAGCGGAAATGGGATGTACTGGTTGGCCTCGGACTCCACCTGCTGTTCCAGCTCGTCGTCCGACAGTCCGCTGGGGAGCACGATCCGCTTGGTAATCACGGCAGATGGCGGCAAGGCCATGGCCACACTCTTGGACTTGGTGCCGGACTTTTTCACCAGCCGGCGCAAGGCCTTGGAAACCTCATCGAATTTTTCGACGGTGCCGTCAACGATCCAGCCCTTCTCCAGGGGCTCAATCGCACACCGCTCAAGGACATAGTTGCCACTTTTGTCACGGCCAAGCTCTACCAGCTTGATGCCGGACGAGCTGACGTCGACGCCCACCAGGGAAGTCGGATCGCGTGACCACAGTGACCGAAAAGAAATCAAAACACCCCCCGGGGCACCCTTGTTACAAATTCATGTACACCCCAATCGATTGTATAGTGGCGCACCGAGCAGTTTAGTCAATGCAGCGTCTAGCGGTCCGGGGCACAATCGGGCACCGCAAAGCGCACGGGGTCAGCCTCTGGGGCCCTGTCTTTTTATAATGCGCAATTGCCTTCGAAGCAGCATCCATGCCACCTCGCCCCACGCCTTCCGAAAAAAAAACGCCGCAGGCGGCTCCCTCCGGGGCCGCCATGCACTGGGCCTGGAAGGCATTGTTGTGGGCTGTGGGCCTTGCCTTCGCAGGGCTGGCCGCCGGGGTTTGCCTGCTGGCAATTGCGCTGGCAGTGGCATTCCCTAACCTTCCGGACATCTCGGACTTGTCCGACTACCGGCCCAAGCTGCCGCTGCGGGTGTTCTCGGCGGAGGGTGACATGCTCGGAGAATTCGGCGAAGAACGACGCCATCTCACGCCCATCAGCGAGATTCCAAAAATCATGTCCAATGCGGTGCTCGCGATCGAGGATGCACGCTTCTACCAGCACGGCGGGGTCGACTACATCGGCGTGATCCGTGCCGGCCTGGCCAACGTCGGACGGGTCAAGAGCCAGGGCGCGTCCACCATCACCATGCAGGTAGCGCGCAATGTGTATCTGTCATCGGAGAAGACGTTCACCCGGAAGATTTACGAGATATTGCTGACGTTCAAGCTGGAGCACATGCTCAGCAAAGACCAGATTCTCGAAATCTACATGAACCAGATTTTTCTTGGGAACCGCGCCTATGGGTTCGCCGCAGCCTCGGAAGCCTACTTTGGCAAACCGCTCAAGGACATCACGATCGCCGAAGCCGCGATGCTGGCAGGGCTGCCCAAAGCGCCGTCTGCTTACAACCCGATCAGCAACCCCAAACGCGCACGCTCCCGGCAGCTCTACATCATCGAGCGCATGCTGGACAACGGCTTCATCACAGCCAAGGAGGCGTCTGCCGCCAAGCAACAGGAACTCAAGGTCAAGTCGGGCCCGAACACCAGCCTGGTCCACGCAGAATATGTGGCGGAAATGGTGCGGCAATTGGTGTTCGCCCAGTATGGCGATGAGACCTACACCCGGGGGCTCAATGTGCAGACCACCTTGCGGACTGCCGACCAGGACACGGCCTACAAGGCCTTGCGCCGGGGCATCATGGACTATGAGCGCCGGCAGGTGTACCGTGGGCCGGAGAAATTCATCAAGCTGCCCGACGGTGGCCAGGAAATGGATGACGCGATCGACGAGGTGCTCGACGAACGTCCTGACAACGGGGACCTGATGACCGCCGTGGTGCTCGAAGCTGATGCCAAGAAGATCCGCGCCGTACGGCAGAACGCAGAAGCCGTGGAAATTACCGGCGAAGGCCTGCGGCCGGCCCAGTCCGGACTGTCGGACAAGGCCCCCCCCAACATCAGGATTCGGCGCGGCGCCGTGATCCGCGTGGCAAAACTTCCCAAGGGCGGCTGGGAGATCACACAGTTGCCAGAAGTCGAGGGCGCCTTTGTTGCCATCGATCCGCGGGATGGCTCCATCAAGGCCCTGGTGGGTGGTTTTGACTTCGTCAAAAACAAGTTCAACCATGTGACCCAGGCCTGGCGCCAGCCCGGATCGAGTTTCAAGCCCTTTATTTATTCGGCTGCCCTCGAAAAAGGGTTCACACCGTCGACTGTGATCAACGATGCCCCGCTGTTTTTTGACGCCGGGGTCACGGGTGGCCAGCCGTGGGAACCCAAAAACTACGACGGCACGTTCGAGGGCCCGATGACGCTGCGCCGTGGCCTGGCGAAGTCCAAGAACATGATTTCCATCCAGATACTGCAATCGATCGGCACGCAGTACGCCCAGGACTGGATTAGCCGCTTTGGCTTCGAGGCAGACAAACATCCACCTTACCTGACGATGGCCCTCGGTGCAGGTTCGGTCACGCCGATGCAAATGGCCACCGCTTACTCGGTTTTTGCCAATGGTGGCTACCGCATCAACCCGTGGCTGATCGCGAAGGTTAGCGAACAACGCGGCAAGGTGCTGGTGGAAACCAAGGCACCGGCGCCCGATGAGTCACAACGCGCGATTGAGCCGCGCAACGCATTTCTCATGACCAGCCTGCTGCAGGAAGTCACCCGCACCGGTACCGCCGCGCGGGCGCAGGCGACGCTCAAACGGCCAGATGTATACGGCAAGACCGGGACCACCAATGACTCGATGGATGCCTGGTTTGCCGGGTACCAGCCCACCCTGGCGGCTGTCACCTGGATTGGCTACGACACGCCGCGCAAACTAGGTGACCGCGAAACTGGTGGTGGCCTGAGCCTGCCGGTCTGGATCTCGTTCATGGAATCGGCGCTCAAGAACGTACCGGTGATGGAGCCGTCGGCGCCCGAGGGCCTGCTGCAAATCGGCGGGGAATGGTACTTTGACGAATTCACCAAGGGCGCCGGCATCTCGGCGATTCACGCCGGTGACAAAGCCGATGCGGCGCAAGTCCTGCCAGCAGCAGACGAAAAGAAAAAGATCCTGGACCTTTTCAAGAACTGATCAGGCCGAAAAGACCAGAGGTTGGCCCGACTGGGCCGAGGCAGTCCGGGACAGTTCCGCGAAAAACTCTCCCGCGCCCTTGGTGTCCTGCCAGCGGCCGTCAACAAATCGGTAGTGGTAGCCGCCGGATTTGGCTGCCAGCCACACCTCTTGTAATGGCTTCTGAAGGTTGATGACAAGCTGAGAGCGGTTCTCGAAGGTGATGGTGATCATGCCCCCCGTCCGCTGGTTATCGAGATCGGCTGCGGCCGCATCATTGATGCGGTCACAGCCTATTTCCACGGCCTTGAGCAAGGCTTCTGCCTGGTCCAGGAATTCGACATCGGTCATTACAATTTCACCATGTTGCGTTCAAAACAAATTTTAGTCATTCACCTTTGCCTGTGGCTGGCGTACTTTCTGCTGGCCGGTTGCGGCCAGACCGGGCCGCTGTTCCTCGCGCCCCCGGCAACACCTGCCCAGGCCAGTCCCCCGGAACCCGCGAAACCATAACGGGTGCAGGTCGCAGCGGCGAGCGCCATGCCAGCCGCACACGCCAGCCAAGCAGCAGGCCCAAAATGGCGGCATAGACGGCCACTTCGCGGAAGTCGTTCTTGCCAGCACGCATCCAGAAGAAGTGCAGAACGGCCAAAACGGCGACTCCAAAAACCAGGCGGTGCAGCTGCTGCCAGCGCCGCGCACCCAGGGCCCTGATGGCACGGTTGAAGGATGTCAGCGCCAGCGGGGTCAGCAGCACCAGGGCGCTGAAACCCACCAGAATGAAGGGCCGTTTGGCAATGTCCCGGGCAATGTCTTCCCACTCCAAGCCCATGTCGAACCAGGCATAAGACAAGCCGTGCAGCAGAGCATAAAAATACACAAACAAGCCCGCCATGCGGCGAAACCGGGCCAGCCCGGTGAGGCCGGTCAGCAGGCGCACCGGGCTGACCGCCAGCACCAGGCACAGGGCGCGCAGGGTCCAGTCCCCGGTGGACCGCACCAGCGCTTGCGCGGGGTTGGCACCAAGCAAATCGCCTGCGGCGGCATAAACAAGCCACACCAGGGGCAGCAGGCAGGCGCAGCACCAGACCGGCTTGGCCCAGGCACTGGAAAGCCAGCGGTTCACCCGCGCTTTCATGGGCTGACTCAATAGAATTTCTTGAGGTCCATGCCGGCGTACAACGGGCCCACCTGGGCTTCGTAGCCATTGAACATCAGGGTTTTGCGCTTTTTTGTCAGCAGGCCATCTTCGCCGATGCGCCGCTCCGTGGCCTGGCTCCAGCGGGGGTGGTCCACTGCGGGGTTCACATTGGAGTAAAAGCCGTATTCGTTGGCGGCCGCCTTGTTCCAGGCCGTTCCGGGCTGCTTGTCGGTAAACCGGATCTTGACGATGCTTTTGGCGCTCTTGAACCCGTACTTCCAAGGCACCAGCAGCCGCACCGGCGCACCACTCTGGTTGGGCAATACTTCCCCGTACATGCCGAAAGTCAGCAGTGTGAGGGGGTGCATGGCCTCGTCCAGACGCAGACCCTCCACATAGGGCCAGTCCAGGATGCGCGAGCCGACATACGGCATGGTCTTGGGATCCGCCAGCGTAACGAATTCCACATACTTGGCCGCTCCCAGCGGCTCCACCTGCCGGATCAGATCCGCCAAGGAATAGCCCACCCAGGGAATCACCATGGACCAGCCTTCGACGCAGCGCAGCCGGTAGATGCGATCTTCCAGCGCGCTGACCTTCAACAAGTCTTCCAGCGCCCACTTGCCCGGCTTCTTGACCAGGCCTTCAATTTCCACCGTCCAGGGACTGGTCTTGAGCGTGTGGGCATTGGCTGCGGGGTCACCCTTGTCGGTGCCAAACTCATAGAAGTTGTTGTAACTGCTGGCGTCCTTGTAGGCAGTGATCTTGTCCATGGTGTTGGCGCCTGCGACCTTGGACAGCTGGGATGGCAGCGCCGCCAGCTTCCCCGGGCGCGTTACGGGGCTCGCCGCCTGGGCATAGGCCTTGCGCTCCGGCCAAGCCGATAGGCCGATGGCGGCAGCGCCGGCTGCAAGGGACTGCAACAGGTGGCGCCGGGCATAAACCCCGGGCGCGGTGATTTCACTGGGGATGGGGTGGTTGAACCCCGCAGCGTCGGATCGAATCAGCATGGTGACACCCTCATTTGCGCGCGGCACAGCGCCGCGATGAACTCCTGCCGCCACAGGCGCCGCAGGCACCCCGCTGCAGCGGCGACTAGCGCAGGCCCGCGATGTAGTCCGACACTGCCTTGATTTCCCGGTCGTTCAGCTTGGCTGCGACCTGGCTCATCTGCAGATTGTTCTTGCGCACGCCCTCGCGAAATGCCGTGAGTTGCGCCACAGCATAGTCACCGTGTTGTCCGCTCAAGCGTGGGTACTGCGACGGGATGCCAGCGCCATTGGGGCTGTGGCAACCAGCGCAGGCCGGCACCTGGCGGTCCGCAATGCCACCGCGGTAAATGCGCTCCCCCGCAGACACCAGTTCCTTGTCGGAAGCAAACCCGGGCTTGGCTTTCTGACTGCTGAGCCAGTAGGAGACATTTTTCATGTCTTCGTCCGACAGGGCCGAGGCAAACCCCTTCATGATGGCGTTGTTGCGCTTGCCGGACTTGAATTCCTGCAGTTGCTTCACAAGGTACTCGGGATGCTGTTGCGCCAGTTTCGGGTAGGCAGGGGATGCCGAATTGCCATCAGCGCCATGGCACGCAGCACACACCGCACCAAAACTCGCTTCGCCCTTGGCCAGGTCCGGCTTGAACTTTGCAGGCGCTGCTTCATTGGCAAAGGCGGAAAAAGAGCACACCGTTACAAAGGCGGCGGCAAGCAATGGGGCGGTCAACTTCATGGTGCGGTCTTGTCGGTTAAGCAATAGGCGGTCATTCTACAATGGACCTTTCGGACATCCATGACCCACAACACAAACCCACCCGCCAGCAAGTCGCCGGCCGTTGTCGCCATGGGGTGGCTGCACACGGCGCGGTTCCTGACCACCGCCCCGGAGTTGCACTTTCTGCCGGCGCTCGATGTGCCCGAGATTGCCTTCGTCGGCCGCTCCAACGCGGGCAAGTCCACCTGCATCAACACCCTGACCCAGCAGAAGCAGCTGGCCTTTGCCTCCAAGAAACCCGGGCGCACCCAGCACATCAACCTGTTCGCGCTGGGAAAGCAGGGTGTGACCGACGCCGTGCTGACCGACTTGCCAGGCTACGGCTACGCCGCGGTTCCGCGGCAGGACAAAATCCGCTGGCAGCAGGTCATGGCCAACTACCTCGTGACGCGCAAGAACCTCGAAGGCATTGTGCTGATGTGCGACCCCCGCCACGGAATGACCGAACTCGATGAAATCCTGCTCGATGTGATCCGCCCGCGGGTGGCAGAGGGCCTCAAATTTCTGGTGGTACTGACCAAGGCCGACAAGCTCACCCGCAGCGAAGCCACCAAGGCCCTGTCCATTGCCAGGCTGCAGGCGGGCGGCGGCGAGGTGATGCTGTTCTCAGCGACCAAGAAAAAAGGCGTGGAAGAAGTTGGGCAATTGTTGTGGCAGTGGGCGCACCCCCACGGTGTGGCGACGCCGCCATTGCCCGTTGCTGCACCCACTGAGCTGCAGCCGCCGGGCTGATTCGGCGCAGCGCCGCCTGCTTCTTAATACGGCGCAGCCTCTCCGTCAGGCCTGTCCTTGAAGCGCTTGTGGACCCAGTAATACTGGGCGGGCGAGCGGTCAATATAGGTTTGCAAGCGGGCATTCATCAGCGCGGTGTCGGCCACCACGTCGTCGGTCGGGAAGTCAGGCCATGCCGGGGTGATTTCAATGTCGTAGCCTTCGGGCGTGATGCGTGCGACCATCGCAATGACCTTGGCGCGCCCGAGCTTGGCGACGCGCGACAGCGACGGCACCGTGGCAGCCGATACACCGTAGAACGGCACGAACACCGAGTCCTTGGGGTCGTAGTTCATGTCCGGCAACAGGCACAGAGGCTCGCCCGCGCGCAGGGCGGCGAGCACTGGCTTGAATCCTTCGGTGCGCGCATACGGCCGGGCCGCACCAAAACGCTTGCGCCCCTGCAGAATCCAGGCATCGACGCCCTTGCTGGTCTGCGTCGCGTAGACCGTGGTGAACGTGCGCGGCACCTGCTGCGTCAGGGCGGTCCAGCCCGCATCCATACCCAGAAAATGCGGTGTAAAAATAAGCGTCGGCGCCTCCCCCTGCAACTCCTGCACGGCGCCGGTCAGCCGCAAGCGCCCGGCAACCACCGCCGGGCTGGCGTACCAGAGCCAGCCCCGGTCCAGCCAGGCCTGCGCAAAACAGACAAAGGACTGCCGAGCGCAGCGGCGCACTTCGCGTGGCGACCAGTGGGCAAAGCACAGGCGCAGATTGGTTTGCACCACGCGCCGGCGCGAGCCCACCAGCAGGTACAGCGCCCAGCCGAGCATGGCGCCGAGCGTCCGCACCCAGCGCAGGGGCAGATGACCGATCCACTGCACCAGCAGCAGGGAAAAGTGGGTCACGTGGCCTCCTCAGCCGGCGACTTGTAGCGGGCATAACCCCACAGGTACTGGGCCGGATGGCGCTGGATCAGCGACTCCATGGCGCCATTGATTTGCGCAAGCGCCTGCGGCAGCGCCGGACTCAAGGCTGCGTCCATGGGCAGCACATGGACCACATAGCCCTGCCCCCTTGGCAGCCGTTCGGCCCAGGCCAGCAGCAGGACAGCGCCGGTCTGCAAGGCCAGCCGCGCCGACAGGGTCATGGTGTAAGCGGCCTGGCCAAAAAAGGGCGCCCAGAGCCCCATCGCGCGGGGGGGAACCTGGTCTGGCAACAAGCCGACACAGTGCCCAGCGCGCAAGGATTGCAGCAACTGCCTGACGCCCGCACGCGTGGTTGGCGCCACCGCGAGCCCCGGCCGGACCCGTGCGACGGCGACCAGCGCGCGCAGCCAGGCCTTGCGCGGCGGCCGAAACAGCACGGTCATGGGGTGGCCGTGGCATCCGAACTGGCTGGCGTAGGCCTGTGCAGCGACCTCGAAGCAGCCCAGGTGCGGCGTCAGGAACAGGACGCCGCGTTGCGCCTGGAGCGCGTCAGCCACATGCGCTTCGCCCTCCCAGCGAACCGGCACCGGGCGCCCCAGCCAGAGGCGCGGGAGTTCCATCAGCATCTTGCCGGCCTCGCCCACGGCAGTGCGCCGGTCGGCAG
>Ga0007791_10000260_pt1 | contig 15826 bp, 11 predicted proteins | sample CryBogmetaGMA05M_FD_60368 | JGI IMG/M metagenome (GOLD analysis project Ga0007791, IMG submission 60368) | Freshwater microbial communities from Crystal Bog, Wisconsin, USA - MA0.5M | ecosystem: Environmental > Aquatic > Freshwater > Lake | place: Crystal Bog, Wisconsin, USA | collected 2009-07-06 | reverse complement strand
TCTGGATCCGTTCGGCGGCGGGCCGCTGGCGGCTGACGTTCCTCTTCGGCCTCGTGCACGGCTTCGGGTTCGCGGGGGTGCTGCGCGACCTCGGGCTGCCGCGCGAGGGCTTCCTGCGGGCGCTCGTGGCCTTCAACCTCGGCGTCGAGGCGGGGCAGCTGCTGATCGTGGCGGCGCTGGCCCTGCCGGCGGCGGCCGTGGCCCGCTCGCGGTACGCCCGCGGCATCCGCGCGGCGGCGTCGCTGGCGATCGCGGCCTGCGGGGCGGGCTGGTTTCTCGACCGCGCCTGCGGCTTCGCGATCATGCCGTGGTGAGCGATGGCCTGGTCCCCGATGCACTACACTATCCCGCGTTTCGCCGCGGCCTCGATCGACGTTGCCGCCGCCGTCGGCCCGTTCCCGGAGTGACCCGATGCCCCCGCACGCCCCCCTGCCCGACCGTGGCCCGCGCATCATGCCGTTCGCCATGCCAGCGGTGTCGCCCAGCGGTCGCGTCGCGTCGCGCGTGCTGCGCGTGCCGTTCGTCGTCTTCGTGCTGTCCGCCGCCGGTCTGTGCGGCCCGGCGTCGCCGGCGCGTGGCCAGGCGCCTCCCTACGACGTCTTCCCCGCGGCCGAGCCCCCCTACTACCGCGTGCGCTACGACGCCGACACGGCCGAAGGCGGCCTCGCCTTCCCGGTGAACTACACGCTCTGGATTCCACCGGCCGCGCGGACGCTCCGCGGCGTGATCGTCCACCAGCACGGCTGCGGCGAGGGCTCGTGCAAGTCGGGGCTGACCGGCGCCTACGATCTCCATTGGCAGGCGCTCGCCAACAAGCACGACTGCGCGCTTCTGGCCCCGGCCTACGAGCAGCCGGACAAGGCCGAGTGCCAGCTCTGGTGCGATCCCCGCAACGGCTCGGGCGCCGCCTTCCAGCGGTGCCTCACCGACCTCGGCGCGGCCAGCGGCCATCCGGAACTCGCCCGCGTGCCCTGGGCGCTCTGGGGCCACAGCGGCGGCGGTCACTGGGCCGGCGGCATGGTGATGCTCCATCCCGACCGCGTCGCCGCCGCGTGGCTCCGGTCGGGCGTGCCCCTGCTCGCCGCCGATCCCGCCCGCGAGCGGATCAAGCCGCACGTGCTCCCCGACGCCGCGCTCGGCGTGCCCCTGATGTGCAACCCCGGCACGCAGGAGGGGGTGACGGTGAAGGGCGGCCGCTTCGCCGGCGTCTGGCCGGCCAACGAGGCCTTCTTCACCGCCGTCCGCGGCCGCGGCGGCCTCATCGCCGTGGCCGTCGATCCGCTCACGGCGCACGAGTGCGGCAACCAGCGGTATCTCGCCATCCCCTGGCTCGACGCCGCCCTGGCGGCGCGGCTGCCGGCCGGGAGCGGCGCGGCCCTGCGGCCGATGCCGACCGATCGGGCCTGGCTCGCCCCGCCGACCGGCGGCGAGGCGGTGCCCGCGGCCCGGTTCGAGGGCGACGCCCTCGCGGCCGCGTGGCTCGCCGACGAGGCGGTGGCCCGGGCGTGGATGCACTACGTCAGGGACACCCGCGTGCCCGACGACTCGCCGCCGCCGGCGCCGACGCGGGCGGTGGTCGACGGGGGCGAACTGCGCTGGGAGGCCGAGGCCGACCCGGAGAGCGGCCTGGCCGCGTTCCGCATCGAGCGCGACGGTGAGCCGCTCGCGACCCTGCCCGAGAAGGGCGCGAATCCCTTCGGCCGGCCCCTCTTCCAGAATCTGCAGTACAGCGACACGCCGTCGCTGCCGCTCGTGCCGATGCGCTACGTCGACGCGACGGCGCGGCCGGGGGTCGTCCACGAATACCGGATCCGGTCGGTCAACACGCTGGGGCTCGAATCGGCGCCGAGCGGTCCGGCGACGCCCGTCGCCGCCGGCCGCTGACGACGCGCACGGCCCGGAGCGGTCCGTCGCTGATCCGACCCCGCCCCCCTGCCATCCTCGGAGGCTCTCCCGTGATGCGGCTCTCGATGGTCGTCCATCCGCCCACCGACCGCCACCTCGAGTGGGCGGCGCAGGTGGGCGTGAGCGACGTCGTGATCCCGTTTCCCGGCACCGATCCGGCCGCGCTGGCGGCGACCTGCCGGCGGGTGGCGTCGTTCGGCATGGCCTGCACGCACGTCGAGCGCAAGCTCCCCCACCTCGCGATCGTGCATGGTCTGGCCGACCGGGCCCGGCAGGTCGCCGCCATCACGTCGCTCTTGGCCGCCATGGGCGGCTGCGGCATGCAGGTGCTCTGCTACAACTGGATGCCCGACGAGGACTGGCAGCGCACCACCGCGACGGCGGCCGCCCGCGGCGGCGCGCGGGCCACGGCGTTCGATCTGGACGACGTGGGCCGCAACGTCACCGACGCCGACGGCCTGCCGCCGGCCCGCACCGACGCGGTGACGCTCTGGGAGAACCTGCGGCGGTTCCTCGAGGAGGTGGTGCCGGTCGCGGAGCGGCACGGGATCCGGCTCGCGCTGCATCCCGACGACCCGCCGCTCGCGACGCTCGGCGGCCAGTCGCGGATCATCGGCTCGAACGCCGCGCTGCGGCGGGTCGTCGACATGGTGCCCTCACGCGCCAACGCCGTGTGCTACTGCGTGGGCTCGCTCCACCCCGCCGGCGAGGATCTCGTGGCCGGCATCCGCGGCCTCGGCGACGCGATCGCCTTCGTCCACGCGCGGAACGTCCGCGGCACCGCCACGCGGTTCGTGGAAACCTGGCACGACGACGGCGAGATCGACATGCCGGCGGTGTTCCGCGCGCTCGAGGGCGTCGGCTACCGCGGCACCGTGCGGCCCGACCACGCGCCCTCGATGTCGGGAGAGGCCAACGACACTCCGGGTTACGAGATGCTCGGCCGGCTGTTCGCGGCGGGATACCTCCGGGGCCTGATGCAGGCGGCACGCGCATGAGAACGATCCCCGACTTCTGGTTCGAGCCGCGGCCCTGGATCGACGGGGGCTGGCACCACGGCGGCGCGGCCGTGGACGTGGTCAACCCGGCGACGGGCCGGCGGATCGCGACGGTCGAGCGGGCTGACGCGCTCGCCGTCACCCGAGCCGTCGACGGGGCGGCACGGGCGTTCGAGTCGTGGGCCGCCGTGCCGGCGGCGGGCCGCGGCCGGATCCTCACCCGGCTCGCGGCGATTCTCCTTGCGCGCCGCGACGAGCTCGCGCGGCTGCTCACGGCCGAGCAGGGCAAGACCTGGCAGCAGGCCGCGGGGGAGGTGGACTACGCGGCGAGTTTCTTCCAGTGGTTCGGCGAGGAGGCCCGCCGGGTGCACGGCCGCATCGTGCCCCATCCGGAGCCGGGCCGGGAGTTTCTCGTCGCGCATCGCCCCGCGGGCGTCGCCGGGCTCGTCACCCCCTGGAACTTCCCGCTCGCCCAAGGAGCCAAGAAGATCGCCGCGGCGCTCGCCGCCGGCTGCACGGCCGTCTGGAAGCCGGCCGAGGCGACGCCGCTCGTGGCGCTGGCGCTGGCGCCCCTGGCCGCGGAGGCGGGCCTCCCCGCCGGCGTGCTGCAGATCGTGCCGGGCCGCGGCGCCGAGGTGGGGGGCGTGCTCGCGGCCCACCCGGCGGTGCGGGTCTTGAGCCTCACGGGCTCGACCGCGACCGGCGCGGCCTTGCTCGCGGCCGCGGCGCCCTCCATCAAGCGGGTGTCGCTCGAGCTCGGCGGCAACGCCCCCTTCATCGTGCTCCCCGACGCCGACCTCGACCATGTCGCCGACGAGCTCGTGCGGCTCAAGCTCTTCGTCACGGGGCAGGTGTGCGTGACCGCCAACCGGGTGTTCGTGCCCGCCGACGCCGCGGCCCCGCTCGCCGCGCTCCTCGCGACGCGGCTGGCCACGGCCCGCGTCGGCGACGGGCTGGCCGACGGCGTCGACGCCGGGCCGCTCATCCACCATGCCGCCTGCACCGCCGTGCGGGCGCTCGTCGACGAGGCGGTGGCCGACGGGGCGCGGATCGTCGCCGAGAACCGCGGCTATGAGGCCGATCCCGCGCTCGCCCGCGGCAGCTTCTTCCCGCCGACGCTGCTCGCGGACGTCCGCGACGACATGCGGATCGCCCGCGAGGAGATCTTCGGGCCGGTGATCCCGCTCCTCTCCTACGGGCGGGTCGCCGAGGCGGTGGCCCGGGCCAACGACACTCCCTACGGCCTGGCCGCCTACGTCTACGGCCGCGACCTCGCCCGCTGCCGCGCGGTGGCCGAGGGGCTCGAGGTGGGCATCGTGGGCGTCAACGAATGGCGGCCGCTCAAGGCGGAGATCCCCTTCGGCGGCGTGAAGCACAGCGGCATCGGCGCCGAGGGGGGCGAGGAGGGCATCCGCGAGTTCCTCGCCACGCGGGTCGTGTCGCTGCCGCGGCCCGACGTGGGCGCATGAGGGAGGAATCCATGAACCGCGTGTGCGTGTACGCCGGATCGAGCCTGGGCGCGTCGCCCGCGTATGCCGCGGCGGCCCGGGCCTTCGGCCGCGCGTGCGCCGGTCGCGGCCTGGGCATCGTCTACGGCGGCGGCGGCGCCGGCCTGATGGGGGAACTCGCCGACGCGGCGCTCGTGGCCGGGGGCGAGGTGATCGGCGTCATCCCCCGGGCGATGATCGCCGCGGAGCGGGCCCACCGACACGTCACCGAACTGATCCCGGTCGAGTCGATGCATGAGCGGAAGCGGCGGATGGCCGACCTCGCCGACGCCTTCGTGGCGTTGCCCGGCGGGATCGGCACGCTCGAGGAGGTGATCGAGATCCTCACCTGGGCGCAGCTGGGCCTGCACGCGAAGCCGGTGGGCCTCCTCGACGCCGACGGCTTTTACACGCTTCTGCGTGCATTTCTCGCACACCAGCGGGACGAGCAGTTCCTCGCCCCCGCGCACCACGCGCTGCTCGCCGTCGAGGACGACGCGGAGCGGCTCCTCGACCGGCTCAGCGACCGGCTCAGCGACCGGCGCGGCCGCTGATCCGCAGGGGCTGCGGCGTCCGGCCGCCGTCGTGCGTCGTCAGCCACGGTCGAGCCGGATGATCTCGGCGCCCGCGAGCAGCACGCTGCCGAAGCCGTGCAGGTCCCCCTGGAGCCGCGGCCGATTGAGGTAGTAGTCGAGGTTGCCGGTGTCGGTGGAGCCGCAGACGTCGATCAGGTCGCCGTCGGGCAGGATTTTCGCCCCGAGCGCGGCCCAGCCCTGCCGCGCCGTCGCGGCGTGCCCGCCGTCGAGCCAGCCCTCGTTCACGCCGCGGGCGAGCGCATACGTGAGCATGCCCGTGCACGACGTCTCGAGCCACGAGTCGGGCCGGTCGAGCACCTGGTGCCAGCCCCCCACGAGGTCGGCGCAGCGGTCGACGCCCGCCATGTGCCGCCGGAAGGCCTCGAGCGTGCGGCCAAGGCGCGGGTGGTCGGCGGGCAGCGCCGCGAGCAGCTCCACCTGCGCCAGCGCCATCCAGCCGTTCCCCCGGCCCCAGAAGGCCCCGGTGGCCCGCTTGGTGCGCAGGTCCCAGAGATGGCGGAACAACCCCCGCTCCTCGTCGAAGAGCCGGGCGTGCGCGGCGTGCACCTGTGCCACCGCGGCGTCGAGGTCGGCCGCGTCGCCGGTCGCCCGCCAGCGGCGCACGAGCACGGGCACCGTCATGAAGGCGTCGTCCGCCATCAGCCCCTTGCCGGGACGGTGGAAGCCGCCGTCGTCGAACCGGGCCGCCGCGGCGAGAAACCGCTCGAGCCGGCCGAGGTAGGGCTCGTAGCGTTTGTCCCCCGTGGCGGCGTGCCGCTCCTGCACGAGCGGCGCGAGCCCCGTGTGCCAGAGGGCCGACAGGTCGAAGTGGAATCCGATCGGCGAGAGCCTGCCGTCGCCGACCGGCGCCGCCTGCATGCCCGCCTCGTGCTGCCGCGTGAAGTAGGGCATGTGCCGGTAGATGAAGGCGAGGTTCGCCTCGCCGTAGTCGCGGTAGGCGGGCTCGTCGAGCGCGGCGGCCACCCGTCGCATGCCGTCGGCGAGGAGCCAGTTCTGATAAAACCAGGCGTTGAACTTGCTCTCGATGCTGATCTCGGGCCGCGGCTGGAAGCCGACGCTGTCGTCGAACGACTGCCCCGTGCCCCGGTTCACGAGCCGCCGCGTCGTGTCGCGCTGCACGAGGTCGGCGACCCGACGGACCGCCCGCTCCGGCCGTTCGGGGGCCGCGCCCGCGGCCCCCTTCCCGGCGTCGGCGTCGGCCCCCGTCAGGCGGCGGCCGGAGACGCACATCACCGCGGCCGCGCATCCGCCGGGCAGCGCGGCCAGGAGGTCGCGGCGGGTCGGCAGTGGCCGCCGCACCCGTTGGCCGGGCCGAAGGATCGTCCGCGGTCCGCCCGGCCGCGCCGGGCGCCCGACATGCGGCGCGGTCATGCGACAAGACTCCTTTCCCGCCTGCGCGTCCCCGGCGACGGCCGGCTCACGGGGCCGGCAGTTCGGTCGCCGACCGCATGAGAATCCCCTCGCCGGTGCTCCGCCAGAGCACCGTGCTGGCCCCAAGCGTGCCCTCGATCTCGGCGGCCGACGGCAGCATCGCGGCGGCCGTCCGGGCCGCCTCCACGTCGTCGTCGGTCGCCGGCCGTCCCGGCGGTCCCCCCGCGCGCAACGCCGACGCCAGCCGCACGACGTAGCCGATCCAGCCGCCACCACGGGTGTGGTCGCTGACGCCGTACAGCCCCGCGGGCTCGGGCGGCACGAGTTCGCGGGCCCGGCGGTCGGCCGGACTGTCGGCCAAGGCCGCGTCGGCGGGCGGCGGCGTGCGAATCGCCGCGAGCGTCTTCTCGGCCACCCCGTCGCCGACCGCGAGCACGAGATGCTTCTGACCCAGCGCGACGGCCACGCTCGGCAGCCGCAGCATGCGGAATCCCTGTTCCTCGCGGGCCTCCCCCGCCGTGGCCGGCACGAGCCGCAGGAGCCGCTGGAAGGGCGCCTCGTCGGCGATCTGCCAGACCAGGGCGAAGGGCGTCTCGTTGGGATTCGGCGTCGGCGGACGGCGGCCCTCCGCCGCCGCGAGGCTCCGCATCCGCTCCGCCACCAGATCGACCCGCGCCGGGTACAACACGAGCACGTGCCTCGTGCCGAGCGCCGAGAGCAGCGCCGGCAGCTCCATCCCGGCGAGGGCGAGCGCCTGCGTCTCGGCGACGCCGAAGCCACTGCCGGGGGGCGGCTCCTCGCCCCCGAGGATCGCCTCACGCGCGAGTGTGTAGGCCCGGCCGAGGTCGAGCGACGCCCGGAGGAAGCCCGCCGGCTCGCGGCTGACGAACGACGGCACCTCCGCCGGATCGGACGCCTCGTCGAGCAGCCGGGCGAATCCGTGCCGCGGCGCCGGCAGCGACAGGAAGAGGTTCGAACGCCAGGTGGTGCCGTCGAGCGTCTGCCGCCAGACGAACGGACCGAGCGTGTCGAGACCGTAGGGGGCGAGGGCGTCGTTCGGCGGCGTTCCGGCGACGGCGGCGCCGAAGCCGACCGGCCGCACGACCGCCTCCACGAGCGGCACGCCCTCCGGCAGCGCGTCGCGCACTCCGGCGGTATCCAGCACCCCGCCGAGCGGCGCGTCCTCCGCGGATGTGTGGGCCGTGAGGAACCGCTCGAAGATCCGCCCCACCTCGTCGGCGGCACGCTCCGCCGCGGCGGCGGCCTGCTCGTCGCTCTCGCCGTCGGCGGTGTCGCCCGCCGCCATGTCGATGCTGAGCCCTCTCTCCGCCCCCCCGTTCATCGCCAGGTTGACCGCCCCCCGTCGCGCGACGACCGCCACCGCGGCGACGAGCCGCCCGCCGAACCGGGTCGCGAGCAGGTGCAGCGTGCCCAACGGGCTTCCCGCGCTCCCCGCGGCGGCGGCGCCGTCCTTGCCGTTCTTCCGCTCGAGCGGCAACCGCACCCACGTCACCGGCCGGCCCCCCATCTCGAGGTCGGTCCGCCGCGCGGGCCGCCCCTGCTCCACGGCCTCGTCGACGAACTCCGCGAGCCGACGGGCAAGTCCGGCGAGCATCCGTTCCGCGGGAGCCTCGCCCGGCTCCATCCAGGCCACGAGCATCGCCATGCGGCCCTCCGCGAGGCCCGGCGCGAGCACGGCCGCGCCCGCCTCGCCGTCGAAGCAGTGCGAGAAATCATCCGCCTCGAGGCCGTACGTCTGCAGGCTCTTCCAGAACGCCGGGTCGTCGGGATTCTTCGCCGCGATCTCCTCCCACCGCTCCCGGCGCAGGCGGGCCCGCTCCGGCGAGAAGAGCACGCCGCCGAGCTTCGTCCGCTTCTCGAGCGCGTCGACGAACGCCCTCCCCCCGGGCACCCGCACGAACCCCACCGTGTCCTCCGGCAGGCATTCCCAGGTGGGCCGCACCGGCCCGGCCTCCTCGGCACGCAGCGGCCGCGCGGGCCGCAGGCCGCAGCCGATGGCCACCAGCCCGATCAGCAGGCCGGCGGGCAAGAGCCCCGCGGGCGGGTACGCGCCTCTCATGGCCGCTCCTTCGCCGGGGCTCCGCCTGCCGCCGCGTCCCCGCGGCGAAAGGGGGGCTCGAGATAGGTGACGCCGTTTTGCGGCTGCGACTCGTCGTAGAGATACGTGTCGCGGTGGACGAGAAAGTCGATCAGCTCGTTGGCCGGGATGCCGAAGGCCAATCCCTGGAACACGCTCGCCCCGGCGCAGACCACGCCCACCACCTCGCCGCGGGCGTTGAAGATCGGGCCGCCGCTGTTGCCGGGATTGATCGAGGCGTCGGTCTGGATGAGCCGCACCTGGTCGATCGTTCGCGTCGTGCTGCTGACGATCCCCTGCGTCACGCTCCGCTCGAGGCCGGCGGGATTGCCGATGGCGAACACGAGGTCGCCCACCCGCAGGTCGTCGCGGTCGTTGAGCACGACCGGCTCGGGCAGTCCCCCCTTGGGCTCCTGCGGGTCGAGCTGGAGGATCGCCAGATCGCGGAGCGGCTGCAGGGCCACGATCCGCACGCTGCGGCATTCCGTCTTCTCGAAGGTCGCGCGGCCGTCGGCGGCCTGCACCCGCCGGTAGAGCGTGGCCTGCAGGCGGGTGTTCTTCTCGACGACGTGGTAGTTGGTCACCACGTGGCCCTCACGGCTGACGAGGAACCCCGTGCCCAGGCCGCCGGCACTGCGGATCATCATCACGGCGTCGCCGAACCGGCGCACCAGATCGGGCACCTCGCGGGCCTCGAGGCGGCCGGTGCGGAAGATGCCCCGATCGGTCTCGGCCGCCGCCGGCTTGCCGTCGGCCTCCTCCTGCCGCTGCACGTCGAGCACCCGCTTGGCCGGGATCTGCACCACGTCGAAGCCCAGATCGATCGCCACTCCCTCGTCGCTTTGCCGCAAGAGCGGGCCGGTCACCCGGCCGCCGCCGACGAGCGTCACCGTCACGATCTCCGCGGCCGGCGCGATCGAGATCGTGAGCGCCGCCGCGAGCGAGACGGCGAGCGTCGGCCGTGCCGCATCTGGCCGTGCTGAAACGGGCCGTGCTGAAACGGGCCGTGCTGAAACGGGCCGTGCTGAAACGAGCCGTGTCGCCATCACCGAGCCCCGTCCTTTCCGAGATAGATCAGCAGCCTGTCCTGGCTCACGAGCACGAGATCCCGCGCGCCGTCGCCGTCGGCGTCGAGCCCGGCGATCCGCCGCGGCTCCGCCTCCAGATCCCGCGATTCGCCGCCGTCGTAGGGATACTTCCGGTCTTCGAACACCTTCCACGTCACCGAGCGCCGCAGTCCCTCCGCCCCGCGCACGAGCGCCGTCAGCTCGTGCCGACGGTCGTCGCACAGGGCCACGTCGTCGCCGCCGTCGCCGTCGATATCGGTCACGAGGATGCGGTGGATCGTCGACTCGCTCACGCCGCTGCGCCGGCCGACCCGGCCGTCGACGCTCTCGATCAGCTTGAGCTCCCAGGGCTCGCCGCGGGAGAGCCGCACGATCCGCTCCTGATCGACGAGCACGAGCCCGAGCACGGGATCGCCCCGCAGCCCCACGGCCGTGGGCGGCCGCGTGCTCTCGGCCACCCGCATCACGCCGGCGGCGTCCGCCCGCAGCCGGTGGAGGAAGCCGCCCCCCTGCTCGAGCGCGAAGGCCTCGCCGCGGCCCGCCGGCAGGTAGGCGGCGATCTTCTGCCCCTCGGTGAGCATCACCTGGTCGAGCGGATGAAGGTCGTCGCCGAGCCACTGCAGCACACCGTCGGTGAGCCGCGCCTTGCGCACGGCGCCGTCGACCTCGAGGGCGAGATACTCCGCCGGGTCGAACTTCGCGAGCAGCGGCGGCGTGGACACCACGGGCTTGCCGTCGGCGAGCGTCACGAGCCGGCCGGCCGGCGCGAACGCATCCTGCACGACGAGCGTGTCGCCGCCGAGCCACACCACCTGCTCCACCTTCGGTCCGAGCGCCGCGAACCGCGTCCGCCGCGGCTCGGCCGCGTCGGGGGGCCAGACGAAGAGGTCGAGATCGGCGCCGACCCGTTGCGCCCACCAGACGGTCGCCCCGACCGAGTCGAGGGCGAGGATCTTGCGGTCCTTCCCCTCCTGCGGCCAGGGCTGCGGGTAGGTGAGCCGGCCGTTCTCAAACCGGGCGCGATGGAGGTCGGCGGCGTCCTTCGTCCAGACGAGCAGGAGCCCGCGGTCGGCCGCCGGCGCCGCGAGTCCGCGGATGCCGCCGACCGCGGGAAACGACTCCTCCTTCAGCCAGCCCGCGGCCCCGAGCCGCTGCACCCGCAGCCGGGGCTGGGCCGGATCGACCGAGACGATCGCCGGCACCGGATCCTTCGCGGCGTCGGCGAGGAGCATGCCGCACCAGCCGCGGCGGGCGGCGCCGGGCATCGGCAGGGCGTCCTGCCGCCCGACGTCGGTGGCCGCGCCGCGGACGAGCTGGTGGCGGCGGAGCACGCCCTTGTCGCTGCCGCCGAGCAGGAGCAGATCGGCCCGCGGCCGCGGCTGACCGCCCGCCGCGCCGCCCGCGGCGCCGACACCGGCCGCCGCCGGCCGCGCCGCGCGGAAGCCGTCGATCGACTGCTCGTGGATCGTCTGCGCCGGGAGCAGGCTGCCGTCGCCGTCGCACGGATACCACCGCACCGTCTGCCGGGCCACGGACGACCACTCGACGAGGTCGTCGTCGCCGTCGCCGTCGAGGTCGGCGAGCTGCCAGTCGATCCGCCCGCGGCTCTCCCGCGGCGTGAGCCACACGGCCCGGCCGCCGGCCTCGAGCGGCAACTGCTGAATGCCCTGCTCGAAGCTCAGGAGCAGCTCGTGGCGGCCGCCGGGCACGTCGCGCACGAGCAGGCAGCCATTCCGTCCGACGGGCGTGCCGGCGAGGAGCGGCCGCTCGCCGGTCTTCCGCCACGCCGTGCGGGCGTCGGCCGGCTTGGCGGGATCCTGCGTGTAGATCGCGATCTTGTTGGAGGGCGTCGTGAGCACGAGCAGCTCCGGCCGCCGGTCGCCGTCGAGATCGTGGGCCACCGCGTCGACGGGCAGCTCGTCGATCGCCACCTCGCCGTGCGACCAGTCGGCCGCCAGCGGCAGCTCGTTGGGACGCGCGGGGTCGACGGCGTCGGCGCGGGTCCGCTCGGCCGGAGGCAGCCAGCGGTAGATGTCGAGCCTGGCCTGCCGCGGGTTCACGACCACCACATCGTCGCGGCCGTCGCGGCCCAGGTCGGCGACGACGAGCCGCTCGGCCCGGCCGTCGAGCGCGATCACCCTCATGCCCTGCCAGCCGTCGAAGCCGGGGGCCGGCGCCGCCGCGAGGGCGATGACGAGGGGGCCGAGGATCAGGAGCGTGGCACGGGGTTGCATGAGTCCCTCATTCTGGCCCGCCGCGGCCGGGGATGGAAACCGGGATTTCCGCCGGTCGTCACCGCCGGCCACGCGGCCCCGGCGCCGCGGCCGCCCGCGCCGCCGCGGCGTCCGCCGCCGTCCGCAGCTCGGCCAGGGCGTTGGAGGCGGCCCGCTGCTCCGCCTCCTTCTTGTTGCGGCCCCAGGCGGGCGGGTAGCGGCGCGGCCCGATCTGGGCGACCACGTGGAAGCTCTTCGAGTGGTCCGGCCCCGCCTCCTCCACCACCTCGTAGGTCGGCGTGACGCCGTAATCCCGCTGGGCGAGCTGCTGCAGGAGCGACTTGTGGTTGAGCCCCTGCTCGCCCGAGGCCACCTTCACGATCTCGGGCTCGAGCATCCGCGACACGAGCGCCCGCACCGGCTCGAGCCCGCCGTCGATGTAGATCGCGGCGACGAGCGACTCGAACAGGTCGGAGAGCACCGACTCCGGCACGGCCCGGTTCAACGACAGCCCCTTGCCCACGATGAGGAAGTCGATGAGGCGGAGCCGCTCCGAGATCCGGCCGCACGTCTCCCGGCTCACGACCACCGACTTGATCCGCGTCAGATCCCCCTCGAGCGAATCGGGGAAGAGATGGTAGAGCGTCTCGCAGACGACGAACCCCAGGATCGCGTCGCCGAGGAACTCGAGCCGCTCGTTGGAGGCCAGGCGATGCTGGGCGCCCGACGCGTGCGTGAAGGCCGCGACGAGCAGCGCGGGATCGCGGAAGACGTAGTCGATCCGCCGCTGGCACTCCTGCACGTCGATCGCCGGGGCCGTGTCTCCCGCGGCGGCCGCGGCCGACGTGCCGGCACCCAGGCTCCCGATCGGGCCCCCGCCGCCGGCCGGCACGCTGGCCGGCGAAGGGGGCCCGGTCGGATCGGCGCCCGCCGCCGCGGGCGGATCCCGCGGTGCCGCTCGTCGCTTGTTCGCACGCTTCATGTCACGCCGCCCGCCCGTCTCCCGACCGCCTCGGCTTCCGAACGCCCGTCCCCGACCAGATGCCTCGGACGGGGAACCTGCGGCACGACCTCGACCCGCGGCCCGCCGGAAGCCGGAAAAATAGGCGTTCGTCGGCCGGGGTGTCAACGAACGAGCCGCCTTTTCCGGACAATTCACGCAGGTGATCCCCTGCCGTGAACCCTCCCGATCCGTCCCGCGTAGACCAAGGAAGACGCACGCCCGAGCCGGTGTCCTGAGCGGACACACGGTGCTGACCCGTTTGCGGACGGCACACCGCGATCCCGCGACGGGGGCGGGCCGACCGCCCGCGAGCGTCGACAGGCCGAAACGATCGTGTGGGCGTACAATCCCCACGCCGTTCCGTGACGATTCCTGCCGTCGGCTCGCCCCGGAAAAGGGCCCGCCTCACGACGACCCGCGTCCGATCCCATGCCGCCGTTTCCCCACGTTCACGCGCCTCACAACCATCCTGTCCCAGAACCCATCGCTGGAACCAACTCCATGCAGACATCCATGCTTTCCGTCCGTCCGCGCTCCCCGGCCCACGGCACCGTCGGAATCGCCTGCCCGCGTCGCCTGACCGCGGCCGCCGTGGCCCTGACGTTGACGGTCGCGGCGGCGACGGCGCTGCCGTCGGCGGCCGTCGCCGACGAGACGGCCGAGGCGCTCATGCACGCGACGAGCCTGTCGCGGGCTTTCCGCAACGCCGCCGAGAAGGCGATGCCGAGCGTGGTCGTCGTGCGCAGCGAGACCAAGGCGAAGCGGCCGGCCGGCCGCGGCCAGCGGCAGGGGCAAGGCCAGGGGCAGGGCGAGGGCCAGCAGCGGCGCGGCGGCGAGAACCCGTTCAAGGGAACGCCGTTCGAAGACTTTTTCCGCGACGGCATGCCCGAGGGCTTCGAGTTCAACGGCCCCGAGGGGGAGTCGCGCACGCCGCCCCGGTCGGGCGTGGGCTCGGGCGTCATCGTCGACGCCTCGGGGCTCGTGCTCACCAACAACCATGTCGTCGAGGGGGCCGACCAGGTCATCGTCGAACTGCCCGACGGCCGCGAGTTCAAGGCGACCGAGATCAAAACCGACCCCGACAGCGACCTGGCCGTCGTCAAACTCGCCGACGCCCGCGATCTGCCCACCGCGAAGCTCGGCGATTCCGACAAGCTCGAGATCGGCGACTGGGTGATCGCCATCGGCAACCCCTTCGAACTCGAAACGACCGTCAGCGCCGGCATCATCAGCGGCAAGGGGCGTGAGCTCGGCAGCATCCGCCGCGCGAAGTTCCTCCAGACCGACGCCGCCATCAACCCCGGCAACTCCGGGGGACCGCTCGTGAACCTCACCGGCGAGGTGGTCGGCATCAACACGGCCATCGCCTCGAACACCGGCGCCTACCAGGGCGTCGGCTTCGCGATCCCGATCAATCTCGCCAAGTGGGTGAGCGGCCAGCTCATCGCCAAGGGCGCCGTCGAACGGGGCTACCTGGGCGTGTCGATCGGCCCCCTCACCAATGAGATGGCGGCCAAGCTCGGCATCGCCACCCGCAAGGGCGTGCTCGTGACCGAAGTGATGGAGAACACGCCGGCCGCCGCCGCCGGCGTCCAGGATCTCGACGTCATCACCGCCTTCGACGGCGAGGCGGTGGACGGCCCGCGGTCGCTCCAGGAGGTGGTGGAGCGGTCGGCCATCGGCCAGCAGCACAAGCTCACCGTGCTTCGTGACGGCAAGCCGCTCACGTTGTCGATCTCCGTCAAGCCCCTGCCCGACAAGGTCGGCCGGCGCGAGGGTGGCCCCCGCGGAGGCCGGAAGCCCGCCGAGAGCGACGAAACCTTCTACGCCCGCGACTTCGGCCTCGAGGTGCGTGAGAAGGCCACGATGCCCGAGAACGCCTACGAGGGATTCGACGGCGTCGTCGTCGACCGGGTCGACCCGGAGGGGGTCGCGGCGGAGGCGGGCCTCGGCCCGGGCGTGCTCATCCGCAAGGTGGGGCGGACGCCGGTGAAGTCGATCGCCGATTTCGCCGCCGCGATCGAGAAGGAGTCGCCGAAGGACGGTGTCGTGCTCCAGGTGCGGACGCCCCGGGGCAACAGCGTCGTGCTCCTCAAGCAGGAGCCGTGAGCCGCATGGCCACGCTCGGCGTCAACATCGATCACGTCGCCACGATCCGCCAGGCCCGCCGCACCGTCGAGCCCGACCCGGTCTGGGCGGCGGCGCTGGCGGAGCTCGGCGGCGCCGACGGGATCACCGTGCACCTCCGCGAGGATCGCCGGCACATCCAGGACCGCGATCTGGAGGTGCTCCGGCGTACCGTGCAGGTGAAGCTCAACCTCGAATGCGCGATCGCGCCGGCGATGGTGGACGTGGCCTGCCGCGTGCGGCCCGATCAGGTCACGCTCGTGCCCGAGCGGCGCGAGGAGGTGACGACCGAGGGGGGCCTCGACGTGGTCACGCACCGGGCGCCGACCGCCGAGGCCGTGCGCCGGCTGACCGGCGCCGGGATCATCGTGTCGCTCTTCCTCGACCCCGCGCCGCGGCAGATCGAGGCGGCGGTGGAGCTCGGCGTGCGGGCCGTCGAACTGCACACCGGCTCCTATGCCAACGCCACCGACGACGCGGCCCGCGACCACGAACTCGTCGCGCTCTCCCGCGCCGGCGAGATGGTGCGCCGGGGGGGCCTCCTGCTCGCGGCGGGGCACGGCCTCACCTACCGCAACGTCGTGCCGGTCGCGCGGCTCGACGGCATGGGGGAGCTGAACATCGGCCACTCGATCGTGTCCCGCGCGGTCCTCGTGGGCTTCTCGCAGGCCGTCCGCGAGATGAAGGCGCTGCTGTAGCAGGCTGTGGATAAACAGCCTGCTCGGTCGCATGGATGCGATCGCGGGAGCGCAGCTCCCGTGAAAACCGGAGGTTTTCGTGCCTGGAAAAAGTCCTGGAGGACTTTTTCCGCGGCCAGCGAGCGTTCCTGGGCGGAGCGAGATTCGAACCGATGCCCGGCCCGTGTCGGCGAATCCACGGCGAGGGGGGCCGGCAAAAGTCTCCTCGTTCGGCCGCGGCGGCCTCCACTCGGGAAGCGTTCGCCGGCCCCCCTCGCCTCGAC